>Ga0137418_10001713_pt1 | contig 20271 bp, 21 predicted proteins | sample CZODoug3_1_2_16f_FD_122242 | JGI IMG/M metagenome (GOLD analysis project Ga0137418, IMG submission 122242) | Vadose zone soil fungal communities from Angelo Coast Range Reserve, California, USA - CZODoug3_1_2_16fungal (Hybrid Assembly) | ecosystem: Environmental > Terrestrial > Soil > Vadose...
CGTGAGGCGAGAAGATTCAATCGCGCGATGCGACCTGTCAACGCGAGCAAAGATGTCGATCTTGTCCGGCCCCAGGACGATCGATCTATTGCTTCGGTTTCGAAACGTACGGTGCCAGATCTTTCTCGCGACCGCGCAAGGCGGCCATGAAACAGACACCATTACGCTGCTGGACCACGCCCGTCCAACCTTCGTGATCGACGTAGCGCCAGCCGGAAAAGTCGAGAACCTTGCCTGTCTTTGCGTCCCGTTCCGCCGGAAAAAAGAAGAACTGCATCCGCTTCTCGGCCAGCCAAACTTGCGCCACACGCAGGCCTTCTTCGTCATCGAAAACACGAGCGCCCAATGTGTGAAAATCCGCGAACTCGGGCGGCACGTCATAATGGGCCAGACGATGCTTCATAAAAAACAAATCGCCGAGCGCAGCGGCATCAGTTTTTATCGGATCCAGGATTATGGAACGAGTCGAGCTCGCTACTTTCAACAATCTTCGTGCCGTCCCCGATCCCGGGAAATCGTGCAGATGTTCGATGAATTGATAAACAAAAATCCCGGCAATAACTCCGAGCGCGATGGCGATCGCCAGCATGGCCGGATTGCGCGCCATTCGTTGCCAGGTTGGTCGTCGTCCGGAGATGATGTGCTCGGTGGAAAACCACTCCGTGATCTCTGGTGGAATCGGAATTGTGCGCACGAGTGCGTTGACCGCCTGGTCGAACGCTTGCTGATGCACGAAGTCCTCGGTCTTGCGCGCCTGAGAAATCGCGCCACGCATCGCGCGATCGTCAATCTTCTCTTCCGAAATAGGCGCGCATAGCGCAAGGCCGCGCTGTCGCCGGGACAGTTGGGCGAGCTTCATGGTTCGGTGTGTGGCACCGTCGTGTTAAGCCACCCTTGAAATTGCTGGCGGCCGTTCGAAATCGCCTTGGCCAATTCGTCCGGCTTGAGCTCGGTCAGCGCCAGCAAATCGCTATGGCTAAATTCATCCAGATAGAATAAAGCAAGCGCGGTGCGCTGTGGATCGGGCGCGCTGGAAATCCAGATGGCGAGTTGATTCGCATCCAACCGTTCGATTTGCGACGCTGCCCACGGCGCAACTTCGTGCTCCTCAAGATCGACATCCTCCGCCTGTAAACCCTGTTCGCTGGCCTCCAGACAGCGATCGCGCGCCGCGCGAAAAAGCCAGAAAGCATCGCGCGGTGCTTCGCCATTAGCCGCACGTTCCGCCGCCTCGCGTACCTCGAGTCGCTCCTGACCCTCTGCGCCGGCTGCCAACGCGTCGGCGACGAGGGCCGCTGGCTGGAGTTCGAGCTGTTCGTCGAGTCGCGCGATCGCCTCGAGACGACGCACGGCATGTGTCCGGATTGTCAGATCACGCTCGGGCCGGCGTTCTCGCGCCCCTTCGCGGAGGCGAAATGAGCCATCACGCGCACGGTGATCACGGCCGCCGCCCCAGCTACCTGCCGCCGATCATCACGCTCGCGGTCGCCGGCTTCGTCGGCCTCATCGTCATCTTCGCGCTCGACGAGTACTGGGACCTGCCGGCGCGGTCCTTCGGCGCGATGCTGAAGCCGATCCGCCCCTACGAGTTCTCGATCAAGGTCGTCGCCGCGCTCTGCCTGTTCATCACCGTGCTCGGCGTGCTGCGCGGGGCGATCGTGCGTATCACGCGCCTCTCGCACATGCTGACGATGTGCGCGTGGTGCCGGCGCGTGTCGGTCAACGGCGAGTGGATTTCGATCGACCAGTTCCTGCAGCAGCGCAAGAACACCACGTCGTCGGTCGGCCTCTGTCCCAATTTCTACGGGAAGAAGGCGATCGAGAAGCCGGCGTCGATCCCCGCGCAGCTGTCGCGATCGGCCTAGCCTCGCCGCGAGGCGAGAAGGCACCTATTTCTTTCCGCTGGTCGCCACCGGCGTCGCCGCCTCGCTCGGTCCACCCGGCAGCAGATCGATCCGGATCATCGCGTCGCTCGGCTCCGCGAGCGCGCCTTCGTAGCGCAGGAATCCCGCAGGCGGCGTCGTCAGCCAGATGTGCGCGTCCGGGACCTTCACGAACAGCTTCGCGATCGCCGGAACCTTCGGGTGCACGATGAAGTGGTCGGCGGCGATGCCTCGTCCCGACATCCGGACGTTCTCGCGTCCGGCCCACGACATCGCGACGGTCACGACCTTCGGCGCGGGTGTAAAGCCGACGGCTTTCAATTCAACCGTCTCTCCCTTCACCAACCGCTCGCGCAGCGCCTTGGCGGCCATGGTGAAGCCGAACCCGGCAAACGTGGTCCCGCGCTCCACGTCGAGCGTGTCGGACCAGCGTTTCATCTCGCCCTTCTCCAGCTTCGTGGCGTTCGCGGCGCCGGTGGCCAGGTTCACCTCGAAGGTGCGCACCGGCTTGCCGTTCTCGACCTCTCGCCACCGCCACTCGTCCTGGACGAGCTCCGGCCGCTGGCGAAGCACGATCGTTTCCTCGACACGCCGGCCACTGTCGCCGACGTACGTAATCTGGACGTGAAGGCGATCCTTTTCGATCCACTGCACGAAGGTGCCGTCGGCGATGCGGCGGCCGCCGGCGTCGCGCATCACGGGGTAACCGCGCACCGCGGTTTCGAAGATCTTCGATTCGATCGCACGCAGCGGCGCCACCGCCAGCGTCAGCGCGACGGCGATTGCGCACCTGGTCCGTTTCGCGGTGTGTGTCATCACCGCGATCACATGCAAAACGAGGATCAGGGACGAGGAAGACCTGATCCGGAGCTCACGCCCCGGATCAGTCAGGAGGATGAGGTTCGAAGTACTTACGGGAGGTGCTACTTCGTACCCTTGTGCGTCATCGGGACCTTCAGCTCGGCCAGCTTGCTGATCATGTCCTCCGCTGACGTGTCGGGCTTCACCATCTTCTCGATGTAGGAGATCTTCCCGTCCTTGTCGATGTAGAACGTCCAGCGGTTCGCGACGCCGCGGTCGTTCAGCACGCCGTACGCCTTGGCCGTGTCCTTGGTCGGGTCGCTCAGCAGCGGGAAGTCGGCTTCCTTCTTCTCGACGACCTGCGCGTTGGCGCCCTGGCCGAGCGTGACGCTCTTCGCCTTGGCGAACTCGGTGTTCTTCTCGATGGGATCGACGCTCGCCATGAAGTAGCTCACGTCGTACATCTTGATCTTGTCGCCGTTTTCCGCGAGCGACTTGCACTCGATCGTGCAGCCGCGCGTGAACGCCGCCGGGAACCACGCGACGACCACCGGCTTCTTCCCCTTGAAGTCGGACAGCTGGTAGGTCTTGCCGTCGGTCGCCTGCAGCTTGAAGTTCGGGGCCTGGTCACCCACCTTGAGATCTGCCGTCTGGGCCATCGCCGCCGTGGCGAGGCCGAGGACGAGGCTTGCGGTCAGCAGTGCACGCATCACTCAACCTCCTGGGTTGTTGATCGCCCGTCGCGCGTCGCGCTGCGGCACGTCGCGCCGAAGCTGAAGCGGAGGGCCAGAAAGGTCTGAGTATACTGCCGTTTGTCCGCCTCTACGGTCGTCACGGTCCACCCGCTACGAAATCGTCAGGCCAGATGGCGAAAAAAGGCAGTCCCGACGACGCCAACCCCGAGGGAGAACGCTCCGCCGCCCCCTTTGTCCCGAAAACGACGAGCGTCCGTTCGCTGAGCGCCGCGGCCCACCAATGCCGGGGGTGCGAGCTGTACAAGACGGCCACGCAGGTCGTATTCGGCGCCGGGCCCGCGAAGGCGCGCGTGATGTTCGTCGGCGAGCAGCCCGGGGACCAGGAAGATCGGCAGGGCGAGCCGTTTGTCGGCCCCGCGGGCGCGCTGCTCGACAAGGCGCTCGAAGAGGCCGGCATCCCGCGCGCCGACGTCTACGTCACCAACGCGGTCAAGCATTTCAAGTGGGAGCCGCGCGGCAAGCGGCGCATTCACAAGAAGCCGCGCGCGTCGGAGATCAAGGCGTGCCGGCCGTGGCTCGAGGCGGAGCTGCGCGCCGTGAAGCCGCAGATCCTCGTGTGCCTCGGCGCGACCGCCGCGCAGTCGGTGCTCGGCTCGCAGTTCAAGTTGATGCAGAACCGTGGCAAGCTGTTGGATACGGCGGCGGGTCCGAAAGGACCCGCCCTGCCCGTCGAGCGTGTCGTCGCGACCATCCATCCGTCCGCGGTGCTGCGCGCGCCAGACTCCGAGGGCAGGCGCGCGGCGTACGAGTCGCTTGTGGCGGATCTGAAAGTGGTTGCGAAGGCCCTCCGATCTACTCGGGCGTGACCGAACTGGCGCGGATGTAGACCTGCTGGTCCTGTCCCTCGACGGTCCCCGTGATTCGCACGATTTGATCCGCGCTGACCGGCGTCATCGAGACGACGAGCACGCGGCTGTCGGTCTTGCCGATCCAGAAGGACGTCGCGTCCCTGAGGGCGGACACCCTGACGTGAAAATCGACATGCCATCCGAGCAGCTCGTGCGGGTCGAGCGCGCCGGCCATCGTTTCGAGATCGTGAAGCGTCGCCGGTGATTCCTCGGGCTCGGCGGCGGCCACGTGGCCCGCGGTCCCAACCGGCGTTTCGGGCCCGACGGTCGGATCCCGCGGGGCCGTCCACAACGAGGCCACGATCAAAGCCGTAAGTCCCGCCGCGAGGGGCCACACCCAGACGCTCCGCACGCGACTCTCGAAGTGCACGAGCCATTCCGCCCGCCTCCGCTGAAGCTACGGCGGGGGCGAAGGCGGATGAGCCGGTTTTCAGCCGGTTCGCACATTAGCGGCTGAGGGGGTTTTCATGACTCATGTGCGCGAACACCGGAGCATCCTGGCCGCGTCCGAAAAGCGGCTGCTCATCTTCATCGCCGAACGGCTGCCGCGGGCGATCAACTCGGACCACCTGACGGCGCTCGCGCTGGCGGCGATGGGGATGGCGGGCGCGGCGTTCGCGGCCGCGCGATGGGATCGCCGTGCCCTCTGGCTCGTCGTGGTCGCGCTGGCACTCAACTGGTTCGGCGACAGCCTCGACGGGACGCTCGCGCGCGTCCGCCGGGCCGAGCGGCCACGTTACGGCTTCTATGTCGATCACGTTCTTGACATCGCGGGCGCGACACTGCTGTTCGCCGGCCTCGCGTGTTCGCCGTTCATCACGCCGGCCATCGCGCTCGCGCTGCTCATTGGCTACCTGCTGGTCGCCGGCGAGGTGTTTCTGGCCACCGCGGTGCGCGGCGTCTTCCGGATGTCAGTCGCTGGCATCGGCCCGACGGAGCTGCGCATCGTGCTCGCGGCCGGCGCGATCGCGCTGCTGCGCGACCCGCACGTGTCGATCGGGCCGCTTACGGTCCGGCTGTTCGACGCCGGCGGCGCGGTCGCCGCGGCCGGACTTCTTGCGGCGTTCGCCGTCGCCGTCGTGCGGAACACGGGCGCGCTTGCGGTGGCCGAACCCCGGTAGTACGATTGTTCTCTTACGGTTTCGAAGAAATTCGCCACAGTAGGGCGGACCTTTACGGTCCGCCGCCTGTGATCATCAGATGCCCAACGCCCGACACCCGGTGCGCGGTCCGCTCGTCGTCCGCGGCGCGCGCACGCACAACCTGAAAAACGTCGACGTCACGCTGCCGCAGGGCAAGCTCGTCGTCTTCACGGGCGTCAGCGGGTCGGGCAAGTCGTCGCTTGCCTTCGACACCATCTACGCGGAGGGGCAGCGCCGGTATGTCGAGTCGCTGTCCGCCTACGCGCGGCAGTTCCTCGAGCGGATGGAGAAGCCGGACGTCGACAAGATTGAGGGCATCTGCCCCGCTATCGCCATCCGGCAGAAGAACAGCGTTCGCAACCCGCGATCGACGGTCGGCACCACGACCGAGATTCACGATTACATGCGGCTGCTCTACGCGCGCGTCGGCCGCACCTTCTGCCGGCAGTGCGGCCAGGAGGTCGTGCGCGAGACCGCCGAGATCGTCGCGAAGCGGCTGGCGGACCTGCCCGCCGGGGCGCGCCTCCTGATCGGATTTCAAATCCCGGTCGTGGCCATTGCGGCGGCGACCGCGAAAGAGGCCGCTGCCGACACCGATGCGGTGGACGAACTGCTCGAAGGCGTCGAGGCGGAAGTGATCAAGCCGTCGCGCAACGGAAACGTTTTCGACGCGATCGGTGAGACGCTCGACACGCTGCAGCGGCGCGGCTACGGCCGGCTGCTCGTGGACGGCCGCGCGGTGCCGTTCGACGAGATCGATCGCGCCGCGCTGAAGAATCGGACGGCGCTCGACGTCATCGTCGATCGAATCAAGATCGAAGGAGACCTGCGAAGCCGGCTGACCGACTCGATCGAGACGTCGTATCGCGAGGGCGGTGGAGCCGCGTTTGCAGTGGTGATCGGCGGGGACCGGATCGAGTTCTCGGAGCGCTTCGAGTGCCGCCCCTGCGGCATCGCGTACGAAACGCCGCAGCCGCGTCTCTTCTCCTTCAACAACCCGTTCGGCGCCTGCCCGACCTGCCACGGCTTCGGCAACGTCATCGAGCTCGACATGGCGCTGGTGATCCCCGATCCGTCGAAGTCGATCAACCAGGGCGCCATCGAGCCGTGGAGCAAGCCGCACTACCGCGCGCAGCTCGCGGAGCTGAAGCGGGCGGCGCGCAGGTCGGGCATCCGGCTCGACGTTCCCTGGTCGGAGCTGACCGGCGAGGAACGGACGTTCGTCATTGAAGGCGACGGCGCGTACGACGGCATCCGCGGCTTCTTCCGATGGCTCGAGCGCAAGAAGTACAAGGTGCACGTCCGCGTGTTCCTCAGCCGCTATCGCGGCTACCTTGCCTGCCCTGACTGCGGCGGCGCGCGGCTGCGCCGGGAGGCGCGCGACGTGCGCGTCGGCGGCCGCACCGTCGACGCGGTGTCGGCGCTGACCGTGCTCGGGGCGCAGCAGTTCTTCGCGACCCTCGAGCTCACCGAGAAGGAATCGGTGGTCGCCGAGAAGGTGCTGCGCGAGATCCGCCGCCGGCTGTCGTTCCTCGGCAACGTCGGACTCGACTACCTGAGCCTCGATCGGCTCTCGTCCACGCTGTCGGGCGGCGAATCGCAGCGCATCAACCTCGCCACCTCGCTCGGCTCGGCGCTCGTCGGGACACTGTATGTACTGGACGAGCCGTCGATCGGCCTGCATTCGCGCGACAACCGGCGGCTCATCGACATCCTTCAGCAGCTCCGCGATCAGGGCAACACCGTGATCGTCGTCGAGCACGACGAGGACATGATTCGCGTCGCCGATCACGTCGTCGACATCGGCCTCGGCGCGGGCGAGCAGGGCGGCAAGATCGTCTACTCGGGCGATTACCAGGGGCTGCTGCAGGAATCGCGGTCGCTCACGGCCAAGTACCTGCGGAACGAGCTCGCGATCCCGGTGCCGTCGCCGCGGCGCAAGGGCCTGTCTCACAAGCTTCGCCTGAAGGGCGCGACCGAGCACAACCTGAAGGACGTCGACATCGCCATCCCGCTGAACGCGCTGACGTGCGTCACCGGCGTGAGCGGGTCGGGCAAATCGACGCTCGTGCACGACGTCCTGTACGCGGCGATCAAGCGCGCGAAGGGCGACTGGGACCGGCGCGTCGGCTCGCACCGCGAGCTGCTGGGGCTCGAATTCATCACCGACGTCGTGCTGGTCGATCAGACGCCGATCGGACGCACGCCGCGCTCGAATCCGGTGACCTACCTGAAGGCCTTCGACCCGATTCGCGAGCTGTTCGCGCTGACGAAGGACGCGAAGTCGCGCGGCCTGACGGCGAGCCACTTCTCGTTCAACGTGCCAGGCGGCCGCTGCGAGGCGTGCCAGGGCGAGGGCGAAGTACGCGTCGAGATGCAGTTCCTCGCCGACGTCTTCGTCCCGTGCGAGCAGTGCGACGGCATGCGCTTCAAGCCGCAGGTGCTCGAGGTCCGCTACAGGGGCAAGACCATCCACCATGTGCTCGACATGACGGTGCGCGAGGCGCTCGCCTTCTTCTCGACCTCGCCGAAGGTGCTCCGCCGCCTGCAGGTGCTCGACGAGATCGGCCTCGGCTACCTGCGCCTCGGCCAGCCGGCGACGACGCTGTCGGGTGGGGAAGCGCAGCGCATCAAGATTGCCGCGCACCTCGCGTCGTTTGGCGGCGAGCGGCTGCTCTACATCCTCGACGAGCCGACGACCGGCCTCCACTTCGACGACATCGCCAAGCTGCTCGCGGCGTTCAAGAAGCTCGTCGAGGCCGGGCACACCCTGCTCGTCATCGAGCACAACCTCGACGTGGTCAAGACGGCCGACTACGTGATCGATCTCGGACCCGAAGGCGGCGAGGCGGGCGGCCACGTGATTGCCACCGGCACGCCGGAGCAGGTGGCGCAGGTCGAGGCGTCGTACACGGGACAGGCGCTCCGGCAGGTGCTCGCCGCCGGCCGCAGCAATGCCTACGCGGCCCGATAGTCCGGCGGGTCCGCCTCGCGAATGTCGCGTCGCTTGCGACGCGACAAGCCAGCGCTGGCTAGACGGACCGCCTACGCGGTCCGTCCCGGTGCTCGGCGGGACCCGCCCCACGTACGTTCTGCCCAGAAACTTCTACGCGCGACCGACACTGAAGGTCACCGAGGAACTGCTCGGCAAGGTGCTGGTCCATCGCACGCGCCAGGGGGTGACCTCCGGCGTCATCGTCGAGACCGAGGCGTACATCGGCGAAGACGATCCCGCGTGTCATGCCTCGTTCGGACGGACGGCCCGAAGTGAACCGCTCTTCGGTCCGCCAGGCTTTGCGTACGTGTATCTGAACTACGGCATCCACTACCTGATGAACGCGGTGACCGAAGCCGACGGCTATCCTGGCGCCGTGCTGATTCGCGCGCTGCAGCCGCTCGACGGCATGGAGCTGATGAAGACGCGACGCGCGCCGGACGGCCGCGCCATCGACGACCACGATCTCTGTCGCGGACCGGGCAACCTCACGAAGGCGCTCGGCATCACGATCACGGACAACCGGCGGGATCTCTCCGCCAGCACGCTGACGATCGAGGATCGCGGGATCCCGGTCGGCAGGATCGCGACGGGGCCGCGCATCGGCATCCGCGTCGCCGTCGAGCGGCCGTGGCGCTACTGGGTCGAGGGCCACCGGGCCGTCTCGGGGCATCGGCGGCGTGGATAACCACGAAGTTCACGAAGAGCACGAAGATGGGCGCTGAATGTTAGGATTGAAATTCCGCAATGGGTAAAACGCTCCTGCAGAAGGTCTGGGACCTTCACAAAGTCCGCACGCTTCCGACGGGACAGACGCAGCTGTTCATCGGCCTGCACCTCATTCACGAGGTGACGACGCCACAGGCATTCGACGCCCTGCGGCAGCGCGGCTGGACGGTGGCGCGGCCGGACCGCACGTTCGCGACCGTCGATCACATCGTGCCGACCCGGCAGCGCCAGCGCCCGTTCATCGACGTGCTGGCCGAGGACATGATCGCGTCGCTCGAGCGCAACACCAGCGACTTCGGCGTGCCGCTCTACGACATCGGCGACGAGCGGCAGGGGATCGTCCACGTGATCGGTCCGGAGCTCGGCCTCACGCAGCCCGGCATGACGATCGCGTGCGGCGACAGCCACACGTCCACGCACGGCGCCTTCGGCGCGGTCGCCTTCGGCATCGGCACGTCGCAGGTCCGCGACGTGCTCGCCACGCAGTGCATCGCCCTCGAGCCGCTGAAGGTGCGACGCATTCGCGTGACGGGTCAGCTGCCGCGCGGCGTCTACGCGAAGGACGTCATCCTCACGATCATCCAGCGGCTCGGCGTCGGCGGCGGCAACGGCTACGCCTACGAGTACGGCGGCGACGCCATCGAGCGGATGTCGATGGACGAGCGGATGACCGTCTGCAACATGTCGATCGAAGGGGGCGCCCGCGTCGGCTACGTGAATCCCGACGAGACGACGTTCCAGTACATGGAGGGCCGTCCCTTCGCGCCGCAGGGCGAGGCGTTCGGGCGCGCGAAGGCGTGGTGGCGATCGACCGCCTCCGACCGCGACGCCTCCTACGACGACGAGGTGGAGATTCGCGCGGCGGAGTTGACGCCGGTCGTCACGTGGGGCGTCAATCCCGGCCAGTCGATCGGGGTGAAGGGCAGGGTCCCCGGCGCGAGCGGCGCCGACGCGCAGGTGTCGGACGCGCTCGCCTACATGGGGCTGACCGCCGGCCAGCCGATCGCGGGCATGAAGATCGATGTCGCCTTCATCGGGTCGTGCACCAACGGCCGCCTGTCCGATCTCCAGGAAGCGGCTCGCATCGTCCGCGGCCATCACGTCGCGAGCGGCGTGAAGGCGCTCGTCGTCCCCGGCTCGGTGTCGGTGCAGAAGGCGGCCGAGCGCGAGGGGCTCGACGCCACGTTCCGCGAAGCGGGGTTCGAGTGGCGCGACGCGGGCTGCTCGATGTGCCTCGGGATGAATCCCGACAAGCTCGAAGGCAACCAGGTGTGCGCGGCCTCGTCCAACCGGAACTTCAAGGGGCGGCAGGGGAGTCCGACGGGCCGCACGCTGCTCATGAGTCCCGCGATGGTTGCCGCCGCGGCGATCACCGGCGTGGTGACCGACGTCCGGGAGCTCGTCGACGAAGTGCCCGCGGGGGTGCGGTGATGGGCGCGGAGAAGATCCAGGTCATCGAGGGACGGGCGCTGCCGCTTCGGGGCGACGACATGGACACCGACCGGATCATGCCGGCGCGCTTCCTGAAGTCGATTACGTTCGAGGGGCTCCAGGCGCACGTGTTCGAGGACGACCGGCTGGCGGCGGCGCGGGCCGGCCAGGTGCACCCGTTCGACGATCCGCGGTTCCAGGGGGCGTCGATCCTTCTCGCCAACCGGAATTACGGCGCCGGCTCGTCACGCGAGCACGCCCCGCAGGGCTTGCGCCGGTGGGGCATCCGCGCGGTGGTCGCGGAATCGTTTGCGGAGATCTTCTTCGGCAACTCGCTGATGATCGGCCTTGCGTGCGTGACCGCATCCCCACAGGACGTCGCCGCGCTGATGTCGCTGGTCGAGCGCACTCCGAACGCGACGCTGACGGTGGATCTGCAGGCGGGGACGTGCCACGCGCCGGGGATGATGGTCGCGATCTCGATTCCCGGGCACGTGCGCGACATGCTGATGACCGGCGCCTGGGACACGACCGGCCTGCTCCTCGACAACTACGAGCAGGTCAACGCGGTCGCGGCGAAGCTGCCGTACCTGACCGGATTCTGAGATTTACGAATTCGTCAATGATGCTTCTTGTGGTCGTCAACCGAGCTCAGGAACGCCGCCGACGCGTGTGACCGTTCTCCACTTCTCCTGAACACCAGTCGCACCTGGCGGCGCAGCCGGATCTCGGGGATCGGCAGGCCGATCAGCTCGCCGCGGGCGATCTCCGATTCCGCGCAGCGCCGCGGCAGCAGCGCGACGCCCATGTTCGTCGCCACCGCGCGCTTGATCCCTTCGAGGCTCGGCAGCGAGACGAGGATGTTCGCGGGGATGTGATGCTGCTCGAACAGCCGCAGCACGCGGTCGCGCACGTGCGACGGGTCGTTGTGCGCAATCACGGGATGGCGGCTGCACTCGGTCAGCGTGACCTCCCGGCTCTGCGCGAGCGGGTGCGTCGGCGGCACGAGCATCACGAGCTCGTCGTGGCCAAGGACGATCGAGCTGAGCTTCGGCTCCCCGGGCTGGAAGGTGAGCACGCCGAAATCGAGCGTCCCCTGCGACACCTCGGCGCCAATCTGACGCGCCGGGATGCGCCGGACGTCGACGTGGACGAGCGGGTGGCACTCCCGGAAGCGCGCGATGAGCGGCAGGACCACGTGGACCGATGCCTCGTTGGCGCCAATCAGGACGCGCCCGCGGCGCAGGTCGCGGAGGTCCTTGACCGCGATTTCCGCTTCCTCGGAGAGGCGCAGGAGGCGCTCGGCGTAGTCGCGCAGGAGCCGTCCGGCGTCGGTCAGGGTGGCGTCCTTGGTGGCCCGGTCGAACAGGCGTTCGCCGACGCTTTCCTCCAGGCGTTTGACCGACTGGCTGACGGCCGGCTGGGTCCTGTGCAGCTTCATGGCCGCCCTGGAGAAGCTGCGCTCGGCCGCAACCTTAAGAAATACGCGTAATTCGCTCAGTTCCACCGCTCTACCGTCTCATAAGCAGGGGTAATCCAAACAGAATAATTATCATTTTGACAGTATCCCCGCCATCGCGTCCAATTGACGCGGCGGTCCCGGAAGATCCGCCCTAACCGAGGTCCCAGATGGCTCAACACGTCCGCATCTTCGACACGACGCTCCGCGACGGCGAACAGGCGCCCGGCTTTTCCCTGCGGGTGTCCGAGAAGCTTCGCCTGGCTCGCCAGCTCGATGCGCTCGGCGTGGACATCATCGAGGCCGGGTTCCCGATTGCGTCGCCCGCCGACGCCGAGGCGGTCTACCGCATCGCCCAGGAAGTGCGGCGCCCGATCATTGCGTGTCTGGCGCGCTGCCATCCGGCCGACCTCGAGAAGGCGGCCGAAGCGATCAAGCCCGCCGAGAGGGGGCGCATCCACACGTTCATCGCGACCTCCGATCTGCACCTGAAGGCGAAGCTCCGCATGTCGCGCGAGGAGTGCCTCGAGGCGGCGATCGAAGCCGTGCGGTTCGCGCGGCGCCACACCTTCGACGTGCAGTTCTCCGCCGAAGACGCCACGCGCAGCGACCTCGACTTCCTCTGCCGCGTCGTCGAGGCGGTCGTCAAGGCGGGCGCGAACACCATCAACCTGCCCGACACCGTCGGCTACTCGACGCCGGACGAGATTCGCGAGTTCTTCACCACCATCCGGTCGCGCGTGCCGAACTCCGACAAGGTCATCTTCAGCACCCACTGCCACGACGACCTCGGCCTCGCGGTGGCGAATTCGATCGCGGCGGTGCAGGGCGGCGCGCAGCAGGTCGAATGCACGGTCAACGGCATCGGCGAGCGCGCCGGCAACGCGTCGCTCGAAGAGATCGTGATGGCGTTCAACGTGCGGCAGGAGCGCCTGCCGTACTCGACCAGCATCGTGACGCGCGAGCTCTACCCGTCGAGCGAGATGCTGACGCGGCTGACCGGCGAACGGGTGCAGGCGAACAAGGCGATCGTCGGCCGCAACGCGTTCGCGCACGAGGCGGGCATCCACCAGGACGGCATGATGAAGGATCGCCGGACCTACGAGATCATGCGCGCCGAGGACGTGGGTGCGCCGTGGAACCCGCTCGTGCTCGGCAAGCACTCGGGGCGCCACGCGGTCCAGCGCCGCTGCACGGAGCTCGGCCTGCAGATCGACGCCGACGAGCTCATCGAGGTCTATCGCGCGCTCATGACGATCGCGGACGATCGGAAGCTGATCACCGACAACGACGTCGTCGCGGTCGTCAGCGCGGTGCGGACCGGAACCTCCCGCAACGAACCCGTGGACCCGTTCGACACGCCCCCGGGCGTCACCGCCGCGCATCACCCGACCGGCTACGGACACGGCGTCTAGTGAGTTCTGGGGTTCGATGGTTCGTCGGTTCGTCGTTCGATCGAAGAATGCCGAACCCCGAACCGTGAACCCCCGAACCGCGAACCCCGAACCACCAACAACTGAAAAACCTGGGATTGTCGCCCTCATAGGATAATCCCGTCGACCGTGTGTGCATCAGGTCCCGAAGTAACGGTTCTCATGCCTTGTCTCAACGAGGCTGAGACACTGCAGACCTGCATCCGAAAAGCGCGCGCATGCATCGAACGGCTTGGACTGGCCGCCGAGATCCTCGTCGCCGACAACGGATCCACGGACGGATCGCTGCGCATTGCGCACGAAGAAGGCGCGCGCGTTATCCACGTCGCCGTGCGTGGTTACGGCGCGGCTCTCTACCACGGCTTCCTCGCCGCTCGCGGTCGATACGTCATCATGGGGGATGCCGACGACAGCTACGACTTCTCCAGGCTGGATTCCTTCGTCGAGAAAATGAGGGACGGTGCGGATCTCGTGATGGGGAACCGCTTCCTTGGCGGCGTTCGGCCGGGCGCGATGCCGTGGATGAACAGGTACATCGGCAATCCGGTGCTCTCCGCAATCGGACGGCTGTTCTTTCATTCTCCTGCGGGCGATTTTCACTGCGGTTTGCGAGCGCTCTCGCGTGAAGCCTTCGACCGCCTCGATCTCCAGACGACGGGGATGGAGTTCGCCTCCGAAATGGTCATCAAGGCCACCCTGCTGGGGCTTCGCATCGCCGAGGTGCCGACGACGCTGGACAAGGCGGGTCGCAGCCGTGCGCCGCATCTGCGGCCGTGGCGAGACGCGTGGCGCCACATCCGGTTCATGCTCCTGTACTGCCCGCGGTGGTTGTTTCTCTATCCAGGCGCGGCGTTGGTCGTTGCCGGCGCACTGACCGGAATTCTCGTCGGCGATCGCGCGGCGAGGCGTGGCGCCGAGCTGGCGGACGCCCACACACTGCTGCTTGCATCAGCAGCAGTCCTTCTCGGGTTTCAAGGCGTGGCGTTTGCGTTTTGCGCTCGTATCTATGCGTTGAACGAGGGACTCCTTCCCGAAGACGCAACGCTGGAGAGGATGTTCCGGTACTTCACCCTGGAAACGGGTCTGACCGTCGCCGCGCTGCTCTTGGCGATTGGCATCGGCGCCGGCGTCTACGTGACTGACGGTTGGAGCTTCGCACAGGGGCCGATTCGCGATGCACGCGAGACTCTGCTGATCGCCATCGCTGCCGCGACGACGATCTGTCTGGCCGGACAGATTGCGTTCACGAGTTTTCTTCTCAGCTTCCTGGGTCTCCGCCGACGGTGAGCGTCGGCCCTGCGCCACCATTCGTGCGGGTGGAGGCATGAACGTTGTGATCGGCTCGGGACCGGCGGGCGTTGCAGCCGCAGCGTCGCTTCTCGACCGAGGGTGTCAGGTGACGATGCTCGACGCCGGAGGGAGCCTCGAACCGGAGATTCAGACCAGAGTCGATCGGCTGGCGCGGCGCTCTTCAACCGGCTGGTCGGCGGGCGAGCGCGACAGCCTGAAGGGTCCGCTTCGCTTCAACGCCGAGGGCGCCCCGTTGAAGCTCGCGTTCGGTTCCGATTACATCTATCGAGACGTTGACAGGCTGCAGCCGGTCGTTGCCGATGGTGTCGATGCCTACCGTGCGTTCGCGACGGGCGGCCTCAGCACCGTGTGGGGAGCGTCGATACTGCCGTACGGGGATGAGGATTTCAGGGAGTGGCCCTTCGATGCCGCCGCGCTCGATCCGTACTACGCCGCCGCGCTCGGCCTCACCGGGCTTGCGGCCGCTGATGATCGGCTGTCCGCGTTGTATCGCGTCCACATGCCGCCCCGAACGCGGCTGGAATTGAGCAGCCAGGCGCGGTTCATGGAGCGGCGCATGAGCCGGCACGCCGATCGTCTCGAGGAGCAGCACATTTATTTCGGAGCGTCGCGACTCGCGGTCGCGGGTGACACGACGGCAGTCGAGCGTTCCTGCGTCCGTTGCGGGATGTGCTTGTACGGCTGTCCGTACGGGTTGATTTATTCGGCTCGAGCCACGCTGGACACGCTCAGCCTGTCGAAGGATTTCACGTACGTGTCAGGTGTGATCGTCACCAGGCTCGTCGAGCGGCATGGCTCCGTGACTATCGAGGCCGTCACCCGCGACACGTCGCGGGTGCGAAGCTTCGAGGCCGCACGCGTCTACCTCGCGGCCGGCGTCCTCGGGTCTACCGCGATTATGCTCGAATCGCTCGATGCGTACGGCCGGCCAATCGAGCTCGAGCAAAGCGACCATTTCCTCCTTCCCCTTCTCCTGCGCGGCACTGCCGGACGGCCATCACTCGAGCGCCTGCACACCCTCAGCCAGATGTTCATCGAGATACGCGACCGGACGCTCTCGGACCGAGGCGTTCACCTGCAGCTGTACACCTACAATGATTTCTATGGACGGATGGCGAGGAATGCCCTTGGCCCGTTCTATCGCGTTCTTGCACCAGCGGCGGAGCGGCTCATCGACCGTCTTGTCGTGATCAAGGGATACCTTCACTCCGCCGAGTCGTCGCGAATCCGTGCGACGTTCGAGCGCCGCGCTGGCCGTGGTGTCCTTCATTTGACTGCGGTGCCGCGATCGGAGTCGGACATCATCATCCGCGGGGTCGCCCGCCTCCTGGCGAAGAACGGAACGCGCATTGGCGCGACGCCGATTCGTCTCGCGTTGCGCAAGGGGCGGCCCGGAAGCGGCGTGCATGTCGGGGGCAGCTTTCCGATGCGGCGCAATCCCGAACCTTTTGAGTCGGATCTGCTCGGCCGGCCAACCGGGTTTACGCGTGTCCACATCGTGGACTCCGCGGTGTTTCCGACCGTTCCAGCCGCACCTCCGACGCTGACGATCATGGCCAACGCTTTCCGGATCGGGGCTGCGTCGGCCGACGCCGCGCCACAGGACGTCTCATGACCGCGGCGCCGATGCCGCGGTTTCGCTTGTATACGCGCGCGGCCGATTATGCCGCGTTGTTCCGCGATCTTCTGTCGGGTCGGATGACGAACGGTGATGATGCCACCCGGCTCGAGCGCTCGATCGTGTCCTGGAGCGGCATGCCGTACGCCCTGTGCGTGCCGCAAGGACGCGTCGGCGTGTACCTGGCCGTCAAGCACGCAATCACGCCAGGTCAGAAGGTCATTCTGTCGCCGTACACGATAGCCGACGTCATTAACATGGTGATTTGCGCCGGCGGCGTGCCGGTGTTTGCCGATATCGAACGGTGCACGACGAATATCCGCGCAGGCGAAATCGAACGGCTGATCGACAACGACACCGGCGCCGTCATGGTGACGCATCTTCACGGAATCGCGTGCGACATCGAACGCATTGCCGCCATCTGCAGAGCGCGAAACGTTCCGTTGATCGAGGACGCAGCGCAATCGTTCGGTTCGAGGGTGGGCGGGAAGGTCGTCGGATCGTTCGGTGATGCCGGCGTGTTCAGTTTCGGCATGTACAAGAACGTCACCGCGTTCTACGGCGGCATCGTGGTGACCCGCCACGAACGGGTCTACCGGGCGATGCGTGACGAGTTGCTCCCCGCGCCGTACATGTCGCTCCTTGCCATCTTCGCCAAAGCCGGAAAGGCGCTCGTCACCGACATCGTGACGATGCCGGCGCTGTTCAAGGCGATCACGTACTGGATCTTTCGATTCGGGTACCTTCACCAGGTTCGGGCCATCAACAAGTTCGTGACAGTCGAGCTCGACACGTCGAGAAAAAGCGCCCTGCCGGCCGCCTATCTTCGGCGTTTGCTGCCGGCGCAAGCCAGGATGGTACTCAGACAATTGCCGAAGATTGACGCGGACGCCGCGATGCGGATTCGATACGCGCGGATGTATTGCGACGGCCTCCGCGGACTGCCGGGATTGATCATCCCGCCGTTCCGCGATGACGGGTCGCACGTGTACAACTATGTGCCTATTCAATATTCAGAGCGGGAGGCGCTCGTCACATGGGTGATGGCACGCGGCTGCGACATGGCCGTCCAGCATCTGAAGAACTGCGCGAGCCTGCCGGCCTTCGCCCCCGAGTATCGCGACTGTCCCGATGCGGAGGCGACCGCGGCGCAGACGATCCTGCTTCCGAACTATCCCGCGTACGGAGAGGAACAGGTGCGCCGGAATATCGCGGTCATTCGGCAGTTCTTCGAAAGACGGGCCTGAGCGGCCGTGAACGAGCGTGAGATTACCGACCTGGTCGCGCTTCACACGTCGTCGCTGCCCTACTCCATCGTCACCGCCCTGGGCCGGACGTATGCCAGGTCGTTCTATCGTTACGTGACGCGGTCCGACAAGGAAATCACCGTAGTCGAGCGGAACGGAGACGGCAGCATTGTCGCCGCCGCGGTGCTCAGCCTGGAGCCTGCGACGCTCAATCGCCGGCTGCTGCGTCATACGTCGTTGTTCGTCCACTTGCTCGTCCGTCCCCGTGTGTTGGTCCCATTGATGCTCGGCGGTGGCAGGATCAAGAAGGGCGCAGCCGCCGAGGCAGCGGCCAGCATGCCGGAAATCATCCTGCTGTATACCCGCGCCGACGAAAGAGGGCGCGGCCGTGGAACCGCATTGATCGCCCAGGTCGAAGCGCGGCTGCGGCATCTGCGCATTACGGCATATCAGGTCAAGACCGTTGCGGAGCCGTCGAATCCGGCGCTCGTGTTTTACCGGAACAGAAACTTCATCCCCTCAGGCACATCGGCGGCTCTTGGCAGGCAGTTTCACGTATTCATCCGCCGGCTCGAAGGCGATCCCGCTGCGCCGTGACGCGTTGTGTATCAGTCCACGTATTCGAGTAAAGGAGCGGAGGCGTCGGCGCGCGCGGGACAATGCGTGTCCCAGCCTTTGCCGCCGAGCTCAGTCAGCATGTCGGCGACGCCGTCGGCGTGAATCTGCTTCGCCAGGCAGAGGGCGGACGTGTTCTGCGGCAGGTCCGCGCGCGCGCCGAAACTGAGCAGCATGCCGACAATGTTCTCGCGGCGCTTCGCGACGGCCAGCATCAGCGGCGACGCCATCACCTGCCTGCCGCCGGTGACCTCGGCATCGTCGACTGGAATCGTCGCGTTCGGGTCCTGGCCGGCGCGGATGAAGGCATACGCCGTTTCCACGTCGTCGCCCATGATCGAGTCCACCAGCGAACCATCGGGCGAACGATTGTCGAGTGACGTCGGCTGAACGACGTCGGTCACCCCGACCACCGCCAACAGGATTGCGCCGAGGACCGCGGGCACCACGATCAGACCCGCGAGGATTCGGACGCGTGACGACACGAGGCCCGGCATGTCAGATGTCGCCGAACCACATCTGAAGCCAATGAGGATAGCGGACAGGGCGTGGGGCCGACGGATCCAGCCCCTGTGGCGCCATGCTTTCGAGGATCTGCACGTAGTGCGGCACCGCGCCGGATTCGGTTCGTTCCTTGCGCAGGTCCACAATCCATTCGCGACGATTCTTCGACGCGATCGTGCGGACGTACTCGACGGTGCCGATCGCGCGAAGTTGCCACCCGGCTGCCACGACGAAGAGGAGAAGGCCCGCGGCGACCATTCGCGTGCGGTTCGTGTTGGCGGCCTGCAGCGCCAACGTACGCACCGCGAAGTATGCCGCCAACGCGTAGAACACGACGGCCATTCCGCCAAGGCGCTCGCGCGAGTAATTGAAGCCGAGCGCGCCCGACGCAGCGACCGCGACCACGGTGGCAATGAATACGCGCGATTCCCGGGACCATGGTCCGCTCCAGTCGCGCCTCAACGTCCGGACGCCCCACGGTTGTCAGTCATTGCAAGGCACGGCTGCAAGAAATTGAAGCAACATCTAGCCTTTCGGGAAGAACGGCAAAGAAACATGAATTTGGCCTTCATAACTATGTTCCGGCCGTGAATTACAGAACTAGAGCACAGATTCATATTGGTTAATACCAAAACTACGAGCTTCCGAGTTATGGATTCCGGCAAACGGACCTTCGGTCCAGGGCGCGGCTCGAGGCGAATTTTAGTAGCGGCACTCATCCTCTCTCTGGCACTACCCCTCACTTCCATGGTCTCTTCTTTCCCTGCAGCTTATGCGAGGACGCCCGGAACAATCACCGGGACAGGGACATTCACCGACACGGCTGTCAAGATCTTGTCAATCCAGATGGTCGGTTCGACCGAGGTCATCAAGGACGAGGGCCTGGGCAAAGTGACGGGAACGTTGTCGGGGCTATACGCCTTCCAGGCAACGATTACCATACAGGCCAACGGAATGGCAACTTACAGCGCGATCGACGGGTGCCAGTGCACCATAGGAGGAAAAACGGGAGGCCTTCTCTTCAGCGAGCAAGGCACGGGCAACGTCATCACTGGTGCCTTCCAGTCCAAGGCGATCATAACACAGTCCTCAGACGAGCTCAAAGGGGATACCGGGACAGCAATACTGACCGGCTTCCAGGATCCGTTCACTAGCCTGACCTCAGGCACTTACACGGTAACCATCAGCCTGCCATCGACCAGGCAGACCACGTATGGTAGCACCCCGACTTCGCCGAGCGCCGCAGGGACTATCCCCACATCTTACAGTACGCAAAGCTCGCCCGCGCTCTCGCCGGTGCACACTGACACTCCTAAGACTAGTTCGGCCGTTGCAGGAGTCTCTCACCCTGTCGCCAACCACGGAACGCCGGTGACCAACCACTCTGAGAGCAGGCACACGGAGACTGCGCCCTCGCCTTCTAGCGCGGCGACGCCGACCTCACACGAGCACGTCAAATCCCCACATCAACACACGTCGCCCTGATACCCGGTGGTCCGA
>Ga0137418_10001714_pt1 | contig 20270 bp, 19 predicted proteins | sample CZODoug3_1_2_16f_FD_122242 | JGI IMG/M metagenome (GOLD analysis project Ga0137418, IMG submission 122242) | Vadose zone soil fungal communities from Angelo Coast Range Reserve, California, USA - CZODoug3_1_2_16fungal (Hybrid Assembly) | ecosystem: Environmental > Terrestrial > Soil > Vadose...
GGTGTCGCCGCGTGCTGCAGCGTATCTTCCGGCGCCCAGACCTCTCCGCCACCAACCCCTCCCGCCGCCGAGCACAGAATTTCCCCCGAACAAGCCGCCGAGCTGTTCCGCTCCGTCGACGACATCCTCAAATTCGCCAGCACCGAAACTGCCCTGCCCGAGCGCGAAAAAGTAAAGCGCAAGCTCGTCGGCCGCGACGAAGTCGTGGCCTACCTGCAGAAGCACATGGACGAGGACGAAGACTCGCAACGCTTCCGCCGCAGCGAGGCCGTGCTGAAAAAGTTCGGCCTCATCCCCCGTGACTTCGACCTGCGCCCGTTTCTAATCGGCCTCCTCCGCGAGCAGATCGCCGGCTACTACGATCCCGCCACGAAAACCGTAAACCTGCTCGATTGGCTCGATGCCGAGCAGCAAAAGCCCGTGCTAGCCCACGAACTCACGCACGCCCTCCAAGACCAGAGCTTCGACCTCCAGAAGTGGATGAAGGGAACAGAAAAGGACCTCATCACGATCGAGAACCCAACCTCTGACGACTTTGATCGCGACGAGGCCGCCGAAGCCCGCCAGGCTGTCGTCGAAGGCCAAGCGACGGTGACCCTGATCGACTACGAGCTCATCCCCGCCGGAATGTCGATGGCAGGTTCGCCCCAAATCGTCGAGGCCATGCGCGAAACCATGCTGGCTGGCACCCCGGATTCCGTGCAGTACCAGAAGGCCCCGCTGTTTCTCAAGGAAGCCCTGACCTTTCCCTACCGCTACGGCCTGGGCTTTGCAGGCGAGGTTGTCGCCCAACGTGGAAAGGCCGGACTCAACGCTCTGTTCAAGAATCCGCCAACCACGACGCGGCAAATCATGGAACCAGAAGCCTTCCTGTCAGGCGAAAAGCTCCCAGCCATGCCCGTCCCGGACTTCAAGCGTTTGTTTAAGGATTACGAAACGGTCGACGTGGGCGGCTTCGGCGAATTCGACACAGCCATGCTGGTCGGCCAACTGGCCACTCCCGTGATTGCACAAACGATCTACCCACACTGGCGTGGAGGCTACTACTTCGCCGTGCGCCCAAAAGGCAAGCCCACAGCCCCGCTCGGTCTGCTCTATGTTTCCCGCTGGTCGAGTGCGGAGAAGGCCGAGGAATTTGCGGCGATCTACGCCAAGGGCTTGACCAAGCGCTATCAGAAGGCGGTTTTTCAGGAGGCTTTTACCGGCGGCGTCACGTGGAACACCGAAGAGGGAACTGTTTCGATCGAGACCCGCAGCGACTTGGTACTCGTCGCCGAGAGCCTAGATCATAAGGAACGACTGACCGAGGCTGTCTTTGGGAGGGATATTACAAACGTCAAGTAAAGAGCATTGCCGGCACGAGGTCGCTTGACGCTCGCTGTTCGTCCTCGCCCATCTCTCCGATTCCTTCGGAACCGCATGCTTTGCCATGTCCGAAGCTCTGCGTCCGCTGGGCGTTCAGGCGGCACTCGACGCTCTGGATCATAGCCAGAACCAGACCGATGAAAAGCGAACCTCGCTTGAGCTTGCTCTTCAGAAAGCGCGCTACGAAGCCAGCCGTATCGAACGGCAGTATCAGGCCACCGAACCAGAAATCGTCTGGTCGCTACCGAACTGGAGAAGCGCTGGAACAACGCCTTAATCCACGTTGCGGAATTAGAGAAGCGCGTGGAAGAAGCCAGCGCTCTGGCCCCACATCTCACAGCCGAGCAACGCCAGCAACTGCTGGCTCTGGGCGATGACCTGGAACAACTCTGGGATCATCCTCAGTCCTCCGCCGCGTTGAAGAAACGCATCCTACGCACCGTTCTACACGAAGTGATCGCCGACACGACCGATGACCCTCCTTCCGTGCTTCTCAAACTTCACTGGGTCGGAGGCTCGCACACCGAACTTATGGTACGCAAGAACAAGATCGGCTACCACAATCACATCAACTCGGATAAGGTAACGGAGTTGATTCGCGAACTCGCTTTAGTCTGTGCAGACTCGTAGATTGTTTCTATTCTGAACCGGCTGGGCTATCGCACAGGCATCGACAACACCTGGACGGAGAAGCGCGTGCAGCATGTCCGACACGGCAACGGCATTCCAGCTTGTCCACCGCCCGATCAGCGGGTGTGGATCACCATGCAGCAAGCCGCCGCTGCGCTCCGCGTAAATGAGATGGTTGTCCGCAGGCTGATAGCGCAGAAGAGTCTTCCGGCGAAACAGATCGTAAAGTTTGCCCCCTGGATGATCGAATGCTCCCACCTTGACCTCCCCGCTGTGCGCAAAGAGATTCGACGGGTTCACGAGGGCCGACGCAGCCTACGGGTTCTTCAATCTGATGAACACAGCCGTCTCTTTGCCGATTCTGGTGAAAGGTCGGTTCCAGCGAAGCGATGAAGCCCACTCCGTTGTTCAGACGCCGACGAGACACGAGTGTACTGCTAGTGCTGGCGATGGTTGCTGTTGTATCTCCTCATCCGAGCGCGCAACAGCCCGTGGACTGGATTCGCAAGAATGCCATTCCTCTACAAACTGTCGAGGCCGGTAATGGGTTTAATGACATGCAGCCGCTCAAGAAGGTTGTGGGCAACGCGCGAATCGTCGCCCTCGGCGAGGCGACACACGGCACCCGCGAATTTTTCCAGCTCAAACATCGAATGATCGAGTTCTTGGCAAGTCAAATGGGTTTCACCATCTTCTCGATCGAAGCAAATATGCCTGAGGCGTATCGCTTAAACGACTTCGTTTTGAACGGAAACGGCGACCCAAAGCAACTTCTAAAGGGGATGTATTTCTGGACATGGAACACCGAAGAAGTTCTGAACATGATCCTCTGGATGCGCGAGTTCAACCGCTCCGGAAAGGGAAGAATCGAGTTCACAGGGTTCGACATGCAAACACCGACGGTAGCAATGGATATAGTGCGGACGTTCGTGACTCTGCATGATCGAACTTATGAAGCGACGCTGAATCCGATCTACAGTGAGATCGCACTCTCCCAAAAGCGAAGCCAGACTGGCTTTGGAGTGGGGACCACCACGTTTCCGGTGAAGCCCGCCGCCGGCAAGCACATCACATACAGCGGCTACATCAAGACAGACGGCATCACGGAAGGTTATGCCGGACTCTGGTGGCGGGTGGACGGTGAAAAAGGCAAGATCCTGGCGTTCGATAACATGCAGGATCGCGGCGTCACCGGTACTACACCCTGGACTCGCTACGAGATTTCCCTCGACGTTCCGGCCAATGCAACCAACATCAACTTCGGCGTACTTCATTCGGGGAACGGTACCGCATGGTTCGATTCCCTTGATATCAAGCTCGACGGGCAGCCCTACACCGATCCTTCCGCCTTCGATCTCGACTTCGAATCCAGCCCGCCCCACGGCTACTTCATTGGCGGTCGGGGCTACCAAGTAACGACCGACAACTTGATCGCCCACAGCGGAAAGCAGAGCCTTCGAAGTACGCGTCTGCCTGAAAACTCAGATGCAAATTCGTCGGCTGCGAAAGTTTCTAACCACGAACTCGCAGGGCAGTGCCGGAGCGTCCTCGAGCATCTGACGAAGGGTCGCTCCGAGTATCTGCATGCGGGTGTACAGGCTGAGGACGCCGATTGGATCATTCAGAACGCCAGAGTGATGATGCAGTTCGCCCTGATGCAGGCCGGCGAACAAACCCGCGACCAGAGCATGGCGGACAATGTCGAATGGATCGCAGCGCACAATCCCGGCTCTAAGATTGTGCTGTGGGCTCACAACGGCCACATCAAGTACAGCAACCCTCCGGGATTCGATCCCATGGGCGGGTTCCTGCACAAGAAGTTCGGACAGCAATTGGTTAACTTCGGGTTCTCCTTCAATGAAGGATCGTTTCGCGCGATCGAGACCGGAAAAGGGATGCGCGAGTTCACGGTTCGGCCGCTAGCCGAGGAAAGCCTGGATCGTGCATTGGCATCCGCCGGCTTCCCGTTGCTCGCGCTTGATCTGCGTCAGATCCCCAAGACAGGGCCGGTCGCGAAATGGTTTGCCGAGCCTCATCCCATGCGAAGCATCGGCGCAATGTACGACGAGAAAAGTCCGGACTTGCCAATGTATGTGGCGACGGAAGTTTGGCCCCAGGGCTACGACGCGATCCTGTTCGTGGAGAAAACGACCGCCGCGCGACCAATTAGTGGAGAGGGAGCGGTGAAGGGGGACGACAAGAAAGCCGGAATGCCTCACGAGTATTTGTGGCTGTCCATTGATCGACTTCAGCAATACGGAAACCCGCGTGTTTATTGACTCCAGCGAGGTGTAGCACTATGTCACAGCTTCCTGGGAAGCTATAATGCAAAGTTCGCTTCAGCGCGACAGGAGGGTTCTTGCCACAAGCGGAAATCGGAATCATCGGAGGCAGCGGCCTCTACAGCATGCCCGGCCTCACGGGTGTGAAGGAAGTCCGCCTGACCACGCCGTTCGGCGACCCCTCCGACGCCTACATCACCGGCGAACTCGAGGGCCGCGAAGTCGCGTTTCTCGCGCGCCACGCACGCGGCCACATGCTGCTCCCGACCGAACTCAACTTCCGCGCCAATATCCACGCCTTCAAGCAACTCGGCGTCGAGCGCATCGTTTCGGTTTCCGCCGTAGGCTCGCTCAAGGAAGAACACAAGCCCACCGAGTTCGTTATGCCCGACCAGTTTATTGACCGCACCACCCAACGAGTCTCCACATTCTTCGGCGGCGGAGTCGTCGCCCACGTAGGCTTCGGCGATCCAGTCTGCGGCGAGATGGCAAAGGTCGTCGAAGGTGCCTGCCAGAAGGTAGGCGTAGTCGGCAAGCGAGGTGGCACTTACGTCTGCATGGAAGGCCCGCAATTCTCCACGAAAGCCGAATCCAATCTCTACCGGAGTTGGGGCACGGACGTAATCGGCATGACCAACCTGCAGGAAGCCAAACTCGCCCGGGAAGCCGAAATATGCTACGTGACGGTCGCCATGGTCACCGACTACGACTGCTGGCACCCAGCCCACGACGCCGTCACGGTCGATCAAATCGTAGCCGTCCTGCACAAGAACGCCGAGAACGCAGCCCAGGTCGTCCGTCATACGGTCGCCGCCATGCCCAAGCAGCGCTCCTGCAAATGTGGTTCAGCACTGGCCCATGCCCTCCTCACCGACCGCTCCAAGATTCCCGCCGAAGCCCGCCAACGCCTCGGTCTGCTCCTCAACAAATATCTGGACGCAGGAAAGTAAGAGCCAACAACAGAATGAGCATTCTTGCCGTAGGGTCAGTTGCGTTCGATACCATCACCACGCCCACCGGGCACGTGGACAACGAACTCGGCGGTTCCGCCACGTATTTCGGCCTGGCGGCTAGCTACTTCGCTCAAGTTCGTATCGTGGCAGTAGTGGGCGACGACTTTACGGCCGAGCACGAAGGCGTCCTCAAAGCCCGAGGCGTCGATACGCGCGGCATCGAACGCGCTACGGGAAAGACTTTCCGCTGGGGCGGCCGCTATACGGAAAATTTCAACGAAGCTAAGACCGACTTCACCGAACTAAACGTCTTCGAAAGGTTCCATCCGAGGATTCCGAAAGAGTATGCCGATTCCGAGCTGGTGTTTCTAGGCAACATCCACCCCACGTTGCAATCGGCCGTGTGCCGCGAGCTGCCCAACGCAAAGCTGGTCGGTGGCGATACCATGAATTTTTGGATCACCAGCACCCTCCCCGAGCTCCGCGAAACCCTGAAGAGCGTGGGCATCCTCATGATCAACGATGGCGAAGCCAAGATGATGACCGGCGAAAGCAATCTGCTCCGCGCCGCGCAGAAGGTTCTGGCCATGGGGCCGAAGGCCCTGGTCATCAAGCACGGCGAATACGGCTCCACGATTTTCTTCCAGGAGGGCGCATTCGGAATCGGACGCCACCCCTTCCGCGCACCAACCTTGCCGCTGGACGAGGTGAAAGACCCAACCGGCGCGGGTGATTCCTTCGCCGGCGGCTTCATGGGCTACATCGCCTCGCAAGGCGAACTGAACCGCGAAGTCCTCAAACGCGCTTTATTCTATGGCGGCGTCATGGGATCCTTTGCCGTAGAAAACTTCGGCACGCATCGCCTGCGCAACCTGGAGCGCGAAGAAATCGAAGAGCGCTTCGAAATCTTCCGCGAACTCACGCACCTCGAATAGTATGATCGGGGTTTTATAGGCGAACATCATTCGCAGGATTGACCCATGGCCGAAGCCCAAATTGACAAGCAGAAATTTGCGGCACTCGTTCTTATTCTGATTGAATTCCCGGAACGCAAGGATGGTTTTCAAGGATGGGAAGCCTAGAACAGCTTCGCATGGCGGAGTTTGTGCGGTTTGCCGAGCGATCGGCCAACGATGGCAACTGGGATACCGTCAACAAATGCGGGAGCGTTGCTGATGGTCTCTGGCGCCAGGGCAAAGCGAAGCTCAAGAACGCGGCTTCTATATCCTCCCTGGAAGACCTGCCGCGTCAGGGTGAAGTTCATGATCGGCTGCGGGAAATGATGTCCCCCGAGCTCCGGCAAGGTCGGGACGATGCCATCTCCTACCTCGAAAAGCTCTTGGGCAAACGATCTTCGTGACCCAGAACCAAGAAAGCCGCGGTGTGCTTGTACTGGTCGCCCTTACTTCACTTTTCGCTTTCCTCTACTACTTCCACCGCAACCAGATCCTCCTCTACGGCGACGCCGAAGGCCACATCAACATCGCCCGTCGCGTATTCGACTCGCGCAGCCCCGGCCCCCTGCAACTGGGTACAGTCTGGCTGCCCCTCCCGCACTTACTGTTGATGCCATTCCTAATTTCCGACTGGGCCTGGCGGACAGCGGTCGGCGGATCCATCCCCTCCATGATCGCCTACGGATTTTCCGCAATAGGAATATTCCGCCTGGTCCGGGCCAGCTCGAGCAAGAAATTCGCAGCCTGGTTCGCAGTGTTGATCCTTGCCGGAAACCCCAGCTTGATCTACCTCCAAGTCACCGCCATGACCGAGCCTGTCTATCTCGCGCTCTTCGTTTGGGCCGTCTTGTACCTCGCAGAATTCGCTGAAGCCGTTTCGGCCGCAGACTGGCCCGCCGCCCGCCGCTCACTCTCATGGTGCGGCCTGGTCCTCGCCGGATGCACCATGACCCGCTACGACGGATGGATCGCCATGGCTGTGGCTGCCCTGGCAGTGCTTGTCATCGCCTTCCGCGCCCGCAACGCCCCCGACGCCGCGTCCCTACAAAAGCCCGTCCTACGCTTCTTACTCGTCTGTGCCACCGGACCCGTTCTCTGGCTCGCCTACAACACAGCCGTTTACCGGAATCCCCTCGAGTTCGCCAACGGCCCATACTCCGCGAAAGCCATCGAACACCGCATCGTGCAAGCCTCTCATCCCGGCACGGACGATCCCTGGCTGGCTGAACTCTACTTCGTGCGGGCGGCAGAAATGAATCTCGCCTCCAGCACCGGCGCCGCCAAGCTCTGGCTCCTGCTCGCCGCACTGGGCACGCTCCTAATCCTGCGCCGCCCCAATTCCTGGCCCCTGCTGCTGCTCTGGATTCCGCTCCCGTTCTACGCTCTTTCCATCGCCTACAGCGGCGTCCCCGTCTTTGTCCCGGATTGGTGGCCGTTTGGCGTCTACAACCTGCGCTACGGATTGCAACTGTTACCGGCCGTGGCCGTCTTCAGCGCCGTCGCGCTCGACTCTGCCCTCTCCGTCATCACTTCCAAACCAGCCCGGCTCAGCCTCGCCTTCGCCGCCTCCGGCCTCTGGTTCTGGGGAGCCATACTCGCATCGAAGATGCCAGCCAGTTATCTCGAGGCCGTCCACAATATGCAAGGCCGCGTTGCCCTTCAGGAACGCCTCGCCATCGAGTTGCAACGGCTCCCGCCCAATTCCTCCATCCTGATGGCCCTGCGAGATTTTCCCGGCGCCCCGCAGCGTGCCGGAGTCCACCTCCGCCGTCTGATCAATGAAAACGACCAACGCCTCTGGATCCAGCCGCACGATGAAGAAGGCCTTTGGGTCCGCGCCCTCACGAACCCCCGGCAATACACCGACTATGCCGTAGGTTTCGCAGGCGACCCCGTGGATGCCGCCGCCACGCAGCACCACCTCCTGCCAATCTCCTCGCTCGAAGTCGCCGGTCAACCCCGAGCCACCATTTACCGCACCCGCTAGTCTGGTGCGCCTGGTAATCTGCTCCGTCAACGCTCCCAGCACGGAATTCCGCCCTCCGGATGATACATTTCAGCTAAGCGAGCTTTCGCCAGAAACGATCTGACAAGGCCTGACAAAGCCCAGCAGCGCTAACGTCCGCCCAAGCCGCAGAGAGCCAGATATGCATCCTCTAGACTTCTTCCGCGACATGAGTTCCACGGTCCCCGCCGCAGCCCTGTTTCGTCTGCTGCTGGCGGTGCTTCTGGGTGGCCTCATCGGTCTCGAAAGGGAACTCAAGCACCGGCCCGCCGGCCTTCGCACCAACATGTTTATCTGCTTCGGTTCGGCTATGTTTACCTTGCTCTCGTATGAACTTTCCGGCGGCCACGAGCCGACCCGCATCGCCGCCCAGATTATTCCCGGGATCGGGTTCATCGGCGCCGGCTCGATTCTGCACGCACGCGGCCTGGTCAACGGCCTCACCACGGCTGCGACCCTGTTCGTAGTCGCCTCCGTCGGCATGGCGGTGGGCGGCGGCCTCTACGTTACGGCGATCTTCGCTACCCTCGTTGTCCTCCTCGTCCTCTACGCGCTCGGCCGCTTTGAGGACATCTTCAATCTTAAGGTTTTCAGCTTTGCCTATGAAGTGACCGCTAAAACGTCCGAAGATGTCATCACCGAGGTCAACAGCCTACTCGAAGCCCACCACCGCATGATGGACAACGTCCGTGTCGCGCAAACGCCAAAGCATTCCCGCGTGCAATTTACTGTCGACGGAACTTTTCGCGAGAGCGCCCGGCTTTTGGCAGGTCTGCGCGAGTCCGAGATCATCGAGAGTGTCTACTCCGCCGGCCCTACGGAGCATGAATGAGGGCGGTTCCGTTCGTGAAGGCCACCGCTTGCGGTAACGATTTCCTGCTGGTCGAGGCGAAAGATGTCGACCGGGATAGGGTGGAATTCACTCGCGAAATTTGCCATCGCCATCTCGGCGTCGGCGCCGATGGTGTCGAGTGGCTCTCTCCCGGGACGGACGCCGATCTCGAAATCCATCTCATCAACGCCGATGGCAGCCCCGCTGAGATTTCCGGCAACGGTACCCGCTGTGTCGCCGCGCACTGGTTTTCCGGCATCAAGGCCGACCAGAAGATGGATCGCGTCCTGATCCGAACCGATGCCGGTCTCAAAATCTCCAATCTCATCCGCCGCGTCGATCCCGAGTTCGAATTCGAGACCGAAATGGGCCCAGCTACCGTCGAGAGTCCGCTGTCCCTGAGGCTGAAAGACGGCCCGGTGCAAGGCATTCCCGTCTCCACCGGCAACCCGCATTACGTGATCTTCGTCGACAACTTTCCGCCAAGCTGGCAGCAGCAGGGCGCCGAGATCAGTGCCCACGCTCACTTCCCGCAAGGCGTCAACGTCGAACTCGTCAAAGTGATCAGCGAGAAGACCATCGAAATCCGCATCTACGAACGCGGCGCCGGTGCAACCCAATCCTCGGGCACAGGTTCCTGTGCCTCAGCCGTAGCCGCCATCGCCACCGGCCGCGCCCGCTCACCCCTCGAGGTCCTAGCCCCAGGCGGAGCGCAAACCGTACGCTGGGAAAACGGCGAAATCTACCTACGCGGCCCAGCCCGCCTCATCTGTCGCGGGGAGTTTTTATGGGCGGCATGAACGGGGGCATAACCCGCGTCCGCCCCCCCGGATTGCGCCGCGGCGACAGCGTCGGCATCGTAGCCCCAGCCAGTGCCATCCAAGAAGGCGCGCTGATTGCCGGATGCGAGACCTTGACCCGTATGGGCTACAAACCCGTCTACGAAGATTCAATTCTGGAACGCGACCTTTATTTTGCAGGTACCGCCGAGCGCCGGCTTCACGAATTGCACTCGATGTTCACAGACGACGACATTCGCGCTATCCTCTGCGCGCGGGGAGGCTACGGCGCCAACTACCTCGTGGACGGCCTGGACCTCGCCCTCATTCGGAAGCACCCGAAGATCTTCATCGGCTACAGCGACATGACCAGCCTGCTCACCCTTCTTTGCGACGAAGCCAATCTTACCGTCTTCCACGGCCCCATGGCCGCGAAAGACTTTGCCATCGAAGACGGAGTGGACGTCTCATCCTGGGAATCCTCTCTGAGCGGCGCGGTCCCTTGGGAAGCAACAAATTCTGGTGCCCAAGGCCTGGTCGCGGGGGTAGCCGAAGGCATCTTTTACGGCGGCTGCCTGCCCATGCTTACGGCCACACTCGGCACCCGTCACGAAATCCAAACCGGCGGTACAATTCTTTTTCTGGAAGACGTCGGCTCCAAGCCCTACCAAATCGACCGCATGCTCATCCAACTCCGGCAATCCGGGAAATTCGAGGGCGTCCGCGGCATCGTTTTCGGCGAAATGAACGACTGCATGCAGCACCCGCAACAAACCTATACGCTCGAAGAAGTCGTCCTTCGCATCGTCGGCAACCTGGGCGTCCCCGTAGCCTACGGCCTGCGTTCGGGCCACGTAACACAACGCAACATCACTGTCCCGATTGGCGTCGCGGCCTCGTTGGTCGTCAGCGGAAGCCAAGCACAACTCAAATTCCTGGAGCCTGCCACCACCGCATGACAGAGAACGCAGGGCAGAAAAAATGACAGACAAAAAACACATCCACCTGATTGGAATCTGCGGCACCGCGATGGCTTCGCTCGCCGGCCTTTTGCAGACCCGCGGCCATCGGGTCACCGGCTCCGATACCGCCGCCTACCCGCCCATGTCGGATTTCCTGCTCTCCCTGGGAATCGAGGTCGCTCAGCCATTCTCGCCGAAGAATCTCGACCCCCGCCCCGATCTGGTCGTCGTCGGCAACGTCGTTTCCCGCGGCAATGTGGAATTGGAACACATCCTTGACACGCGCATCCCCTTCTGCTCTCTGCCGCAGATTCTCCACCACGAGTTCCTGCAAAGCAGGGAAGTCCTCGCCATCGCCGGTACCCACGGCAAAACCACCACCACCTCGATGCTGTCGTGGATTTTCCACTCCTCGGGACGCAATCCGTCGTTCCTGATCGGCGGCATCGCGGAGAATTTCGGCAGCAGCTTTGCCCTCGGCTCCGGCAAGAACTTCATCATCGAAGCCGACGAATACGACACCGCATTTTTCGACAAAGGCCCCAAGTTCCTCCACTACTTTCCGCAGAGCGCCATCCTGACGTCCGTTGAATTCGATCACGCCGATATCTATGACGATCTCAAAGCCGTCGAAACCGCTTTCAGGCGCCTGGTCAATCTGCTGCCTGGCAGCGGCAAACTCATCGCCCACGATAGCGGCGAAAGCCTGGATCGCTGCCTCGCGAAAGCCTTTTGCCCCGTCGAACGCTACGGAATGAAAGCATCCTCCCATTGGCGCATCACCGACATCACTGTCACTCCCGCCAAGACTGCCTGGAAGCTGCACCGCTCCGGCAAAGAATGGGCACACCTGGAGTTTCCCCTGGCCGGGGAATACAACGTACTCAACGGCACTGCCGCCGCCGCCCTGGCAGCGAACTACGGTATCACTGCTGCTGAAATCGCTGCTGCCCTCAAGACCTTTAAAAGCGTCAAGCGCCGCCTCGAAGTCAAAGCCGTGGTCAACGGCATCACCATCGTCGACGATTTTGCCCACCATCCCACCGCCATTTCGGGCACGCTCGCCGCCCTTCGCGGCCGTTACCCCGGCAGCCGCCTCTGGGTCATCCTCGAGCCCCGTTCCAACACCCTGCGCCGCCGCGTTCTGCAGGATGACCTTGCCCAAAGCCTCTCCGGCGCCGACGAGATCGTCGTAGCCCAAGTCTTCAAGATGGACGCGATTCCGGAAGAAGAACGACTCGACGTCAACACGCTAGCCGCCCAAATCAGCCAATCCGGCCGCCGCGTCCAGGTTCTCGAAGACGCTGACCGAATCATCGACGCCGTGGTCCCCGACCTGCATTCCGGAGACGTAGTCGCCATCCTTTCCAACGGTAGCTTTGGCGGCATTTATGAAAAACTCCCGCGCCGCCTGCGTGAGTCCGCCCAGGCCAGCGCGCAAAGTGCGGGTGCACGAGCGACTGGGGCAGAGAAATGATGAACCCAGGCCCCGCCCGGATCCTCAGGTCCATGGTTCTTGCCGGCACCGGCCTCTCGGCGACGTTTGCTTCTGCCGTCACCATCCCCGTCCGTTACACCATCACCCTTACCAACCCAGCCGAACACTTTGTGGAAGTCGCGATCGCCATCCCTCCCGGCCCCGCCCAGCGCGAACTCCAGTTACCAGTCTGGAATGCCACTTACCAGATTCGAGACTTTGCCGAGTACGTCCTTTGGCTCCGAGCCCGCACGCCCAGCGGCGCGCCCCTCCCCACCCGTAAACTCAACAAAAGCCGTTGGCAAATCGAAGGCTTAGCCCAGGGCGGAGTCGTTGAATACGAAATCCTGGCCGACCAACCCGGTCCGTTCGGCGCGCAACTCAACACCGAGCACGCGTTTTTCAATTTCGCTGAAATCCTGATGTATCCCACCGAGGCCCGCGACAACCCCATGTCGGTTCGCTTCGCAGCTGTCCCCAACGGCTGGCGCATGGCCTCCCCGCTTCCCGATGAGCAAAATGAACTCCAGGCCCCCAACTACGACACCCTCGTCGATTCCCCAGTCGAATTGAGCCGGTTCCAGGAATCGAGTTTCATCGAGAACGGCGGCCACTACCGCATCGTGGTCCACGCCGCCCCGGATCTTTGCGATCTGCCTCGCCTCACCGACACGCTCCGAAAAATCGTGCACGCCGAAACCGCCTGGATGCAGGACCGTCCCTTCCAGAACTACCTCTTCCTCTTCCATTTCCCCGCGGACCGCGGCGACGGCGGCATGGAACACGCCTACTCGACTGCCATTGAACTCAGCGGCGCATCTCTACAGGCGGATCCCGGCCAACTCGCCTCCATGGCCGCGCACGAATTCTTCCACTTATGGAATGTAAAGCGAATCCGCCCGCAAGCGCTGGCCCCGCCCGACTACACGAAGGAAAACTATACCCGCGCCCTCTGGTTCAGCGAGGGCGTCACCAGCACGGTCGAGCAGTACGCCTTGTTGCAGAGCCACATGATTGACGAGAAGGGCTTTCTGCGGAATCTTTCGGATGAAATCACCGCGCTGGAAAACCGCCCGGCCCATCTCACCCAGTCTGCCGAGGAATCCAGCCTCGATGCCTGGCTGGAAAAGTATCCGCAATATCGCCAACCGAGCCGAAGCATCAGTTACTACAACAAGGGGTTTCTCCTCGGAATTCTCCTGGACCTGGCTCTACGGCAAGGCAGCAACGATGAAGCGTCCCTGCAGGAGATGTTCCAGTATATGAATCAAACGTATGCCAGGAAAGAAAGGTCTTTCGACGACTCGGAGGGAATTCGCAAGGCCGCGGAGGCCGTCAGCGGCGCGGACTTGACGTCGTTCTTCACCAAGTACGTCGCCGGGACCGAGGAAATTCCTTACGATAACTTCCTGGCTTGGGTAGGACTTCACGTCGTCACCCGCGAAAAGACCGTGTCCGACCCCGGCTTCCGTGCCGCCCGGAACTTTAATATGGCCCCCGTCGTGGTTCACGTCCAACCTGACAGCGACGCCGCCCACGCCGGGCTGGTTCCGGGAGACACCGTGCTCACTCTGGACGGCGCCCAGGTCTCAAGAGATTTCGAAGCTTGGACTGCCAGCCGGCCTGTCGGAGAGGTGTTGCACGTCCGCATCCGCGCCCCCAACGGCGCCGAGCGCGAGCTCATGTGGAAGCTTGGGACAAGAAAAACTCTCGAGTACGAGGTCACAGAGCTCGAAAATCCAACTTTGCAACAGCTACTCCATCGCAGGAATTGGCTGACGGCACGTGAGCCCAAAGTCACCCATGCAGAAACCTATCGAGGTACGGGCGTCCTCGCCCGTACGCCAGGGAGCAGCTCACTCCCAAAGAGTCCGCAGCCGGCACATCGCATCCCCTCCATAGTCCGGACCTCAGTGCGGCCCCCAGTCCGGACCTCGGCCCCGGAGGCATACCAGCCGTGATTCGCACCCTGCTCATGCTCGGCTTCTGGGCTGTGGCCCTGCCCCCCACGGCGTTGTTCTGCTTCCCGTACACCCTCATCACAGGCGACGCGAGCCTGTTATACCGTGTGGCCATCTGGTGCGCCGCCGCCGGCGTCAAGCTCACGGGTGTTCGCTCGCAAGCGGTCGGCCTCGACAAGCTCGACCCCCAACAGCGCTACATCTTCATGGCCAATCACGTTTCGAACATTGATCCGCCACTGCTGCTGCCTATGATTCCCGGCCGCACTGCCGTAATGGTGAAGAAAGAACTCTTCGACTACCCAATTCTCGGAAGAGCCATGCGCCTCGGCTCGTTCATCCCCGTCGACCGCGGCAATCGCGAGGCTGGCATCGCCGCCGTCCGGGAAGCCAAGAAAGTCATCGATCAGGGCATCAACATGACCATCTTTCCCGAAGGCAAACGCTCGTTTGACGGTAAGCTCCTGGCCTTCAAGCGCGGACCCTTCTATCTGGCGATGGAGTGTGGTCTGCCGGTCGTCCCAATTACGATAGTCGGAACTGAGATCGCCATGCCCAAGGGAAGATTCGCCGTGCAGCCGGAACGCGTGACCGTTACCTTCCACGCGCCCATCGATCCCGCGCAGTTCACCGATCGCGACGCCCTCATGCAAGCCGTGCGCCGCAGCATCGACGCCGGTCTTCCTCCGCAATCCCGGGAGGCCAGCACTCTGCCGATGGTTTCGCCTATCGCTCCGGCCGCAACTTCTTAGCCATCTCCGGCAGGCGCTGGAACAGCGCCACGCACCGCAGCCACAGCTTGTTGTCCATGGCGGGGTATCCGCTCACCACCGCTCCCGCCGCAACATCATTGGGAATGCCGCTCTGCGCCGTAGCCACGGCACCGTCACCAATCTTGCAATGGCCAGCCACGCCCACTTGCCCGGCGAGAATTACGTTTTTGCCCACCTCTGTCGATCCCGCGAGTCCCACCTGCGCGCACAGCAGCGAATTCTCCCCTACGCTCGACCCGTGCCCCACCTGCACCAGGTTATCGATCTTCGCGCCGCGCGCGATTCGCGTCTCGCCGACGCTGGCACGGTCTACACATGCGTTCGCTTGCACTTCCACCGCATCTTCCAAAACCGTAGGCCCGGACTGAACGATTTTGTGCCAGCCGCCGGTGTCGGCCTTAGCAAAACCAAACCCATCCCCACCAATCACCGCGCCATTCTGGAGAATCACGTCATCACCCAGCCTGCAGTTCTCCCGCACCACGGCATGGGCGTGCGAGAAGAAGCGGTCCCCAATTCTGCAACCGCTATAAATCACAGCATGCGCCAGGAGGGTCGCGTTTTTCCCGATTACAACGTCCGCACCGATCACGACATACGGCCCCACATGTGCGCCCTCCCCAATTTTCGCTGACGAATCAATCACCGCCGTCGAATGAATTCCCGGGGCATACCGTGGAGGCTGATAAAACAACTCCAATGCTTTGGCAAAAGCCAAATAAGGATTCTTGCACCGCAACAGCGGCGTACCGAGGGCAGCAAACTCCTCCCCCACAATAATTGCCGAAGCCGCCGTAGTCTTCGCCAACGCCGCATACTTAGGATTGGCGACAAACGCAAGCTGTCCCGCTCCCGCATGTTCCAGACCAGCAACGCCGCGAATCTCCAGATCCGGAGACCCAGACTCAATCCTCGCGCCCAACTCGGCAGCAATCTCTCTCAGTTTCATTTGGATCCAGACATCTCCGTCACAACACTGTCACGCGGCCCGCCGGACTGTCATCTCATTCCGTCAGGATTGTCCTCCCGACCAACGGGAGGGATGCGCTCCTGGTGAAGTGGCGGTTCTCCGCAGGCCTCGTGAACGGGCGGGCTGCAGGCGTTCAGATCCCAACCAGAAAAGCGCGGCTGGCCGCCGCAGGACAAGGCTCTACTGCTCCTCGAACAACTTCTCCTGCAACTCCCCAGCCGCCGTTCGCCTCTTCCGTTTCACCGCCCCCACCACCGCCAGCACCGTAAACGACGCCAACGCCGTCCGCGGCACAAAAATCTTCTGCGTATTCGATCGCAAATCCGGAGGATTCACCAAATAGCCCTCCGCCGGCGACTGCGTCAGGTCCACTGGCATGGTCCCTTCCAGAATCTCGTTGTCCTTAAACCGCAACCTCACCCACAGCCCAGCCGACCGCGGCCGCGTCGTAAACGTCTTCCGCGCCAGCAGATCCGTTTCGTGAAAGTCCCGCACGAAGTAAACGCTCTTAATGTCTTTTAAATCAATGCCAACCACCACCCCAGCCGTGTTCAGCATCTCCAGTTTCCCATCCACCAGAAAGCTCGACGACGCCACGTAGCCGTTCATGGAGTCGCGATCCAACTTAAGCACAATGATCTTCTTGTGGGTTGAGGACATTTGCTTTGTTTTCAGAGACTTTCGAGTCCTCGCCGGCGCCGCTGGCGGTTCCCGCTCTTCCCTGATTTTCGCACTTTCCAGACCTTAAACGAATGTTTTTGCGTTCTCTGTAGCCAAATGGTCAACGGTTGTGTTAACTTCAATAGTTTGCCAGGACTCATCACATCGGCCTAAGCCCATTGCGTAGAGACACTTACAGCCGAATTCGGATAGCGCCAGCGGGTTGCGGCAGCTCCGGATTGCTGGATTTCCCTGCCCGCCGGGAAGGGCCGACGCAGCCGATGGCCGCTCCTGGACCGTTTGGACTGAACCTTTAAGAATGGCAGATTACATCTACACCCTCGAAAGCCGCCTGACGCCCGACCAAATGCGGGGCGTCTTCCTCATCCAGGAACTCTCTCGCGCAGCGGGCCTCAACGTCTACCTCACCGGCGGCGCCGTCCGCGACATCCTCACCGGCTTTTCCATCCGCGACCTCGATTTCACCCTCCAGGGCAACCCTCTCAAGTTGCAAAAGGAGCTGGAGAAGGCCGGCGCCGTCATTCACGGCACCGATGACCACACCAACACGCTCTACCTGAATCTCCCCGGCAACGTTCGCGCCGAAATCAGCATGTCGCGCAGCGAGCAGCACCTCAAGACCGGCAAGCCCCCGGTCATTACCCCGGCCACCATCACCGAAGATCTCCGCCGCCGCGATTTCACCATCAACGCCATGGCGCTCTCGCTGAATGAAGGCTCGAAGGGCCTGCTCCAAGACCCGTTCAACGGCGTTGCCGACCTCGAAGCGAAGCTCATCCGTATTCTCCAAAACTACTCCTTCCTCGAAGACCCCTCGCGCCTGATTCGCGCCACCCGCTTCGCCGCGCGTTTCGCTTGGCCGCTCGAAGAACGCACCCAGCAGCGCTTCGATGCCGCCAAAGAAGGTAACTACATCGGGCACGTCAGCCAGCGGGCTCTGGGCTACGAAATCGAACAGCTCGCTTACGAAGACGACCCGCTCCACATCGTCAAAACGCTGGAAAAGGAAGGCTGGCTCAGCGTCCTGCACGCCCACTGGACCACCGCCAAGATTGACGTCGCCAGCCTCACCGCGCTCATGAAGACGCGGCAGCAGATGACTGAGCTCGGCTACTGGACCGATCCCTCGCCCGCCGTCCTGCACTTTCTGACATCGAAGCTCGCCGAAAAAGACCGCCACGAGGTCGAAAAGGCCATTCCGCGCAAAGGCCTCGTCGAAGGGTGGCGCGAACTCGAGCGCGCCTCCAAGGACCTGGCCAAGCGCCTCTCCGGCAAAGAAGCCGCCACGCCGTCGAAAACCTGGCAACTCCTTAGCTCCTCGCGTCCCGAAGCGCTGCTGTTCCTGGCCGTCAGTTCCAAGCAGCAAGCCGTTGCCAACAAGATCAGGAATTTCTTCACCAAGTGGCGCGACGTGCAAAAGCGCATTCCGCTTCCGGAAATGACCGAACTCCTCATCACCCCGGCCATACCGGAATACCCGGCCATCGCCCAAGGCGTCTTCATGCTCCTTCTGGACGGAAAACTCCGCTCGCAAACGGAGATCATGAAGTACCTCAAGCCTCTTGCTCCCCCGCCCCCGCCACCTCCGCCACCGCCTCGTCGTGGCCGTGCCGCCAAAGCCGCCGCCGCCGCCGCTCCGGTCGTAGTTGCCGCCGCACCAGAGACAAGCAAGCCCAAGGGGAAAGGGAAGGGCAAGGAAAAGGAAAAGGAAAAGGACCAGGCTGCCGCTCTAACCCTCGCCGCCGCTGCTCCTACTCCGGCGAAAGAGAACGCGACGTCCGGGAAAAAGCCTGCGAAGGCCGATCCGCCCGCCGCCAAGCCCGCCAAAGCCGAAAAACCGAATCCCGCTGCCAAAGCCAAGACCCCAGCGGCCAAGACCCCAGCGGCCAAGCGCCCAGCGGCCAAACCCAAGACTGCCCCCAAACCCAAGCCCTCCGCCAAGGTCAAAGCCAAAAAACACAAGTAACCGCGCCCACAGGCGACTCAGATTCCGCCCCAGCCCACCGCTTTCTGCGATACCCTAGCTCGCAAATACAATGAACAGCTGGGAACAAAAATCACGCGGTTGGAAGACGATGCCCCCGGCTTCGTCCAGTCTCTTCTTCGCCGGCGTCTTCTGCCTCTTTGCCTCCCTGGTTCTCATCGGTTCCAGCATGAACTCCCGCTCGCAGTCCGTCGGCGAGATGATTTCCGACATGCTAATCGGTGGTCTGTTCGCGATGTTGTGGGCCTATGCCGGTACGCGCAGGTTGCTCTGGTGGTTCCTAGTTCTCGGCCCGTTGGAAGCTGTGTTTTTCAGTCTTCAGGCCTCGCTCATCGGTCCTCACCAAATCCTTTCCGGTCAAGACCTCGGTCACAAGCTGCAAAGAAACGGTTACGTTGAGATCGCATTGATCGTCGGAGCGTATATCGCGTTCGTAAGTTTCTTTAGCCGCGAAGGCGCCCGCTTTTTCCGTACCCAAACAGAAGTGCGCCTGGCTGGAGAAATCCACCGCGCCATGGTCCCTCCCAAACACCAAACCATCGGCAACATCGAACTGTTCGGCACCGCCATCCCCAGCAGCGAGGTCGGCGGCGACTTGTTCGACATCGTCGAGACCGGACGCATCCTAATGTCCATGATCAAAAGCACCGCCTCCATGCAACTCACCCGCCTCAACAAACCCCAGGAACTGCTCGCCGACATCAACGACGTCATGCTGCCGCTCACTTCCACCGCGAACTATCTTACTTTCGCTTACGTCAGCGGTTCTGATGCCCAACCACTCAACTTTGCCCTCGCCGGCCACCTTCCCATCCTGCACTATCAGGCCCAAACAAAAACGATCCTGGAACACTCCGACGCCAACGTCCCCCTCGGCCTCTTCAAGGATCAGGCCTTCACCGTCTCTCAACTCTCCCTCTCCGCCGGAGATCTGCTGGCCATCGTCACCGACGGCTTCACCGAGGTTTTCGACTCCCAGGAAAACGAACTGGGCCTCGAACAGCTCAAGTCCATGCTCCTGGACTGTGCGGAAAAACCACTTCCCGAAATCCACCGCGACCTCCGCGCTGCCGCCCTAGCCTTCGGCAAACAAAGCGACGACCAAACCATGCTCCTCATCCGCCGCCACGTCTAGCGCCGCCTTCCGGAAGGCGCAGTTGCTCAAACTCTTGTCAATTTTTTGTCCATGGAGGCCTCTTGTCCGCCTCTAGTCCGCCTCTTGTCCATGGAGGCGCGGGCGTCCTCGCCGGTGCGGCTTCGGGCCTAGGCCCAAGAGCTTTTCGTGCGGCGCAGCGCTTTCCGTGCTGCGATAACCCTCGGTTGCCAATAGCGGCCGCCGAGGTAAGGTTCAGCGAAGCCCTGTGAACCTCCCCTCAAACTCCGCATAGGCTCGCTCCAACCGCCACTCCACCCGCGCCTTCTCACTCCCGTCTAACACAGCCTGGCATGCGGCATTCGGCTGACCCGAAGAGCCAAGGGACATGACACAAGGGGCGACATTCCCCTGCTCCATAGCATCCTCCCGCAAACTCCTCCCCGGCAAAAAGCTATGTTCCAAACTGGCTCTCGCCATCCTCTTCAAATCCCCATACGACAACCCATACGTCTCCACCGCCCGCAAATACTCATGCGTCATATCACTCCGCGATACCCCCAAGTC
>Ga0137418_10001716_pt1 | contig 20247 bp, 10 predicted proteins | sample CZODoug3_1_2_16f_FD_122242 | JGI IMG/M metagenome (GOLD analysis project Ga0137418, IMG submission 122242) | Vadose zone soil fungal communities from Angelo Coast Range Reserve, California, USA - CZODoug3_1_2_16fungal (Hybrid Assembly) | ecosystem: Environmental > Terrestrial > Soil > Vadose...
CAGATAAGCGCGCAGGGCCTCGTATTGGCGGTGTTTCGGCAAGCGGGGTTCCAGGAAGAAGCGGCGGAGGGTACTTATTTCTTTTGGTGCGCCAATAGCCATGACAATAGAATGTCACATACAACATGTAGTGTCAAGAGCAATTTGGTCCACCATTTGCAATTGTCGCTAGATTCGTTTATTTATCAGTATTTCTGAAGGTTTGGAGATTCTTTCCGCTGAAGACCACCCTCCGCGTGCAGAAGATGAGACGCGACAACATCGCTATTATGAGCGCACCAATACGCTAAGCAATCTCGGTAGTGTCCTGGGGAAATGGGCCAACAATTGCCCAAACACTTAGGGGAACGGTTGTCTGTGGAAATTCAGGCTAGGAGTTATAACAGAACAGTGGCGGGAGGGCGGCTATGTCATTCGCTTCAAAGTCCGCCAGAGTTTTGGCGAACCACAGGCCAGCCTCAGGGATGGACCTGCATGGCACTGTGGTGAGGCGCGGGCTGCCAGCCGCTTATCGCAAAACTATCTATGGAATGTTCAAAGGCATGTCGAGCGTGCCGATATGTCCATTCCGGTTATCGCGCACGGCCACGCGCAGGAGATACCGACCCGGTTTGAGCGAGAGCTGGACGCGCACGGGAATACCATTCTTCATAACCTGCTGGTAGGTTTCCGGGCGCAGATCGGCTTGGGCAACCTGCGTTTCCAGCCGTGCTAGGCTGCCATCAGGTGTAAACGCCCCGACCTGAAATTCGAGGTTCGTATTGTAGGTTAAGTCTGGACCAGAACCGAACGAAACCGTACTGGCATCGGCCAGGATTTCGACGGTCACGGGCTGCCCCTTCTTCTCCGGAAGTACGTGATGGGCATAGAACAAAAGGCCAGTGGCGGCAAGCGTATGCAAAGCCGACGGTGAGATCATTTGCTTCTCGTCTCCGCCCTTGCGCCAGTCCGCCGGATCCGCCGCGAAGTATCCCGTGCGAGACCGAATCCTAAGCTGCTTATTGGCGACTACGACCTTGATGTTGTGATATTTGCCGTCCCAGTTTTTCCGTTCCGGATAGTAGCCGAGCACATAGTAGGACTGAGAGTCGGCGACCGCAGCCTGGAGGGCGGTATTGAGATCATTGGTATTACGAAAAACTTCTCCGCCAGTATCACGCGCCAAGTGGTCCATGGTTGCTTCTGCATCGAATTTTTGCCAGGTTGCGGAAGCGAGCGACTTGTCGGGGAACCCTGCAGTAGCAGGGATCGTGGGGTCGGCGAGAGCCCCGGCGGTGAGCAGGCCGCGCGCGTCGATGGGATAAACGGCCACATTGGCGTCAGAGAGCACGGCCGCGGTTTGGCGAATTTGAACTCGGTATGACTTTGAGAACTCCAGATCCATGCTTTCATCCAACGCCAAATCAAAGGGAAAGCCAGCCGAGAACCAAACCAGAGCCTTCCGGCCAGGATAACCGACAACGGCGCGCCCAATGATTCGCAAAGCCGCCAGGGTGGTGCGCACGCGGACGTCCTGTTCATCGACGGACACTGTTTTTTCGAACCGCCTCAACGAATCGGCCAACTCTTGAAACGAATTGAAAACATTTGTGCCGGGCGAAATGTCAGCTGCAGTGTCGGTTCCTCCTCCAGCCGCCAGTGGGGCTTGCACGTTGGACTGGGCTGGAACTCCTCCACCAGGACCAGTGGTGACGGGGATGCCGATTTTGGGAGAATCGACATCCACAACCGTGCGGCCCCCTTTGTAGCCACGTACCGCCGCCAAGAGTAGTTGCGCATCGGTGGTGAAGTCTTGCAAAACCGATAGGTCATTCCCTAGCGCCAGGATGGCTGTGCCAGGACCGGAAACCTTCAGGTTGCCGAGATACTTCAGTATCTGCTGCCGTACATAGACTTGTTGTCCGGGTGGAGTATTCAGTCCATCCAACAGAAGGACGACCAGAGGACCACTCGCGCTGTGATACTCGGGCCGGTTGGTGAAAACGTCGGAGCGTAGCGGGCGCAGCGGCGGTCCGGGTTCACGTTGCTTACGCGACTCGAACGAAAAAAAAGAAATCTTCTGGGGCTTGCCGTCCTCCATGATCGTAAAGTCGGAAGCCGTCAAGCCGCTGACCGCGTGAGAAGCATCCGTGACGATGGCATCCACGAGGACCACGCGCGTGGTGGTGCGGATGGTGGACTCTGGAGGTCGTTGGATTTGCTGTGCAAAAACCGAGACACACGACGAAAGTGCCAGAGCGATCACAAGGCATAGGCGTCTCTCGATCTTCAAATTCATTCGGCGCGACCTGCCCAAGAACTCCGGCTTAGCCGTACTAGGCTCCTTGTCAATATGTACCCGCCCTCTATTCGGCATGGCGTCGTATCGTGGAAGACGGCTGCACCATCGTTCCGGCCCGGAACGTTATCGACTTGGCGATGTCGTTGGTGCGGGTTTCATTGCGATGGGGCGCGCTCTTTCTGGCGGCACAATTCCCTCGCCTTCCTTAATGACGTACAACCGATCCGCTGACAGGTTTTGCAGAGTTTCAGTTCCTCCCGAGGGCCAGCGGATTTCGATCCGGTCCACCTTTTTCTCATTCCCCAAACCGAAGTGAATCCGTGTATCGCTCTGCGAGAGATAGCTGCCTCCACTGCGTACTTCGTCGATCTGGACCAGCGAGCCCGCGAGCGCTTTTACTTTGCTGCCGATGGCTAGACGGTTACTGCGCGTGCCAACTAATTGCAGCGAAATCCAGTGATTCGTGTCGCTGCCACCATTGTGCAGGATCGTCGGGGCACCGTCAATATTCTCGACCACAATATCAATTCTGCCGTCGTTGTCGAGATCACCGAAAGCAGCGCCGCGGCTCGGCTGCGGGACCGTGATTGCTGCGCCGACGAGATTGCTGACATCCCGAAAGGTACCGTCGTGCTGGTTCAAGAATACAAGCTTGCGCTCGCGGTACTTGGCCCCCACCTCGAGCGTATCCACCTGAGGATAGACGTGACCGTTGACGACGAACAGGTCCGGCCAGCCGTCGTTATCTAGGTCCACGCAGCCGGTGCCCCAACCTAAGTATGGCACGGTGGCCGCGCCGATCCCGGCAGCATAGGATACTTCGGTGAAGCTCATACGCCCGTCGTTGCGATAGAGAGAGTTGTTCTGGCCCTCAAAGTTGGTGACGTGGATAGAAAAGCGTCCACTGTGGGTGTAGTCGCACGCAGCCACGCCCATCCCGGCCATTTCGCTACCATCGCTGCTAACCGCTGTTCCAGACACGAAACTCACATCGGTGAAATGCCCACCGCCATCGTTGCGATAAAGATAGTTGGGGGTCGAATCATCGGCGACGAACAGGTCGGGCCGGCCGTCGTCATTGAGATCACTCCAGATGGCACCCAGACCGTAGTAGCCGGCCGAGTCATCCACCCCGGCCGACTTGGAGACATCCGTAAAGGTGCCGTCTCCATTGTTGTGATAGAGGCTGTCTCCCAGACCCTTCATGCCGCGTGGCCCGCATTGCACCGGGATGCCACGAAAATGACAGGTAGGGCCGCCACCAAACTGTGGTAGGTTCTTGAGGTCGAACTCCACATAACGCGAAACCATGAGGTCCACGAAGCCGTCGCCATCATAGTCGGCAAAAGCCGCACCTGTGGTCCAGCGCGGGTCGGTCAGGCGAGCCTGCTTCGTAATGTCGGTGAAGGTCCCGTCACCATTATTGCGGTAGAGCACAAGTCCATCTTCGCAAGTGACGAGGATGTCGGGCCAGCCATCGTTGTTGTAGTCGGCCACGGCACCGCCCATCGCCCAACAGGGATAACCCACACCCGCCTGGTCGGTCACATCGGTAAACGTCCCGTCATGATTATTGTGATAGAGGGCGCTTCGAACCTTCTGTCCGTGAAGTGCCTGGTCCACACTGGGGGCATTCGTAAAGTAAATGTCAAGCCAACCGTCCTGATCATAGTCCAGCAGCAAGACACCACCGCTCATCGATTCTACCAAATACTTTTTCTCCAGAGAGACCGCGTGCTCAAACTGGATCCGGGCAGATGCCGTAATGTCCGTAAGCCGAAAATTAGGAGCCAGTGGTGGCGACTTCTCCGGCATCTTTTGCGCCGAAGTTATCCATTGAGCAAGGCAGGCGAAAAAGAGAAGGCAGATCATCATGCGCCACAGAAGGGGTGTGGAGACCTGGGTCGCAAGTCTGTACAGGCTTTCCACTCGACGGAGAACACGGTGGTAAATGATGTTCCGGTTCAGCGTAGAGGGCGCACACGTTGTGTGGCATTCTCTGAGCAGTTGCCGCACCCGCGTCAACACTGTGCTAAACTTTGGGGATTCCATGGACAAGTTTTGTCTAATCACCTTGGGGATTCTATTGGTTCTTGGTAGCGCCTCTCAGAATCCTCCCCCAGCTCGGCCGACACCTCGTTTTGAAGACGTCACCAAAGAGGCAGGCTTGAGCGTCCCGCACCTCTCCACGCCCGAAAAGCGGTATATCGTCGAATCGATGAGCGGGGGCGTTGGTTTCATCGACTGTGACAATGACGGTAAGCTCGACATTGTGACCGTGAACGGCTCTTCAGTCGATCAGTATCGCCAAGGCGGCGACCTGATGATCACGCTTTATCATCAGGATAGCAACCTGAAGTTCACAGACATCACCAAGACCGCTGGCCTCACCCGCAAGGGCTGGGGCATGGGCGTCGCCGTAGCCGACTTCGACAACGATGGCTGGCAGGACATCTATGTCACGGGATATGGTGGCAACGTCCTGTACCGCAACCTGGGCAACTGCAAGTTCGAAGATGTCACAGACAAAGCTGGTGTACGGGTGGGAGGGTTCAGCACCGGCGCGTCATGGGCTGATTACGACCGCGATGGCCTCGTCGATCTTTTCGTGCCACGCTATGTGGAGATCGATATCAACAAGCTGCCAGAGTTCGGCAGCAATGACAAGACCTGCCGATTTCGCGGCATCCCGGTGCAATGTGGTCCCTGGGGACTTCCCGGTGAATCCGACTTCTTGTTCCGCAATCGTGGCGACGGGACCTTTGAAGACGTTTCGAAGAAGGCCGGGGTAGATGATCCGAATCACTACTTCGGCATGCAGGGCGTTTGGGCCGACTATGACAATGACGGATGGCCGGATCTCTACGTAGCGAACGACGCCGGTCCCAACTACCTCTACCACAACAAACATGACGCCACGTTTGAGGATGTCGCCTTATTGTCGGGTGCGGCGCTGAGCGCGGATGGCCGTGAGCAGGGGTCGATGGGCGTTGATTTCGGTGACATCGATCATAGCGGGCGATTGGACATCTTCGTAACCAATTTTACGGAAGAACCCGACACTCTTTATAGGAATCAGGGCGCACAGGGATTCACTGACATCAGTTGGAGCGCGCGCGTAGCCCAACCCAGCTACCCGCTAGTAGGGTGGGGCACGGCGTTCTTCGACATGGATAACGATGGATGGCTGGATATTTTCGTGGCGAACGGTCACGTCTATCCGCAGATGGATCTAGTGAAAGGGGGCGCGCCCTACCGACAACCTTTACTGCTGTTCCGGAACAATCGCGACCGAACTTTCGAGGATGTTACGGCCATCTCCGGTCTGAACAAACTGCGGCCTGCGTCTCGACGCGGTGCCGCATTCGGGGATGTGAACAATGACGGCATGATCGATGTCCTGATCCTAAATGTGGGAGAGCCACCCACGTTGTTGATTAATCGGACGCAGAGCTCCAATCATGCAGTCCTATTCCGTTTGGTAGGAACCAAGAGCAACAAGGCGGCGATCGGCGCCCGGATCACCGTGACCGCGGGAGACCTTGTGCAAATTAACGAGGTACGCAGCGGCTCCAGCTACCTATCCCAGAACGATCTGCGCTTGCATTTCGGCCTGGGACCACGAACCAACATGAGCACGGTGGAAGTCTCCTGGCCCAGCGGGAAGAAAGAAGTTTACAGAGATCTTCCGGCGGACTTCATCTACACAATTGTGGAAGGCAAAGGAGTTCAGCAAAAGATGCCGTTTGCGGGGCAGAGTTCAGAAGAGAAGCGATCCGCGCCGATGGATAACAATGCATCACCAGACAAATAGGCTCCCCTGTTCTTCGGTTCTCGGCTCGCACTACCGTTTCACTTTGTTTTCGGCCGTTGTTCGCTAACCCCGTGGACAGCACGATCTTTCTCTTGCTTTAGCTGGCGGAAGCGCTCCATGTGCTGGCGGGCCTCCTCCGATTTGCCAATCCGGTTGGAAAGCAGGCTCAGCTGGTATTCCGTTTCCGGGTCGGTGGGGTCGGCAGCCTCCGACCGCTCGAACGCGCTCTGTGCTTTTTCCAATTCATCTGCCTGGAGGTAAAGAGTTCCCAGAGTGAGGAGCGCTTTGGCGTGTCGGGGCTGCTCCTGCACCACGTGTTCTAAGCGCTGGATGCCTTCCTGGGCATTTCCCTCCTTGCTGGCCACAACTCCAAACTCGTACTCGGCTTCAACGAGGTTTGGATCTAATTGCAAGGAGCGCTCCAGGGCTTTCCGAGCATCAGCGTAACGTTGCTGGTTCAGGTAGCCCAGCCCCAGCCCCAGCCAAGCTTTGCTGTCCTGTGGGCGTTGGGCTACGTACCCTTCCAATATGCGGCTTGCTCTCTGGTACTCCTGCTCTTGCAGCATAACGGCGGCGACCAGGTATTTATCATCCAAGTTCTCAGCACTCTTTTGTTCGAGTTCAGAAGCTGCCTCCAGAGCGGTGCGGTTTTCGCTCGCGTTCATTGCCTCGATTACAAGACGGCGCAGTACGGGAACTGCATCGGGAGCTAGCGCACGTGCCCGCCCTAGGATGGTTATCGCGTCGACATGCTGATTCCTGACGGCATAAATGTCTGCGATAGCGAGGAGCGTATCGGTTGACTTGGGATCGAGTGCAAGAGCCTGCCTAAAATTGCTCAGGGCGGCAGTCGCCTGTCCTTTCGCTTGCCGCGCTCGGCCCTTTAGGTAATAGAAGCGAGCAGGAGCTCGTTTCAGCGCTGGGGCGGCAAGGTCCAACACCCGGAGAGCCTCGTCAGGAAGGTTCCCCTTGAGAAAAACTTCCGCCACGTCCATCGCGACAACGGGAGAGTCTTTCGCTCGTGGGACAAGTGCCACTGCCTCTAATTTGCGCCCCAACGCCAGCAAGCTTGCAGCCTTGACGGGAATAGCCGCTGGGGGAAATCGCTCTGGTGGAATCGCGTCCAGTGTTGAGAGGGCTTCGGTGAAACGTCCCTGTTCGAGATAAAGGCTGGCCAGTTCGAGCTTTAGGCCAGAGTCTCCAGGTGCAAGGATCTGGGCTTGCTTGTATTGCTCGATGGCCTGATCGAATTTGTCCTGCGCTGCGAGAGCGTTCGCGAGATTTGTGCAGGCCACAATCGATTTGGGGTTGAGTTGCAAGAGGCGCCGGAACAAAGCCTCGGACTCCAAAAAGCGCTGCTGCCGGCCGCGAATAATACCGAGCAGGGTAAGAGCTTCCTCATTGTCAGGTTCGGAGGCGAGTACCGACCAGAGAATCTTTTCGGCAGCCTGAAGATTGCCACGCGCTAACTGGGCCTTGGCGGCGACAAGCAAAGAATGCGCCTGCGCAGTTGATTCCTGCGTCCAGGCACGGGGGGCGCCCGACAAGCAGAGGAGAGCCATTACCAGTAGGAGACGCAGCAGGAGCCACTCCTCAGTTTGAATTCGGCACATTTCGCCCTCGGTGGCGATTCTTGAGGGCCTGGTAGAGCTTCATTTCACGCTCGGCATCCTCGCTTCGTGAGTTACGACGGTAGGCAATCGCCAATTGGTAGTGAATGTAGTCACTGTCCGGACTGAGTTTGATCCCGGTTTCGAGACTAGAGACGGCAGCCGAGATATCTCCCTTCTCAAGTTGAAGCTTACCTAGCTCATAGTAGGCGTCCGCGTATTTCGGATCCTGCTGGATGACCTGCCGCAGGAGGGTAAGCGCTTCCTCTTTCTGTTGAATCTCAATAAGCCCGAACGCAAGGTGGTACTTTTTGGAGACATCGGTGGGATTGAACTTGAGCGCTGTACGAAATTCCTGAACGGCTTCCGCCGGACTACCTTCGTGGAGGAGCGCCAACCCTGTCAGAAAATGCGTCTGCGCCTGATTAGGATTGAGTGCCAGAGACTTGTGGTATTCCTCCAGAGCCGTACCGTATTCCCCCTGGTCCGCGAAGGCTTCACCTAGCAACATGTGGACGTCTGCGGAATTGGGATTCGATTGATCCAGGAGTTTGAGTCGACGGACGCCCTCCGCGTATTCCCCAGTCTTCACGGATGATACGGCATAGGCGTAAGCCAGGCCTGGATCGTTGTCGACCTCAGTTTGTACCGGCTGCAGGGTCTGGAGCGCCATGGGATAGTTCTCCAGCATGAAGAAACTGAGACCGAGTGCGGCCCTCACGCGCATGTCATCGGAGTGTTCTTCGAGATGCCGGCCCAGCGGCGCAACCACCTGATCGAACTGGTCGGCGTAGAAAGCCGCCATGCCCCAATTGCGGTCAAGTGTCTCGAGGGAGGGATTCCAGGTGCTCGCTTTGCGGAAATAGTCCACGGCCGTTGCGAACTCTTTTTGACCTGCGGCGATCACCCCGAGGTTATTGTAAGCATCGGCGATCATTGGCTTGAGCTGGTTCACATAAGCCTGTGCCTTCTTCTGCGCTTCCGGCGAAACGGGAGCCGGCGGCCTATCCGGCCGGCTTGCTTCCTCTCCTTGTCCTTGCGTCAGATTCACGAAATCGGTCAGCTTGTGGTTCCGGTCTAACTCCGGATGCGCCACGCGGTCCCGAAGCTCCTTGGAGAGGGCCATTTCTTTTTCCCCTTCTTCCTTTCGGCCTGTCCACAGCAGAATCCGACCAAGCACATAGTGCACTTGGTTGATCTGGTAGCCGTTGCGCGAGACGTCCTTAGTCAGGGCGATCGCTTTGCGCGTCGTTGCCTCGGCCTCCGCTTCGCGACCCTCCTCCTCGTACACAGGCCCGAGAAAAACCAAAGGATCGGGGTTTTCTGGCTCAAGTGTGGCGGCGTGGAGCAGTTCGCTTTCGGCCTCCTTTGCGTTGTGTTGCTTCATCGCGATGTATCCAAGCAGGTAGTGGCTGCGATAATCTTCGGGGTTGGTCCTGAGTTCGGCTCGCAACTCTGGCACAGCTTCCGAAAAGCCGGACTCACCGTCACGGTCCAAGTACGCGAGCGCGAGAAAATAATGCGCCTGCGGCACTTTGTTGTCCTTGGCGATGGCTTTCTTGAATTCCTGGACTGCGTTGTCCAGGGACTCCGACTCTCCTTCACGATAAGCACGCCCAAAGTAAATATGGATCTGCGCCCTATCTCCCAACCCCGTGAGCATGTCGTCGAACAGCAGGCGAGCACGTACCAGATCGTTGAGCTTGATATAGGTCATGCCCAGGACGTACCCCACATCGAAGCTGGGGGCGGCGACGACCGCGGCTTCCAGGTGTTCCCGGGCAGCCCTGTAGTCGCCTTGACGGAAAAGAATTTCGCCAATAACGGCACGCGCCCGGGCATTACGGGGAGAAGATTCGACAACCTTTTCCGCCATCGACCGAGCTTCCGGCAAGTTACCTTGCCCCAAACGCATCAAAGCAAAATCCAGGCGAACATCACTATCGTCAGGAGCCAGGCGCAATACCTCGTCGAACAGTGCGGCGGCCTCCTCAGACTCGCCCGCATTGGTGCGAGCAATTGCGCTGCGGCGTATAGCTTCGGCCAGAACTGCCTTGTACTCCGCAGCGGCATGCTCCTGATCACCGCCTAGTTGGAAGGTTCGGGCGGCGTCATAGTGTTGCTGTAGCCTGTCTTCGGGGGCTGGTGCGACCTTAGGAGATTGCGGGCTGGCGGGAGTGAGAACGAGGAAGAAAGAGAGGGTGACCCCCAACCGGAGTACTCCGCCTAAACTCCTCCGCGCGTGAAGCAACGGACTCAGCAAGAAACGTCCCCTGCAAGCCTACCTGACTAGAAAGAATGAGGGTGAGGCTCGACTTGCGTCAAGCCCCACCGACTCAGAAGTTAGAGTTTCAGGATATCAGAAGCTGAACTTCAGAGCATATTGGATTTCGCGAGGCCCTCTGTCCTTGGTAACCTGTCCGAAACTGGGATTGCGCGTATTGCCGGCGTCCCATACTGTGGTGTTCAACGGCTTGCCGAAACATGCGCTGCCAGCCGTGTTGATGTTGGCAGCGGTGCATGCTAGAACGCTGTTCGACAGAACAGGGTTGAGATTACCCGAGTCTTGAGCGTCGCCAAGGAACTGCACCTTGTTAAACAGGTTGAAGAACTCCATGCGGAACTGCATGGTTACCTTCTCCCTGATTTTGAAGTTCTTGTACAAGGAAAAGTCCGTGTTGGCAACCCCCGGTGAAAGGCATTCTCCAATCGAGGCATTGCCAAAAGTGCCCAACTGGTATCCGTTCAGAGTCCAGCGATTGGGGTTCAGCCATTGGGTCTTCCCAAAGCTCGAGGGGGCACGACAAGGCTGGCCCGGTACCACGTTCGGACGAACGTTGTCCTGGTTGGAGCCGGTGCCGCTTATACCGCCCGGAGCTCCGGTCGCTGACCGACCGGCGTAAACGGTCGCGGAATTACCGCTGGCGTAATCCAAAATGCCAGCCAGTTCCCAGCCTCCCAAAGCTTTCTGAGCCAGGGCGTTATACCCAGCAAATTTCGGCGCCTGGTAAACAATACTTGCCACGAAGATATGAGGCCGATTGATCTGGCTCGGACCGTAGTTCAGACGAGGGTTCCCCGCATCGAGCAACAAGCTCGCCCGGTTGTTGTTCCCGCTGTTGGTAAGATCCGTAGTCGTTAACGACTTGGAAAACGTGTATGCGAACTGGGCATCTACGGACTTCATTTTGCTACGGTACAGGAGTTGGAGCGCGTGGTAGTTCGACTCTCCGCCCCAATTCCCATAGGTGATGAACCCAAAAGAAGAAGCCGGGCGGACGCTGTTGCTGTTGTTGAGCGCGTAATTCAAGCGCTGAGCGGCAGGAACGCCATTCGCATCGCTGAATGAGAGCAAATGGATACCCCGGTTGCCGACGTAGGCTACCTCAAACTTGTTATTGGGAAAGATCTCCCGCTCGACCGTCAGGTTCCACTGCCAGGTGTTGGGAAGATTCGAGTCGGTAGAAACACCGTAACTTGGGGACCCGGAGGCAGTCAGCGAGCCTGGCGCGGGGGCGGCATCAAATGTGCGACTCCCTCCGGCGCTCAAGGAGAATGGCGAGTTAGCCGCCAGTTGCAAATAGTTGTTCAGGCGCTCGCGCTGGAAGAACTGGCCCACCCCGGCGCGAATCGCCATCTTGCCATCGCTGCGGGGATCCCAAGCAATGCCAAATCGTGGGGCGATGGCATGGTTGTTTTGGTCTTTCAAGGAGCGGTTGGGCCCTGGCGTTCCGCCAAGGAACCCGAGCGCCTTGCAGAAATTTGTGCCCGGAACAATCAAGATTCCGTTGCATGGATCCCCGCCCAAGGCCGGTTTGTAAGCGGCTGGACTGAAGCTGCCGAGCTTGTCCACCCCGCTGTAGGGGTTGCGCAACATCGACCAGCGAAAGCCGTATTCGACAGTGAGATTTCGGCGAACCTTCCAAGAATCTCCAAAGTAGGGCTCAATATCGTGCCAGCGAGTCTGGGAGAAGGGATTGGTCTGAAGCTCCGAGAAGCCCCATTGCCTCCCGGCCCAAAGGGCGTTAAATACACCGTTGCCGGTATTCCCGCTGCTTACGCCCCAGAATTGAGCGTTTTCGGCCGAAGAGGCATTGACCAATTCATTCTTCTGGTTATTGCTCACCAGAAAGCCTACCTTAAAAGTGTGAACCCCCATGACCATGGAGTAGTCATCCTTCAGGACAATAAGCTGCTCGTTGTTGTGCCACGGGGCGATGTTCCAGATGTTGTCCGAGTTTGCCTCGGCCCCAAGACCGCCCCAGAAAACGGGATAACCGATGTCCTTTCCGGCAGCTTTTTGCGACAGCGGGAAAAACGGTGTGAACGCGGCGGCGATCTGGCCGGCCAGCCCCGGGTTGGTTCCCCCGCGCGTTATGGTAATCCGATTCGCGGAATAAGATACTTGGAAATCGTTCACGGCGCTGCCGCCAAATAACTTGGTCAGCTTGATCGTTGCCTGCTTTCCAGGCTGTAGCCAGTTGCTTTCAACGGAGGGATACTTATCGTCGCCCCAGAATCCCAGCGTGCTGGGAACCGGTTGACTCCAGTGGTCCCCCGTGTAGCGGCCCGTAAGGGACCAGGTCTTGGCGATCTGGTAGTCCCCACGGATGCTCTCTTCGCGCCAATAGATGGGGGCGGCAAACGACGTGGCCCAATTTTGGCAATTAACCGGGTTCGCGACGTTCGGAACCGGCAAGATATTCACAATTAGTTGTCCCACCGGGGAAATCTGCGGGACCTTTGTGAGTACGGCGCCGGACACAGGATCCTTCGGAGCTGGATCGCAAGGGTTCCCATTGGCATCCAGGTCTGTGCGGCGATTAGTGAAATCCCCCGTCTGCTCTGCGGCAGTGGGTACAGTGGCGGTGCGCGCCTTACCACGAAGCTCGCGGTTCCATTCCTCGCTCCAATAGAAGAATAGCTTGTCCTTCTTGATTGGACCGCCGAGGTTGTATCCGAAATCGTTGCGGCGCAGTTTGTCCTTCTTAATTGAGTTCTGGTTATTGAAGAAGTCGGTGGCATTCAGTGCATCGTTCCGGCCGAAGTAGTAGACGCCACCGTGAAACTGATTGGAGCCGCCACGGGTTATGATGTTGATGACCGCACCGCTGGCTTGGCCGTATTCCGGGCCATAGCTGTTGCGCAGAATCTTGAACTCTTGGATGGAATCGATCGAGGGGTATACCAGAATCGTGCGGTTCGACCCCACGTCGTTGTTGTTCACGCCATCCACGTTGAAAACGTTGGCGGTAGTATTGTTGCCGTTCACCGAGAAATCAACGCCCGCCAACAAACCTTTATTCTTGGCGTCGAAGTTCGCAGCGGGGGAGACACCCGGCATTAGCTGCGTCAGCTGCGCGAAGCTCCGGCCATTCAGGGGCAGTTCCCGCACCTCATTGCCCTCAACGACGTTACCCACCGCCCCGGTCGTTGTTTCCACCTGGACCGCGCTGGCTTCTACTGTGACTTGCTCCCTCGCATTGCCAACCTCCAGAATCGCGTCCACAACGGTGGTGCTTGAGACATGGACTTCCACGTCCTTACTGACAAATTCCTTAAAATTGGGTTGCATGATCCGGACATCATAGACACCGGCCGACAGATCGGGAAACACATACTCGCCTTGTCGACTGGTCGCCACAGTGCGGGTTTCGCCCGTATTCCTGCTCGTGACCGTAACGGCGGCGTCAGGCATCACCGCGCCGGAACGATCGCTGACGACGCCGCGAAGGCTTCCGGTGGATGTCTGCGCCGCGGCGGGAAGAGCGGCACACATCAACAACAGAAGAACGCCTACAATCCGGAGACTTGCACTCGGCTTTCTATTTTCGCCGTTCAAATTCACAAGCTGACTTTTCATGGCATTCCACCTCGAAGAGTTCTCTCAAAAATCAAAGGGGTGCCCAGGCGCTCAGCGTCCCACAGGCAGAGAAATTTTTCAGATTCTTTCCACCCCGAACCCCAAAAGCATGACAAAGACATAATGCTTTTGTACTATGCGCGGTATTTAAGACCCGGGCGCAAAACTTGTCAAGTAAAATATTGATTTATTAAAGAAGAAATTCGATATTCTAAAGAGGGCAGATTCTATGGATTTGTGGAGGGTTCCGGTCCCGCCTCCGCTTATTGCCAGATTTGTGCGCGTCTGGCTGGGATATCCGTAACGTGGCTGCCTTCGATGATGCCCTTGGCGGTGAGTCTTTACATCGGCTTGTAGCTGGAGATGTATTTCGGGTTAGAATCAGGCCGACTTCCTATCAAGCCGGAGGTTTCCATGGTCGAGCATGATCTTCGTGAGAGCGAAGGATGAAATCCCCGGGCAGGGAAAAAACCAATTCCCCAGGTAAGAGTAATATCACGCTCAAAACCCTTGGGGACTATCTGAAACTCACTCCCGGAACCGTTTCCGCTGTACTCAATAATTCCGCTGCGTCCAGGTGTATTCCCGAACATACCAAGAAACGCGTTTTTGATGCGGCGCAGAAACTCAACTACAAGCCGAACTATTTTGCGCGTTCGTTGCGTGGAAAAAGGACATACACGATTGGCGTTATTGCCGAGGAAATCGGGGACGCCTACGGCTCCATGGTTATCAGCGGCATCGAACAGCATCTCCGGGAGAACAATTTTTTCTTCCTCACAGTAATTCACCGGCATGATCCAAAACTTCTACAAACCTACTCGCAGATGCTGTTGTCCCGGGGGGTGGAAGGCTTCGTAACCGTAGACACTTCAATTACTGCAAAACCGTCACTGCCGACAGTGGCTGTCGCCGGCCACCAGACCCTTCCGGGTGTGACGAACATTATCTTGGACCACAAGCGGGCGGCCAGGCTGGCGTTGGAACACCTGCAGGAACTGGGCCACGAACAGATCGCTTTTCTAAGGGGTCAGGTGTTTAGTTCAGACTCTGCAGTGCGCTGGGCAGCGATCTGTCAAGTGGCGGAGGAACTCCGCATCGCCGTAGATCCCGAGTTAACCATACAGATTGACAGTACAGATGCCTCCCCGAATGTCGGATATCCTTTCGCAAAACAACTCCTTGCGCGACGACGGCCCTTCACGGGGCTCTTAGCCTATAACGATATCTCGGCAATAGGCGCCATCTGGGCATTTCGTGAGGCAGGTTTACGCGTGCCAGAGGATATCTCTGTTGTGGGTTTCGACGACATTCCGGCCGCGGCCTTCGCCAATCCTAGCCTGACTACGGTGCGCCAGCCTCTTGTAAGGATGGGACAGATTGCAGCGCGTACCGTCATTGAGCAGATCGAAGGGCGAGGGGAATATCTGCCTGAGATTGCCATCGAGCCGGAGTTCGTGGTGCGCGAGTCCACCGGACCTGCGCATTCTCGCAGAATTTCCTAAAGCTCGGCTCGCGGCGGCCTCACGCCCAATCCCCCGTTGATTGAGTTAGTTAGCGCAAGAGCTTGGTTGACTCGGCCCAATGGATTGGGGAAAAAGCGCGGGTCGCGCTGCGTCAATGATTGAAAGATGAAAATGTTCGTGCCTTCAGTCACTCGATAGCCGCCGATTTCGCAGTCCGCTATCGCTTTCCGCCCGATGCCCCAGACGGCTGGATAGAGCCGCATGGATTCTTTGAGCACCATTACCGTGTAGCGCAGACGGGGAGGGTCTTCTGGCATGGGTTCGCGGTCACCGAGAATCGCATGCAATTCTTCGACGAGATTGGCCTCGACCTGTGGGTGCTGACCGAGCAAGTAGCAGGTCCAGGACAGGGAGATTGCCGTGGTTTCATGGCTAGCCAGAAAAAGGGTCATCACCTCATCGCGCAATTGCGCATCCGTCGCGCTGCCGATGGTGTGCTGTTCAAGCTGGATCCGACCGGCACAGAGACCGAGCTGCACAGCTTCACGGGCGGCGGGGACGGGGGCTATCCTGCCGGTTTAGTGCTGGACAGGGCAGGCAACCTCTACGGCACCACTAAAGGGGGCGGTGCTTACGGCTACGGGACCGTATTCAAACTCGTCCCCGGGGCTGACGACGAACGCGACCGTTTCACCCAGCTCATTGACGTTCGGCAGTCAGACAGTCGGCACCACCAGCCCGATCCAGACGATAACTCTCACGAATGCGGGATCGGTCGATATTACCATCAGCAGCGTGACCGCGTGGACGATATGTCCAGCGTGCTTTGGACACGCCAATCAGTTTGCGGAAACGAACAATTGCGGATCCAGCCTCGCGCCAGGAGGCAGCTGCCAGATCACCGTGACCTTCACGCCGACGACGGGAACGCCTACCGGCACAATAACCACCATCGACACTCCACAGACTATCAGCGTGTCGGGCACTGGAGTGGCGCCAACCGCAAGCGTCTCACCCAGCAACAGCGTGACCATCATTAATGGCGAGTAAATACGGGAGCAAATAATCCACACACAGAGTTCTTGACGGCAGCTTAACTTCGAACGAAGGTGCACCGGATTCGTGCGTGACCCCGAATAGACGCTCTATAAAGGAGCGTAATTGAATGTGAAGTATTTGGCGGAGCGGTCATCCCCATTCGGCTGACTGGGCAAATCAAGACGGACAGAACATTAACCAATCGCATTACACCGTGACCGTTCTGGCCACACTGGGCGGTAACTTGAGTAACGCGGCCGACGTTAATAACAAGGTCTGGGTGGAGCAACGAGAGTCAGCCTATCTCGTTAAGGACGCTCATCCGCAGCTAACAGGAACCAGCCGCTTCTCTATCCAGGCGTCAAGGTCACACTGTCTATATCGTACGGACTTTGGACCAAGACGTATGAACGGAATCTCTTTCCTGAGCCAGCGCCATTGCGCAAGAGTTTCTGGGAAAGGCGGATAATTTCTGCCACTTCATCCGTAGTCAGCAGTTTGCTCACACGGGGCGGGCTTTCTGCTCCTTCGGCAGTTCGAGTACCAGGTCGACGACTGCATGGAACTCTCTGATGCCCTTGGCCCATAGAACTAGTTTAGCCTCTTTGGACTTTCCGACAGCACTGGCATTCCTGACGCGATTGATTTCACCATGGAAGGCTCACCATTGAGCATATTTTCGGTCCGCAAGCGCAACAGCCGTTCCAAGCAGTCTTGCATTTCGACGTACCAAGTGAGATGAAGATGGCTACGAAGATGATAAGAAGGCACAATCTAACACAAGAGTCGAATTGCCCCCAGGGCCTCGCTTGCGGACTTTGCACGTCGAGATTGAGAACCCGGTTACCGTCCGTGCCGCTGGCTGAATTAGCACAAGAACTGGGGCCAAAATCTCTTATTGCTGCCTTTTGCTGCCCTGCGAATCCGCCAAGTCTTTGAAAGAAAATAAAGTTACGGCGGAAGCGTGTGGGAGTCGAACTCCACCGTCCTTCCTCTAGCCAATGCTTCGCATCCGTGCCGGTGCGGTCGGTATTAGTCAACGGCTTCACCGCAAGAGATCGACGCAGAACACGGCTGACTTCTATGGAGCAACTTTGGAGCCGGCCAAGGATGGCTCGAAACTCATAAGCGCAACCGGAGCAACGACTTGGATTGAATTTGCGTCCTATTAGAAGGCAGACGCAACGGAAAATACAAGCGGCGAGATCGGCCTGCCGGAAGGGGCTACCGCATTCAACAGGCAGTTTTGCTCCGAGCGTTTGTCCTGGGTCGATTTCATGAACACCGCCACACGGGTTGTTGTGTGTCAAATCTTCCCAGTGGACGTGCGCAAGACAATTCTGAGAACAGATTTTGTGGAAGACACGGTACGTGGTACGTCCAAGCTGGAGTAACACCCATTTCCATATAGAACGCACTTCGCGGGAAAAGGTTTCACGAGGAAGGAAAGGGAGGTTTCACGACACACGCAGATTGGCATCGTCAGTGACAGCTGCAGCGTGCTGTTGCAGGTCATTTCCAGCAGCTTACATGTTCCGAACGTTTTTGAAATGCGGCGGCAAGCGAGTGGACCCGCGCTCGGAGGAGCAGTTTGCGTCCTTCGGGAGTACGGGTATAGATCAACTGAACCGGTCCTACGCGGTGTCGCCATTTGTTCGCAAACACCTCAGCAAATTCTTTTTTACGGGCCAACGGGTCCGGCACTGCGAAGTAGTTCTCTCGGAAAATGCGCCAGATTCGACTCCGTGCGAGCAAGTAACGGGGATTATCGATGGGCCTAAGTATCTCTCTGAGAGCACGAAGAAAAGTTGCCTGTTCCTTCCCTGCGCCTCCGCCAACCCAGCAAAAGACAGTCCCATCGTCGTTCCTGTTAGAGTAAACGCGGAACTCGCCGGCGCGCCGATCGATAGAACCCTCATATTCGAGAGATTCTAGTACTGCTATGCCGATCTGTCTGATGCTTCTTTCAGGTGTCCCATGCCGGATGAAGCGCCACAGAGCCAGAAGCGCCCAAGGGAGGCTCACAGTGGCAGCAATGGCGGCAACAATTTCAACGTATGTAAAAAAGTCCGGTATCGAACGAACGCGAATCGGTCGGCGCAGCAACTCAAAAAAAAGGATCACAAAAATGAATCCAGCCTGAACCAAAAGAGACGCAATCGTGTTCGTCAAGACGAATCCACCGGGTAGTGCCTCTTCGGTCGTCTTCAGTCCCTCGACCATCTCCTTGTTGGTTCCGGATGCGAGTGCCTCCTTCCAGCGTTGACGAAGGCCCGCGCGGTCAAGCGCGCGATTACAGGTGTGCGAGTTGATCTGACAGATCTGCTCGCGGCTGAATGGCGGATGGCCGAATCCCAGACGTTCTGTTCCGTTCTCAATTGTGGACGCAGTTGCGCTCACCCCGACGAACGCGCTACACCTTCTGACGAGCAGCTCGTAGTCTTCGCCTGGTCCAAAATGGCCCGGCTCAAGACAGACTAGGTGCCAAATGTTAGCCGTCTTTCCATGATGATTGGGGTCGACTCGAATCGATCGCCCGCGCATCTGGTTTGAGAGGACATACGAACCGACAAAACTCGCAAGTACGAGTGTATTGATACAGGGGGCGTCCCACCCTTCACCCAGCAGCGACTTCGTGCCCACGAGGACTGAAATTCCGCCCCTGTCGAATACGGACGTAATCAATCGAACCATTCCTTGGTAATACTCGCCACCAAGCTCCACCCTTGAGTAACCTTCGTCGTGCGCGAGGGGCGTGATGGACAAATCGTCGGAGCGAACACCAAACGTGGTTGCAGCTTCCCGGAGGAGTGTCTCAGCAGCGGCAGGAATCAATACGACAGAACCACTCAATACGCCTAAACGGATATTCGCAACATCGGCACGCCTCAGCGATTCGAAGATCGGGACGATGCCGATGTCCTCGAACATGCAGGATTCGGTTACATTCTTGGGCATCTCCGATTTGCGAATGAAGTCCGTTAGAATGACGCAGCGCAGATCATTGCCTTGCGCGCCAGATTCCAGCCTGACAATATCCTCGATCGACTTCAGCTTGGTCACCGAGGTAGTAAGTAGTTTGGTGTGGTCCGATGGGTTCCGAAGCTTCACTTTCCGGTGTTCGATCGCACCGATCTCAAGCAGTTCGTGACGAAACGATTTGAAGAGAGTTTCGTTTCCGGCGAAGCTCTCCGCGTCTGTATAGAGGCAGTCCGAAAGCAACGTCTCTAGCCAGCTAAGGTCGAGAACGGGGATCCGTTCATGCGGCAGACCCAAAACATTCAACACGTCGGCGGACACCTCTCCGCCGACAGCGTGCACATACACGACCATGCTGGATAGGTACTGCGGATTCTCCAAGATTTCCTCGACGTGATTATTGGGGGTGGTCATCCATGGATGGGAGAGTAGCGCGGCCGTGAATGTCCCATTCGCTCGCAGGTGCTGGACGAATACGTCCACCGCAGCTCGGAAATCCGAAAGAACTTTCTGCTCTTTTTCGGCCGGTGCGCTGAAGTAGACGTAATCCTGGTGCGGGCATAAATCTCCTTGAAGGACCAATTCAGGAACTGATACTTGTGCATCAACGGGACCGCACAGCTCCTCATATCGCTGCCATTCAAAGGGCGAAACGTCATACGGCGGCGTTGCTGTCAGGGCGACGATGACAGGGTTGTTAAGGTGCTCCACAACAAAGGTCAGTGTCTTCCACCATTCGGCGCGAAGATGATGGGTCTCGTCTACGACCAACGTCTTGAATCCAACATTTTTAAGTACTTCGGGAAGTTGAGCAAGAGTCTCTGTCGGGCGACTTCCGTTTACATCATTATTCAGATCATCGTGAGAATGGTTGCCGCCCTCTTCTTCGTTGATCTGTTCTGATTCTTTTTCGAGCTCGCCGGAACAAAGGGAATGCAAAGCTTGGTACGTGGCGATGGTCAGCAGCGCGGGGTTTTTCAAATCCGCTGACAGCCAGGATGGGCGAGGTTCGCCTGCCGGAAGGAAGTGATCAACGAGGCGATCAGCCCATTGATTGCGATGGTGATAGTCGGAGCTAGCCTGAGTTTCCGGGTTAGCCGTTGTAAGTAGTTTATCTGCATGTTCTCCTGCGAGTTAGACCACCAAGCGGGGCAGTGAAATCGCCAGCAAGGACGCCCCTTTCGCTCGTCTGACGT
>Ga0137418_10001717_pt1 | contig 20234 bp, 19 predicted proteins | sample CZODoug3_1_2_16f_FD_122242 | JGI IMG/M metagenome (GOLD analysis project Ga0137418, IMG submission 122242) | Vadose zone soil fungal communities from Angelo Coast Range Reserve, California, USA - CZODoug3_1_2_16fungal (Hybrid Assembly) | ecosystem: Environmental > Terrestrial > Soil > Vadose...
CCAAGGGCTGACGGGACAGGGAGTCAGGTGGGCGGGAGCGATCCCGGCGGAGGGCGAGAGCAGCCTCCGTTCGGTTGCGGTTCCGTGAGGGCGTCCGGCGAACCGGCCCACCATCTCCCTCGGTCAACGGCGCCGGAACACGGTGCGACGCTGCGGAAGGGTCACGTTGCCGGCGGAGCCGGACAGGCGAATGAAATAGTACTGACCGACGGCAATGTTTCCCGACAGGGCGTACGGCGTCCAGGTGTTGGCGCCTTCCACCGCATACTGAATCGTCCATCCTTGCAGATCAATAGTGGCGCTTCCTTTATTGAAAAGTTCAATGTATTGATTGCGTGGCTTCATGTCACCTGCACCGGTGCCCAAATAAAGTTGACTGATGACCACGGTGGTGGAAGAAGTTGCTTCTGCGGGCATCGGCAAAGCCATGATGATCAGGGTTAATACGACAAGTATTCGCATCCAAATATTCATTTTGTGACTCCTCCAAAGTCTCAAAGCATACCGATGGACGCTATTGGTAGATTTTGACCCTCTCGCGGAAAGGATGGCGGAGGAGCTCAAAACCCAGAGTGGCGAGGCCCAGAAAATTTCTCCAATCGATGGCGGTGATTTGTCGCAAGGTGATGAGCAGGACAACATAGAGCGGGGCAAAGATGACGAAATCAAGGGCCAGCTTGATCGGAATGAGGTATCTCACATCTTCCAGGTTCACGACATGAGGCAGAACCTGGTGGAAACCGACTACCGAAAGGTTCGCCAGGATGCCCGACAGAATCGGTCTCATTTGGACATCTCTGAATATCGTCCACACCGAGTCCCTGAGATACTCGCGATGAAAGGTGACGAGCAGATAAACCGCGGCGAGAATCAGTGCGAGCGAAGTGCCGGCCGCCGCTCCGGCTGCTCCAAAGTCGCGAACAAACCAGAGACTGAGGACCGGATTAACAATGACGAGTAGCAAAATACTGCGCATATTGAACTCCGGCCGGCCCACGCCGGCGCCGGTCTGACTGGCCGGCCCACAAAGTACGTTCGCTCCGTAACCGATCGCCAGAATCTGAATCAGCATCACGGACTGCTCGAAGCCGCTGCCGATCCACAGATTGACGAGAGAGCGCGCCTCGAGCACGACATATGCAACCATTGCGACCGCCACCATCGCGACATATTTCGATGCGAGGTAATAAGTCCTCACAATTCCTTCACGATCGTTTCGGGCGCCCAATTCGCTGGTCGCTGGGATCAGGGCTGACATCATCACCAGCGGAACCGCCCGCATAAACGACGTGAGTCTCGACCCAACTTCATAGAATGAAACGGAAGCGACTCCAAGAACGCGCGAAATGATCAGCTTGTCGATCTGGAAACACACCAGCGATCCAAAATTGCTGACCTGAATTTTCGTCCCGTAGGTGAACATTTCGCGCAGAAGCTTCCCGTTGAAATGCCATCCGAGACGAATTTTCGGCATCATCCGTCGGAGTCTGTACCAGGTCACGAAAACCGCAATCACCCCGGAGATCAGGCTATTCATCGCCAAACCGAGGATCCCGAATCCAACTTCAAGGAAGAGCACGGTGCCGATGACACTCACGATGCTCAGCTGGATTTCAATCGCGTTCGATTTGTCCATGCGCTGAATGCCTTTGAACACCGAGAGAAACATTGCTCCGATATTGGTGATCGCGCACGAAATCAATACAAGCAGATAAACATCGGAAGCCGACGCGCCGGCAATGGAGAATATCCGAAAGAGTGGCTGTTCAAGCGCCAGGCCGAGGAGCGTGAGTAGCACGCCAAATACGCCGTAAAACGCCAATCCCGAAAAGACCACCTGGTTGATGTGATCGTAATCCTCATGCGCGTGGTAGGCCGAAATGTATTTTACGAACGAAGATCCCAGACCCAGATCCAACAGGTTAAAGGAGCTGGTAAAAACACCAAGAAGGATCCAGATCCCAAAGTCACCCACATCGAGTCTGGAAAGAATGTACGGCGTGAGCAGCAGCGTAACCAGGAAACTCCACGAACGGCCCACCAGGTTGAAAAAGGTGTTTGTGACAAGCTTCTTCGAAAAGTCACCAAGGAAGGTGACCTGAGTTTCATTACCTAACTCAGGCGAACCGTCATTAGTCATTAGAGGCTCTGTGCACAAGCGAACCGCTGCGAACCTTTGATCGCCGCTCGATGGCAAATTCCGGAATTCCCTGCCCGCTATGCTTCGGGAGTATTTCGGGCTGGCCGGTCTCCGCAGAACGAGTGTATTGACGATAACCGAGGAAGAAATGGTAGCGGACAGCCCAATAATAGTGCTGGTCGAGGAGCGGTGTCACAGGCCCTGTCCCTCGCTTCTCCTCCCACCGCGTCAGGAACTTTGCGCCAGGATGGATAGCAACTGACAGGATCTGGTATAGAAGGTGAAAGCGTCTCAATACGCCGGTCCGTTTACCGTGCTCAACAAACCGTCCGCGCAACTCGGGATGTAATTCAAGAAGCTTGCCAAGCGAATAGCCTGCTTGCTCACATCGCTGAATAAACTGGGCATAGCTCGGAAAATACTGATGCACGCCCTTGGCCTGCGGACTATAGACCATGCGGCAGCCGATTTTCTCGAGCCGATAACCGAGCTCGATATCTTCCATACCGTATACGTGGAATCCGTCGTTGAAGCCACCTGTCTCCAGCAGTAGTGCTCGAGAGGTCGAAACATTGCCCGTGTGGTAGTAGGAAAAATCCATAGGACCGCTGGCAATGCTGTAGGGGTTGAAAATCCCCCGGTCTCGGAGATAGCGCAGGAACGGATCGCGGCGGTCGTGCCATGGTGTGATTACCGACCCGATAATGGAAGCCCGCTGATTTTGACGGTGGTAGTCCAGATGGGATTCAATCAGGTTAGGTTCGGCGTGAATGTCGTCGTCGATGAAGAGAATCGTTTCACCCTTGGCATTCCGAATGCCGACGTTTCGTGTGCTTGCGGCTCCACGTGTGGGCTGAGAAAACACTCTCAGATTGCGATAAACTTTCGATTTCTGGTTCAGGACGGACAGGGTATGGTCCGTGGAATCGTTGTCGATCACCAGAACTTCGAATTGATCTTTGGTGATGGTCTGGTTCTCGATCCGATCTATGGTGCAGGCCAGCAGATCGGCTCGATTTAGAGTCGGAATGACTACACTAACCTTAAGCACTCGATATCCTAACTGGGGGGCGAAGTTGGTTCAGACTGCCTCTAAACCTGAATCCGCTCAGTTCGCCAGAGATGTTTCTTCCAGCCGGATCCAGTCGTGCTTACGACCGCTCCAAGTTTTCCTAGTTTGAAGCAGGTACGGAATATATCGAATGTGTTCTATGAAAGCAATTGCGAACAAAATCTTGCTGCGCACCGAGTATGCCGAAGAAAGGAACCTTTTCCACAGGAAATTCTTTAGCACTCGTCGTTCGCCCCAGGAACCAAACCGGTAAAAGAGAAACAGCGAATTGCGAAAACTGAAGTAGTTTTCCAGCGTACGTCTTTTCCCGGGCATCAGGTCCTGCGTGACGTGGCGAACAACCGCATCGGGAACGTAGATGCACTTCCATCCGTTGAGCCACATCTTCCAGCTAAGATCGACATCCTCGCAGTACATGAAATAGAGCACTTCGTCGAAAGTCCCCGCCTCCTCGAACGCTTTGCGGCGGATCAGCGCTGCGGCCCCGGAACACCATGTCGTTTCGCCAGTGGCCCCCTCCACCGCTTTCGGGTGTTCTCTAGGCGTCTGCCTTGCCTCGCAAATGCCGATCCGCGCATCGGACTCCGCCCGCGCCAGGAGGTGTTCAAGACAACCCGGCCTGATCTCGGTGTCCGGATTCAGCAGGAAGAGGAAATCCCCTTTGCCCTGTCTCGACAAAAGATTCATCCCTCTGGCGAAACCGTTATTGCGAAGGGAGCGCAAACAATAAGCTTCAAAAGGAAGCTCGGAGATCGCATGCGCAACTGCATCTGCGGTGCCGTCCTGGGAGCCGTTGTCGAGAAAATAAACAGTCACGGGAATGGAGATATTCCGAAGGCTGGAAACAAACAAAGGAATCAAATGCTTGCAATTGTACATAACAACAAGCAGATCAACTTTTGGCGTCACGACTTCCTTCCAGCCACGCCGTCCAGATGAGTAAAAACAGGAAGCGCCAGAGGAATGTAATCACCTTGATGGGTAAAATTAACGCACGCATTTGAGCAGGTCTTCGCTGATCCGTTCCCAGGTGAATTCCCTCATTATCATTTTCCGCGCATTGTTGCCCAGATCCCGGCGCAGCTCCTCTGACGACAGGAGTCGCCTCAGCGCGGAAGCGAAACCTTCGGCAGTATCGGCAATCAGGGCCTCCCGTCCGTCCCTGATGGGAAATCCGCTTGCGCCAAGGGAACTCGTGATCACGGGGCATGCCATTGCGAACGCCTCCAACAACTTAACACGCTGGCCCCTGCCTGAAAACAGGGGAGCGGCCACGATCGTGTTCGGCGTGTGATAGAGGACTCGTGTATCCGGAATATATCCCGGAAAGTGAACGTTCCCGTCGCTGCGCAGATGATCGGGAACAAAAGATCCGGGAATAATAAAGTGCAGATCGGGGAAAAGAGGTGCGATTCGCTCGACCAGAAACTCCGCGGCTTCCACATTCGGCAGGTGTCGAAAGTTTCCAAGGAACAGTACCTCCGGACGGTGTGCAGGTTCTTCAGGCGAAGGTGCATACTCGCGTGGGTTGATACCGATGGGAATGGCGCGAATATCGGCCTGCGGCGAGTATGAGCGCAAATACTCCGCGTCGGTTTCTGTCATGGTCACGACGCGATCAAATTTCCTTGTCATGAGGGTTTCATAACGAAGGATCGACATCCATCGATAGAACAAGCGGAGCCGTTCGACAGGATCGGTGGCGGTCTGGAACGCATCAAACGCATTATCGGACAGCGTTTCAAGAATGGTCAGAATGGTGAGGGCGGTCCGTCGATGAAACTGCGCCATCTGAAGATACTCGCATTGAAGGACATCCACTCTTTTCCGCCGGAACTCGCTGTCCACCATGCGATACATTTCCGGGGTGCTGAATTCCCGCACAAGAAAAGGCAAAACCGATAGCCAGTGAGGCCGAAAATCCGGCACTCGCTTTACCGGGATCACCAATTCGCAGATCTCCTCGACCGACCGCAACATTTCACGCTCGACATCGTTCTCGACGAACGAAATCACCCGGACACTGTGCTTCTCCGCAAGAATTCGGATGTTGTGGAACATCCGAACGCCGCCACCGTGCATCTCGAGCACGGGTGGATAAGCGGTAAGCATCAGGATGTTCATGGCTTCTGGATTCGTGCCAGGACTTCATGGTCGGAGATGACATGATGCGAAAAAGTCGCGATTCGCTTTCCCAGAGCTTCCGGCAGCTGCCGGAAAGCTCTCAGGAAAGCCCGAATCTCAAAACCAGGCTCATGGTGGAACATGCCGCGGCCATGAATGCGTGGAAGATTTGCCAGATGGCTGAGGATCATCGAAGAGTCCGTCACATTTTTCCACATGAACAGGTACAGATTCTTGCGAATGGTATTGTCCACAAATTCATCCCCGAACTTCGGCCGGCTCGTGCCCCGGTGCTTGTGAATGACGTGGCTCGCGGGAGCCAGTAAACATTTCAAGCCGCGCTTCCAGGCCTGATAGGACAAATCGGTGTCTTCCACATAAAAAGGACGGTAAAGCGAATCGAAGCCCCCGATCTCGAGATACTTTCGCCGATCGAACGCGCAGGAGCCGCCGCCTGCCCAGAATACCGGAATGGTTTCGGCAAGCTCTTCCCCGGGACAGATCTCTTCGTGCCGGAGTTCCAGGAAACCCTTATTAAAATCGGCGCGGGTTTTACCGGTTTCCTCGCGCCGGTTGGAGCTGGAAAGAAAGATCTGCGAGGTAACGCTAAAAACCGACGAATCGGAAAAGCCATTGAGAAGAGGCTGGAGGAAACCGCGATCCACGATCATGTCGTTGTTGAGGAGGACGACTATGTCGGTCTGGGCCTCCGCGACACCTCGATTATTTCCGCCCGCAAAACCGTAGTTGCGATCCAACGCGAGGACCCGCACGTTCGGAAAACGGCTCCGGACAAAGTCCACGCTCCCGTCGGTGCTCCCGTTGTCGATGACGAGGACGTCATGCCGGCCTCCATCACAGCGGACGGCCTCCAGAACTGACGGCAGGCACTCCTCGAGCAGGTGCTTCCCGTCCCAGTTCACTATCAGGATCGTCGCCGGGGAGGTTGAACATCTTCGTGTCTTCGTGTCTTGGTGTCTCGGTGTTTTAAACCACAAAGACACAAAGGCACAAAGGTGTGTAATCAAAACTCCAAATATGACCAGAACATCAAACGGGAAAAGCAGAATCACATACGGAAGTGCCCGAAGCTTTGCCCTCATCCGCTCAGACTCTTCTCTTTCAGGTAGGCCCCCAGCGCGTTGCGCCAGTGTCTCATTTCGTGCAGGCCCAGCTCTTTAAGGCGGGCATTTTCGAGAACGGAGTATCGCGGTCGAATGGCCGGCGCTTTGTACAGCTCCGACGTGGTGGGTTGCAGATCCGCCTTGATTCCTGTCATGTCGAATATCATTCGCGCGAACTCGTACCACGAGCAGGAGCCCTCATTCGTCATATGAAACAAGCCGTAGTGCTTCGTCGGCAGAACCCGTGCGATCTGATTCGCCAGGTCCATCGTATATGTAGGCGTCGTCACCTGATCGTTTACAACACGGATAGGCTCTCCTCGACGCGCCTTCGCCAGCATCATGTCCACAAAGTTTCCGCCTTTCCCCCGGCTGCCTGCCCGGCCGTAGAGCCCGCTGCTCCTGATGAGAAAGAATTTCCTGGCCATCGTTCTGACCAGCGATTCACCCGCCAGTTTCGAATGGGCATACACGCTGAGAGGGAATGGTTCGCTTTTCTCTGTATAAGGCTCCCTGGCTTTGCCATCAAAAACGTAATCCGTGCTCAGATGCACGAAAACGGCATCGAGCTCATTTGCGATCCGGATGAGGTTCAACACGGAAAGCGTATTTACGGCATAGGCGGTTTCCGGGTTGGTCTCACAATCGTCGACCCGATGATACGCCGTCGTGTTGAAGACCACTTCCGGATGAAGACCCATCAACACAGTCCGAGTCCGCGCGCTATTCGTCACATCAACATCGGTTCGAGTCAGAGGCGTGACGTCGTGGGCCTCGAGTGCCCGCTGCAAGTCCTGACCGAGCTGTCCATTGGCTCCAAGAAGCGCGACCTTCATATTAGAGCGACGGACTGGCTGGTGATCTCGATACGCTTGCCACATCGCGGATTCGAGCATCGCACTAGATCATCCACACGGATCATGTAATCCCGCGCCGCTTTAAATCTTGCGCGGTCTTCCTCGTTCGCGCGAGGCGGTAACAATTGCTTTTTCATTCGGCGGATCTCGTCCAAGTTACTCCCCCTTGGCCGCAATACCCGGCATGGTCATTCGCATAGGATCGAGAATTTCGTTCAGACGCTTCGGAGAAAGGATCTTCTTCCGGGCTGCAATCTCACGAACCGTTTTTCCGGTCTTGTACGATTCCTTCGCAATCGCCGCCGCAGCGTCATAGCCGATTTCAGGCGCCAGTGCTGTGCACATGGCGAGGCTCTTCTCGACCATCTCATTGCATCTTTCCCTGTTCGCATCGATGCCGGATATGCAGCGATCGGCAAAATTGTCGGCTGAGGCAGCGAGCAACCGAATCGACTCCAGAATGTTATGGGCCATTACCGGCATCATGACGTTCAATTCGAAAACGCCGGCCTGGCCGCCGATCGTCACAGCCAGATCATTCCCGATGACTTGCGCTGCGGCCATCAGTACGGATTCTGCAATAACGGGATTCACTTTCCCGGGCATGATCGATGATCCGGGCTGCGTTTCAGGAAGATGAATTTCGCCGATACCGCATCGAGGGCCTGAACCCAGCCAGCGGATGTCATTGGCAATCTTTGTCAAACTTGCAGCAATCGTCTTTAACACGCCACTCGCTTCGACGATAGCGTCCTTGGCCCCCTGCGCCTCAAAGTGGTCCTCGGCCTCACGAAATTTTAAATTGGTGAGCCTTGAAAGGTGCTGAATTGCCTTTGCAGCAAACTTCGGATGGGTGTTGATACCGGTTCCGACAGCCGTACCACCAAGCGGCAGTTCTCCCAGCATGTCTCGTAACTTCGCGAGCCGCCGGATGCCAAGCTGAATCTGGCGCGCGTATCCTCCAAACTCCTGGCCAAGCCGAACCGGGGTGGCATCCTGAAGGTGGGTTCTTCCTATTTTGACAATGGAATCGAACTCCTTCGCCTTCGCAGCAAGCGACCGCTGAAGCTTGCGGAGCGCCGGAATCAGCGATCGTTCGATGGACTCCATCGCGGCGACGTGCATGGCACTTGGAATCACGTCATTGCTCGATTGGCCCATGTTGACGTGGTCGTTTGGATGCACAGGCTTCTTCGACCCGACAACTCCTCCGAGAATCTGAATCGCCCGATTCGAGATGACCTCGTTGGCGTTCATATTTGTAGAGGTACCCGAACCGGTCTGAAAGATATCCAGAACGAAGTGCTCGTCCAGCTTTCCGTCAATCACTTCCTGCGATGCCTTGACAATCGCATCGCCTATTTTCTTTTCGAGAAGACCCAGGTCCATATTGGCGCGTGCGGCGGAAAGTTTGATGAGTCCCAGCGCTCGGATGAACTCACGGGGAAACCTGAGATTGCTGATTGGAAAATTCTCGGCGGCGCGTTGAGTCTGCGCACCGTAAAGGGCGTTTCCAGGGACCTGCACCTCGCCCATCGAGTCCCGCTCAGTGCGGGTATTTCCCGGTTTTCCACCGGTAGAGGTCATATGAAAAGCCCCTTCCGCGGAACCGTATACCTTCCGCGATCAGCCGTTCCCGCTGAATCCAGGCGTACTCGCCCGGCGTCCGGATCGTGCCGCCGGCGCCGACCACTCGATGCCAGGGCAAGCCTGCAGGACAGGCCCGCATCGCCGCGGCCACCTGGCGGGGTCCCGTGCCCACAATCCGGCCTATGTCCCCATATGATAAGACACTTCCCCGAGGAATTTTCCGGACGATTCGGTAGATTTCATTGCGAATTATGGCACTATCCATCCATCAACTCGCTCGTCTAAATTTCGGAATTCGTGGGATAATCTACCGCGGCCCGGAGCCCGGGACCACAAGGAAAGGACAAGCAATGTCGTTCAGTTTGAAACCAAAAGAGGGTGGCGCCACCAGTACTCCTCCCCCGCCTCCCCGAAGCAATAACCTCCTCATAGGGGGAATCGCCGTCTGCCTTCTTCTAATTATTGGCATCGGGTACAGCCATTACTCGGCTCGGACCGCTTTGGAGGCGCAGATTGCCGTCCTCCAGCAGGACCTTACCAATCAGGCCGATGAAATGAAGAAGATGCGGGCGCAGGCCACCGATATGGCATCGGACATCCAGGTTGTCACCAAACGCGCCGGGGTCACATCTCAGGAACTCGATGCATCCAGAAGATTTGCAGAGCGCCTGAAGGCCGAACAGGAAAAGGCACGGGAACAGCTGGCCACCGAGCTGGCCGCGAAGGCCAATTCCAGTGAGGTAGCGGCCGTACGCCAGGAAGCCACCACCAAGCTGGCTGAAGTTCAGCAGACCGCTGATACCAAAATTGGCAGCGTTTCGGGTGAAGTAAAGACGGTCGCCGCCAATCTCGACGCTACCCGCGCGGATCTTGCCGCCAGCCGGCGGGAGATCACAGATGTGAAAACCACGCTAAGCCAGCAGATCGCACGCAATTCCAGCGAGCTGTCGGATCTTCGAAAGAAGGGTGAGCGGGACTTCTTCGAGTTCGATATCAAGAAGCCCAGGAAGAACGAGATGGAGAGAGTGGCCGACATCCAGATGCAGCTTAGGAAGACCGATCCGAAGAAGGCGAAATATGACGTCGTCATTCAGGTTGACGACAGCAAGCTCGAAAAGAAGGACCGTACCGCAAATGAGCCTGTCCAGTTCCTGGTCGGCCGCGACAAGTTGCGGTATGAGATCGTCGTGAATTACGTCGATAAGGATCGGATCCGCGGGTACCTCAGCGCACCGAAGGACAAGGTCCTTGCCGCCGAGCGCCCTGCTTTCAGGCCGGAATAATAACAAAGCGAACGCGGGCTAAAGCCCGCGACTACATTCCGGGCGCAACCGATCCCAATGTAGTCGCGGGCTTTAGCCCGCGTTCGCTTTTCACAGCTTGTGCCCCATCACCGCAGTGGCAAGGACCAGCGCCGCGGCTCCAATCTCGAGAACCAACCAGGGCAGTCGATACCCACGTTGCTCGCGCACTTGTGCGGAGTACCGCAAAATCGCGAGCGCAGTGATCACAACACTCGACACGATCCCAAACCCGGCATGCCCGGTCACTTCACCGGGTGGAATCCGTGAAACGCCCGCCAATTGCAGGCCGGTGACCACAGCGGCGAGCGCCCCAATGGCCGCCCAGATCGTCAGACGATATCCCATATCGTGCAATTCCACCTTCCGGGAATAGAGCGCCCACGCATCGTAGATCACCGCCAGGGTCATCAATGCGATCGGAAAATGAATGATCAGCTTGTGCAGTGGAATACCGAACATCAGTTAAGAGGACGTTCATTATAGCGAATATAATAGTTCGGTATGGCCGAAATCATGCGACGCTTGTCGATCCCGGTAAACGTGGGGGGCGTGTGGGTTGGTGGTGAAAATCCCATCGCGATTCAGTCGATGACCAATACGGATACCGCCGACGTCGGGGGAACGGTTTCCCAGGTTGAAGCGCTGGCTCAGGCGGGCTCAGAACTTGTTCGTATAACGGTGAATACGCGCGAAGCCGCACGGGCGGTGCCCGATATCGTGCACCGTCTCCGGGACCGCCACATCACTGCTCCAATCATCGGCGACTTCCACTACAACGGTCATATCTTGCTAAATGAATATCCGGAATGTGCAGAGTCGCTCGATAAATACCGCATCAATCCGGGCAATGTCGGAATGGGCCGGCAGCACGACGATAACTTCCGGTCGATCATTGAAATCGCGCTCGAACACGAAAAGCCCGTGCGGATTGGAGTGAACTGGGGCTCGCTGGATCAGTCACTCGTCACGCGCTTGATGGACGAGAACGCGCATAGCCGCGATCCGAAGGATTCCCGTGAAGTCATCATGGAAGCAATGGTACTAAGCGCGCTGGAATCCGCCGAAATGGCGAAATCCTACGGCATGGCCGACGACCGGATCATCCTCAGCGCGAAGGTTTCCGGCGTTCAGGACCTCATTGATGTGTATCGCGAGCTCGCTGCGCGTTCCAGTTATGCTCTCCACGTTGGCCTGACCGAAGCCGGTATGGGCCGCCGCGGCATTGTGGCGAGTTCGGCCGCACTATCCGTGCTGTTGCAGGAGGGCATCGGCGACACGATCCGCGTCAGCCTGACGCCTGCACCCGGTGGAGATCGCACAGAAGAAGTCCGGACCTGCCAGGATGTTCTGCAAAGTCTAGGCATTCGCAGCTTCTCGCCTCGTGTGACCGCCTGCCCCGGCTGCGGCCGAACAACCAGCACGGTTTTTCAGGAGATGGCGAACGATATTCAGACGTACCTGAATTCGCAAATGCCGTCCTGGAAGCAGCTTTATCCCGGTATTGAAAAACTGAGGATTGCCGTGATGGGATGCGTTGTGAACGGTCCCGGTGAATCGAAGCACGCAGATATTGGAATATCACTGCCGGGAACGGGAGAAGACCCAAAAGCGCCGGTATACGTGGATGGGCGCCTCATGAGGACACTCAAGGGACCCACGATCGTCGACGACTTCATCTCGATTCTTGACGAATATCTGGAAACGCGTTTCGGATAGAATTAATTCAGGAGAAGTTTGAATGCCGACAACGCTAGCCACCAAGGAAGATCTCAATTTCAACCGGATCGTCTCGAAACAGTTCGACCGGGCCGCGCAATACTTGAAGATTCATGCCGCTCTTCTCAGCCAGATCAAAGCGTGCAATAACGTCTATTACTTCCAGTTCCCAGTCCGATTCGGAGGCGATCACTTCGAGATCTTCGAAGGATGGCGCGCGGAACACAGCCAGCATAAGAAACCTGTCAAAGGCGGCATCCGCTACAGCGAATTGGTGAATCAGGATGAAATCATGGCGCTCGCCGCCCTGATGACCTACAAATGCGCCATCGTTGACGTGCCTTTTGGCGGCTCCCAGGGCGGCATTCGGTTCAATCCGAAGAAATACAACGAAGAGCAACTTGAGAAGATCACGAGACGATTCACAGCCGAGCTGATTCGAAAGGAGTACATGGGTCCGGGCGAGAATGTGCCGGGTCCCGACGTCGGTACGGGCGAGCGTGAAATGGCCTGGATGGCCGACACGTACGATACGTTCAATCCCGGCGGCATTGATAACCTCGCCTGCTGCACCGGCAAGCCCGTGGCACAAGGCGGCATCCACGGCCGCCGCGAAGCAACCGGCCGAGGCGTCCAATTCGGCATACGCGAGGCGTTTCAGCATGGCGAGGACCTGAAGAAGCTGGGGCTCAGCACCGGATTGGAAGGAAAGACGGTGGTCTTCCAGGGCTTCGGTAACGTGGGTTACTACGCTTCAAAATTTCTGTCGGAGGAAGATGGGTGCAAGGTCATCGGCATCTCGGAATATGACGCCGCGGTATACAACCCTAATGGCATTCCGATCGAAGAACTGAACCAGTTTCGCAGAGAAACAGGCTCTATCAAGAATTTCCCCGACGCTGAAACACTCCCGAATCCGGACGCCATTTGGGATATTCCCTGCGACATCCTCATTCCTGCCGCCCTCGAGAATCAGGTTACGTTGGACAACTGCGATCGCATCAACGCCAAGGTCCTCGCCGAAGCTGCCAACGGCCCCACGACCCCAGGCGCTGAGGACCGACTGCATGCGCGGGGCGTGTTCATCCTTCCAGATATCTTTCTGAATGCCGGCGGCGTGACGGTCTCTTATTTCGAATGGGGTAAAAATCTATCGCATATGCGGTTCGGCCGCCTTCAAAAGCACCTCGAAGAAATCAGGAACCAGAAGTTGGTCTCCACAATCGAAAGGATGATTGGAAAGCCGGTTCCGGACGAGGACAAAAAGTTTCTCGTGCGCGGGCCGGAAGAAATTGACCTCGTGAACTCCGGACTGGAGGAAACCATGGTCAGCGCCTACCGGGGCATACGCGAAGTGCATCTGACGAAGGTCCCCAAAGAAAGCATGCGCACTGCAGCCTTCATTATCGCCATCAAGAAAGTGGCGCTTACCTACGAACAACTGGGCATCTTCCCTTAAGACCGAGCCATATACCGAAAAAACTTGTCAGGGCTGCGGTGAGTTCTGATAGAGTGCAACCCTACCCGGTCAGTCAGGAGTGTCTAAGAGGAGTAACCAAATGAAGACAAAAGTCATTTTGACGCTGTGTGTTGTCTTTGTCTGGGGACTGGTTCCCAATTTGAGCGCGCAAGTAGTTGCTGGGAGTCCCGAAGATAAGGCTTTTCAACTAATCGACGCGGAGAACAACGTTGACGCCAAGATCACAAAGCTCAACGACTTTGAGAAGCAGTACCCGCAGTCCAAGGCATTGAGAGAGGTCTACCTGCTGCAGATGACGATCTATCAGCAGAAGAACGATCAGACGAAGATCATCGAGACCGGTGAGAAACTGATCAAAGTCGATGCCGAAAACCTGAACGGGCTGCTGACCCTTTCCCGGGCATATTCGCTCGAGAGAAAGAATCTGGATCGCGCTGTCCAGTATGCGCAGAAGGCTGTGGACATTACTGCACGCCTGAAAACTCAGCCTCCGCAGAACGGGTATTCGGACGAGCAGTGGAAGCAATACGTCGAAAGTAACGAGCAGCTTGCGAAGAGTTACTTGTCGTACGCGCGAAGCCTGAAGCCGTAAGCCAGAAATTAGAACGCGGGCTGAAGCCCGCGACTACATTTAAACGAGAACTGGTTCCCAATGTAGTCGCGGGCTTCAGCCCGCGTTCATAGTGACCTACACAAACTGCGCAACAAAGTGTTCAGGGTTCAAGTCCTCGCCTGTCGCCTTCTTCAGCATCGTATTCCAGTCGTAACGCGATCCCGGTTTGAATACTCTCTCCACCAGGTACTGGCCCACTTCCGGATTCCCGACGTAGCTTTCCGACTTCACAACCTCCCGATGGATGTAGCGCAGGAGCTGTGAGGCCATCAGCTCACCCAGGATGTAGTTCTGGTAGTACACCGGCGACGTGGCCAGATGAATCTTCGACGCCCAGTCCGACCGATCGCGATCCGGTGGCGGTGTGACCTTCTGGAACTGCTCCACATATTCCCACCACAGCCGATTCAGGTTTTGACCGGAATTCCGGTAAAGCTCCCGCTCGAAGCGCACCAGCATGATCGCCCAGCGCAGGAAAATCAACATTTCAGAACGGAGCGTCGTCAGAGCGCTTGCGCTGACCCGTTTCGCGTCGGCTTCCGAAAGGCCGCCGATCCTGCTGAGCCACTCGGGACTCTTCGACATACGTCCATTGAGCATTGCAATTGCTTCGGTGGTCAGGACGTGGGCGGGAGTACGCAGGAAAAATGGAAGCGCAGGATCGTTGTACTTATCGTATACCGCATGACCGAACTCGTGGAGCATGGTGCTCATCCAGCGTTCGTTCTTGCGGATATTGCACAGGACGCGAACATCGCCCTCATGGTCCACGTCCAGACAAAATGCGTGTTGGCACTTTCCTTCGCGCTCGTACAGGTCGGCGCGGCGGACCAAATCATCGATATTCAGGCCGATGCTGCTGTAGTGGGCTCGAGTCAAGGCCTCGATGTCCGAATCCTTGAAGATCTCATCCAATGATTCGCTCGTACCTGCAGTTGGAAATTCCTGAAAGAAGGGATCGCTGTACAGCCAGGGATAGCTTGCCTGTTCGGTGATTCCATATTTCTGCTTCAGCGTGGCATCAAGCTCTGCCTTCATTTCTGTGAAGGCATGCTCGGAGAGATGCTCCAGACGGTCCAACAGTGAGAAGACCCACTTCTCATCGAGCTCCTGAAGCTCGAACATCATTGAGTAGTAATTCTCATAACCAAGATTCCGCGCTTCCCGATTTCGGATCGCCAGCAGCTCGAGGACCTTGGGCGCGATCTCATGCCCAACCTGCTTCGTAGCCTCCCAGGCCGCCCGCCGCCGCGAGATGTTCGTTTCGTTCTTCAGAATTTCCCGCAACTGGTTGTCTGATGCTTTGCCGTCTTCAAAATTTGCGCGGAATGTGTTGAAAAGCGTTTCGATGTGAGTCTCGCGTTGAACGATATCGTGCAACACGTCCTCGTTGATCTGTTGCGGAACGAAGCTGTCGTAGATCAGCTTGAATTCGCGGGCTGCGAGAGGATCAAGCTGGGCAGTGGAAGACTTCCACTGCCGCAGTTGCTGGAATTCCTGCTGGTTGTTGTAGACCTTCAGGTAGCGCTCTTTCGCGGCAACTACGGCCTTCTCGCGTTCTTCATTGCCCGAGAGCGATAGCTCCCAAACTTTCTGGTTATAGTCCTTGTGCAAAGGAACAATGGTGGACTCGTGCTGCCGGATGTAATTGTTGATTTCTGTGGCCACTTCTTCCTGGTTACCCTGCAAAGGTCGTCACGTTCACAAAATCCACAACCTTGATATTCGTCACGCGCTTCCGGATTTCTGCAGCCACCGTGACATGTTGGGGGTCCTTCTGATAGGCGTAGAGACCGTCTTCATCGTCGAACTCCATCGTCAGGGCCCAGCCGTACTCGGCGGATATTCTTTCCTTGTACCAGCCTTCACGGGGATCAAGAAGTTTGTTGATGGCCAGTCTCCTTGCGGAAGCGATCTTGCCCAGGCCTTGGATCTGGCCGAACAACCAGTCGCGGTCCGCCGCTTCGAGGTCGGGTTTCAGGTTGAACAGCACGATATGACGGATCATGACGATTCCTTTCCCTGGCGCCTTACCTGTACTCCAGGAGTGGCGCCTTGCTTTACCAATTCGTCGACGGCGGCGCGACTGCGGTTATGGACCACCAGCGAAAAGCCCGCCTTAATAAGGTTCTCCGTTCCCTATTCCTCTTCTTCTCTTAATTTCGCCAGAACTGAAAAGTCTTCCAGCGTGGTTGTATCTCCAACTGTTGCCTGTCCCGCCGCGAGGTCGCGCAACAGACGGCGCATGATCTTACCGCTGCGGGTCTTGGGAAGCGAGTCGGTAAAGCGGATTTCATCGGGCTTTGCAAAGCTGCCAATACTCTTGCCGACATGATTCTTCAATTCATCTTTGAGCGGCGGCCTCGGCTGATGTCCTGCTGCAAGTGTGACGAATGCGACAATGCTCTGGCCCTTCATCTCATCCGGCCGTCCGACCACGGCGGCCTCGGCTACCGTAGGATGGCTCACGAGTGCGCTCTCGACCTCCATCGTTCCAAGACGGTGTCCGGATACATTGATCACATCATCAATTCGCCCCATGATCCACAAATACCCGTCCTCGTCGCGGCGTGCTCCGTCACCCGTGAAGTACATTCCCGGAATCTCGCTCCAGTACTGTTTCTTGTAACGTTCAGGATCTCCGTAGATCGTTCGAAGCATCGAGGGCCATGGCCGCTTCACTACAAGAAAACCGCCCTGGTTGGCACCGACTGAGTTTCCCTGCCTGTCCACGACGTCCATCACGATGCCCGGCAGCGGGCGGGTTGCGGAACCGGGCTTAGTCGGTACAGCGCCGGGAACCGGTGAAATCATCATCGCACCGGTTTCAGTCTGCCACCACGTATCCACGATAGGGCAACGCTCGTGACCAATGTGCTTTCGATACCACATCCACGCTTCCGGATTGATCGGTTCACCGACAGTTCCCAGCAATCGCAGGCTCGAAAGGTTGTGCCTGGCCGGCCAATGATCTCCCCACTTGATAAACGCCCGGATTGCAGTAGGTGCCGTATAGAAAATGCTGACTCTGTATTTTTCGACGATCGACCACAGGCGATCTGGTTCGGGATGATTCGGGGCCCCTTCGTACATCAGTGACGTCGCCCCATTCAACAGCGGTCCGTACACGACGTAACTATGTCCGGTCACCCAACCGATATCGGCCGTACACCAAAACACGTCTTCGTCTTTCATGTCGAAGACCCACTTCGTCGTAATGTAGGTCCCGGTCATGTACCCGCCTGTTGTGTGCACCACGCCTTTCGGCTTTCCCGTTGTGCCGCTGGTATAGAGCATGAACAAAGGGTGCTCCGAATCCAGCGGCTCGACCGGAAATTCATCGGCCGCTTTGGCGATCGATTCCTGCCACCACACATCGCGTCCTGGAACCATGTTGACGGAGTCCCCGGTCCGCTTGTAGACAATGACTTTCTCGATACTCGGAGTAGCTGTTAGCGCATCGTCTGCATTCTTCTTCAGCGGCACGACAGATCCTCGACGATATCCTCCGTCTGCCGTAATCAACACCCTCGACTGCGAGTCATTGATTCGATCCCGGAGCGCCTCCGCGCTGAATCCTCCAAACACGACGTTGTGTGTGATGCCCATGCGCGCACAAGCGAGCATGGCCACGGCAAGTTCCGGCACCATACCCATGTAGATCGTCGCGCGGTCACCTTTCTTGAGACCGAGAGACTTCAGGACGTTCGCGAAACGGCACACTTCCTTGTGAAGCATCGTGTAACTCAGCGCGCGGACGTCGCCCGGCTCGCCTTCCCAAAGGATTGCGATCTTGTCTTTCCGGGATGGATTGCTCAAATGCCGATCAAGGCAATTGTAGGAAAGATTCGTCTTTCCACCCACGAACCACTTGGCGAAAGGCGCGTTCCATTCGAGCACCTTTTCCCAGGGCTCGAACCAGTGCAGTTCCGACGCGATATCGGCCCAGAAACCTTCCGGATCGTCGAACGCGCGCTTCGAAATGGAGTCATACACCTCGAGGCTGTGAATGTGTGCGTGCCTGGAAAATTCGGGACTCGGCGGGAATACTCGTTGCTCCTTGAGCAGGGATTCGATATTTGTTTCTGCCATAGAAATAGTTTAAAGGAAGCCAGAAGCCGAGAAGCCAGAAGCCAGAATGAACTGTTCCTTATTCTGGCTTCTGGCTTCTCGGCTTCTGGCTTCTTCTTTGTGGTTCTACTTCGATTTCCCGAAGTGTTCGTAATTCATCTGGATGTACTGATTCCATTGCTCCGGAACGTTATCTTCGGGAAAGATAGCGGTCACCGGGCAGGCCGGCTCACAAGCACCACAATCGATACATTCCTCAGGGTGAATATAGAGCATCGTAGCGGCCTCGAATTCAGGCTCATCCTTCTTTGGATGGATGCAATCCACCGGGCACGCGTCCACGCATGCCGTGTCCTTGGTGCCGATGCACGGTTCGCAAATGATGTATGCCATACAGTCTCCTTGTGGTGTGTTATGCCGGTAAACCAAAAATAAGAGAGAAATTATACATTCCGCTCAAGCGAAATCAACATCTCATCCACTGTAGCGGCGGTCTGTGACCGCCGGCAATCTTGAATTTGCGACATCGTCGGCGGTCACAGACCGCCGCTACAGTTTCAGGCCGACCTGGAAAGCATCCGCTTCAGGACCTTGCCCGTCGGACTACGCGGCAAATCCGCGACCACCTCGATATACTTCGGAACTTTGTAGCCGGCGAGGTTCTCACGGCAAAATGTCCGCAATTCCTTCTCGTCCAGTTCGATGCCTTCGCGTGCAATAACGAAGGCTTTCGGGACTTCGCCCCGAACCTCATCCTTCACACCGATCACAGCAACCTCTTTCACCTTCGGATGCTGCGCCAGAACTTCCTCGATTTCGCGGGGATAGATATTTTCGCCGGCTGAAATGATGAGGTCCTTCTTCCTTCCCGTGATGGTTACAAAACCTTGCTCGTCGAGTTTTCCAAGGTCGCCGGTGTGGAGCCAGCCGTCGGTGATCGTCTTCGCTGTCTCTTCCGGCAGATGATGATAACCCTGCATCACGTTGCGGCCGCGGACCATGATTTCGCCGACCTCGCCGGCAGGCAGAAAACGATTGTGCTCGTCCCAGATCGCGAGATCGATGCCGGGCAGGGCCCTTCCGATTGTTCCCAGTTTACGCGCGGCAGGAACATTCAGCGTGACAACCGGCGCGGCCTCGGTCTGACCATACCCTTCGAAGATCGGAACGCCAAACCGCCTCTCAAAGGCTTCAGCAACAGGGATCGGAAGCGGTTCGCCCCCGGAGATCGGGAATCTAACAGAGGATACCTTGAAATCCCCCTCGGTCGCCGCCATAACCCTGTACATCGATGGAATCGCCAGAAGCACACTTATCTTCTGATCCTGAATGAGACTCATGACCTTCATCGGCTGAAACCGATCGACCAGCACCATTTTGGCGCCGCTAAACAACGGCAGCAGAAACGTTCCTGTAATGGCGTACGTGTGGAAGAACGGAAGGAGGCAAAGGAAGGCGTCGTTGTGATCAAATTTGTCCGCCTTCTGACAGGACTCGACGTTCGCGGCAAGGTTGTCATGGGTCAGGATAACGCCCTTTGGCCGCCCCGTTGTTCCGGATGTGTAAAGGTACAAAGCAGGATCGCGATACTCGGCCGGAATCCCGCCGGGCGACATCGCTGTGAAACCGGGGTCATCCGCCATCAGGATGACGCCCCTGTCACCAAACAGCGGTTTGAGGGCTGCGAGGGCCTGCGCGAAAAACTGGGATGAAATGATCGCAGACATGCCCGAATCTTTGACGATAAAACCCAATTCCCCCGGCGGCAGGAGGTAATTCAGGGGAACAACGGTCTTGCCGGCCTTCCAGACACCCAGCATCGTGGCGATGTATCTTTGAGAATTCAGCAGGAGAATTCCGACGGCGTCGCCCTTTACCCTTTCCCTCACAAGCGCGGCAACCCGGTTCGCTTCGTCCAACAATTCCGCAAACGTCCATTGCTTACTTTCTTCGACCAGAGCGACTCGCGATCGATGGGCCTCCACGGCCCGCTCAAAGACTTCCGGCAAATACGACATCTCTCCAGCTCTCCCGGTTTGGATATGAAACCAGAAAGTATAACAAAACCACGGGAAATGGGGTGGTCTGGCAATTCGGGGACAGACGTATAAATCACCTAATTAGAATCCAAGTACCTCACCCG
>Ga0137418_10001718_pt1 | contig 20228 bp, 20 predicted proteins | sample CZODoug3_1_2_16f_FD_122242 | JGI IMG/M metagenome (GOLD analysis project Ga0137418, IMG submission 122242) | Vadose zone soil fungal communities from Angelo Coast Range Reserve, California, USA - CZODoug3_1_2_16fungal (Hybrid Assembly) | ecosystem: Environmental > Terrestrial > Soil > Vadose...
AACTTCTGAATGCGCCTCCTGTTTCACGCATCGTACGCTTCTCCTGCCATCGATACAACAAATGTACCAACAGAGCGAGCCCTGCGAGATCGGGAGGCCGATGGCTCGTTCTACGCGCCTGACAGGTCCCATTCCCCGGGCCAAGTCTTGATAAGTCGTCTTCTAAGGCAGGCTGTCTGCTGATGCGGCCATTATGAGCAATGGGTGTGGCGCGCGTCTCTTTCTAAATACCCAAAGTTGTTCCGCTAAGTCCTTATGGGTTGAGCGAGTATGTTCCGCGCACTCCTCGTGTTTGCTCTCTACCGTATTTCCTTCCCCTGAGTTTGTTGCCTGCTGCCGATCGTTGCTAATGCGGGGCTGCTGATTTCCGAGCCGGTCCGAGTTGGAACTGAAAATTCTTTGTGAGTTTTTCCCGAAAATTTGCCTCATAGATAGTGACGGGGAAAACTCGAATGGGCAGTCGGTACGAAACGAACCGCGAAGGTCTGAAGTGCCACCCGCATCGGTTTCGCTACAGTTGCTCGCGAGTCTCTGTCAGGAGTGGATCTCGATGCTAAAGGAGAACAATTGCTTCTGTGTCGTCTGTCAGGTTGAGCGTAGTCTGCTCAATTCGCTAAGCACACAAACAGCCCGAACCCACTTCCAGGCTCTTGCCCGCAACTACCCAATTCTGAACCACTTCGATTCGCCGGCTGACGTGATCGCGCAGTTGCACGAGCACCAGCGGGTCGAGCATGTAAACCACAAGGCTTGGAACGGAATCCTGCACGCGCTGGTCGACTCCATCGCGGGCGGGGCCGCCGAAGAAATCGGGCAGCAATTGCTTCTCGTCGCGTATGCCCCTGCAATCCATAAGGTTTATCGAGAGGTCTGCCAAAAATTCCCTGGGCTGTGTCCCGAGGACATCGCGCAACAGGCGGTACTGTGCCTTCTGGAAACCGCGAGGTCAGACGAGATGCAGACCCTCAACGGCCATTTGCCTGCCGCCTTGGCGAGAAGGTTTCGCCAAAGCCTTTTTCGGTGGGCGATGGGCGAACTGCGGCAATCGCTTCCGTTGGAGGAGATTGCCAGCAATATTCCAGAAACCCACGCACGCAATTTCGAGGAAGGCGTTGTCCTAGAGCAACTTCTGTCGAAAGCGCAGCGCATGGGCATCCTCTCGGCGAGCCAATGCGAACTCGTTCGCAAGTTCCATTGCGAAGGGTTCCAGCCAGAGGAGCTACGGGAGAGCAAAGACGGCCCGTCGGCTATCGCGCTCTACCGCCGCATCCAGAGGGCTGTGCATCGGCTGCGTCGGACCGGCGCTACCGGTTCGCCAAGGGGGGGCACTATTCCACCGTCTCAGGATGAGAACATTCACGGGGAAAATTCTTCTCAATCAAAAAAATTTTCATCAGACGCGGTCGATTTCTCCGGCGAGATGTGCATTAGGAAGAGTATGAAGGGAAACTCACCGGAGCGATCCCGCCCTGGGCCGCAGCTTGAACCCGAGGTGCCGCCAGTTGCGGCATGACTCGGGGCAACCTTGCAAGGCCCAGAATAGAGCGCTGATGTAACCAACCGGGAGCAGGATTCTCAGCAACGCCACCCACGCTTGCTGCTGATCCTGCTCCCACCTCCTTCGCTCCGGCAGATTCTCAATTTGTTTCCCATAAGGAGGATGCCGATGTCTCGTATCATCAGCCGCAAGCAGCGAATCGACCTGCGTCGGTTCGCCCGCCCCATCGGATCGGCTCTCGCCATGCTGTTGCTGAGCTCGCCAGCGTTTGCCCAATTTGGCGGCGACCGCGTTACTTCGTTCCTTTCGAGTGCACTCAGCTATGCCCAGGGCCTCGGGATTTTCGGCGCTGGATTCCTCGTCATCTGGGCAGTAGCAAACATCGCCCGCGAGCGTCCCAGCGGTAAGCAGTGGGCTGGCGCTGGCGGCGCACTGCTGCTGTCATCGGTTCTGCAACTCCTTCGCACTTTCGCAGGCTGAACCATGCCGCTTCGACTCAAACCCGTTGCGCGATCTCTCTCGGTACGAGCGGAGTTCCTCGGCCTCGAATTGGAGGACTGGGGATTGGTGATCGGCTGGGCAATCGTGATGCGACTGGTTGGAGATCACATTCATCGCGTCTTCCTTGGGTTTGTGCCGGTCTCGACCGTGATGACTTATGGATCGGCTGCCCTTCTGGTGGGGCTAATTCGCTGGGCGAAACTCGGCAAACCGCGTGGATACCTGGTCGCATGGATTCAGCACTACTTCCGCCCAAAAGCGCACTGTGCGCATTGTGGCTCGCTGGAGATGCCTTACTTGATTGAGGGTGAGCAATGATTCAGCCGTTCACACTTTACCTCGTTGCTGCCCTTATCGGCGCTCTTGCGGTTGCGGTGCTTGCTCTGGCGATTTTCTTGCCGCAGGCCGTCGCAGGGCGTCTTCGGTCCGAGAGCAAAACGGAAAGCGAGTTGAAACTGTCCTCGCTTGCTGCGCGAGTGCCAATCTCGGAGATCCGCGATGGCTTGATCGTTCGCAGGGACGGCTCTTTCTGTGCGGGATGGGAGTGCTCTGGCGTTGCTACTCAGTTTGCCGATGCTGAGCGTCTGGAAGCAGTGAGCGCTGCGTTCGATGCGTTCATCAAGGGCATCCGGCATCCAGAAATCGAACTGCAGTTCCGCTATTTGATTGATTACGAGACTCCGCGAGTCCTTGAAGGGCGAAGAGCGCTGGGCAATTGCGCCAATTCGCCTGCTGGCTGGCTAGAAGAGAACCGCCTATCGTTCTGGCGTTCGGCCATTGATGCCGGTCAGGTGCGCTCGATCCGGCTTCTGGCGTTCGTCTCTTGGAAACCGAGACACACCTGGGAAACGCGCTCTGCTGCGTCGCGCTTTGCAGCGGCATTGTGGCAAGGGCTCGTACAAGACGGTTTCGGAAAGTTCGCAAAGGTAGCGAGGGCGGCGCTGAAGGAAACGCGTACAACGGCACTCCTCCAGCGGAATCGAGAAGAGCACAACCGTCTAGTCGCCGAATTCAATCACATCCTCGAAACCTACCGCCTTGGCCTTGAAGCCATAACTCCGCTTCGTGGGCTCACTGAGCCTGAATTGGTTGAGTTGGTGTATCGCGGGCTGAACCCGGCGGATCGCCAAATGCCGAAGGCCAAAAGGCAATCCACATCACTGCTGAATACGGATTGGTTCGAAGGAGTGCGGCTCCTCGATCTCGGCGGAGTCCTGAAGGCGGTCGTAACGCTTTCGGAATTGCCCGAAGCTACGTTCGCCTCTCTGCTCCGACCGCTGTTGGCGCTCGACTTCTCATCCGAGGTCGTTTTGAACGTGTGCGTTCCCGATCAGGCTGCGAAGGTTCGCAAGCTCCGGGTGTTGCTCAAGAAGAGTTTGGCTTTTCAACTTCGAAAAGATGGCAGCCGCCGCCGCGATTTCCAGGCAGCAGCGCTTGAGAAAGATACAGTTGACACTCTGGCGTCGGCCATCACGTCCTCGCAGCGCATTGTCGAGATCGAACTGGCGGTAGCTGTCTCGACTTCGACGGTGGCGCGCAGTTCGGCCGAGCGGGAGAAAGCAGAACAAGACCTGGCACAACGGGTCGAGTCTGTCCTACAGGCGTTCGGGCAGATCAACGGCGCTCGCGGCTATCGCGAAGAGACAGCCCTACTCCCAACGTTTATCGCCTTCCTGCCCGGCGTCCACGGTGTCCGCAAGACCAACCGCGAGTTCACGATACTTTCCGGTCAGGCCGCTGATTTCGTTCCGATTGAAACTCCTTGGACCGGCACTCACGACGGGAAGCCGGCGTTCTTGACCCGCACACGCGAAGGGACTTTTCTCCGCTTCGACCCATTCAGTCGCGAGTTGTCGAACGGCAACATCCTCGTCACCGGCAAGACTGGGTCAGGCAAATCGTTTCTTATAAAGCAGCTCCTCCTGCAATTGCAGGTTCTGAATCCGCGAATCGCTATCGTCACCAAGGGTGCAGATTACCGCGCTCTCGTGGAGTTGCTTGGCGGGCAGTACCGCGAAATCAGCCTTCGAACGAACCTAGTGAAGAACCCCTGGGATCTTCAGGCGAACAGCGAAGAACCCGGCTCGGCCCAGATCGCAGGCGTGGCCTCACTTGCGGCTCACATGGCAGGCAAGACCGGCTCAGACGATTCCGTCACGCTGAACTTTCTAGAGAAGGCCGTTCGGATGACGTACGAGCGCCTTCTCGCCATCGGGACGACACCCCGCTTCTCCGATCTGAAATGGACCTTGGAGCATTACCCGTGCGAGAACGCAGTGATTGAGCAACTGGCGCAGCTCGTAGCTCTGAAGCTCAATCGCTGGACCGGCGAGGGTGTCTACGCACAACTGTTCGACCGCGAAACGAGCCCCGAATTCGAAAGAGCCGAGGACATCATCTGCTACGACATCGACGGGCTAAAAGAGTCCCCGGAATTGCAGACCGCCGTCGCGTTCACCATCGCGAGAGCCATCGACCAGCAGATCGGACGCAAAGATACTGGCGGAACTCTCCGCCCGACGATAGCGGTATTCGATGAAGTCTGGGCGATGTTGGCTGATCCGGTGCTGGGGGCGCAAATCCTCAACGCCTTCCGCACCGCCAGGAAGCGGTACGGCGCAATTATCGCTGCAAGCCAGGGTATTGAGGATTTTGTAGGCACTGCTGAGTCACCGCATACCGTTGGGCTAGCAATCCTGCAAAACACGGAGGCCAAGTTCATCTGTGCACAGTTGGGCGAACTCTCGCGACTCCGCGATGTATTGCATCTTTCCGAGCCGGCGGTCGAAGCGGTCAAAGAGCTGCGCAATGTTCCGGGACATTTCGCGGAGAGCTACGTACTCGTCGGCAACCAGCCTGAATCGAGCACCGTGATCCAACTTACGGCTACGCCATTTGATTATTGGGCGAGCACCAGCAATCCGCTTGAAACCGACTTCCGCCAGAAGTTTGCCCAAGAGCATCCCGAACTCTCTGCTCTGGAAGTCATCTACCGGCTCGGCATGGCTCACCCAAAGGGGTTGGCTTCGCCGTCTTTGAAGAATCGAAAGGAAGTCTATGCGACAGCACTCTAGAAGATTTGTAGTTCTCTCTTTGGCCACCGTCATCGGTCTGCTTGTGCCGGTCACGGCGCACGCTTTCATCGGCACCATGCCGGTCATTGACTGGACGGCAGTAGTTCGCATCGGCCGCCAGATCGGCATCTCCCAGGAGACGCTGAACACGCTGGGGCTGTACGTCCAGCAGTACAACCGGATCAACGCGGGCGTTCAGGAAGGCGTCAGGCTGGCGCGTGGACGGCAGCTTCGAGGAATTTTGAACCGAGTCGTCGGCAGCCAGTTCCCTCAATTCCAGCAACTCCAGCGTGATTTCAATGGCGTGCTCGTCGATCCTTCCACTCTCCGCGGAGATTTGGAGCTAGCCTACGGAGTCACTCCATCTGCGGATTTCCCAATCGGACGCAAGAAGAGGATGGATGCCGCCGATGCCACAGCCACGCTCGGCCTACTCGAAGCGTCGCGAGCGGAACTGGTTTCTCAGCAGCAAGAGTTGGATGCGGACGACATCGAGTCGCGCGCAGCGCTAGCCAGTCCTGGTGGCGCGGCGAAGCTCTCTGCAGCAGCCAACGGCGCGATGCTGCGCTCACAGGCTTACGACCAAAGGCTGCTGGCTCGACTAATGCGACTTCAATCTCTGAACATCGCGCGCGAAAACTCCATCGAAAAAGAGCAAGAGCAGATTCGCGAAGATCAGGTCACCGCTGTTTCAAACCTGGTTGGTGGCATGCAGTTGTCCTACGGCATTGGCGACCGCAGAGGGCAGTGATGGATTTAGGAAGCATTAGCCGGTTTTTGGCGGGGCTGGGCGGGCTGTGGAGCCGGGCCGAGCAGTACCTGCCTCTCATCCTCGGAATCGCCCTGCCCCTTGCAGCGCTGGTTTTCACGTTCAGCATGTTGCAATCGTTCTTTCAGGACTCGCCCGCAGAAGATTATTTCCGCATCATGGGCCGCTTTGGAATCACGCTCGCAATCCTCGGGGATTATCGAAGTCTTTTCGACCAGTTCAACCAGTTGAGCTCTGACCTGGCCCGTCGTTTTGGGGACCCGAATAGCTTCCAGGCCTTCTTTCAGCAAATTCAATCTCAGTTCTCAAGTTTGGGTACGGTGCTGGCTTTCGCTGCGAATATGTCAGGAAGCATCGTCACACTCTTCACGCTTCTTGCCGCCATTATATTGGTCCTCGCATACCTCGGCCTTGTCGTAGCCCAGGCCCTCGCAGTCATCCTCCTGTACATCTTCGGCCCGCTGCTGATCGCCATGCTCCCCAATCGGCAGCTCACCTCGGTTACCTATACCTACGTCAAGGCCCTGCTTCAGGTGCTTCTGTGGCCAGCTATCTGGAGCATTGTCTTTGCGCTGTTCACCGGGGCGTTGCTGCAGGTCTTCTTGTCCGGCCCCGTCGTCAATCTCGTGCCTGCGGTCCTGCTTGTGTTGCTCGCCATTCTGCTAACGCAGATTCCGCGTTTGACCGGATACATAACCAAGGGAGCTTTGAACGCCGCCGGAAGCGCACTCTCGGAGCTAGTTACGGCAGGGCTTGCCTACGTGACTTACCGAGCTGTTGAGACGGGTGCCTCCGCAGCAATTGCGTATGCGACGGGAGGTGCAGCGGTAACGGTTCCGCAAGCAGTTGGATATTTCGCAAGAAGCAGGAGCGCAGAAACAACAAGTGTGCCTCCACAAACGAACTTCCGGCCGCTGCCGCCACCGGAAACAGCATGACAGGGGTGATCGATGACGACGATTCCGTTGATGCTTGAAGAAAGTCAGAAGGCCAAATCCGAGTTGGGCGACTACACCGAGTTCTACACCCACTTGGCGATGCAAGCACGTCGCGCATCGCGTGTAGCGCTGGTCGCGTGCGCTGTGGCACTGATCTCCATCGTCTCGGCGATCCTTGCGCAGTTGCGACCGCCCATTCTGCTTCGAGTACAAGATGGCAAAGTCTCATCGCTGGACAGCTCAGGTGTCCAGGTCGCCGAGACAGCCGCGCAGCAGCAGCCAGACAACGCTGAGAAGTTGTCATTCGTGAACACTTTTCTGAGTCGGTTTGTAAACATCGACCCGCTTACGGTGAAGCGCGACACCACTTTGGCGCTCAACCAGATGACCTATACTCTGCGGCAGCAGATTCTGGCGCAGCTCAATCAGGAGAACTTCGTCGATACGGTTCGGCAGAACAACGTCACTTCCACTCTGGCGGTCAAATCCGCCGAGTTGGTTGCGGGCGACCCATTCACGGCAATTGTGTTTGGAAGGAAGCGGCTTACGACGCTCATCAACGGTCAGGAAAACGAAAAGAATCTGCTCGTGAAGTACACGATCCGGCTGGCACCTGTTCCTCGGGCTACCGCTAACGGCTGGACGGGTTTAGAAATTGCCGATTACAAAGAAGAGGTGTTGCAGCCATGAGACAAATTGCTGGATTCGCCCTGGTTCTTTTGCTGGTTGGGACTGCCGGCATTCCCTGCTTCGCGCAGTCGAAACCGATGGCGGCCATGAAACAACCCGGAGGTATACAACCTTCGAGCGCCAACGACCCGGGAGTCGTACCGCTGAGCTATCCGTATTCGATTTCGACCGAGCCTCATTTTGCGGTCTTCGTCGAGTTCCCGAAGGCGGATGCCATCCGACGAATAGCTCTGGGTGATAGCAACTACTTTCTTGCAGAAGCCGACAAAACGGACCCGCACTACGCAATCGTCAAGCAAATCGAAGCGCCAGCCGCAAAGAGCAAGACACCCGTTGAAACCAACATGCTGGTGTATATGGCTTCGGGCCGAGTAGTGAATATCACGCTGAAAGCCGGGAAGCTCGAAGACACGGCTTATTCGATTGACTATTCCGTTCCCACTGCGCAGCCGAAAGATGATCCGCCGCCAGTGTCGAAGGAAGAACTGGAAAAGCGACTCCGCGACCAGGAACGCTCGGAAATTGCGGAGGAGATGATTGCCGAAGTAAAGGACCATCCGAAGTCGCAGCCTGGGGTTGTGGCGGGCGGACTGGATTTGCGCTTCTACGGTACGAAGCATTTGGGAGCTCTGGCGCTGGTGGCCTTCGATGTCGAGAATATGTCCACGGCGACCGTGGACTTAGAAGGCCCGCAGGTCAATCTCATTACGGCCAGCAACAATCCCAAAGACCGGAAAAAGCCGCTCGTAAAGACAGAGCCCGTGGAAGTCACTCAATCGGTTGTCTCTTCCAAACAGCTTTCTCCAGGTGAACGCGCCACCTGTTTGGTCGCTTTCAAGCCGCCGATGCACGATTCCGACCAGCAGGTGGTCCTGTCGATCTCAAATCGCGCAATGGCCGATAAGCCTGCGACGTACCGCTTGGAATAGAGGCAAAGTAGCGATGGACAACGATTACAAAACTAAGTTCGTCGAGCCGCAGCAGAGCGTTGCCGTAGCGGATGTCGAGCAGCCGCCGGACGATGAACTGGCGGCCAAAGCTCTGGAAGAAATTCACAACACGGAGCGGCTCAGCGGATTTGGGCGCTTTGCAATGAAGCTACAGAATTTCTTCCAGGCTTCCAAATCGTCCCAATCCAAGCAGGGATTATCACATCTGAAGGCCGCTCCGATCATGATGTCAGCTGGCCTATTGCTGCTGTTCGCGACAGGCTTGCTTTTCCTTCTGTCGAAGCCTGAAAGCGCGGTGCCGAGCCATTTTCGACAGCCAACTGTTCTCGCAGGGAGCGAGCGTCAGAAGACTGCCGCGACCGCTCCGACTGAATCTCCCGTTACCGAAGATCAGCTTGCCGGTCGAGACGTAAGCACCGATGCTGGAATGACCAGGAGCACCTCCAAAAAGCAAGGCATTGAAAGTACCTCTCCGCGCCACTTTTCTTTTTCGGACAGCGAGCGGGTAGATGCGAATTCGCCCGCGCAACCCGTTGTGCAGAGCCAAGCAAGTACGCTCGCAACTCCTGCGACGGTCTTTGTCGCCGATTCTGCAATCAATTCAGCTCTTAAGCAGGACATAAAAGCGCAATCGTCGCCTCCGCCTGAGCTTCAGCTTCCAGCGGGCACCGAAATCGTGGCGCATACCACGAATGCGATCAGCAGTGGTCTTGAATCGCCGGTTGTTGCCGTTGTGGATCGAAGTGTTAAGGTCGGCGACACCGTCGTCATCCCCGAGGGTGCTCACGTTATCGGCCACACCGCAGGAGCGGCGAAGGACCGAGTCAATGTGCGGTTCACCTCAGTCGTGCTGCCCAACGATCAGGAAATGGCAATTTCCGGCTTGGCATTGATGAAAGATGGCAGCGCGGGTCTCGTGGGGAAGATCAAGGGAAAGCGGAATCCAGCACTTGCTGGCGCCGCGCGTGTCGGAACTGGCGCTGCTGTTGTTGCCACCGAGTTCGCCGGGCAGGGTTCCTTGAATCAGCCATTTTCCCAGAGTGATTATCTCCGGAACCAAATGGCCGCCGAGGTGGCATCCCAAGGCAGCCAGCTTTCCAATCGATGGCAGCAGCCGATCAGCATCCCGATCGTCGCGGTGGACGCCAATCAACCATTGACGATTTTTCTTTTGGACCCTCTGGCCATTTCGGGCAAGGCGAACCGCGGCGCAGTTCCAGCATCACAGCGTAACCCGGCAAATACCACAGCGGGGGAGAACCAATCATCCGAGCAAGACCTGGCAGCGGCGCAAACGGCGTACATCCAAGCACTGGAAGCGCAACTGGCCGAAATGCGCTCTACGACGGGGAAGAAGCCAAATGAGCACCAGTAGCAAATTCGGCGCGAGCGTTTCCTCGGCAGGGGAACTACGCCGACTTCTGAATGAGCACGGCTACGTCGCCAAGCCAGAGGTTGCAAAAGTGATGTATCTCGCACTTCGTTTGGGGAAGCCGCTCTTGCTCGAAGGACCTCCCGGAGCGGGAAAGACGCAGGTTGCCAAGGTTCTGTCGGGCGCGCTCGGGATGCCGTTGATTCGCTTGCAGTGCTACGAAGGAATCGACGAGTCGCGGGCGCTTTACCAGTGGAATGAGCCTCTCCAGCGGATGGCGCTTGAGTTCGTTCACCAGAACTCGACTACTCAGTGTCAAGAAGAGTGGTCGAAACTAAAACGGAGGCTGTACAGTACAGACTTCCTGATTCCCGGCCCAATTCTGAAGGCGCTCCAATCCGAAACCACTGCGGTCTTGCTGATCGACGAAGTGGACAAGACCGGTCCCGCGTTCGAAGCGTTCCTTCTGGAGATCCTTTCGGAGTTTCAGGTTTCAATTCCGCAGTTGGGCACTGTCGCAGCCAATCACCGCCCGGTGGTGGTCCTGACCTCCAATGCCCAAAGGAAATTGACCGAAGCGCTGCGCGGACGTTGCTTCTTGCTTTGGATGGATTACCCCGCACCCGAACTCGAAGCCGAAATCATCACCCGGTCGCGCGAGAGCGAATCCCGCCTCAGCTTACAAGTGGCCAGGTTCACCGCTGCCGTGCGGCGACTGGGAATGTCCAAGCCTCCGGCTATTCGTGAATCTCTCGATTGGATTGATGCGCTGCGCTTGCTCGGGGCCAGCGAGTTGACCGCAGAGGTCGTTTCAGAGACCTTGCCCGTGCTTCTGAAGACCCGTGAGGACATCGACCGCGCCGCAGGAAATGTGGCTCTGCTTTTGCAGCGAGCTTGCTAGGACGTTTATGGCTTCGTCTCTAACAATTCGGTTCCGGCGATTTCCTTACCTCGTAATCGGGTGGGCGTTGCTGGCTGGCTTGTCACTGTTGGCCCCTGACCGCATGTTCCTGACGCATCAGCAAGGGCTTTGGCTTGGACTTGCATTCGTCGGAGTGGCCCTCTTGCGCGGAGCCGGTCAAGTGGGGCGAGAACTGCCGACTGAGATTGGCAACCTAGAGCTGTCACATCTGCCACTTCGGAGCCAAATGCAATACATGGGGCATGGCTTCTCCTGGGATTCGCAACATGCGAACGAAGTGCTCGCGGCTGAACGTGACAGTAAGGCGCTCGTTGAACGCGAGCGTAAGCCGGGCGACTCTGGCGGCGTGGCGATCATTCATGCCGTCGGCAGTCGCGAGGAGGCTCCAGTTTTCCTGCCGGTCAACGATCTCGAAGGCCACATGCTGGTTTCAGGCGCAACGCGGACGGGCAAGACGTACTACCTTCAGCTTGATCTCGTGCAGGCAATTGAGCGCGGCACGGAAGCAGTCATATTCATCGACCCCAAGGGCGACCTGAGCGTTCTCCACCGCGCCTACGATGCCGCTGTTCGCGCTGGCCGCCAAAAGGATTTTCAATTTTTTTCGTTGGCGTATCCTCATCTCTCGTGCACCTACAACCCGCTGCACAACTTCGTGCTGGGGATGGAAGTGCCTGATCGTCTTTCAGGCCTGCTCCCTGGCGGTGGCCAATCGGAGCCGTTCAAAGCGTTTGCCTGGGAGGTCATCAACGTTATAGCCCAGGCCATGTTGCTTGCGGGAGAGCGTCCGCTGCTGTCGAAGATCGCGCGGTACGCGAAGGTCAATCGCAGCCTGGAAGAACTGCTGCCGAAAGTTCCTGAACACACCCCGGAATGCGAATACTTGCAGGCCCTCATCAAACATCCGCCTGACCACTACGACAAGATGGTCTCCTCTCTCAAGCCAATGCTTTCGAAGCTCGACACGCCCGATTTCAGGAACCTGATGTCGGTTACGACGCCGGAACTCGATTGGGATCGCGCTATCCGACTAAAGCGAATCGTGTACATGTTCATGGGTTCGATGATCGTCAAGGAGACGGCCTATGCGATTGGCATGTTGGCGCTGCAGGACCTCTTGAACTTCATCGGGCGCGCCTACGCCTACGAGCCAACAAAGACCCCGATCCGGCTAATCGTGGATGAAGTTGGCAGGCTCGCTTTTCCGGGGTTCGTGGACCTCCTATCGCAGGCAGGCGGGCAGGGCCTCATGGCAGTGCTCGCGTTCCAAAGTGTTGCGGACTTGGTGAGTGTCCTCGGGCCAGCAGGGGCGCAGCAGATTCTCGACAACACAAACACCAAGCTCTGGTTCCGAGCAACAGACCACGCGACCGCCAAGACTTTCGCTGACATAGCGGGGCAAGGGCCTCTGCTGACCCGGCGCGAATCGGCTGCCTATCGCCCGGTAGTTCCAGGCAAACCTGGCCGGAACCGGCTGGCCTTCGACGCAACGTTCGCTCAGCAATCGACCGAAGTTGTCGAGAATCTCGTCCGCGAAGATTGGCTGATGAAGCTGCCGCGTGGACAGGCTTTCCTTTATGCGAGCGGGCAGACCTACAAGACGCGTTTCCCACTGATGCCTGAACCGAAGAATCGGTTTCCGCTGGAGGCAGCAGCATGAAACTGATTTGGATTGGCGCTTTCGTGCTGCTCTTCGCGTCGGTAGCAAGTCTAGTTTCGAATCGCCAGAGCGGGCAGCTCATCGAGCAGAGTTGGGCAAGAGCCAGCAATGTCCTGCCCGATACAGAGCTAAGCGATTTGCGACGAGCTATTCCTGCTTACACCGCCCGGGTTTTTGCTCTGCTGCCCGACCCATTCCGCCAGAAATTTGCCGCGAAGACGTGGCAAGCACTTGAGTTGATGATTTTGCGTTCTCTCCTGCTGCGGCATGTGGCACCCGTAATCGTGATTGCTCTAATTGCCGGCTTCCTTGAGGGTTCGTGGGCTCGGGCCAACCAGAAAGCCTTGGTAAAGATGCACTCGCCCATGCGGTTCAGTTTGGCGCTCATGGGTTTGGGTTTCACGCCGGTTCTGTCGTTGCTCTGGATCGCTGCGCCATTGGTCGTGCCAACCACGCTCTTTGTCTTCACGATTGGCGCAGTCGCAATCGTCAGCACGCGTAACCTTGTCGTCCATGCACCAACCCAGTTTTAGCCTATGTCTTGTCTGACACAATCAGCCACGGTGAATCTGATCCACCATTACTGCGATATCGGAGTGTGGACAAGGATGGCGATTCGGTTTTCTGAGCGCGTGGCATTTGTGGATGACCGCACGGATAAATTTCTGACGACTCTGGCGCGCTTGGGCGGCTATTGCACGGTCGAGCAGGCGCAGGCGATGGGATTAGCCAGTTCTCCGTCACAGGTGCAGGCACTACTGAACGGCCTGGAGCGGGCCGGGTTTCTACGGCGCGTGGCGGAATACCCGCTCGTCTATCAGGTTACCAAGTCTGTCGTTCGGTTGATCGGAACGGATATCTGGGCACGGCGACAGCGTGTGATTGAGACCGTGAGGTGGCGTTTGGCGGTAGTCGGCTTCTACTTAGAGGCAAGGCAATGGCCCGCCGATTTCTTCTTCCAGCACGATGAGAAGATCGCGGCTCTGGCGAAGGTCGGATGCTCGCGCCAATTGCTGCCGCATCGAGGTGGCCTACCTTACCTTGCCGACGAGCTCGTGATGGACGCTCACGACGGCGGTCTTTCCGTCGCTATCGTTGACCGCCCGCACTGGACCGCCTTCCTGCAGTTGCTGCACTTCGTAACGCGGTTTGCACGATGTCGCGCCAGCGTGGGCGAACGGCTGACTCTGATAGTGGCAGTCGGCTCGGAAGCTCGCCACAAGCTGTATGAACGGGCCTCCCGGCACCGCCGGGTAATCGAGCACTGCAAGGGTTTGCCTGAGCCTGCAAGTCTGTACAAGGTATCCACGTCTACCCCCAACATTCGCACCCTGACCCACGAACCTGTGATCCACGCCAATCTCGATTCGAGGAGGCCATGAAGGCTATGAAGCTCATCGGCACAGTTTTGAGGTGTTCGGCTCGGAAGGTCAATTCAAGCAGCAAGGAGACCTACGTCACCAACCTGCTGGTGCTGGACCCGGAGAACAGCGGGGGGACGAACTACGCGGTCGAGGTCTGGGATGACAAGCCCCATCAGGTAATGCCCATGTCCGAGATCGCATTGACGGTCATCGGCGTCGTGAACAAAAGCGGCGGGGTACCCGCCCTGCGAGCGGCCATGGCGGCGCAGCCGTCAAAGCCAGCCGGGGCGGAGGCCCCGGCTGCGGAAACTGCGGCTGCGGCGTAAGCGGTTGCCGCCGCCGCAGGCGGCGAAAAAGGAAAAACGGCGAATCTTCGCCGAGATTTCCGGCTCAAGGAGTCACGGCAGAGATTCCTTTAACCATTCCGTTACCACCCATCCCCAGGGATGAGTCATCGGGGATGTCAACGGGGATGGGTGACCCATCCCTGATAGGGATGAGTCAGGGGAACCATGCAGTCAGTTGAAACCATGACCGAACGAATTCTGTACTGGCTCTCACTGGACATGCAGGTGCGGGCGCTGGCTGAAAGGCTGCTCGAAAGGTTTGCCGTAACAGTGGGCGATCTGCCAGCCAGCGCCGCGCACCACCACGCCGAGCCCGGCGGACTCTACCGGCATTCGCTCGAAGTCGCGCTCAAGGCTTTGGAAGAGTTCGAAGGCAACGTGAAGATGGAGCGGCGGCCAGACGGCAGCGTGGATAGTTTCCGCAGTTCCCGTAACCGCTCGCGATGGCAATTCGCCACGTTCATTGCCGCTCTATGCCACGACCTGGGAAAGCTGTTCGAGTTGGACGTGCGCGGCAAGGGCGAGACATGGTGCCCGCTGGATGAACCCTATGCCCAGTTCGGCAGGCGCACGAAAACGCCCGTCGCAAACTGGCGACCTGAGCGGGAACATGGTGCTCATGCGAAGCTTTCTAGTTTCCTCATGCACCATATCCTTTCGCGCGCAGACATCACCTATCTTGGTCTGCCGCGCTTCGTGCATCTGGCGACGTGCCTTTCGGACGGGCACGGCGGTGCGTCAGCAAGTCCGCTCGCGCAGACGGTCAGCCGCGCCGACCAAGCCAGCGTCGAACAGGCCCAGCCCGCCATCGCTGCTCAGCCAAACAACCCAGTGAGCCTGTTCTTGCAGGCACTTCAGGAGTTGATCGAGAACGGCGCATTGGGAGTGAACACCCCCGGCGCACAGGTCTACGTTGAGGGAGATAAGGCGGCAGTCGTGGTGCCGGTGGCGGTCAGCCAGGCGCGAGAGCGCCTGATGGCCAGACAGATCAAGCTGCCGCCAAACACAAATCTCTACAACATGCTCCGCAATGCGCGTCTGGTGGACGCGGATGAAGCCGGGCACAGCGTTCGAAAGATCAAATTGCAGGGCAGGCAGGGACTCATCTCTCTCAGCGCCCTGATCTTTCCCACGGAGAAGGTTATACCCAAACAGATTTTGTCCACATTGCCTACTACCCACTTCGAAATCGATACGGAGCCTGCACCCGAAGCCACGCCTGTTGCTGAGGAGTAGGGCTCACGGAGAACAAGACATGAACACTCTTATTGCAAATCAATACGGCCGGGTCCAAGGCGAAGCGGGTGGCTGTGGGCTGACGTTATGCGTAACGGCTCAAACCCCGCGCCGGGAATCGGTCGAGCTCCAAACGCGGGTTGACTCAATCGAGCAGCAGCTCCATCTCCTCGCCATCCTGCGCGCGGTCGAGCGGCGGATCGAGCAGTTCCAATTGCGCGACGACAAGACACCCGAACCGGCTGAGCAGCAGAGTCCTTTCGACGAAACCATCTGCGGCGAAGAGGATCTGTTCCGCTCGAACGGTTCGCCATCGAAGAACAAAATCTACGGGCGCTTTTCTCAGTTCCTTGTCTACGAGCAGGTGGACCAAGGCCGGCTGCGGGTGTTCTTTGCCGTCCGTGATGAAGCGAAGCGCGTAGCCCGCTTCGATCTGCACCCCGGCGAAGTTCAGGCCATGCACTCGTTGGCTAGACGTGCGCTCTTTTCCTGCGAACAGATTGGCTTGCTGCTTCGTGACGAGCTCTCGGTGAGCGTGGCGCTCAACGTCTCCTGCCACGGCTTGGGGTTTAACGTGCAGACTCCCTTGTGGCGTTCAGAGTTCGTCATCAGCAAAGCCAACGACCTGGCGACGCTCGCGGTTTTCACGCGCCGCGCGATCAATCAGGAAAAGACGATTCCGATCCGGTTTGGCAGCGAAGAACATCAGCTTGGCTTGCGGAGACGGAATGACGGACAGGTTCTTGCTGAGTTCGAGCACGACGGCGCGATGGAGCGTATTGCACTCTCAACCTTGCAACTCTACGAACTGGAAATTCTGACGCAGTACGCGCTGCATCGTGCCTTCGAGCCCCCGAGTTTCGCCGCCGACAATCACCAGCCACCCGAGACGGCAACGGCGGCCTAAAAATCGCGTAAACTCACGCTTCCGATTTTATTCCCACAAACCCTTTCTCAGTCCCACAAACCCTGAATCAACCACAACCGCATTCACGCGAGCAATCGCGCGGGTGTCGGAATCCACAAAAGGAGCTTTGCCTATGAGTGTAATCAACACCAATCAGCTCAAATCGGCGCTCGAAAGGCTCTGCCTTGTCGTGCCGAAGCGAGCAACCTTGCCGGTGCTGGAAAACTTGCGATGGCGCGCTGCAAAAGGCCATCTGGAGTTGACCGCCACCGACTTGGACAACCATTTGCACATCTCCATCCCCTTCGCCGGGGAGGCCATCGACAGCGATGTTGATGCGCTCGTCCCGGCGAAGGAGCTTTGCCAGCTCGTCAAAACCGAATCGGCTCCGAGCCTGAAGATTCGAATCCGCAATGGCAAGTGCGAGGTCAGCGCCAACAACCGCACGGTCGTTCTATCGTGTGCCGACCCGAACAGCTTCCCCGAAACCCCAGACGGGGAGCTGAAGCCGCAAGGCCAAGTCCTCGGTTCGGCGTTCGATGCGGCATTGCGCCGCGCGCTGTTCTGCGTTTCGACGGAATCGGGACGCTACAGCACCAATGCCCTCAAACTTGAACTGCGCGGTTCGGTCTTCCGCGTTGTCGGCACCGACGGGCACCGCCTGTCTGTTGCCGAAGGCACGGCTAGGACGGAGGGAAGCTCCACATTTTCGGCGCTTCTGCTCCATTCAACCGCAACCATCCTGAGCCGGTTAGGCTTGGCGGATGAGCCTCGATGGGTCGAGTTTTCCATTAGCGGCTCTGAACAGGAATTCAATCTGTTCGTACTGCCAGATGGAACCCAACTCATCACTCGCCGCGGGCAAGGTCAGTTCCCGAATTACGAGAACGTCCTGCCCAAGGCACCGCTCGAAGCCAGAGTCGTCTTCCGGCGCGACGAACTGCTGGAAGGCCTCGCGAAGCTTTCACCCACTGCTCGCAAGGCAGAAGTCCCGGCAGTGAAGCTGGAGCTTTCGCATTCACCGGTTTCAATCAAAACCGAAAATGACGGCACCGCAAACAGCGTCGCTCTGGAGCACACGCGCGTTTCGGGAAAGGCGCGAGACATTGGTTTCAATCTTCACTACTTGACCCAGTATGTGAAGAGCCTCGAAACCGATACCGTCTCGATGAAGCTGTTCTCGAAAGCGATCTGCGAGGTTGCGCTCTTCGACGCCTTCCGCTACCGGCATCTCCTGATGCCATTGCGTGTCTAAGTGCCGCCAAAGAGTTTTACCCACAAACCCCTTAACCCACAAACCTTGATCCACAAGCAGTTCAGCGGCACTCCCGCGCTGATCCATATCGGCTGGATTGCGGGAGAGCCGATCTCGCGCGAGCGGGTTCGGCCATTCCAGCCACCAATCCACAAAAGGAGAAAACCACATGTCAGTAGCAGCACAAGTCGTAGATCCACAATCGGCGTCCCTGGCGCTGACTCTGCTTCAGTCGAAAGCAGGGAATCGCTGGGCCCGGGCAGTGGAAGAGATGAAAACCAATCGCCTGCGCGTAGCGGGCGATTTTCCGGAGTTCATCGTGACCAACAAGAGCGGAACCGCCTACAAGGTGAGACTCGATCCGCACGGCAATGGCTCCTGCACCTGTCCCGATTTCCAAGTGCGCACTGCGCAGGAAGGGCGGATTTGCAAGCACATTGCTGCGGCGGCGATCATCGCGTTGGCACCGCAGAGCAAAGCCTCTTCGCCCGCGAACGGAAACGGGTCCGTCCGGGTGACCGAGACTGCGGCTGCGGAAGCGTCTCCGCTCATTTTTCGCATCCGACGCAACGTCCAGAGCGACGGAAAGAACGGCACGGTGATTGAGGTTCAGGCGCGCATAACCAACGACGAGGCTCAAGACCAGGAAACTGCGTCTTATGCCTACGAGTTGCTCGAACGCCTGGCTTCTCTTGCCGGCAAGAACCCCGCACCCTCAGAAAACTTCGCTCGTGAAACGGTTTCTCCGAGCGCGGCAAAAACAACGCCGACCAAGTCTCGCTCCACATCCGCCAAGGAAGGGAGTCCTGTTCATGCGGTCATCACCAAGATTGATCGCATGAAGACTCGTCAGGGCGATTCTCTTTTTCTCAAGGTGGATGTCGGCGGCGAGACGGTGCGTGTGTTCGGCCGTCCCGAAGAACTGGCGGAGCGTCTGGAAGCGAGTGGTTACGACATTCCAGCGAGTGAGATCGAAGCTGGGATGGAACTCCATCTTCCCTGTCTGGTGAAAGTCGGTCAGGGCCACAACGGATACAAGAACATCGAAGAGTTCTTGCCCGAAGCTGCCGAATGACCGGCTCGCGCCATATCCACCTAGCCGAGTCAGAGAGACGAAAGCCTCTCTGACTCGGATTCTTGCTCACGTTGGATACCATACGTTAGACTTTGCTGCAATCAGCAGCAGTTTGGATCGGGACAATGAGCACTTCTATGAACGAGAGCACAACCAATGCCCGGTCACCTGTTTATGATCGGGCATTACTGCTGCACGGCTCCAAACGTAATAAAGTGCTGACCCTTGCGGAAGTTGAGCAGTACGGGCGCGATAGTTTCGACGACAGCGATTACGTCAGTATCTACGGAATGCCGCCGCGAGAATGGTACCGCCGCGGAATCCGTCTGCTGGGCCGTACAGCAGTAGAGTGCACACGCGATGAACTCGCTAATCGCATTGGCATGGATGTCGCCTCCGTCGCCGCGCTTGTGCCTTCGATGCGTCAATGGGTGGTAATCGATCCTTTCGCCGGTTCCTGCAATACGCTATTTTGGATTTTGCGCGACCTGCTAAATTCAGTGGGCATCGCCTTCGAAGCTGACCTGCAGGTCTTCAAACTCACGCGTCGCAACCTCGCGGCCCTCGATCAAAGGATCGAACTCGTTCATGGCGACTATCTAAGGCTCCTTGGGGAGCACCGCGTGGCAGAGGACCGGGGAATCGTCGCTTTCGTCGCACCTCCGTGGGGGACCGCCCTAGATGAAGTGGAAGGCCTGGACCTTCGTCGCACGACACCGCCAATCGGTGAGGTTATCGAGCGGATCGCGCAACAATTCCCAAGGCATAACATCATCTTCGCGACGCAGCTCTACGAAAAGGTCAACGCCTCATCGTTGGCTCAGCTTCAAACCGAATTCGATTGGAGCGAACTGCGTATCTACGACAACAACGAGGAGGGCCGGAACCACGGTATTCTTCTGGGAACGAAAGGCTGGGCACCTCGGTAAACGAAGGCGTATGGCTCTTGTCGTTTTTCTTCGAGGCATCAACGTTGGCGGACATAGGACGTTTCGCCCTAGCATCCTCGCCAGCGGACTGAGCGACTATCGCGTCGTAAACGTCGGCGCTGCGGGTACGTTTGTCGTTCGCAGACCTGGATCAAAAGGAAAATTCCGTGCTGCGTTGCTACGCAAGCTGCCATTCGAAGCGGAAGTTGTGATCTGCGACGCTCGTGACCTTCTCCGCTTGGCGGAGGAGAATCCGTTTGGAGCTGAGCCGCCACGCCCCGACATCGTTCGATTCGTGAGCATCCTGTCGAGACCCGGAAGCCTCCGCGCAGCCCTCCCAGTCGCATTTCCCACCGACGGCGAGTGGCTCGTGCGAGTAATCGCTTCGAACAATAAATTTGTCTTTGGTATGTACCGTCGGCACATGAAGACCATCGGCTATCTTGGTCGGATCGATAAGCTCTTTGGTGTGCCAGCAACCACACGCAACTGGAACACGGTCCTTGCCGTTGTGCGGATTCTGAAAGGCCAGGGGAAAAAGGCCACGAATTAGTTTCATCCGCTGACGATTCCACAGCATTAGCCCACAATCCCTTCCACACACAACTGCTGACACTGGAATGGTCACTGGCCCGTTCCGGTAGCAGAGCCCCTCCCACACCTCTCTTTCTCACGATCTCAGCCTTAATCCACAACTCAGGAGCAACACCCATGCGAACGAATGCGCAGGAGGCGGTCTTG
>Ga0137418_10001719_pt1 | contig 20226 bp, 12 predicted proteins | sample CZODoug3_1_2_16f_FD_122242 | JGI IMG/M metagenome (GOLD analysis project Ga0137418, IMG submission 122242) | Vadose zone soil fungal communities from Angelo Coast Range Reserve, California, USA - CZODoug3_1_2_16fungal (Hybrid Assembly) | ecosystem: Environmental > Terrestrial > Soil > Vadose...
GCCTGTACTTGCCAATTCGCCCGGCTTCGCCGATCAGTTTTTCGGGCGCCTCCGCAAATCCAAGCTCACTTTCGGAGATCGCGTTCATTGCCCTTTCTTGCGTCCTTTTTTCCTCTCTCCCGATGAGGAGCAGCACGTTCGCATCGTTGCTGAAACGATCGCCGCTTTCGGCGAACGCGTAGCCGCCGCCGCGCTGGAAGATCGCGCGCTCTTCCCTCAGCTCCATCTGCGTCCCGAAGAAGAACGCCTCGCGCGCCTCCACGCCGGTTACGGCTTCGCCAGCACGGCATCCCGCCTCGACGCTTTTCTCCTTCCCGATTCGCTGAAGTTTGCCGAATACAACGGCGAATCTCCTGCCGGCGCCGGTTATGCAGAAACGCTCGCGGAGATTTTCCGTGCGCTTCCGATGATGGCTCAGTTTTCGAAGCACTACGACGTACACAGCTACCCGCTCAGCGCCAAGTTGCTCGACGCTCTGGTCATGAGCTACGTCGATTGGGGCGGCACATCCAAGCGCCCGCAAATCGCCATCGTGGATTGGCGCGAAGTCCCCACCTGGAGCGAATTTGAAATTCTGAAAGAGCGCTTTGAGAAAATGGGCGTGCCCGTCGTTCTCGCCGATCCCCGCGATTTGGTTTTCGACGGCAAAACGCTCGCCGCCCACGGCACGAAAATCGATCTCGTCTATCGTCGCGTGCTCATCAACGACATCGTCGCGCGTCCCAATGAATGCGAGGCATTGGTGAAAGCCCACTCCGCGAATGCCGTCTGCGTCGCCAACACTTTCCGGTGCAAGATTCCCCACGTGAAGGCCTTCTTCGCCGTGCTCACCGACGAGCGCAACGGCGCGCTATTCTCGCATCAAGAACGCGAAGTCATCCGCCGCCACATTCCCTGGACCCGCGTCGTCGAAGACACCGGCACTGCGCACTATGGCGATCACGTCGATCTCCTCGCGTTCATTCGCGAAAAGCGCGAAAACCTCGTCCTCAAGCCCAGCGACGAATACGGCGGCAGCGGCGTCACCCTTGGCTGGGAAACCAACGAGCACGATTGGGATGAAGCCATCGCCCGCGCCATCTCCGCCACCAAGCCCGGAGAAGCCAGTTGCGCCTGGATCGTGCAGGAGCGCATCCCCATCCGCCGCGAAGTTTTTCCCTACATCACGCCCGACAGAAATGTCGAATCCCGCGACATGCTCGTCGACTTGGCCCCCTATCTCTTTCGCGGCAAACTCTGCGGCTTCCTCACCCGCCTCAGCGCCACCGGCCTCGCCAACGTAACCTCCGGCGGCGGCCAAGTCCCCGCCTTCCGCGTCACCCCCCGCGCCGCATAATTCCACCCGGCCCCTGTAGCGCAGGGCGGAGTCCGCGCAGCCCTGCGGCCTTTCCTTCGCCGCGCCATACCTGTAGCCCCCATGCGCCATCGCTGAGCGCAGCCCAAGCAAGGTGTCACCCTGAGGCTATCCGATTTTGTGCGGTGACCTCTTCGCACCGCTACAGCACGTCCCCCTGTAATCTCGCCGCGCTCCTACGCTAAGATATCTGCATGAACTTTGGCCCCGCCTCACCTGACCTGCTCCCCGGCGCAAAGAACGCCGTGGAAACTTGCCTCGCCATCAAACCCGGCGAGCGCGTCGCGCTAATCGCTGATGTGCCCAGCCGCGCCGTGGCCGCAAGCCTCGCCGCCGCCGTGGAAAATGTGCATGCGCTATGCACCAGCCTGCTGCTCGAAGATTTCGGCCCGCGCCCCATAAAGGCAGCGCCCGCCGCCGTGCTCGCCGCCCTCGAAACCGCCGACATCGGCGTCCTGTGCATGAACCCCCAACCCGGAGAACTCGGCGCGCGCATGGCCATCGTCAGAGTCGTCGAGCGCCGCCAAATCCGCTACGCGCACATGGTCGGCGTCACGCCGGAAATCATGCAGCAAGGCATGTGCGCCGACTACCGCATGGTCGATCGCCTCAGCGAAAAGCTCCGCGAACGCATGCTGCGCGCCGAAACGCTCACCGTAAAAACCGAAGCGGGCACCCAATTCGCCGCCCATTTCGATCGCGGCCTCGACTGGGTAAAAACCAGCGGCCTCATCAGCCCGCGCTATTGGTCCAACCTTCCCGCCGGCGAAGTTTTCACCACCCCGGCTACCGTCGACGGCACCTTCGTCTGCGATGCCACCGCCGGCGATCACTTCAACGGCAAGTACGGTGACTTGCAGCGCACGCCCCTGGTCCTCGAAATCGAAGACGCGCGCCTAAAACATGTCGAATGCGAGCGCAAAGACCTCGAAGAGGAATTCTGGGACTACTGCCACACCGACGAAAACAGTGATCGCGTAGGCGAGCTAGCCTTCGGCACCAACCTCGGCCTCTCCGAAATGATCGGTATCCTCCTCCAGGACGAAAAATTTCCCGGCGTGCACATTGCCTTCGGCGACCCCTACGGCAGCCAGACCCACGCCGACTGGAAATCACGCACCCACGTAGACGTCCTAACCCGCAACTGCGACGTCTGGATCGACCAGGACCAAATCATCTCCAAAGGCCGCTACCAACTCGACCACCTCGGCCTCTAGCTCCCACACGCCCTTGCTCTGCCCTCCTCTGCATGAAGTTTGAGTTGGGTAGATTTTGCACAGTACTATGACTCCTTGAATCGCAGCCGACGCACCACGTTTACCCCGAGATCCGAGGGGAGCCTCGGGAATTCGGACAGGGAATTCGGGGACTCGAACCACAGGCCCGTTTGCAATTTCTCAGCGCGAGGCCAACAATAAACCTTTGCGGCGCTCGACGCCGCCCGTGAGGTCACCATGCCCGAAGCCGTCATCGTTTCCGCCATTCGCACTCCCGTCGGCCGTGCCTACAAAGGCTCCCTTCGCACCACGCGGCCCGACGACCTCGCTGCCCTCGCCATCAAGGAAGCGCTAACCCGCGTGCCCGCCGTCGACCCCAAGCAAATCGACGACGTCATTCTCGGCTGCGCCATGCCCGAAGGCGAGCAAGGCATGAACGTCGCGCGCATCGCCGCGCTCCGCGCAGGCCTTCCCGTGGAGACCTCCGCGATGACAATCAACCGCTTCTGCTCCTCCGGCTTGCAAGCCATCGCGCTTGCCGCCGAACGCATTCGCGGCGGCTCCGCGGAAATCATCGTCGCCGGCGGCACCGAGTCCATGTCCCTCGTGCCCATGGGCGGCAACAAAGTCTCGCCCAATCCCTGGCTGGTCGATCACTATCCCGACGCCTACATCAACATGGGCCTCGGCACCGAAAACATCGCCCGCAAATTCGGCATCACCCGCGAACAAGCCGACGCATTCTCCGCCAACTCCCACAAAAAAGCCCTCGCCGCCATCGCCGCAGGAAACTTCAAAGACGAAACCATCCCCGTCGAAGTGAAAATCACTTCGCTTCCCGCCAACGGCAATGGCGCCTCCTCCAAATCCAAATCCTCTCCCGCGAAGCCCACAACGCAGACTTTTCTCTTCGACACCGACGAGCTTCCGCGCGCCGACACCTCCCTCGAGGTCCTCGCCAAACTAAAGCCCGCCTTCCACGCCAAAGGCACGGTCACCGCCGGCAACAGTTCCCCCATGAGCGACGGCGCCGCCGCCACCGTGGTCATGAGCGATGCGCGCGCCAAAGCGCTCGGCCTCAAGCCGCTGGCCCGTTTCGTCGCCTACGCCACCGCCGGCTGCCCTCCCGAGGAATTCGGCATCGGCCCCGTCTTCGCCATTCCCAAAGCACTGAAGCTCGCCGGACTCTCGCTCTCCGACATCGCCGTAATCGAGCTCAACGAAGCCTTCGCCGCGCAATCTCTCGCCGTAATCCAACAAGCCGCCCTCGACCCTGCGCGCGTCAATCCCAACGGCGGCGCCATCGCCCTCGGCCACCCGCTCGGTTGCACCGGCGCGAAACTCACCGCCACGCTGATCCGCGACCTGCAGCGCAAAAACGCCCGCTACGGCATGGTCACTATGTGCATCGGTGGCGGCATGGGCGCCGCCGGCATCTTCGAGCGCCTCTCTTGACGGGAGAGAACCTTGTCATCTTGAAGGCATCCGGCGAGGATGCCTGAAGGACCTCAACTTAAAATGTCTGCAACCCACCATCTGAGAGCTCGCCTGCAACGCTCCACTAGTTTCCTGCGTTTAACTTGTCATGCGACTTCTGGCATCGTACGATTCCCGCTCCATGAAACCAGCCATTCGTCTGCTTTGTGCCATGATGCTCTGCGGCATGCCGTGCGCCTCGCTGCAAGCGCAAGCTCCCGTCTACAATCTTCCTCAGCAAAGTCCCACGACGCCGCCAGGGCCTGTCCCTATCGGCGAAGAGCCGCATCACCGCCTGCTGCTGCAAAACGATTTCACGCACGTCTACATCGTGATGGTTCCTCCCCTGGACGCCACGCTGCTGCATCAGCACGATCTTCCGTATCTGTACGTCACGCTGGGCGCCGCGGACATCATTAACGCCATCGTAGGCAAGCCCGAACTCCACCAGATCTTGCAAGACGGTGAGACGCATTACTCACCCGGACATTTTGCGCACATCGCGCGCACGGATTCCGGCATGCCGTTTCAGAACGTGACCATCGAACTGGTGCGTCCTCAGGGCACGCCCAAAAATCTGTGCAAGGATGTGCTGCCGGGAGCGCCCCTCAACCGCCCCGAACAGAAGGCGGCCCCGGACAACAGCAAAGCGAAGAAAGGCCAGCCCGCGCCCGCGGTTGCGGCAGAGGATGTTCTCTATTTTGAAACCGACGAGATACGCCTCGACCTCCACAAAGTATCCAGCGGCAAAGACTACGTCGACGCAACGCCCCAGACCGATGCTCTGCTCGTCGCGCTGACGGATGCCAACCTCGACGCCAATCTCGGCGGCGAGCACGTTTCCTTTCTTCACGGAGGCGACGTGCTCTGGCTGCCCGCCGGCCAGCACCGCCGCATCGTCGATTTCCTCGGCACGCGCTCCAGCTTCCTGCTGATTTCCTTCAAGGACAGCACCACCGCGCCTGCAACCCAGTAACGCGTGGAAAACGCCAACGACATTGAACACCATTGAATTCACGGCGCTAGTGGGATTGGGTTCGCTGCTGGCGGGGTTTTTGGGGGCGCTGACTGGCCTTGGCGGCGGAGTGGTGATTGTGCCGCTGCTTACGCTGGTCTTTGGAGTTGATATTCACTACGCCATCGGCGCGGCGCTGGTTTCTGTGATTGCCACTTCCAGCGGAGCCGCGGCCGCGTACGTGCGCGAGGGATATTCCAACGTGCGCGTGGGAATGTTTCTCGAGATTGCCACCACCGTGGGGGCTTTGGTCGGAGCGAAGCTGGTTCTGCACCTGCACGTTTCCATCATCTCGATTATTTTCGGTGTAGTGCTGCTCTATTCCGCATACGCTTCCATCACGCAGCACGCCCATTCCAGCGCGGACGTCGGGCCGGATCGCATCGCCACCTGGCTGAAGATGGATAGCACGTATCCAACTGCGAATGGACTCGAAAGCTACCACGTCCGCGGAGTACCGCAAGGGTTTGGGCTGATGTTTGTGGCCGGAGTGCTTTCGGGACTTCTAGGAATCGGTTCCGGTGCGGTGAAAGTGCTGGCGATGGACAAGGCCATGAAGCTGCCGTTCAAAGTGTCGACCACGACATCGAATTTCATGATTGGAGTGACAGCGGCGGCGGGCGCGGGAGTTTATTTGCGGCGCGGCTACATCGATCCAGGACTGGCGATGCCGGTGATGCTGGGAGTTCTGGCAGGGTCGCTGATCGGGGCACGGATGCTGGAGCGAGCGAAGGTGAAGGTGCTGCGCATGGTGTTCAGCGGCGTGATTGCGGTCCTGGCGTTAGAGATGATTTACAGCGGGTTGAAGTAAAAGAAGTAAGGATGTAAGGAAGCAGAGATGGAGAAAGCCGAACACCGAATGGATGAAATTATGGGACGGCTGTTGCGCACGGGCGTGATTTTAGCGGCCGTGTTTGTGCTTGCCGGCGGCGCGGTTTACCTTGCGCGACATTCAACTCCGACCATAAATTATCGAGTATTTCAAGGCGAACCGGAGGAGTTGCGCACGGTTTCCGGGATTTTTCATGAGGCACTGGCGCTGCGCGGGAGAGGGCTGATTCAACTTGGCTTGCTGATTCTGATCGCCACGCCTATCGCGAGGGTGGCGTTTTCGGTGGTGGCGTTTCTGTACCAGAGAGATTGGACGTACGTGCTGGTGACGCTGATTGTGTTGGGACTATTGGTCTATAGCCTTTTGGGTGGACATGGGTAAGGATGGAGAGCAAGGATTAACACGGAGTGCGCAAAGACCGGAGCGCGGAGTTGACAGAGAAGAAAACTGGGGTAAATTGGCACTCCAATCGGACGGAGCGTAGAATTGAGAGCGCGTTCACGGACCTGTACAGCGCGGCTCCAAGGAGAAAGAGATGGCGACTGCAACCATAGCGAAGCCGGCGGCGAAGGGCGGGAGTTTCTTGCTGGAATCGCCGCTGCCGGGGGATGTGTTTACGCCGGCGGATCTTACCGATGACCAGAAGCTAATTGGTCAGACGGCAGAGGAGTTTGTGGTGAAGGAAGTGCTGCCGCTGGTGAAGGATTTGGAGAACAAAAAGGCCGGATTGATGGCGTCGCTGGTGAAGAAGGGCGGCGAGCTGGGTTTGATGGGCGGGGGCGTGCCGGAGCAGTACGGCGGGGCAGGCCTGGACAAGATCGCGACCACGGTGCTGACGGAGAAGCTATCACTTTATGGCAGCTTTGCGGTAACACATGGGGCGCATGCAGGGATTGGCACGCTGCCGATTGTTTATTTCGGGACGGAAGAACAGAAGAAAAAATATCTGCCGAAGCTGGCCACGGGCGAGCTAATTGGCGCTTATTGTCTGTCGGAACCACAGGCCGGATCGGACGCCCAGAATTCGCTGACGCGCGCGGAGCTGAACAGCGAGGGCACGCATTACATCCTGAACGGCCAGAAGATGTGGATCACCAACGGGGGCTTCGCGGATGTCTATGTGGTGTTCGCGAAGGTCAATGGCGAGAAATTCACAGCCTTCATCGTGGAGCGCACGTTTCCCGGTTTCAAGCCCGGCAACGAAGAGCACAAGATGGGGATTCACGGAAGCTCGACGACGCCGATCTTCCTGGAGAACTGCAAAGTGCCGAAGGAAAACGTGCTGCATGAAATCGGGCGCGGACACATTGTGGCGTTCAATATTTTGAACGCGGGAAGGTTCACGCTCGGAGCATCGTGCGTGGGCGGGGCGAAGAACGTGATGTCGACTTCGTCGAAGTATGCGAAGGAGCGCAAGGCGTTCGGGAAGCAGATTGGCGATTTTGGATTGATCCGGGAAAAGCTGGCGGAGATGGCCATCCAGATTTTTGCGGTGGAGTCGATGGTGTACCGCTCGGCGGGGAATATTGAAGCGGCGATGGCGGCGGCTGCGGCCTCCGGAGGGGACAAAATCCAGAGCGCGATGAAAGTGCTCGAGGAGTACGCGATCGAAAGTTCCATTGCCAAGGTGTATGGCAGCGAGATGCTGAACTACGTGGTGGACGAGGGAGTGCAGATTTTCGGCGGGTACGGATTCCATGAGGATTATGCAGTGTGCCGCGCGTACCGCGATTCGCGCATCAACCGAATTTTCGAGGGCACCAACGAAATCAACCGCATGCTGATCATTCAGATGCTGATGAAGCGGGCGATGGGCGGGCAACTGGCGTTGATTCCGGCGGCCATGAAGCTGGCGGACGAGATATTGGCAGGTCCGTCGTTCGAAGAAGCGCCGGAAGGGGTGCTTGCGGACGAGGCGCGGGTGGTCGCGAACGCGAAGAAAATGTTTTTGCAGGCGGCGGGCGGAGCGGTGCAGAAATTCCGGGAGAAGCTGGCGGAGGAGCAGGAATTGATCGGCGCGCTCTCGAACATGGTGATGGAGATTTACGCGATGGAGTCTTGCCTGCTGCGCGCGCAAAAAGCAGCGGCGGCGAAGGGCGAATCCGCCACGCAGACGATGATCGATGCGGCACGGGTTTTAATCGCGGAGGCCGCGGAACGCGTGGAGCATGAAGCCAAGCGCGCGGTGACGGCGGTGAACGAAGGGGATATGTTGACGACGCAGATGGCGGTACTGAAGCGTTTTAGCAAGCGCGCGCCAGTGGACACGATTGCGCTGAGGCGCAGAGTGGCGGCGGCCATCCAGGCGCAGGACCGGTATCCCTTCGAGGGACGCTAGTAACCTCGATTCAAGAAATGCCTTCAGTCGACCCTTGCCTCGTGGCTGGCGCGCAGCCGCATGAACAGATAGATCGAAGTAATGAGCAGAAAAGGCGAAGAGTAGAAGCCCGGAGCGGGGCGCGGGAACTGGACCGAAGCTACGGTGCGCCCCAGCACCGTGAAAACCGTGTGACCCAATCCATTGAGCAGCATGACGCCGGCAAACAAATAGGCCAGCGGGCGAAGGCCGCGCGCATTGCGGTAGGCAAAGGGCGTGAGCGCGAGCAAGATCAAGTTGGCAACGATGAGTCCCACTAACCACTCGCGGTACTCGAAGGTGGGCATGGGGAACCAGGCCAGCCGGTCACGCATGGCGATGACCGTAGGGTTGTAAACGTTGAGGAAGCCGGTGAGCGCCTCGTCGGCTACGTGAGCACAGAAAGCAAGACACAGCAAAATCCACGCAAGGCCAAAATTGCCGGGCGAGGCCGAAGCCCGAGTAGCGGCTGCATCCATGGCCGGGATTGTAGCGCGAGGAAGTTCCCGCGGGATAGATGTTTGCTCTTGAACAACGAAGGGGTACGCGGAGCTTTAGCGAGCTAAGCGTATACCTTACACTTTTCGTAAGCGATAAATCGTAGCCGCGAATGAAGGAGCAGCTTGGGAATGTTCCGGAAGCTGTTAGCGTCGGCGTTGGTCATTGTTGCGTTGCACGTTGCCGCGGTGCTGACGCTCGGAACATCTCCTGCAGGATCCCTGATCGGAAATTTACTGCAAATTGCAGCTTGCGGCCTGGCTGTAGCGTCGGTGTTCGCCGCCTCGCGGCGCGCCACGGCCCTGAGCCGGCGATTCTGGCTGCTGGTGGGATGCGGGCTGGCCGTGTGGGGATTGGCGAACGTCGGCTGGATGTATTACGAAATCGTGCTGCACACGGAGCCTCCGACGGGCTCGGTAGTGCGCTTCCTGTTCGGCACGCAATCGATTTTCTTTGCGCTCGCGGTGTTTCTGAACCAGGACAAAGACGCGTCGACGCTGGACTTGGAGTCCGTGCTGGACTTCGTGCAAATCGCCATCGTTTTCTTTTTTATTTTCATCGGATTTTATTACATACCGGCACACCACCTGGATGCACGAACCGCGTACATCCGCGAGGTGTGGATGGAATCGGGCGAGGACGTGGCGCTGGTGTTGCTGGCCGCGGTGCAAGCGACGCGCGCACGATCGAGCCAGATTCGAAAACTGTATCAGGGTTTTGCGGTGTACTTGCTGGCCTACACGGTCTGCGCGGGCGTCGCCGATTACATGCAGACGATCAAGGTTACGCCGACGGGAACATGGTACGACCTTGGGTGGACCATGCCGCTGCTGGGAGCGACACTGTGGGCAGCGAATTGGCAGCCATCGCCGGTGACGCCGGGTCCGCGGCGAGTGCGGCAAAAAAGATTTGGCGAGCTGCTGCTCGACAACGCCACACTGGCGCTGGCGCCGCTGATCGTACTGCTGCAGGTAGCGCAATTAGGGACGGAATGGCACGCGGTGCGGTTCACGCTGCTGGGCGTTTCGATTGTGTGTTACGCCGTGCGATTGGGGGTCACGCAATACCGGCAGAACCAGACCGAGGATACGCTGCAACGCCACAATCGGGCCATGGACTCCGCGGTGAACGGAATCGCGATTGTGGACGTGAAAGGACAACACACCTACGCAAACGCGGCATTCGCGCAAATGGTGGGGCACGAGAATGTGGAGTCCATCGTCGGCCGGCCGTGGAAGGATGTCTACGCACCCCAGGACGTCGAGCGAGTGGAAGGGGAGATCCGCGAATCAATGCGGAAGAGGGGCAAGTGGTATGGGCCGATGACTATTCACCGGCGAGACGGGAGCGCGCTGCCGGTGGAGATGGCGGTTACGCTGTTGCCGGACGGCGGCGTGGTGTGCGTCAGCCGGGACATGACGGCCAAGCGGGAGGCAGAAAACGCGCGCGCGCAAGCGGAGGCGAAATACCGCATGCTGGTCGAGCAAGTGGCGGCCATCAGTTACATCGCGGAGCTGGGCATTCACGGAGAATGGCTCTATGTCAGCCCGCAGGTGGAAACGATGTTTGGATTTTCGGCGGAAGAGTGGCTGATGGATTCGCGGGCGTGGACGCAGCACGTGCATCCGGAGGACCACAAGATCGTGGAGGCCGCGGAAGAAGTGAGCAAACGCGGGGAGCGTTTTCAGGCGGAGTACCGCGTGGTCCGCAAGGATGGCCGCGTGATTTGGGTGAGCGACACCGCGGTGGTAGTGGCGGGGAGCGATGCGCATCCGTTGATGGAAGGAATCATAGTGGACATCACGGAACGCAAGCAACTGGAGACGCAACTGCAGCAAGCGCGGCGCATGGAGGCCATCGGCAGGCTGGCGGGCGGAATCGCGCATGACTTCAACAATCTGCTGACGATCATCAAGGGCTATACGGAGCTGGCGCTGAACAGGCCGAGGATTTCGGCGGAGCTGCAGGCGGACGTGGAGCGCATCGAGGACGCTTCGGAGCGCGCAGGCACGCTGGTGCGGCAATTGCTGGCTTTCAGCCGGCGGCAGGTGCTGCAGCCGAAGCTGATCGATTTGAACGGTATTGTGTTGGGTTTGGATAAGCTGCTGCGGCGATTGATGGATGAAGACATTCAGATGACGACGATTCCCGGGAAGGATGTCGGGACGATTAAGGCAGACCCCGGGCAGATGGAACAAGTGATTATGAATTTGGTGGTGAACGCGCGGGATGCCATGCCGAATGGCGGGCGGCTCACGGTAGAAACCGCGAATGTGGATTTGGATGCGGCGTACGCGAGCGACCATGCCACGGTGAAGCCAGGGAGTTACGTGATGCTGGCGGTTTCCGACACGGGGACGGGAATGAGTCCGGAAACGGTGGCGCATATTTTCGAGCCGTTTTACACGACGAAGGCAAGCGGGCGCGGAACGGGGCTGGGGCTTTCGACGGTGTACGGCATCGTGAAGCAAAGCGGGGGATACATTTGGGTGTACAGCGAACCAGGGCGCGGGGCGTCGTTTAAGGTGTATTTGCCGCGTGTGGAACAGGCGCCGGAGGCGCTGCCGGCAGTCAAGCCAGCGAGCGGACAAGAAAAAGGAACAGAGACGATCTTGCTGGTGGAAGATCAGCCGCAGGTGCGCGAGCTAGCGCGCATGGCGTTGTCCGAAAAAGGATATACGGTGCTGGCAACATCGAGTCCCGAGGATGCGGAAAGCGCGTGCGCGAGGCACGGCGCGGAGATTCATTTGTTGCTGACCGATTTGATCATGCCGGGAATCACCGGGCGGGAACTGGCGAAGCGGTTGACCGCGCGGCATCCGAAGATGCGCGTGCTGTACATGTCGGGCTACACGTTCGGCATCACTACACAGACAGGGATGCAGAGCGGGTTGTTGGAAGACGGCGTGGCGTTTCTGCAAAAGCCGTTCACGCCCAGCGTGCTTAGCGAGAAGGTGCGCGAGGTGCTGGACTGGAGCGTTGCGACAAGCAGGAGTTGAGATTTGGGCTGAGTGGCTGGCTAGTTCTTCAGTGGCGGCTTTGGGGCGGCACTTTCGGCGGGAGCGGGCGGATTGGGCGCAGCGTTGGCCGCGTCTTTGGGCTTGGCAATCGAGGCAATGCTCTCGACGTTGAACTTTTTGTAGTCGGAATAACGCGTCACTTCATAGATTTTGAAGGCTTTCACCAGCAGGACGCGCACGCCGACGTGCGCTTCTTCGTAGGTGGGCAGCCAGACTTCATTGTTGATGTAGGCTTGTTCGAAAATGAAGCTCGTGCCCTTCTGCAGGTTGGCGATGACACCGCCGCCAAAACGGAAATCTCCCACAAAATAAGCTTCCAGGCGCGCGACGTCGCGGGCTTTCTCATCGATCCAGACAACGCCGGCGAGCTCGTGCACTACTTTCTCCGCCAGTTTGTGGGGCTTGAATTCGGGGTTGGGCTCGAAATCAAAGACCAGGACGTCCTGGCCGCGGAAGCGTTCGCGACGGGGATTGACAAATTGGCAGGCGCGAAGGAAAGTCTCGATGCCGACATCGTCGTCCTCTTTTTTCTCTTTGCCTTCGTCCTTGGCCTTTTCTTCCTTGGCTTCTTTCTTGGCGTCGCGCTTCTCGATATCCCGAATTTCCTTTTGCACTTTCTCGTTTTCTTTCTTTTGTTCTTCTTCACTGAGCGGCTTGCCGTCTTTCTTGACCAGTGTGGAAACCTCGTGACCGCTTAAGTAGAAGAAGGTGTACTCGTGCAGCTCACGCTTGCTGATTTTTCCGGTTTTGTCGAATTCGGTTTCTTCCTCGCTGCGAGTGCCGGCGTAGTTTTCCTTGAGTTTGTCGATGGCTTTTTGGTTTTCGTCGATCTCCTTGAAGAGCGCCTTCAAGTCCGGCAGTTGGACTTGCGATTTTTTGGGAAAGTCGAAGATACGCTCGCCAACGGCGCCGTTCACCTCCGCACGCGTTACGGCGACGTTGTAGGTTTCAGTTCCGCGATGCAACTCGATTTTGTAGGGGATTTTCAGGCCGTTCACAAGACGGTAGTCGTCGTACAGAATTTGCTCGTCAATCCCGGCGATGGTGGCCGCTTCTTTCACGATCAGGTGCGTCTGCGGATCGAAGAAGACGTGACGCTTCACGCCGGTCATGGTGGTGGCTTCGATTTCCAGGGTGTCGCGGCCGCGGACCTTGGAGACGGCGGCAAAGCCGAGGCCGATCTTGTTCTTCTTGGCGTCGACGAGGTGTGAATTGTAGTACTGCCCAGCCGCTTCGAGCTGGCTGCCCTCGGCACCGACCAGCGTGGCGAATTCGCCATTCGCGGTGCGGTGCCATGCGGACTTGCCGTTGTAGGCCTCGACCAAGCTGGTATCACCGGCGACCAGTTCGGAGTAAGAGCGGTTGGGCAGCCTGGTGTTGAGAGTGTATGTGCCGGCCTTGCCGTCGGCGGTGTGGAAGGTACCTTCGATGGTGATTGTTCGGGCATTAGAGAGTGCTTTGGAGCCGCCTGCAGCTTTGACGTACTGGTCGACAATTTTCTGTGGATCTTGGGCGTGCGCGCTGCCGGCAAGAACGGTCAGGCAAAAGGCGGTGGCTATTGCGAACTTGTGGGTCGGCATGGCGTTCACAGATAGGAACGCAATTGCATGGGAAAAGTTTCGCCGGATTTGCAAAATCGGACAAGCCTGTTTGCAGCGCAAGGTCACGATGGGGTCGACGCGCGTGTCACGGCGCACGGGAAAGTAGCGTTACTTCGGTGCGCGCTTATTGCGCTTTGGGGCGCTTGAGATATTTTTCGTATAGGGCTTTGTGCTTGTTGTCGAGCGAGGCGGGCTGGCCCTTAATGAAAAGGTAGCGCACCTCGGTGGTGAGCTCTAGGGGATCGCCGTTGGTGACGATGACGTTGGCGATTTTGCCGCTCTCTAGCGTGCCGACCTGATCGGCGAGGCCGAAGATTTGCGCGGGGTAGAGGGTCACAGCCTTTAAGGCTTCGTCGTAGGACAACCCGTAGGCGACGGCGTTCGCAGCTTGCTGACCAAGACGCCGGGAGAACGAATTGTCGAAACTGCCGAAGGCAAATTTTATGCCGGCGGCGGCCAGCTCCGCGGGCTGTGTGAGCAAGCGGTCATACGGATCATCTTCTTCGCGGGGCAGCGTCAGCGTGGGGCCGAGAATCACGGGGATGCTTTTTGAACGCAGCAGGTCCTTTACTTTGTAGGCTTCAGCGCCTCCAGCAAGAATCACTTTCAGCTTTTGCTTTTCGCAGAACTCGACGGCATTGCGAATGTCACGGGCTTTGTCCGCGAAAACCAGGACGGGGAGCTCGCCGCGGGTGACAGGCACGAGCGCTTCGAGCTTGAGGTCGCGCTGATAGTCGGTGGCGCCGCCGTGGCCGAGAGCCAGCGCGTAATGCCGGGCGCGGTCGAGCCAGTCGGTGAGCTCATCCACCTGCTTTTCGTATTCCTGCTTAGCGTCGGTAAATGATTTTTGTTTTCTGGTGAAGGTGGAGAAATCAAAGGTCTGCGTTTGGATTTCCGGCCAGTTGAGCACCATGGCGACACTCTTCTTCAGGAGCATGTCGTTGATGGTCCAGCCGGACAAATGGATGGCGGAGGCCTGACCGGCAAGGATGCCCGTCGGGCCCTCGGAGTCCAAACCGCCGCTCGCCGGCACGGCGAGCACTTCGGTGATGCCCGCGGCGCGTGTAACGGGAATATGTTCGCTGGAAGGGAGGACGGCTTCAGAGGCTACGACATCAGGATTGAACGCTCCAGTTTCCGCGGAATCGACCGTGGCGCTGACCGCGCCGATCTCGCGCAAACCCATTTGTGTGATGGGATCGAACAGGCCGGGATAGACCTGCAGGCCCTTGCCGTCGATCACCTGGGCGCCTGCGGGGGCTTCGACGGCGGCTCCGACATTGGCGATTTTGCCGTTCTGAATCACGATGGTGCCATCGTCGATCGTGGGACCAGAGAGGGTAAAGATTTTCGCGTGGGTGATGGCGTACGTGGGTGACTTGTCTTGCGCACCAGTAACTTGCGGGAAGTAAAGGAAAGTTAGGAAGCAAAGGAGATAAGGGAAACGGCGCTGCGAAATGGGAAGTCTCACCGCGCACCTCCGGCAACGGCGGAGGCTTGCGGCGGCTTGGGTTTTTCTTCCGGCTTTTTCTCTTCGGGTTTCTTCTCTTCCATCTTTTTTTCGCCAGGCTTCTTGGCGGCTTCGCCGGCTTCGGGCTTTTTCTCGCTCTTCTTTTCTTTTTCGAGCAGCGCTTTCTTTTCTTTTTCGCGGCCGGGACGGTCGGCGATATCGCGCTGGCGGTCGAAGTAAACGCGGCCATCGATCAGGGTTTTTTGGACCACGGCGTAAGCGCTAAGCGGATCGCGATTGTAGATGACCAGATCGGCGTCCTTGCCGGCGTCGATGGAGCCGACGCGCTTGTCGATGCCGAGCTGAATGGCGGGATTGAGCGTGACGAGCTTGAGCGCTTCGTCGTGCGAAAGGCCGCCAAACTTGATGCTCTTCGCCGCTTCCTGATTGAGGTGCGTGGCTTCCTCGGCGTCATCGGAGTTTACGGAGACGAGGACGCCGCGGCGGGTCATCAATGCCGCGTTGTACGGAATGGCGTCGTAGGCTTCGACTTTGTATGCCCACCAATCGGAGAAGGTGGAGGCGCCCGCTCCGGCGGCGGCGATTTCGTCGGCCACTTTGTAGCCCTCCAGGACGTGCTGGAAAGTGCGCACCTTGAAGCCAAATTCCTTGGCCACGCGCAGCAGCATCAAGATTTCGTCTTCGCGATAGCAGTGCGAATGCACGTAGCGCTTGCCTTCAAGGACTTCGACCAAGGGGTCGAGCCGCAAATCGCGGCGTGGCGGGACTAAATTCTTCTCGCCGGCCGCGGTGCGCTTGTTGTACAGGTCCCAGGCAGCTTTGTAGTCGCGTGCTTCGGCAAAGGCGCCGCGAATCGTTTCCTCCACGCCCATGCGCGTGGTGGGATACCGCACAGCTCTGCCGCGGCTATTGGAGCGCTTGGGATTTTCGCCGAGCGCAAACTTGATGCCGGGCAGCGCGCCTTCGAAAGGCAGCTTGGAGGCGGGCTGGCCCCAGCGCAGCTTGATCACGATGGTCTGACCGCCGATGGCGTTGGCGCTGCCGTGCAGCACGTTGGCGACGGTGACGCCGCCCGCGAGGTCGCGGTAAATATCGACGTCATCGGGATTCAGCACGTCGGCGATATTGACGATAGAGGAGACGGAGATGCTGCCTTCGTTGACGCTGCCGTCCACGGCGATGTGCGAGTGGCAGTCGATAATGCCGGGCATGACGAACTGGCCAGCCGCGTCAATGACTTGCGCGTCTTTCGGCGCCTTTACGGAGGCGCCGACCTCGGCGATTTTTCCGCCTTTGATCAAGATCGAACCGTGCTCGATGGTGCCGTGGCTGGCCGTCAAGATGGTTGCGTTCTGAATCAAAATGACGGGAGAGGATTCGGCGGCAGCGGCAGATTCGGAAGCGTGGGCCAAAAGCGGCGCAGGCAGGGCGAGCAACGCGGAGCAGATAAGGAGTTTTGCGCAGGTCAGCGTTGCCGTTTTCATTGGGCACCCCCCGCGGAAATCTGGTGAGCGCCGGGCCTTGTGCCGGTGAATTCGATGTCCAAGCCTTGCACGCTGATCGACCCTTTGACGGAAGCGCCGTCGAAAGTGCCGGTGAAGAGCACATCGGAAGGCGAACCCTCGATGGGAATGTTGATCGTAAAGCTGAACTTGTCGGCGCTGAGATAGCCGCTGATGATGTTGGCGTTGCCGCGCGTGCTGGACAGCGTGCCGGAAAGCGAGCCGTCGCTGGCCATTATGAGGTCTACGGTGGACTCTTCGGGCCCTTCTGGCGTGGTGTAGGAGAATTTCCATTTGCCGGTGAGGTCGCCCTTGGGAGGATCCTTGGGCTTTTCCGGCTCGCGGATGGTGAATTTGCGGCCATCGACGAAAACGAATTTGATTTTTGTTTTTTCGTCGAAGATATCGCCATCGGCGACAACCAGGTTGGCGATTTTGCCGGTTTCGATGGAGCCGAGCCGGTCCGCGACGCCGAAAATTTCAGCGGGCGTCAGGGTGAAAGCACGAATCGCGGCGTCGGGGGAAAGACCAGCGTCGATGGATTTTTTGGCGGCCTTCAGCATGTCTTTCGGCGCAGTAATTGCCCCGGAATAGAACGCGAACTTTACGCCGGCCTTGGCGAGCGCGGCGGGTGAAGAGGGCGCACGGTCTCGGAAACGCAGTGTGTTAACCGGAGGAACTTCGTCGGGGTCGGCGTCTTTTTCCGCCTCGGGCCATTTTAGGTCGAGGAGAACCGGTAGCTTCTTGGCGGCGATTTCGTTGGCTACTTCGTAGCTCATCTGGCCCCCGTACAGCACACCGCTCACGTGCCAGCGATCGGCAAGCTCCAAGGCACGGCGAATCTGCCTGGCATTATTCGCAGGGATGAGCACCAATACGTGATCTTCCAGTGCCTCGGCGAGAGCCTGCTCAGTGCGATCGAAGCGCGGCCGGGCTACGCCGCGCGGATTTTTTTCATAGATGGCCTGAGCCTTCGTACTCCAATCGGTGTCCAACCAAACCTGGCGCACGTAGGCGATCGAGCCCATGAGCGAGCCGGGGAAGCTGGCAAAGCCGCCGGCGGGCTGCAAAGACACGGGAACGGCGACGGGCGTTTTCACCACCATGTCGCCATTGCGCTCTCCGGCAAGGTCCAACAGGGAGGCCTGCCCGGGAAACATTCCACCTTTCGGCGCGGAAATCACGGTGGTGAATCCGGCGGAGCGCCAGGTCTCGACGCGCTTGTCGCTCAGGGTGGCTTCGTCGGCCGCGCTGCGCCAGGGTGTCGATCCAGGCCGATCCTCCGGGCCGCGCGAAGTAGGCGGCTGCGAACGCGCACCGCCTTCGCCGCCGGAGGACGTGGGAGCGGAGGGAATGCCGACGTCGGTGAAGGAGTCGATGAAGCCGGGATAGACGATGAGGCCTTTGCCTTCGATGACCCAAGCTTCATCGGGAATAGTGGCGTCTTTGGCGACAGCCTTGATTACGCCGCGCGAGATGATGACCGTGGCGTTTTCCAGGCGCGGCCCGGAAACGGGAACGACGGTGGCTCCGCGAATGGCGAAGTATTGCGGCTCGCCACCCTGCGCGGCGGCGCGAGCCGAACCGAGCAAAGCCACGCCGACTGCCGCGACGACCCCCAGCGCAAACCTCAGCCTTTGAAACGAAGAACGCATTCGGCACTCCTTAGTTTTGGATAGCGCGGAAGACGCGACCCGGCCACCAACGATGCTGTAGACGCACGAGGCTAGTGGGAAGTTACGGAAGAGTCAAGGAGATAGGGCGGCGGCGCGCGAGGGTTGTTCACTGAAAAAAAGCGGAAATGTGAGGAAACAAATTGGGGGCGAGTTTCGTCTCTTGTATTGCCATCCCATAGGGCAAGCGGCCTGTGATATGGTTATCCAATAGGAGGAGCAAGCGGATGGGCATCCCGACTCTGAGCAGGGAGAGGTTATGAGAGCGCTTCGCGCGTGGGCGCTGCGGCTGTGGGCCATTGCACGCAGAGACCCTCGCGACGCGGAACTGCGCGAGGAACTCGAAAGCCATTTGCAGATGCATATCGACGACAATTTGCGGCGCGGCATGAATCCGCAACAGGCACGCAGGGAGGCGCTGATGAAGCTTGGCGGTGTGGCGCAGACAGAACAAAGCTATCGCGAACGGCGCGGCGTTCCAGTAATCGAGATATTAGTGCAGGATCTGCGGTATGCGGCGCGCATGTTGCGCAAGAATCCGGGATTCACGGCGGTCGCGGTGGCCACACTGGCGCTGGGCATCGCCGTGAACGCCACGATGTTTAGTCTCGTGAGCGCTTTCCTGCTGCGGCGTCCGCCGGGCCGCGAACCCGAGCGCGTGGCGGTGGTTACTGCGGTCAACCCGGCGCCGGGTTTCCTGCCGGACGCGAATCCTGTCTCCGCGCCCAATTACCTTGCCTGGCGCGAAGGGAACGACGTTTTCGCGGACATGGCTGCCGCGGATGAATATCGCACGGTTAATCTGACCTTACAGCGCCAGAACGAGGCGCTTCGCTCCGCAGCCGTGTCCTCCAACTATTTCAGCGTGCTGGCTGTCTCCCCGCGATTCGGGCGCACCTTCGAAGCCGGCGAAGACCAGTCTGGGCACGAGCACGTCGTTGTCCTCGGCTACGAACTCTGGGAGCAGCGCTTCGGTTCCGACGCTTCGGTCATCGGCCGTAGCATCCGGCTAAACCGGGAAAACTACACGGTTATCGGGGTGATGCCCGCGAGTTTCCGTTTGCTGGGCTTCCCGCCGCAACTGTGGATGCCGCTGGTGCTGACTGCTGCGGATCAAACCGCGGCGGCCCGCAACAACCGTTCTTTGTATGTGTTCGCGCGACTGAAACCCGGCGTAAGCCTGGAACAGGCGCGCGCGGAGATGGTGACGCTGGCGCGCCGTACCGCGGAAACTTTTCCCGAGACCGAAAAAGACTGGGGCGCTGCGGTGCGCACGCTGCCGGATTTCCTGGTCTATCGATTCGGCATTCGCAGCGGCTTAGCGGTAATAATGACCGCCGTGGGTTTTGTTTTGATGATTGCCTGCGCTAACGTAGCCGGGCTGTTCTTGGCGCGCGCGGCGGGACGCCGCAAGGAGTTGGCCATTCGCATCGCCCTCGGCGCCGGCCGCCTGCGCATTATTCGGCAATTGCTGACCGAAGGCCTGATGATCGCCCTTCTCGGCGGCGCCACGGGCCTTCTGCTTGCCGATTGGGGCATCCATTTTGTTCGTGCCAGTCTGAACTTCAATGAAGCCATAAGCGCCGTACCGCTGAGTCTGGATTGGAACGTCGTCCTCTTCACCATGGGTGTCTCGCTGGTGTGCGCAGTGCTGTGCGGCCTCGCGCCCTCGCTGAAAGCGTCGCGAACCGATATCAACACGAATCTGAAGGACGAAAGCCGCGCGGCCTCGATGAGCCGTTCGCAGACCCGTCTGCGGACGGTGATGGTCAGCGGCGAGATCGCGGTGGCCTTGTTTCTGCTGGTCGGAACCGGGTTGCTTTTCCGCGCAATTTTCCTTATTGAGCACCAGGATCTCGGCTTTCATACAGACCATCTCCTTACCGCGCGCGTGACACTCGACAAGGCACGATACAAAGATGCCGCGCAACAAACCCTCTTCGTCCAGGATCTGATTCCCCGCCTGCAACAGATTCCCGGCACGGAGGCGGTCGCCGCCGGTTCCGACTTGCCGGCAACCGGACCTGGCACGGTGACTCTGAAGATCAAGGGTCAGCCGGATTTGCCTGCGAACCAGCCGCTGAGCACCCTCGATTCTGTCGTTACCCCGGATTTCTTCCGCGCGACGGGCATCCCGCTGCTGCGCGGCCGGACATTCACGGAGACGGATAACGGCGCTGCGCCGCGCGTCGTCCTCGTAAACCAAGAGTT
>Ga0137418_10001720_pt1 | contig 20217 bp, 25 predicted proteins | sample CZODoug3_1_2_16f_FD_122242 | JGI IMG/M metagenome (GOLD analysis project Ga0137418, IMG submission 122242) | Vadose zone soil fungal communities from Angelo Coast Range Reserve, California, USA - CZODoug3_1_2_16fungal (Hybrid Assembly) | ecosystem: Environmental > Terrestrial > Soil > Vadose...
CTTAATACTCATCGACCTCCATGACCGGGTTTTGAGCGTTATCGCTGATTTCGTCAGTTGACCACCGCCGCTACTTCGAGACATCGTGGTGGTCTTCGCATAGGACGTTCTTCGGTTCTGCTTGCGCCGTGTCCTCGGCGGGATCGACAATCAGGCGTACTTCGACCAAGGCATCGGGGCAATTCTGAATTGTTTGGACGCTAGCTCTGCTGAAACCCAGCGGGAACGAGTCCCGATTGGTTTCGAGAAATCGATCGATATAAGTGTGGTCGTACACGTCGCCTTCCGCCAGCTTCCACTCCACCCGCAGCTTTGCGGCGACTTCCTTATCGGCCACAGTGTCGAGTTTTCCCATATGGTACTGGGGTCCCTCCTGGATCGAGATATTTAGATTTGCTGTTGCGTTTGAGCCGACCTTTGTCTCGGGGACAGCTGTCCAATCGAGGAAACCGTGAGTGCCGTAAAGCTTACGGAGGCTCTGCAGCCCACTGGCGACTTTGCCTCTCTCAAACAGATCACCTCTTTTTAGCGGGAATTGTTGTCGCAGTTTTTCCAGAGAGAAAGCGTGATTTTCAACGAACGTGATCTCTGCGAGTTTGTAACGAGCGCCCTCGGAAACCTCGCCTTCCAGCGTTACTGGCTTGGGAACACCCAACGGATCGCGGGGTTTGAAGCGGAGGCTCTTCACCTCGACCTTGAAATATCCACGGTCCTGAAATGAGGCCCGAACCCGCTCCTCCATCTCTTCCGAGTCCTCGTCGAAGCAGGAGCCAATCATATCGCAGGTAATGCGGGCGAGGTCGGTTGCACTGATTGTCTGCGTGCCGGTGATGGTGAAGTCGGTGATGAGGATTCCGGCATTCTTGTTGGAACGGTGATCATTGACGCATTCCGCGCGGGCAGAAAAGCCGCCGAGAGCAAAAATGGCGACAAACAAAGCCCATGGTGTAAGCCCCATGATGGCTCCTCCTCGCGTCCTGATTCACTCGGATTCTACTCCCTTGGGTTTCGTTGCCCGCACGTCGGCAAAGTTACTGTTGAAACATCGCCATTGCACTCACAACGGTCAATGAGTCAAATCGCCTGCTTACGTCAGGTGACCCGTTTACTTCCGTTTTGCCCGTCATAGATCCACGAAGGGGCCAGTGGCCTTTGATTTCGGACCCGAACACATCGGTCGTTCCCGGTCCGCAGCATGTGCCACTCCCGCTCGTCGTGTTCCACGAGAGACTATCCTTCCCCCCTTGGAACCATTGGGCAGCCGTTGCCGTATCTAAGCCTTAGGCTCCCGGGGAGGCCTATGCGTTTCACCAAGAACCCAGGCAGGATCGCAGGCTTGCTATACGTACTCGCGTCAATCGTGGGCATCTTCGGCCTCCTGTACGTTCCCAGCAAGCTGATCGTGGACGGAAATGCGGTGGAGACCGCCCACAACATCGCCGCCTCCGAGACACTGTTTCGTCTCGGCATTGCTGCGCACCTCATCGGCGAGGCCCTATTTGTCTTTGTCGCCCTAGCTCTGTATGACTTGTTCAAGGTGGTCAACCACCGGAACGCCTTGTGCATGTTGACTTTGATTCTGGTCGCAATCCCGATGGCGTTCCTGAATGAGCTGAACGCCATCGCCGCCCTCGTCCTGGTACATGGAGCCGATTTCCTCTCCTTGTTTGACCAGCCTCAACGCGATGCTCTGGCTATGCTGTTCCTCAATGTGCATGGGTATGGATTTGATGTCGCCGGAATATTTTGGGGCCTTTGGCTGTTTCCGCTTGGGCTCCTGGTGTACCGGTCGGGCTTTCTTCCCCGCATCCTGGGGGTGGCGCTGATGGTGAATTGCTTCGCCTTTCTGATAAGCAGTCTTACGTCGTTAGTACTGCCACACTACGAGGCACTCGTCCACGGATGGATGCGCCCATTCCACTTTGGCGAACAGGCGTTCATGCTCTGGCTACTGATCATGGGTGCAAAGCCAAGGCCACTGGCGAGTCCAGCCTACTGTGCAACGCCTTCGTAATAGTGGTCACAACCAGCGATTCCGCCCGTCACGGGTCGGGTTGTCACTCGGAAGTTATCGTCAGTTGGTGATAAATCACTATCACTCATCACTCATAATGACCAGAACGAGTCCAAGCAACTCTGCATGGCCGAATTAGAAAACTACACTCTTCTAACGCAGAGGATCGCAGAGCGGGGAATCAGTGTTTATGCCACCCGGACGGTGAGGATTTTGGGAGGCTTTTCTAACGTCGAGAACGTCGCAGGGCACCGAAGCCGATGCCGCCCGCGTCAAAACGCTGGCGCCTACAGACATTTCCCTCACGCTTTGGATAGACACCGACCCCGACCCAGTGCTGCGGCAGCGCTAAACCCGAGTACCATAACTTGCATTTACACTAATGCATCGGGCAGACCTGCGCCTTAGTTCGGTTGCGCGCAGCGTGATTGCGCAGGAGTGATGCGAATTGCCCATTGTTCACGGACCGAGGAGCGTGGATCTTACAGACGGGCAGAAACTGGTGTCAAACGGTTCGGGGGGTAGTATCTATCGGGAAAAATTCGGCTACCCCCAGAGGCCCAGGACGACGACTCATACGCATGTCTGGAATTGATTTTTATTTTTCCTATATATCAAGGCCGCGGCAGCCTCAGTTATCGTTGATCGGCGGGCCAGCCCGTCTGCTCGTCAGTTCGGAATGACCCGACTCATCGACCTACTAGCGCCAAGAATATGTCTTCCGCCCCAGCACTCTGCAACGTGATATCGCCAAATACGGCCGTACCCAAATACGCGCCTGTCACCAGGACTCCGCCCCCTGGGATTACGGACAACCGTGGATTTCCCGACTCAAACTGCTCTGTCCCCGCCCCGTCCGCCTTCTTAGCCCAGACCAGCCCAGCGGTTCCGTATTTGAGGACAAAGAGATTATGTGTCTTTGTGCCTCTCAACAGGTGACCTCCGACGCTGATCGTACCCGCAAAGACTCCTGCCAAGTACAGGTTGCCGGCCTGGTCATAGGCGATTCCGCTGCCGCCGTCATTCTTTGCGGTGCCGATCCGGTTCGCATTGAGCAACACACCGTTTGCGTCGTACGTAGCAATCACTGCGTCTTTGTTATAAGGGGCAGTAAACTGACCTCCTCCGAGGTTGATGTTGCTGCCCGGGGGCTGGGACGTGACGATGGTTTCACCTTGGAGCGTCGTTCCGGACCCTATATTTCCGATGAAGCCGGTGATGCTGACTTTGCCGTCGCTACTGATAGCGATATCAGTCGTGATGGCCTTGTAGCCCCCAATATCATTGACCCATTTCAGATTGCCGCTGCTATCGAACTTTGCGACAAAGCTGTCATCGGGGTAGTCAGGCGGACGTCCGACAGGCTGGCTCAGGCCCACGACAGTTTGATCCTGCCCGTCGTGACTGTGAAATGTGGCTTTACCCTCAAACCAGCCAGTGACGTAGGCGCTGGAATCGGCGTCTACGGCGACCTTTTCCGGGACAGTGTTGGGCGAAGCTTGGTTCCATTCGCCCCATTTAAAGTTGCCGTCGCTATCGTATTTGACCAGGAACATATGCCAGGTTCCGGGTCCCGGAACTGCGTTCGCAGTGCCGTCCGACGACGAAAACATTGTGCTGCCCTGGCTCACGCCTGTCATGTAAAGCGAACCTGAAATCGGTTCAATGGCCACGCCATGACCCCGGTTCACGAAGATGGAGCCTACAGTTCCTGTTTGAATCCAGGCGAGCACGCCGGAGGAACGGTATTTCGCTAGAAAGACGGTCTCGCCAACCCCCGTAACCGTCTTCGAGGAACCATCGGTTGAGGCAAACGTCGCGCTGTCGGTAAACCAGCCCGTTACGTAGGCGTTTCCTGCCCCATCTAGAGCAATGTCGGTTCCCTCATCATGACCGGATCCACCTGCCTGAACTATCCAGCGCCGAGCGCCGAAACGCCCATATTTCTCGAGGAAGATGTCCGAGTCACCGGCAGAGACAAGCACTTTCTTACCGAACTCTGCCGTTGAGGAAAAAGAACCGGTCACGAATCGTTCGCCGGTCTCGGTAACCTTAACAGCCTTACCAAAATCGGACCCGGTGCCCCCGAAGCTACCCGCCCGAACCCAAGGCGGCGCCTGGGCATTCAGTCGAAGACCGACCAGAAGGAAGAGCATAAGTGTCCATTTCAAATTACTACCGAAAGTACGGCGAATCGCAGAGTGACTCATAGTATTAGCCTCCACTGATTAGGAATCCTCGATTCACGTAGTGCACGGTCACGATCCGTTGCAACCGACTGCGATTGAGTATGAGGCCAGTTTAGAGTTTCGCGCAGCCGCGGAAAGCCACGAGCCACAGTACCGGGACCCGCAGCGGAACCTAGCACCCCTGATGTCCGCGCGAATTGTGCTACTTTGGCGATCGTTTGTCAAAGGGGCTTTGGAAAAGTTTGATGTATGACGTTTTCGATTTTCCCCTTTGGACCATGCCCGCACCAGTCGTTTCTCCGCGTCTCGCGCAGGCTTTCCCCTTACCACAAGACGCGACGTATATAGATTTTATGGGTGCCGGCTATACCGATGTTTGGTCCAAGGTCGTTCCGAAGAGCGCGGGATTTACCTGTTGTCAGGATGAAGCCGACAACAATCCCGTCTCTCAACTCAGCGAGTGGACTTGGTTTTAACACTAGGCAAGGTTGCTCCGTGGGGAGCCTCCAACTCAGAAGGTTGTCCTACCTGAAAATGTTCGCAATCATCTTCGACAGCGACCAGGCTTCGGCCGTTTCGCAGGTCGACCAGTACTATCCACACGAATAAACACGTCCGTGTCAGAGATGAATTTGTCGTCTGAAGCTGATAACGGAACGTAGAAGATGTTCAGCGACCCGGCGCCCCATCGCCCCTTTTGCCCAGGTCAATCTCGCCTGTTGAGAAATTAGATTAATTTCGGATGACAGAGGATCAGAAGCAGCCGATTGAATGATGCCAACGGTCTAGGTTAGTGTGATGCCAACAGTCTGGATTGGAGTCTGGCGAACTGGCGCACTCGTCGCAACCTGCCAGGAGACATCATGCGTCTGAACTGCCGTCATCAAACCCAGACAGTGGAGTAGGTTGTGAGCTGTTGCAACCAGTAAGAATTTCCTTGAAAAATGCCATGTCAGGCTCCAGAACAATCTAGACCCTCCTACCCTAGCCAGCGCTCTTGAGAATCGCCTGTAGCGACACGGCACGTGCCTTAGTGCCAATGTCTCAGACCGCTTCAGAGCGACCTTGCAGCGTGGAGAGCGCCGCCGCGAAGCCGGCGCGCCCCAGCCCGCAACTGGGTAGTGGCGCTATCATGTCTTCCCATTGGACAGTGAGTGAGCGACATCCTCTGATCTATTTCTTCGACAATTTGACAGAGCCTGGGCCCAGGGCTCGTCTCAGTGGCTTCTGCTGCCAGATTCAACATTGCTAACCTCGCGCCGTAATCCCATTGCGGGCTGGGGCGCGTTTCTTGTCTGCCAGTAGGAGATGGTAGAAGTTCCTTTCTTCGCTTCTTTCGCTTAATTAGCCCAGTGATCCAGGAATTGAATTGTTCTTCTACGGGAACAACTAGTCGTCGACTATTGCAGCTCTGATCGCCAGTCATCAATCATCAGTGACCCTGTTTCTGAGGTCTAACGGAACTAGTAGTCGTGGACAATCACAGCCAACCAACCAGTGGTCCAGTGACCCTATTTTGACAAGGACACTCTTTATCTCCTGGAAGGGAAAAAAAAGGTTTTAGATGAATCGCTGCAGTTGCGATTCATTCCAGCCGGAGCGGTGTAAGCGCAGCGAAGCGGAGCGTACACAACACGCTTCGGCTGGGTAATTCGGACTCTGGCCCCTAACCCATTATCCATCTTTCTTCTCTTATTTATCATGATTTACGATGAGTGATCATTGTGTGTGGATGATGCGAAAAAAGAGAAGTTGAGAATGATAGATGGACTATGGATAACGTGGCGGAAAAAGCGAAATAAGCGAATGCTTGATGTCCAGACTAGCGACCTCAATCATTCCAGAGTTGACGTCATAGCTGTCGGAACCAGACTAGCGAAAAATGAGAAAGAAGATGATCGCAGGAATGTTGGCACCCAGACAATGAACTCCAGTCTGTTCGTGTTGCTATCCAATTGTTTCCAGGAAGCGAAAGGGCCAGCTCTGTATACGGGCGCTGCTCGATTTCTTCCTCTCATGCTAGACTCCCGCATTACTGACGATGAAAGTCCTCCTAGCACTCGTGTCGTGCGTTGTGTTCTACCTCTCGGGCTCATTCTCGGGAGCCCCGACTGCCCCGAAGATTGATACCAAGGCTGTAGCTGCCGCCGGGCATCTGAATGGGGCGGAATACGAAAACGACTATTTCGGCATCGCTGTTCGGTTGCCCGAGCCTAACGAGCACCTTGTCCTCAGTGGTCTAGTTGTTGAGAACCGCGCGATTCTCCTGGAAGCAGTGAACGAGAAAGGAGACATTCAACAGAGGCACAATTTTGTGATTGTCGCTCATTCTGCTGACATTCCTGGACTGACATCCACTGCTCAGTTTGTCAGAAGCGTGCGCCATCAACTTGAACGCGAAGGTTTCCAGACCATGAGAGCAGAAATATCGGTCACGATCGCCGGACATGAATTCATCCAATCCGACCTCAAGATGGAGTCCAAGAATCAAAACTACTGCAAGGCAGTTATGTTCACTCACATCAAAGGTTATATGTTTGGCTTTTGGATGGAAGCAGCGAATAAGGAGCAACTCGGCAAAGTGACGAATTTAAACGGCCGAATTGTATTCCGATAGTTGGGAGGCGATCACGCCCGTAGTCAAACTCCCTCCACCTCATTGATTGCTGTTGAAATATCGTCAAGCGCACACCAGGGGTTCTGAGCGTAATCGCCTGATTACGACAACTAGCACCCAATTATTTAGCCCACGCTTGCGACGCGAATTAGCTTTTCAGGACCGCGTGACCCGAAGGTTCCGTTTTTTCCTTGCCGGACCGACCAGTTCTCTTCTTCGTAAAACATCACTTGCACGGGATGGGTATGCGCTTGGCGATAATGCTCGGCTATCCTTTCGAGAACACGTTGCTGCGCCGCCGCGTCTGTTACACCATAGACCGACATATCGTTGTAGAAGGAGAGAAGGATGCCGCGTCTCTCTACGCCGCAACCGACAGCCGCATGACCCGGCCACACCTTCGATGCGGGAATCACATTCGAACGGGAAGCAGCTTGGTCGAGTCCGGGGCACTCGCCCAAGCGATCTGCGCCTGTTTGGATAAACTGCATGGCGAAGACGAAAAGGGTGTAGACGACAGTCAGCGGGACAGCAATTGCGAGAGCATAACGCACTAATCCTCGAATGGCGATACCACGAGTCGCTCCACCCACGGCCAAGACAACCCCTGTCAGCGACAGAAACACACACAACGGTGGATAGAGTCCATCTAACCATGACACTGGGTAGGGCGAGTTCACCCAGACAGCAAAAACGTTGTGCCGTTCGAACAGATAGTTAAGAATTAGTCCGCCGGCAAGCAACAGCACGCCTATTATTATCGAATCCCGGTTGCGCTCACTGCTGTTTGTAATTGCGCCGATCATCTTCGTGCTTCCTCCCTCCTCTCCTCGCCGCACAAACGACCTATGCATCTTACTGCGGCTTTAGCGATTGCTGTTGAAATATCTCTATAGCACTCACTGACCGGGTTGTGAGCGCTATCGCCTTGATTACGAGAGCGATACTCCAATGGCGCGTCCACAGCTTTTAAAACTGCTGCCGTGGTGTTCAGGCCGCGCTTTCGGTGGCCAGACTGGATAGTTGTACATTTACACGGATGAAATCTTCCATGCGGTCGGTCGGCCTATATCTGTTGCATCTCTTTGCGGCCACATTCGGCGTTCTGTTGGCGACCGGAATCTTGCTGAACATTGTGCTGAAACCCTTTGAGCCGTTGATAGGTCATTTCCGGCTATTGTCGGTCGCGAAGGGACCCTACTACCCGTTACCGATTGTTCTGGCCGCTCTTGCCGGTTATTTCAGCTACATCCGATTCAAGAGCAATTATCGCTTCTGGGTGTGGATTATCCCGGCTTTGTATCTGGTGACCAAGATAGTCTTGTGGAAACCATCCAGTGTCCTAGGAGACCACGACTGGGGGCACTGCTCTGACTCACTTCTTCCCGGGCGCGCATTCCTATTACCCCGAAGAGGACGTCGTCGTACCCTTTTATACGTCTTTGTCTTACACATTGGGAGCATTGCTGGACAGAGGCAACGTGTTTCGCTTCCAGCATCCGAGTGAGACTCCTGACCCCTAGACCTCCGGGTTGTAGGTGACGCGACGGATAGGTGTTGTGAAATCGCGATAGCACTCATCGCCTGACTACGCCACGAACGAAACTGCTGTAGACTTCCGCATGTGATGAATATGAGGAGGGGTTTATGTCGAGCATCCATAACATTGCGTTCCTCGTCGGGCGGATCATCGCTGGCGGCTTTTTCCTCATGAACGGGTTCAACCACTTCGCGCAACTCAACATGATGACCGGATATGCCAAGAGCAAAGGCATACCCGCTCCCGCGCTGGCGGTGGGCGGTTCGGGCGTACTTCTTTTCTTGGGTGGACTGAGCCTGCTCCTTGGGTATCACCCGACCATCGGAGCGGCACTGTTGGTGATTTTCCTTCTGGGTGTCTCGTTCGGCATGCACAATTTCTGGACGGTTCAAGACCAACAAGCAAAGCAGGGGGAGATGGTCAACTTCCTAAAAAACATGGCCATACTCGGTCTGCTGCTAATGACCTTAGCAATCCCGCGGCCGTGGCTGATGAGTCTCGGTCGTTGATACGAGACAACTGTCGAAACATCGCCACGACGCTCATTGACCGGGTTGTGAGTGTAATGGCCTAGAATTCAACGAGCGAAATACACAGGCAAACGGAGTTCTATGCTCACCCAGACAACACGAATCGACGAGCAACGACGCGCCACTTTGATCTGCGAGGAAATAGAGCACGGTTGCAATACCTTTTCCAGAGATTTAGCGGGACGACAGGGAAGGTACGCGAATGTCGATATGCCAGTCGCGGAGCGCGACAGAAGGGGAATACCTCAGGGATACAGTGACCCTGGTGCATCTTACACACCTGAGCAGGTCGAAAAGTGGCATTGCGCACGTGAGCAATTTATGGTCGAACGCCTCATCGCTGAGCAGCAAGACAAGCATGAGGCTACGCTATTCATTTGTGGCCGCCTTCATGGCGAACGTCTAGCCGCGATTCTTCGCGCGCGCGGTCTAGAAGTTGCTGTCATCGACCTGGCCGACCAAGACTGGTTTTCAGATTCTTGGGAGATCGATTACCCATTCCTAGATTGAAGACAGAATTGGTGTTCCTACCAAAACCAGCACCCCCGCTCGGAAAAGCTTGTCTGTCGACACGGCAGACACCATGGCGACTCCCTGTTCGCTCGCAACCCATGTGATGGCGACAGCTGCGTGGAAAGACCGATGGTGGAGTCATAGAATGCCGGGACGCAGTTTCTGTCGGTCCTGATCTCATCCAGTATCCAGCAGACAAATTGAGCAACTGCTAGGAAGTAGGCAAGCAATCGACTTCTTCCCGAGTGGGTGCTGGATTAGGTTTCAGCTTTACCGAGGTAGATCCCATAGCGCGACAGTCCAGTGTGGTATGAAAAATCCACTGTCGCAGCGATCTATCGTTTCGCAGGGCACGGCGGAGGCAAAGGCCGAAGTAGCCCGTGTTTGTGTTCACGAAGCCAGGGCTGATCCCGCGATTCCGCCCGTGGCCGTGAATCAACGTCAGGTGTGTCGCGCCGATTTCCCAAGCTTGTTGTACCAGGGCATCGAGCAGTCCGCTGTCTACGATCTCAGAGGGATGGTAGCCATGAAGGCCGATCTCCATTTGCGCCTCCGGTTTGCCACCGCTCGAACTTGAGTTAATAGTATCGCCAGCGTGCGCAGGCCGATGAAAAATAGACAAGAGCGTCCATCAGGTTCCTGCATTCCTACCAAAACCAGCACCCCGCTCGGAAAAGCTTGTCTGGTGACGCGGCAGACGCACTGGCGATCCCCTGTCGCTCGCAACCCAGCCCTACCTCTATTGAGCGCGCTTACAATGGACTCCAGAATGAGAGAGAAGGACAAAATCGACGACATCTTGGTGGCGAACAGAGCCAGCGACGAGGACGACCTCAAGAAAGGGATCCGTGTAAACGTCACTTCGCCGCTTGCGTTGAGTGCTCAATTTATTCGATTGGCAGAGGCAGGCAAGCTCGAAGCGATGAGCCCTCTTGTCTTGATTCAGAAAGGGAACTTCATGGGGGTATGTCGAAACGGTGTTCAACCAAGTTATCCCAAACTGGTCAGAGGCTCGCGTGCAATCAGGGCTGAGCTCCGGCGAAGGGCTCGCCGAGGCCGCCAAGCTGGCAGGTTCTGATCCACGCCTTCTGTTCGTCGAAAAGGAATTCTCGTCGGTCTGGAAACACGCTGACAGGCGCGGCAATAGCCTGCCCATGGCTCTGCGGAAGGCTTGGGACGGAGGATCCATCCAGATTGTAACGAAGAAGGATCCCGTCCGAGTCACAGGCGCACACGTGTCACTATTGGGCCAGACCACGCTTGACGATCTTGGTCGCTACATGGATCCGGTTGAAGTGTTCAGCGGCACTGCGAATCGTTTCCTGTTTTGCTGCACGGACAGAGCACGGCAGTTGCGCGCGCGGTTAACTGTTGGACGGTCGCATAGGTCCATCCCCCAAAAGCCTTAAGCTAGGGAAAGGCTCAAAACACTGCACTCGAGAGCACTGCAAGGCTCGGACGAAGGCTGGTGGTAGATACCCGCAGGAGGCATTACGCATCAGCAGAGTTCATGGGGGCCTCAGGGCATTTCGATTTGAAAAGAAGGAAGCCTTGAGCCATTGCAGCGTGCAACTCTTCCGTCTTGCCGAAAAGACTAAGCATTTCCACACGTGCGAGGTTGACCCATGTCGAGATGCTTCGATCGGTTTCCGATTGAAGGCTGTTCCGTAGCTCTTCCAGATTTATCTCGTCAGCGCCAACTTCAACTGCCAACTCGTTGAACCACGTTGATAAGTCTGTCGCCATTTGGAGTTGTTCCGCCAGCTTGATTGCGGTGTCACGGAACAACAGTGGTTGGCCGCTCAGACGCTCCGCTGTAATTTGGGCAATTGCCGCATCAAGAATGATCACGCTTTCCAGAAACATCAGAACCGCCAAACGCAAGGCTTCAATGCTCTGTTCCGTGGTCTTCCCGCGCTACTCAGCACCTATGACGCCCAGTAACAAAATGTACTCGCGCTCTCGCTGCACCCCATTTTCAATAACCGCCACATTCGCATTAATGACCAAGTTGTAAAGTAAATCAGCCTCCTGACGAGCTTGCAGTACGGCTCGTTCGATCAGCGGTTCGGCTTCACCCTTCATGCTGTTTAGCACGGTTTCAAGGACCGCATTCGCGACCGCGCCACGATACGGCGGTGAGTGACGGACCCCTTCCTCAAAAGTCCCTGCTTGCAGTGCGTTTCTGAGCCATACGACCACCATCTGCTGAGGCGTGAGGGCGAGATAAATCGTCCTCAGACGCCGCTCATTGCTCTTCATGTTTCGAATCCTCCGCGGACTTAAAATCAAACAATTCAAGATCCGTTCCGCTCTTTCCGGTCATGACTGCTTCCAAATGGGCGAGACGCTCTTCCACCCTTCCGCTGTCTAGCGCCTTCAAGAGAATGCCGGCCAGAAACCCGATAACATTCGCGGCACGAAGATCAAATGGGCCTTGTCGAACTCGATTGATCGTTTCTTCCAGCAACCCGGTGACTTCATTGATGCTTTTGAGTGACCTGTGCGGGAGGCTGCCGACGTCAAGAGGCCAACGGCGGTTTTTCTGTCCTCCTTGACGGCCAAGCTCTGCTAGTTTCTCGGGGTTCGCGTGGAAAAAGCATAGCCCTGCTTCCACGGCAGGCGCGTGGCATGCACCACCAGCCTTCGTCCGAGCCTTGCAGTGCTTCCCACTCCGCTTTTTTGAGGAGTTCTCTGACTTGAGGCTGACGAGGGGAGGATTCCCCGCCACCAGTGGGCTGAACTTTCTCCGCGTTTGCTTACTGTTCGTCATCTTTCCTCACAGCATCGTCCGGCAATCGGTACCGGATGCGGTCCTTTCGTCGCGCTGACCGTGGGCGCAGATCTTGCATTCCGCTGCGTGACGGCCAAGATTGACAGACCCGCTCCGTCCATCTTCGGCATCGTGATCTCCCTACCGAAGCTTGTCCATAGCGTGGGTTGTGGGAAGTCAGACAGGGCTGTACAGGATGGTCGTGAGGATGAATCGCACCCCGCCATTGGCTTGCAAGCGACCCACCGACCGTACCAAAAGCGTACCAAATACCGGCAAATATACCGGTATCTCCCGTTACTAACCCTATCTAACCTCTTTAGAGTCAAGAGCCGGTGGATGGATGGCGACCGTGTGAGGATGGCACTCTACCGCTGAGTTAAGCGCCCGACCTTTTACATTCAAGCAGTTGCAGACGAATCCGTCAACCGTCTGGGAACGGAATCGAATTGACCACTCGGTTTTGTGCTTCCCGCTTCGCTGGCGTCACGGGTTGAACATAAGTGTTCATCGTGATGCTTGCGTTTGCGTGATCGCATGAGCGCCTGTGTGGTTGCAACGTTCCGCCCCTTGGCTCTTTTACCAGCGTCCCATACGTGTGACATGCCAGCCGAGAACGCTTTCCGATGCCAGCCCGAATAGCAGCGGGTCGAACGTGATCTTCCATCCCCGCAGTAGGCCAGTATGGTTGACTACCGTCCTTGTCGGGACTGCCAAAGATGTAGTCCGCGAGTTGATTGTACGGACAGCGCCCACGCCGATGTGCTGACGTACAACGCCACGGCTGAGGCGAATCTCGCCCTCCGTGAATTCCACGTCCGCCCATTTCAGGCCCAGCAGTTCACTCACACGTAACCCTGTGGTAAACAGTACTAAATCAAGGCTCCCGGTGCGATCAGCCACTGGAGATGAGATAAGCCTCGATAATCACGCGATCTCAGTATTGTCCTTTAGTTAGCTGTACGGGCCACATTTTGGTGGCATAGGCTGAATTATGCCAGTCGAGACAGAACTTCCGAGCGACCCGGAAGAAGTTCGGATGCTGGAATCCTCTGCCGACTTGGCACGGGGAAGAAAAGGCCGCCGCCCACCGATTATCGCACCCGCGTTATAGCATGTTGTATCCGGAATACAAGCGACTGGCGGAGGCGCTCGAAGCCCTACGAGTCAAATGCGCCCAAAAAAGGTGGGCCGTATGGGCGCATCGCCAAAAGATGCGAGACAGAGAGCGACTAGCAATCTGGAGACAAAAGCGTCGCACTCTCTTGAGCCGATTATTCCCCTAGATGGCTGCTTTTCGTTTTGTTGCGCTTCGTTTCTATGGCGTCGATTGCGGCAAATCTCCTATCCTGATGTGGCGCAAAACGCATGCCACCTGAATGCAGTTCACACGGTTCCCCAATCGCTGCCCAACAGGTGGTACAACGCACGGAGTTTATCTGCTTCACGGTGAGTTCCTTGGTTTTCATTCAGCCTTCGTCTTCCTGCTCAAGCGGTGGCTCAACCGGTAGGAAGAAAACGTCCCGTTCTGTTCGAGTCATATCCCTGCCGAAAACCTTCTTGAATCGGCGCTGGATTTCTTCGGGGTGAAACAGTTCCTCACCTGACTCATACATACGCACGGAGCCTAGGCCAAGGCAACGGAAAAAACTGAGCAATATTGAACGATGAATCAGAAAAACTACCAGCCCCGTTACCGGCTATCAGCAGCAGGCACACAATCGGAAGCATCCACAGTGGAATTCGTGCGAAGTGCCCGGTTCGCTCCGAGGGGACCCGGGCGAGGGTATCGAATCGTACTGAGTGCAGCATCGGATGTGGTATACACTTGCCCTCTGTTTTGAAAGTTCGGAGTGAACCGCAAAATGGACAGCGACCTCATAGACCAACGGATGAAGGAATTGGCTGTGAAGATCGCAACCGAGCAGGACCGCGAACAGGTTCTAGTTCTGACCAAAGAACTTAACCAATTGTTAGAACTACAGCAACGCCAGAAAGCCCCCGAACCATCCTGATGCAACTTGCGCCGTCAATCCTTTACGAATCGGGGTAGTGTCCGGTTGCTAGGACTTCTTTGTTATTTGGGTTTGTAGGTGCTTGATTCGTTCGGACAAGACCTCCGCGTGTCGAGCGGTTTTCTTGGCTCTCTCGGTTGGGTAATCGTGCACCTTGGAGCGACAGGCGGGTAAATAGCACCTCTCTGCCGAATGGCAACACATCCATTACAGAACAACCGTCGGAGCCGTAGCTTTATGGCTGCTGGCGGCTTGGGCATGTATGAGGAGCGGTGACACGGCTCGGCTTCCCTGGACCAGCCTTCGCCGACGGCTGAATGCCTGAGCCGTTCAAGGTGTGCTTTGGCGCATAGTTCGCGAACCCGGTCACCCACAGGGCCCACTCGAAGGATGCCTACGGAAAACACCCTAGAGCAGGTCTGTCAGTTTCTATGGTATGAAACACGGCTAGTCGCGAGACTTGCCGACTCCCGGACTGGGAGAATTGAGTACACATGAGTGCCAAGAACAAGGTCAATATTCTCATGGTTGATGATGAGCCGGGCAAGCTGCTCAGCTATGCGGTCATGCTGGGTGACTTGGGAGAAAACCTGATCAAGGCCAATTCTGGCAGAGAAGCACTCGAACTGCTGCTGAAGAATGATGTGGCCGTCGTCCTGACGGACGTAAGCATGCCGAGAATGAATGGTTTTGAGTTGGCAGATATTATTCGGCAGCATCCTCGCTTTCAACAGACTCCGATCCTCTTTATCTCAGCCGTGCTTCTGACCGACTCGGACCGGCTTAAAGGCTACCAAGCCGGAGCGGTGGATTACATTTCAGTACCGATTGTTCCCGCATTGTTGCGGGCAAAAATCTCGGTTTTTGTTGAATTGCACCGCCGTGCTCAGCAGTTGGAGGCACTCAATGTAGAACTCCGCCGCCTCTCTAATAGTCTGATCGCAACGCAAGATGAAGAGCGTCGCCGCATTGCACGTGAATTGCACGATAGCTTAGGTCAGGAACTAGCAGCGGCAAAGATGGCGGTGGACGGAATTCTGTTGGGGGATCATTCGACTGGTTCCCCGAGCAAGCTGGTCATCGCCGATGCGAGTGCCATGATCGACAGGGCAATTCAGCAGGTCCGAAGCATTTCTCATCTCCTTCATCCTCCCTTACTGGACGAAGTTGGCCTGCTTTCTGCCCTGCGTTGGTTCCTCGAAGGTCTCACAAAGCGCAGTGGCATCGAGACTTTTCTTGATGTGCAGCCTCCCGCCTTCCCTAGGCTTGTACCTGAATTGGAAACGGCAGTCTTCCGTATCATCCAAGAGGCTCTCACCAATCTGTTTCGCCATTCAGGAGCGCGGAATGGGTGGGTTACTCTCAAGCACCAGATCAGCCAACTCGTCATCACGATCCGCGACGACGGGAAGGGCATTGGCAAAGGTGTCGCGGAGTTTCAGTGTGGCAGCATTGGCGTGGGCATTGGAGGTATGCGACAGCGGATCAAGGAATTTGGTGGCGTGCTGCGGCTGGAAAATACAAATCCCGGAACGCGCGTCGAGGTCACTCTCCCTTGCAGCAGTTTGGTCTCCGCAGAAGCAACTGTTACGCCTATCTTGGAGGATATCTTGCCAAGTAAAGCTGCCAAAAGTGCCTTGTTGGCGCCAAGTACGCCAGCAGCCACAGCAAAAACTGACGTGCCCCCCCCAGAATGGGGACTAACCAGCCCGCCGCTGTGATCTGGGTTAACGGCCAAGCGCCTGAGGCGTCCGGCGTGTTCTTTGATCGCTGCCCTGAGTTGAGAGAAAATATTGTGTAGGTTCGGCGGGGTCCTGACTCTTCACAGCTCTGGCGCATAGCTCGCGAATCCGGTCATCCAATCGCCTGGGCACAGACGAAGTGGGCAGTGCCCGTAGTTTCCAACACGGCAAGCGATTCATTCGATGCAGGACACTCTGTAGACTCACCGGATTCTTTCCGAAAACTAAACCGAATCGGCTCGATTTGGCGAGTGGGAACCGAATGCTATCGAGCCAGGATGGGTGTGTTGTTCTTGAAGCGGGTCGTAGGGATGTGGCCTATCTCCTGATTGTCATTTCGGCGGCAGGGCTGGCATAGGTGTTTTTGGCTCCCTCCCGTTAGATGCGACAAGGCTGCCAGTAGCGAAAGCGCCCAAACCCCTTCCAAAGAAATAGCCCCTGGCTCAATCTGATCTGCGACAGGAAGTGAAAAGGCGGTCTAGTGTTTCCTATCCGCTTGAAATCACGCAGCCTTCTTTGGCCGATCATCATCACTGCTCTGCACGGAATGCTGTAACTGCCCACGAATGGCCCGAAGGTTCGAGAGAGGAAACCAGAGCACTTGGGTTGCACGCCAGAGCCTCTCGGGGCCAGGAATATAACTTATCAGGTTGGCTAAAGGCGGCGGTCCGTATTGCTCCATTCGTCTTTTCCACCACTTGACCACTTCCACACACATCATCAACGTGCCGACTAGAAACATTGTCGATAGAAGGAGCGTCATGTGCCGTTCGGCTGCGTGATTTCCCATTGCGCTTTCCCTGACTGGGAGCCTAGAACTCATGGGGTCTGATTTCAACGTCGAGGGCAATTCCACCAACAGCATGCGTGGTTGTTCCGGTTGTCCTGAAACCCGCACCCCGAGCCAGTGCATTCCACCGGGGGCAATGATATCCGCTGGCAATCCTCCCAACGTAGTCTCACCCAGCAGGACCGTGTAGCCTCCTTCGGCATCCAGACGCACGTTCTGTGTCTCCTGCCAGTACGCCGACCCCCCATAGGGCTCGTCGTACATCATGAAGTGCAGGGCGACTGTGCCACCCATGAAGCTACGCTGCGTTTCGGTTAGAGTTCCGGAGAATCTGAATAGACGTTGCACGTTGACGCTATCGCCGAGTGGAGGCGACAGCGCGCGTGCAGAACCAAGGGAAAAACATCCGACGATGAGGCAGACGAGTGGGAGCTTCACAGTCAGTTACCGCTGGATACCTCGGCAGAGTGGCACAGACGCACATACTGTTCGATACAGTAAATTCTGTAGAGGCGCGGAATTCTTTACCGCAACTAACCGACGTAACCGTTTGCCTCATTTGGGTGAGCGAGAGGCAGCGGTCATCGAGCTAGGATTAAAGGGTGTCGTTCTTGAAGCGCATAACTGCATTGTGGCCTTATGTCCTGATCGGCATTTCCCTCGTAGGGCTGGCTTATACGTTCTTGGGTGCATCCCGTTAGATTCCTACCCACTCCGGGCGCAAGAATGTTGGGCCTTCGCGCTGAATGCGTAGTCGAACACTATGCGGGATGCCCGCCTTCACCGGTCTACATCGGAGTCCGGCGGTTTGCGACGCGGACACTTTTTGCCGGTGTGAGCGGCAACAGGAGACCTCAGGCAGTCCGTCAAATAGACATGGCACTCAAACCGATAATACTAACCATTCTTATGTTTGGCGTTTCGCGTGGACTCGGGGTGACCTCAGAACCTTCCGAGAATTCGCAAGCATCGGCGAATGAACTTGTGCGAAAGATCGTCGCGAATGAAATCAAGGCTGAAACCGAAGACCATAGCCACTGGGCTTTCCAGCTTCAAACCGAGAAGGGGGGAAGAAGAGAACTCGAGGAGGTGGTCGAAACCAAGGATGGCAATCTGCAACGTCCTGTCTGCGTGAATGGCCAACCGCTCACAGCGAAACAGAAAGAGGAAGCGAACCTGCACATCCAGAAGCTCGTCCACAACCCGGGGGCACTGCGACGGTCATTGCGAGACGAAAGTGAAGATACCACCCGTAGTCAGAACATGCTTAAGCTGATGCCTCATGCATTCAACTTCAGCTATGAAGAGAAAGACTCCGGAGACTTAGTGAAACTGAAGTTCACACCCAACCCGCGGTTTCGGCCGCCATCGCGTGAGGCGCTGGTATTTCACGCGATGGAAGGGGAAATAACCGTCAACGATAGGCAACAGAGGCTGGCAGAAATCTTAGGTCATCTCATCCATGAAGTGAAATTTGGAGGTGGCCTACTTGGACACCTCGATAAAGGCGGACTGTTTCATGTCGGGCAAGAACAAGTATCGCCAGGCTTCTGGGAGCTGACAGTTTTGAATGTACAAATGAAGGGCAAGGTTCTTTTCTTCAAGACAATAGGTGTGCGGCAGAAGATAATTCGCAGCGGCTTCCGCCGGGTGTCCGATGATTTGCCCCTTGCTCAAGCAGCTGAAATCCTCCGCGAGTCGGCGATGACTGCAACTGATAGCTGCAAATAGAGTAGCTATGAAGAATCATAGTGCTATGGTACCTAACTCTATTAACAAGAAGCCATTGAGATCAATACCGCTGCGCCGCTCGCGACAGTTGAATGTACCGAGAGGTTGCGTTTTCATGCGCCAATCAAACTGTCCATCCTGTGTTTTTCTGTCTTTGCCGTTCTGGGCGCCTGCGTTTTGTTGTGCCAGAAACCCGCCCGCAAGTTGAGATTGCTACCGCTTCTCGGTAACAATTCGATGCCGAAAAGTGGTGCAACTCGTGGGAACGAATGTGGGAACCGAACTTATTTTCTACTGCTCTTTCCGTGCTTCTGGGTTCCCTGTATGCCTGCTAACTCCTTGATTATGCGTATCTTTGGCAGAGTGTGAGGATGGCACTCTACCGCTGAGTTAAGCGCCCACTTTGATGCGGCAAGTTCATCATTAGACACAAGTTCCCGATCCACCCCGCGTTCACTGAATCGTCTCTGGCTCCCGCATTGGCACCCGCATTCCTTCCGCAGGAAGCAAATGTTGAGCACTGGCTTGTGAACGCCCTCAAGGGAGGATTTCTAGAAAAATGAATGCGAGACCGGAAATAAGAGATGCCATTTTGATAAGGCGAATGAAGTATTGGCTTGGGATTGCGCGATGTCCGTTGCTGAACACCCTAATCGGCTACCTCCTGCTCCACTGGCTCTACTACTACAAGCCATTCGAACCTGACACAAGGGAATCGCACCCAGAGTAAAGTGCGTAGTTGTTGATAATCGCGTTATCACTCCATTCCGACCGAGCGGCTCAACTGTGAGGTCGGACGCAGCCCATGCGCCTCGGCACCCCTGATGGAATCCAACCAGCCGCAGAACGCCGCCAAATTAGGTTGTCGGAAATTTCGGTTACACGCCCTACTAGCATCGCTTAGACGTTGGCTCCGCGCAGACAGCCATTGCGTTTGACACAGCCTACCTTGCGCGACAACAATCTGTGCCTATGCGTAATCTCTGCGGCTTCTTCCTGCTGCTGCTCTGGACCGCTAGTGGATACTCCCAGAGCAATTCCTACCTGTTCGTCTGGGCGGGCGATGACGCCAAGAAGAGCAGCGACTTCCTCGCGGTACTGGATGCCGACTCAAAGTCTCCGCATTACGGTCAATCAGTGGCATCAGTTTCAGTCCCCGGCCCCAGTGGCACGCCCCATCACACGGAACTGGAGATGCCGGACGGTGGCTTCCTATTGGCGAACGCTTTTGAAAGCGGGCGCACAATGCTGTTCGACTTGCGCAAGCCGCTTTATCCGTCTCTCGTTACGTCGTTCGGCGATTTGGACGGCTACATGCACCCCCACACCTACGTGCGGCTGCCTAACGGCCACGTGCTCGCAACGTTCCAATATCACGGCGGGCACGAACCCAAGTCTGATGGCGGGGGGCTGGTCGAGTTCGACGAACGCGGGCATCTCATCCGCAGCAGCAGTGCCATGGACTCAGCAGCAAACAACGAACTCATCCGTCCCTACAGCCTCGTGGTTGTTCCGGCGCTTGACCGGATCGTCAGCACGAACACATCCATGCACGCGGATAGAGACACCCGTACAGTGCAGGTCTGGCGGCTTTCTGACCTGAAACTCCTGCGGACACTGGTGCTACCTCCGGGGCCACGCGGATCGGAGCAGCTACTCCCCGGCGAACCTCACCTGCTTGCTGATGGAAAAACCGTGCTTGTCCACACCTTCGCGTGCGGGTTGTACCAGATGGAAGGCATCGAGACTGGCGAGCCATCGGT
>Ga0137418_10001721_pt1 | contig 20195 bp, 18 predicted proteins | sample CZODoug3_1_2_16f_FD_122242 | JGI IMG/M metagenome (GOLD analysis project Ga0137418, IMG submission 122242) | Vadose zone soil fungal communities from Angelo Coast Range Reserve, California, USA - CZODoug3_1_2_16fungal (Hybrid Assembly) | ecosystem: Environmental > Terrestrial > Soil > Vadose...
TGGTGACTGAAGCGGTGCGCGGCGAGGGCGGCATCCTGACTAACAAACTGGGCGAGCGTTTCATGGAAAAGTACGATCCCAAGCGTATGGAGCTATCCACGCGCGATGTGGTGGCCCGCTCGATCTACACCGAGGTCAGGGAAGGGCGCGGCACCGAACACGGCGGCGCGTATCTCGACATCTCGCACAAGCCAGCCGAGTACGTTAAGAAAAAACTGCCCAGCATGTATCACCAGTTCAAAGAACTGGCGGACGTGGACATCACCAAGGGACCCATGGAAGTTGGGCCGACGTGCCATTACATGATGGGCGGAATCCGCGTGGAAGCGGAGACGGCGGCGTCGACCATCCCTGGCTTGTACGCGGCGGGTGAAGCGGCTGCCGGACTGCATGGGGCAAACCGCCTGGGCGGGAATTCACTTTCTGACCTTCTCGTCTTTGGGCGACGTGCCGGAGCTGCGGCGGCGGAGTACGCGAAGAAATCGGCTGCGCCGCGCGTGGACGATGCCGCGGTGCAGGATGCCGAGCGCGAGATGGTTGAGCCTTTCGAGCGCACCGGCGGCGAATCGCCGTATGAAGTCCATCGCGACCTGCAGCGGACGATGCAATCGCTGGTCGGGATCTTCCGGGTTGAAGAAGATCTGAAAGCGGCTCTTGTCGAGTTGGAGTTGCTGAACGCTCGGGCCGCGAGGGTTCGAGTGGAAGGATCGCGAATGTTTAACCCCGGGTGGCACATGGCGAAAGACCTCAAGTCCATGCTGCGGGTCTCGGAAGCGGTAACGCGTAGCGCGCTGGTGCGCAAGGAAAGCCGTGGCGCGCATAGCCGCATCGATTATCCAAACTACGATCCGGTTTGGGAGAAACAGAACAACGTGATCAAGCGCGAGGGCGACGCGATGAGTCTGCGGCAGACTCCGGTGAAGGAGATGCCAGCGGAGTTGAAGCAGCTTTTGGCTGAAGAAGAGGTAACAGCGGCGAAAACCTAGGTCCCTCGGCTGCGGCGACGCTCTGCGCCTTCGCTCGAGATGACAAATCAGGGGATGAATGGCTGACGTAACTTTACGAGTTTTTCGCGGCGACAAGGACGGCGGGAGGGCGGTCGACTTTACCGTTCCGGTGACTCCTGGGATGGTGGTGCTGGATGCGCTGCATTACATCCAGGGGCATCTCGCTTCGGACCTTGCGGTCCGCTGGAATTGCAAGGCAGCGAAATGCGGGTCGTGCTCGGCGGAGGTGAACGGCCGCCCGCGACTCACCTGCAAGACGCGCGTGGACTCGCTTCCCATGGAAGAGCCCATCGTTGTCAATCCGATCAAATCGTTTCCCGTGATCAAGGATCTGGTGACGGACGTTTCGTGGAATTACAAGGTCAACAAGAAGATCACGCCATTCACCCCCAAGGCAAATGTCGAATGGAAGATGTACCAGCCCGACGTGGACCGGGTGCAGGAGTTCCGCAAGTGCATCGAGTGCTTCCTTTGCCAGAACGTGTGCCACGTACTGCGCGACCACGAGAAGAGAGAGGAATTCGCTGGGCCAAGGTTCTTTGTCCGCGTCGCAGGGCTCGAGATGCATCCGTTGGACGGGGTGTCGCGCGTCAAAGCGCTAAAGGAAGAGATGGGGTTGGGTTACTGCAACATTACCAAGTGCTGCACCGAGGTCTGTCCCGAGGACATCCATATCACTGACAACGCCATCATCCCGCTGAAAGAGCGGGTGGTGGACGAGTATTATGATCCGGTGCTGAAGATGGTGCGCAAGATCTTTGGCGCGAAGTAGGACCTTATGGAGTACAAGCCTAAGACAATCTCGAAGGCCGGAATCGCCGAGGCCAACAGCAAAGCGGAGCGATATCGTTTCTTGAACCAGCCGGAGGAGGCGGAGTCCATCTGCCTCGATGTTCTGGCTGTCGATCCTGAGAACCAGCTGGCGTGGCGGAATCTTGGGTTGGCTATCACCGACCAGTTCACCGGGGAGCCGAACGACCGTCACACTGAAGCTGAGCTAGCGTTTGAAAAGCTGACCGACAAATATGAGCGGCTGTACTACATGGGCATCATGCACGAGCGGCGGGCCAAGTCGCAGCTTCGCTCCGGTCACCTGCCGCACACGCTATTAGTTATCTTCGAAGAGGCGATGCGCTGCTTCGACGAGGCGCGTAAGGTCAGCCCACCGGCGAATGACGATGCCATCCTGCACTGGAACACTTGCGTGCGCCTGCTACAGAGCCGCACCGACGCCGACTGGCACAGGGAACACCAGGAGATCGAGGGCATCGATGCGGGCGACAGCCAGCCGATGTGACTGAGATCTCGACGAGCGTAAAAAAAGCCCGGCCGAAGCCGGGCTGATTTCTTTTAAGTCTCAATTATTTCTGCACCGCGGGTCATTCGGGTTGATATTGCAGCGGGGCGGCGGCCCAAAGGTGTGGATGGTCGCGTACGCAACTTCACCCACGATCGCAAATAACGAGAGTAAAACCAGTAAACGTGCGAGTTTCATCTCCATACCTCCATCAGGCAGGATAGTCGCCGTTGGCTGGTTGCGGAATGAACAGATTTGTCAGAAATGAAGCAGCACAGTTGAAACTTCCGTTCGAGCCTGTCAGAGGGTCCGGTCAGGCCAAGTCGCGAGCAATTAGAAAGCCCGGCCATGGCCGGGCTGCATAGGGGTTCCCGTGAAACTTTGTTTAGTTGCAACGTGGTTGGTTCGGGAATCGGTGACAGTCAGGGACTGGGCCGAACGAATCAATAGTTGAAGCACCGATGGCACTTGCCAGCACGAATACTCCAAAGAACAGCAATACACGTACAAGTTTCATATTGAAACCTCCGGGCAAATGCTAGTCCCGCTCCGATGGAAGTTTCAATCTGTAAGCCACCAAAAGTGAGCTGTAACGGTCGGCCCGCAGAATACAGGGACGAAATCCTCAGTAGAAACTTCGCCTTAATCTATTCTCACTGCCTTGGCGATTGTTTTTTCGTAGCGCTTCCATGGCAGCAAGCGCTTCAGCCACAACTGTATCTTGGCGTCGCGTCCGACAAGGTACCGCAGCTTCGGGTTGGGGTTGTCGGCGATGTCTGCGATCAGGGTGGCGACGATCTGCGGATCGGCCTTGCTGACTTTTGTCTTCACAAACTCGGAGTAACGCGCTCCGCGCTCGTGATTGGGTGACCTGGGATCGACCGCGAAGGCTCCCAGTTTTACGTTGCGGTCCCAAATGTCGGTGGCAAAGGCGCCGGGCTCAACCAACACCACGCGGATTCCCAGCGAATGGGTCTCGATACGCAAGGCCTCGCTCCAACCTTCCAGCGCAAATTTCGATGCAGAATAACTGCTGACCACAGGTTGAGCCACCAACCCGCTGATGGATGACACCATGATGATGTGTCCGGACTTCTGCGCGCGCATTGTGGGAAGCACAGCTTTGGTGACCGAGACGTGCCCGAAGAAGTTAGTTTCGAATTGCTGGCGGATCTCGGCATAGCGAAGGTCTTCGGCGAAGCCGGCCAGGGCAAAGCCGGCGTTGTTGACCAGCACGTCGATCCGCTTGTGGTATTTGATGATCTGATCGATGGTCGCGAAGAGCGTCCCCCCGTCGGTGATGTCGAGGCGACGGACATCGACGGAATCCTTCAGCCCGGCTGCGCCCAGCGCTTCGTCGAGACGGCCGCGGCGGGTGGTGTCGCGCATGGTTGCCACGACGCGGTAGCCGCGCTTGGCCAATTCGACGGTAGTGAGCAGCCCGAAGCCGCTCGAACTGCCGGTGATCAGTGCGACCTTGCCATTCATAGTTGACTATTGTGTATCACGGCTGGGCGGATACGGCGATAGGGGGGAACCGGGATCCGCAAGGCTGCGCGCCCGATCTGGACTTCAGCCTCGCTTGCGATTTTGTTCCTTGAGGCGCAGGAACCACATGTACATCTCGTCCACGCGGTCGATGTCTTCGGAGAGGACGCGCTGGTCGGCGTACTTGTGGATGGAATCATCTTCGTGACGCCGCTTCAGGTTGGTGACGACCTGGTAGAGTTCATCTACCTTGGAGTGCATGATGCGCAGATCGGCGATGAGACGCATCTCCTCCACATGGAGCGATCGATCGTGTAGGTGTTGTTGATTGGACTGCTTTGATTTCGCCATCATAGTCTTCGTCGTTTAAGCTCCTGGTCCGGCGAGGTGGCAGTTCGATATTTTACACACGAACTCGCCCGACGTGTGGTGACCAGTCTGGTTCAGTTTGCAAAACTCTCTCTGATACGAGAAGATAAATAGTTCCCACAGCAGTTCTGTTCTCTTAATCTCCCACACAGGATGGATGGATGCCTACGCGGTCGAAGAACTCACGTATTGAGATGCAGAAAAACAAGCCTTCGCAAATAGAACCGGCAAAAGGAAAGCTGGGAGTGATGCTCCCCGGCATGGGCGCAGTGGCCACCACGTTCGTGGCCGGCGTAGAGGCAGTCCGTAGGGGGATAGCCAAGCCCATTGGGTCGCTGACGCAAATGGGTACCATCAGGCTGGGCCAACGGACCGACAAGAACTCGCCGCTCATCAAGAAATTCGTCCCCCTGGCTGACCTGAAAGACCTGGTCTTCACCGGGTGGGACATCTTTGAAGACGACATGTACACCGCTGCTACGAAGGCCGGCGTCCTTGACCGGTACCTACTGGAGCAGATCAAACCGTTCCTCAGTGGCATCAAGCCGCGGAAAGCCGTCTTCGACCAGAATTATGTGAAGCTGCTCAGCGGCAAGAACGTAAAAAAGGGCAAGAACAAGATGGAGCTGGCAGAGCAATTGCGCCAGGACATCCGCGATTTCAAAAAGACTTCCGGCGCCAGTCGCCTGGTTATGTTGTGGTGCGGTTCGACCGAAATATTCTTGAAGCCTACGCGGGTGCACTCGTCGGTCGCGGCCTTTGAAAAAGGCATGATGAACAACGACGAGAACATTGCGCCCTCGATGATCTATGCCTACGCCGCGCTCTCTGAAGGCGTGCCGTTCGGGAATGGAGCTCCGAACCTGACGGTCGATCTCCCGGCGATGCATCAGCTGTCGGTCAAGAACAACGCGCCCATCTGTGGCAAGGATTTCAAGACCGGGCAGACCTTGATGAAGACGGTGCTCGCGCCGGCGTTCAAAGCGCGCATGCTCGGGCTGAGCGGATGGTATTCGACCAACATCCTGGGCAACCGTGACGGCGAAGTTTTAGACGATCCGGAGTCGTTCAAGACCAAGGAAGAATCGAAGCTGGGCGTGCTGGAACACATCCTGCAGCCGAAGTTGTACCCCGACCTCTACAAGAATATCTTCCACAAGGTGCGGATCAACTATTATCCGCCGCGCGGCGATAACAAAGAGGGCTGGGACAACATCGATATCTTCGGCTGGCTAGGTTATCCCATGCAGATCAAGGTCGACTTCTTGTGCCGCGACTCGATCCTCGCCGCGCCGATCGTGCTGGACCTGGTGTTGTTCCTCGATCTTGCGAAGCGGAGCGAAGAGTTGCGCGGTATTGGCATTCAGGAATGGCTGAGCTTCTACTTGAAGTCGCCAATGACCAAGCCGGGGCTGTATCCCGAACACGACCTGTTCATCCAGTCGATGAAGCTAAAGAATACGCTGCGCCATTTGCGTGGCGAGCAACTGATCACCCACCTGGGCTTGGAGTATTACGACTAAACGCTGGACTGCGTTAGATCAAAAGGCCGCTGAAGTGAGCGGCCTTTTACTTTGGTGGCGCACCTTGGCGGCACAGCACTCATCTAACCACGCATGTTGTGCCGCCGTCGCATCTGCTTCCTATTGCTCCTGCTGGTGTTGAGCCAGGCAGCGTTTGGGACCATCGGCAGCTTTCGCGGCAAGATCGTAAGCGCGCCGACGGGACAGGCGCGCGCGGGTTGGGTCTTCGTCCAAGGACCGAATGGCCGCCTGCGCCTGGTCGACATCCGAAAGGCCGAATTCGCCTTCGATGATGATTTTCGCGCGCCGGCAGACCTCAATCCCTCCGCCAAACTATTGCTGCAAGGGGCCGAGGTCCGAGTGGTCGGAGAGCAACAGGATGGGGAATGGCGCGCCATGCGGGTAGAGATCATCCGCCTGGCGGCGTCTACACGCGCGAATAGTTGACGCGGAAACCGCTTTCCAAGCAGCCGAATGCCTTGCTCTTGCGTCTAATCTCCCAACGGAACTTGGTTCCCAACGACTCCCTTGAAAAAGCCTATAATGAGCGGAATAGCTCCCACAATCAGCGGGTGTCGTGTAATGGAGTGTCCCATGAGATCGCGAAATCTACTTCTAGTTCTCACCCTTATTGCCGGACTGGCCGTTTCGCCCGTCGTACTGGCGCAAACGCAAGGCACGGCGCCCGCGCCGGCTACTCCCGCTCCGCCTGCCGCCGCTCCGCAAGCGACCCCGCCAGCTGCTCCTGCTGCCGCGGCTCCGCAAACGAGCACGCCTGCCGCCGATGCTTCACAAGAACCGATGAGTCTGGATGATCTGGTCGCGATCTTGAAAGACAAAAAGACGTCGCGCAACGCATCGTCAATCGTGGTGGCTCGCGGGACCAAATTTGACCTCTCGAAGGACAACGTTGAAAAGATCCGCAAGGCCGGTGGCGACGAACAGCTGATCTCGACCATCGCCCTGCAGAGCGGGCAGGACGACCCCACCAAGCCGGAGATGAAGTCCGACGACCAGATCAAACACGATGGCAGTAAGAAAGACGTGGATGCCATCGGAAATCGCGAGGTGGGAAAGCGGGGCTTAGGTAACTGGTATTCGCTGGAACGCGAAATGGCGATGGGCAAGCAGTATGCCCAGCAGGTTGAGAGCACGGTGAAGCTAGTCCAGGACCCAGTGGTCACGGAATACGTAAACCGGATCGGACAGAATCTAGTGCGCAATTCCGATGCCCGCGTGCCTTTCACCATCAAGGTAATCGATTCGGACGAGATCAACGCTTTTGCCCTGCCGGGAGGATATTTCTACGTGAACTCCGGGTTGATCCTGGCCGCGGATGACGAATCTGAACTTGCGGGCGTAATGGCGCATGAGATCGCTCACGTGGCAGCGCGCCATGCCATGCGGCAACAGACGCGCGGTACGTTGGCACAGATCGCGACCATCCCACTGATCTTCGTGGGCGGCGGCATCGGCTACGCAGCGCGGTCGGCGATCAGCCTGGCGCTTCCGATAACCTTCATGAAGTTCTCGCGCGGGTTCGAGGCTGAAGCCGACTACCTGGGCGTGCAGTATATGTACAAGACCGGGTACGACCCGAACTCATTCGTCTCATTCTTTGAAAAGGTGCAGGCGACGGAAAAGAAGAAACCGGGTTCACTGGCGAAGGCCTTTGCAAGCCATCCACAGACGCCCGACCGCATCTCGGAGACACAGAAAGAGATCGCCACCATCCTGCCGGCGCGCGAGCAGTACATCGTTACTACGTCGGAATTTGATGACGTTAAAGCACGGCTGGCGGCGATCGAGAACCGTCGCAAGGTCGATGACAAAGACAAAGATAAGCCGAGCCTGCGTCGCGCGTCTACCGGGGGCAACGGCGGGGACAAGCCCGATAAGACCGAGCGTACCGATAAGGACAAAGACAAGAATGGCGACGATGTTCCGCCCGTCTTGCACCGCCGCGACGATTAGTCTGCTTCCCGAAATTAAAAAACGGCAGCCAATGGCTGCCGTTTTTGTTTGCGAATCCGGTCAGCGGTGCTGATGCATCTGCTGGACCCGCCGCATGGCGAGTTCTGAGCTGTCGCCCGATAGGAGCTGAATCAGGCTGCGCTGGGCATCGATCACGCGACTCTGTTCGAGGTTCACAGCTGTCATGAAGACGATGGCGACAGCCATAATGATGGTGATACGGCGCTGACGCAACCAGCCGCGCCTTTCGGGCCCGAATTGAGTGAAAGTTTGCACAAGGGTTAAGAGCTCAATCCGCGATGGGAAGTTGCATGCTTCAGACGCCCGCAGAGGAGGACTGGTTCTTGGATTCAGCTAGCCGAGATAGAAGCGTGCGCACCAGTTCCATCTCGTTATCGCTTTCTTCCGGGTAGTTAACGATGGCGGAAGCGGCCTGGACGAACGGTTCACCATTCAGGTGCGCTGAGGGGTGGGACTCGATCTGATGGCGCAACTTGTCGGCGACGCTGAGTGCCTGCTGCGACTTGGTTTCGGGCAAGATCAACGCGAATTGGTCTCCGCTGTAGCGACAGATCACATCGACGCCCCGAAGTTGCTGCTTCAGAATGGTCGCGATGCCGCGCAGCAGGACGTCTCCCGCGTCGAAGCCGGCGATGGAATTGATATGTCGCAGACCCCCAATATCGACCAGCACGACCGAGAACGTACCGCGATATCGCCGCGCGCGGCCGGTCTCAAGTCCAAGCGCGATGTGAAAATAGCGTTGGTTGTAAACCCCGGTCAGCGAATCGGTGTTGCTCACCCTGCGCAGTTCGTCTGAAAGTTGCACGTTTCTGATCGCGTTGGCGGAGACGTCCGTCGCGGCCTGGGCGATGGACCGATCGTCTACGGTAAAGAAATTGGCTTCAGGATGGATGACCAGAAGTGCGCCCAGAGTCTCCGCGAATGAGATCAGCGGGACGCAGAGTTCAGAGCCGGAACCGGAGAGGGCGGAGGGCCATTCGGGACGGCTGCCAACGTCGTTGACTAGAACGTTCATGCGGGCATCAAAGGCCTGCGCCAAAATGCCGTTCTTCGCCGAGGCCGAATAATCAGCAGGCCAATCGTTACGGGTGCCCGAATGGGCACGCAACTCCAATGCACCATCCGGTCCGCGCAGCACAATCCCAACCTCTGAACCTTCGAAGGTGTCGCTGAGAAGATCCGCCAAGGTGCTTAGCAGCTGGTCGAGATCGCTGGAGGCGGTGGTGGCGCGGGCGATGAGATGGATGATCTCGATCTGCCGCATGCGACGACGCTCGGTGGAATGCAGACGGGTGTTCTCAAGCGCGACCGCAGCCTGGCTTGCGAACAGTGCCAGGAGCCCGATCATGTCGTCGGAGAAGTAATCTACCTTGCTGCTTTCAATATCGAGTACGCCGATCACCGAGTCGCGAACGATCAATGGCAGAGCCAACTCGCTTCGGATCTTGGGGTCGACTTTGAGATAGCGCTCTTCGCGGCTGACATCGGGAACATAGAGAGGCGATTTGTGCTGGGCCACCCAACCTGTGACCCCTTGCTCGCCGATCTTGATGCGGGCGTAGGTGCTTTTATCCGGATCGTAACCATTCTGGGCGCGTACGTAAAGTTCGTTGGCAGCGGCATCCACCAGCAAAACAGCGCAGTTGGAAATATCAAAATAGTTACGGACGATGAGCAGGATGTGGTGCAGCACCGTATCCAAGTCGACGCTCGATAGGATCATCTCCGTCGCTTCCTGCAGCACGGCGACGTCGCGAATACTCGACTGGATCTCTCGCAAAAAGGAGCCTCGGTGAAGAATGGATTATACGATTTTTCGCTGGCTTCGCTATGGCAGGGAATCAGCTTTTGCAAGAGGTGGTATGCTTGGCACCACTTTGGCTGTCAATGGGACGAACTGATGGGTGACCCGAGGGGTGGAGTAGTTCTTGAGGTGAGCGCCTACATGACGCGCAACGTGACTACGTTGCGCAACGACTCTCACCTTCTGGATGCAGCCTTGCTGATCCGCCGCACGGGGAAGCGCCACGTTCCAATCCTGGATGAGAATGGGAAGCTGGTCGGCATCATCAGCGACCGCGACGTTTCCCGCTTATCGCCTTCGATGCTTGCCAACATGACTCCGGAAGACTACAACCGGGTCTTCGAGGCGACGCCCATCACGGCGGCCATGACCAAGAATCCGATCACAATCGCACCGGACGCTTCAGTGCGCGATGTAGTGAATATCCTTTACTCGAAGAGAGTGAGTGCGCTGCCAGTGGTGGATGGCGACCAATTGGTCGGGATCGTCACCATCTCAGACATGCTGGGGCTGCTCAATCAGCTGCTGGCGGACGGAGAGTCCGCAGCGAGCGCAACCCCTTGATGCAGTCTTAAGCCGCGCGCTGATGCAGCGGCTCTTGGATGGCATTGTCATCCACCTGCTCACGGCCGACCACCTTCATGGTCTTCCAGTCGTAGGCGAATTCTCTGCCGCAATCCAAACAGACTACGTAGGTTCCGGTGATGCGGGAAGCCTCGGTGCGCCGGTTTTTGCTCGTTATGGGGAAACTGTAGTTCTTGTGCCAACAGCCGAAGAACATATCTACCAGACTCGTCATCATTACCACACCCCTGAAGGGCCCAACTGCGAATGGTTCTGCCCGGAGTTATCCACTCCAGCTACTTAGATTCAGGAACACAGCCTTGGGTTTCAAACCTTAGAGAAATTCCCACCGGCGGGTAAGGCGGCGACTAGCATTCCATCAACAAAAAGAGGGGTTATTTCTTCTGGCTCTTGCACTTGGACATGATGGCGGCCCGCAGCTTATCGCGTAATGGCTCGGGCAGATCGTAGACTTCCTGTTTGCGATGGATCTCGATGGTAGCCTCGGTCGTCTTGAGCACGACAAAGCAGTCATGGCACCAATGCAGGTGCTCGTCGAGTTCGGCGCGATCTTTTTGGTCGATCACGCCGTCGAGGTAGTCGGTCAACTCGTTAAGAAATTCTTTGCAGGTCACGGCTTGGCTACGCCGTCCTTTTTCTTTTTGAAGTATCGGTTCAAGCGTTCCCGTAGTTGCAGGCGTGCACGCAGCAGCCTTGATTTTACCGCCGGAACGCTTAATTGCAGCGCTTCGGCTGTTTCCTCGGTTGAGAGCCCTTCCACGTCGCGCAGCACGAAGACCGTGCGGAAGCTCGCGGGCAGACCCTGAATGTTCCGGCTCAAAATGTCTTTCAGCTCGGCCTGGTTATACATCTGCTCCGGGTTCGGACTCCAATCCGCGATCTCGCGCGGGATGGAATCGTCGTCGGTTTCGATATCTTCATCGATCGAGACGGTACGCCCGGTGCCGGTACGCCGTTTCCGCAAGCGCATCAGCGCCTCGTTCACGGCGATGCGGACCAGCCAAGTATAAAACTTGGACTGTTCCTGGAACCGCTCCAGGTTCTGGTACGCCTTCAGGAACGCGTCTTGCACCACATCTTCAGCATCCTCACGGTTCTGCGTGATGTGCTGCGCGATGCGGAAGACGTTGCGGTCATATCGCCGCACCAGCTCCTCGAAAGCGTTTACGTCGCCGCCCTTAGCGCTTCGTACCAGCGCCAGTTCTTCGGCAGCAGCGTAATCAGTTCCTGCGGATTGGATGGGCGTGGTCACGGGGGGATTCACTAAATTGCCCTAATTCCAAAGGGCCACACTCCGGATGGCAAAACCTGCCAAGCCGGAACCTTTGACTTTAAAGGAAAGCGCCAGATAGTTCAAACCGACTAAAAGTGCCAAAGGGAGACCCGAACTCGTCTAAGACATGCACTACACTGGAAACTCGCCTATGAAACGGTTATTCCTGACTCTCCTGCTGCTGACGGTGCTGACTGGCTGCGTCAAGAAGCCCCCTTCGGAGCGTATCCACATCACCATGAAGAAATATGAGTTCGTCCCGGCGGAGGTGCATGTAAAGCGGGGACAGCGGGTGCTGTTGGTCGTCTGGTCCGCCGATACCCAGCACGGATTTCACGTGGACGCGTTCGGGATCAATGAGCCCGTGAAAAAAGGACAGACGGTGGAGGTTGAATTTGAGTCCGACCAGGCGGGGACCTTCCCCATGAATTGCAGCATTATCTGCGGGTCGCGACACGACGATATGGTGGGCAGGATCATTGTGGAATAGCCCTAAAGCGCTTCTAGGGGCATCCACTGAAGCAACCAGCTTCCGTTTGACAGCAGGGCGAAACGCCATATAATCAGCGACATAATTATTCCATCAGCCAGGCGTCCCCGCGTCCGGCAGCGGATCCTCTAACCCATGTCTGAGTCCAAAGAGATACAGAACCTCATCGAGCGCGTGGTCGGCGAAGTTTCCGAAAAACGCGTCGCCGAGTTGCGCAAAGACGTTGTGAAGCGCATCGCGCGAGAGACTGAAGACATCGTGGACGCGGTATTCTCCGAGGTTTCGGACACGCATTTGCCTGAACTTCGCAAGGACGTGATCTCCAGCGTCTTGAAAGAGACGCAGGACGGGATCGAAAGTGCGGTCGCTGAAGCGATTGATTCGCGCTCCAAAGAGCTGCGTAAAGAGATCGTCGGACGGATATCGGAAGAGTCCAAGATCGTGACCCACGGCGTGATCGCCGAAGCGCTCGACGCCAGTGTGGATGACCTGAATCAGGAAGTAGTCGGAAAAGTCGCAGCCGAATCGCAGGTCTCGGTGGAGCGCGCCCTCTCTGCCACTCTCGATAAGCGGCTGGGCGAGTTGCGTGGCGATATCGTCGAAAAACTAGCCCAGGAAGCGCGGAAGATGTTCGAGCAGATGATCCCTCACATCATGGACGCGCAGGTGGCACAGCTTCGCTCCGAGCTGAGCGGGCGGATGACACAGGAGACGCAGGCTACAGTCGAGAAGATCGTCCCGCAGGTGCTCGAAGCCAGCATGAACGGTGTGCGCGACGGCATCATCGCGAAGGTCAACCAGAAGACCCACAAGACTATCGACAACCTGGTTCCGGAGCTGCTCGATAAAGGCATCGGAGAGATGCGCGCCGACACCATTGCGCGCATGAATAAGAGCACCAAGAACATGGTCGAGGGGACGATCCCGAACATCGTCGAGAAGCGCTTCGGTCAGCTGCGAAAAGAAGTCACCGATGGAGTGATGAGCAAGACACGCGAGACCGTTGACAAGGTTTTGCCCGAAGTCTTTGCCGACCGGTTCGATGAGATAAAGAAGGATTGCGCAGTCAAGATCTGGAAAGAACTCGAGCCCATGATGGGGAAGGGCAAGGGCAAAGAGAAGGACAGGGAAGAAGAGCCGCATGCCGCGGGCAGCTCCAGCGGAATGCTCGACGCCGCGGTCGCATCGATCCAGGATGCTTCGAGCCAGTCGGAGATATTGCGGAATCTGCTGGACAGCGCTGCAAATTTCACTGGACGCGTTGCCCTGTTCATCGTGAAGGGCAACAGCCTTTCAGGCTGGCAGGGACGCGGGTTCAAAGATAACGACAAGGTCAAGAACTTTAACCTCAGTGCTGGCGAAGGGCTCAGTTCCCGTGCCATCAACGATCGCACGGCGGTGGCGGCCTCGGCTTCAGAATTCGATGGCGGATTCATCTCCGCGGTGGGAGCTCCCGCGCAGGGCAATGCGAACGTCCTGCCGCTGCTGGTGAAGGACAAGGTTCCGGCTCTGATGTACGCCGATTCCGGCGCCGACAAGCAAGGGAAGTCGGACGCATCCGCTTTACAACTTTTGGTGCGCACGGCGGGTTTATGGCTAGAAGTCCTGGCCATGCGCAAGGCGGGCGTGGTCACGACCGCGTCATCGCCCGAGGCAGCGGCGCAGGCGGCGGAGTCAGCCGCAATGCTCACCCCTACTCCCGCGCCGGGAACGATACGAGCACCTGAGGCGGCGATGGCAGCTGCCGCGCCGAAGTCGGCGCCCTCCGGACCGGCAGGCATCGCGCCCGGCGATGAAGAGGTGCATAAGAAGGCCAAGCGCTTCGCCAAACTTCTGGTGGACGAGATCAAGCTGTATAACCAGGGCAAGGTGAACGAAGGCCGGCAGAACCGCGATCTGTATGATCGACTGAAGGAAGACATTGAGAAGAGCAAGGCAACGTACGACAAGCGCTATGGCAGCACCCCTGCCGCCTCCGCCAACTACTTCAACGACGAGATCGTTCGCGTATTGGCCGACAACGATGCTGCGATCATGGGCGGCAACTTTAACCGCTAGGCGATTTTGATCTTAGTGACCCTCTGGAAGCGTGTTGTCCCTATCCTGCTAATGCTGGCGATGCTGGCGTGCGCGCCGGCAGCGGGCCAAACTTCATCCACTCACCATCCGAAGAAGCAAACCAAAAAGAAGTCTGCTCCCAAAAAGAAAAGGGCTTCATCGGCTCGAGTGCAACGAACCGTGAAAGCCTTTGTGGCTTCGCTCGACCTAAAGGGGATGGCGACGCAGCTCCTGCAGAATCGCTCTCAGGCAGCCTACGACGGCGTGGAGAAGTATGCGATCTCGCATCCCAACGATGCCGGCTCACTGGCCTGGTTCGTTATCGGATACGCCCATCAGCTCGATAACGAATACGCGCAGTCGATCCCGGTACTGGTTCGCGCGAAAGAGAACGCGGACGAGCTGGACGACTATGTAACGTTCTATCTCGGCAAGGCTTACAACTCGACCTCTGAATGGCAGAACGCGATCACGACGCTCGAAGGCTTTGCGACCAAGCACGCTGACTCGCTTTACCGCCGCGACGCGGCCGTCCTGTACGGCAACACTTTGTTGTCGGCGGGTAAAAATGTGGAAGCTGCCCGAGTCCTCGGGGAGCAGCGAACCCCATTGCGGTCGGATATCGAACTCGCTTTGGGTCGGGCGCTCGCTCGCGGCGGGACTCCCGAGCAGGGAGCCTTAGCCTTCAAGCATGTCTATTACGGAATGCCCTTGAGCGATGAGGCTGATGCGGCGGGCGACGAGCTGGGGAAGTTACAGAAACAATTCAAGCTGCCGCCCGCGACGCTCAGCGAGCGAAAGCAGCGCGCTGATCTCCTGCTTCAAGGCAAACGCTATGGTGATGCTGCGAATGAGTACAAACGTTTAGTCTCCGACGCTTCTCCGGCTGAAGCACCGGCGTTGAAGCTGGCGTTGGCAGGAGCTCTGTGGCGCGACCGTCGCAATAGGGACGCGCGAGACCTGCTTGAGAGACTTCCCCTGACGGGAGACTACGCTCTCAATAACGAACAAAAAGCTGAGCGCCTCTACTATCTGGGTGAGATAACGCGGGAGGATGACGACAAGGCGTTCGCCACCTATTTGACCATGCTGCGCTCGATCGAGCCCGGTGAGAAATGGCTAGAAGAAAGCTTGTTATCAACAGGTAACAGCTATTTATTAAAGAAAGACATTGCCACAGCTGGCAAGTTTTATGCAGAGCTGGCCAGCCGTGTCCCTGATGGGAAGTATTGCTCTTACGCGCACTGGAAGGCGGCGTGGATCACTTACCGGCTGGGCAATAGGGCCGAAGCAAAGCGGCTCTTCGAGGAGCAGATAGATCTATATCCGGCCTCGGCCGAAGTCTCCAATGCGCTTTACTGGCGGGCGCGGATCGCGGAAGACGAGCAGGATCCCGCCAAGGCACGTGCCTATTATCAAAAACTGAGCAGCCGTTTTCGCTATTACTACTACGGCGAACTCGCCCGGGATCGCGTTGCCCAGATCAACTTTGATGGCCCCGCCGATCCGGATCCGCTCCTGAAGAAGATCCCGGCGCCGAAGCCGCCAGCCGATCCCAAGGAGCTGATGCCGGCAGATAGCCTGCGCGCGCAGCGCAGCCGGTTGCTGCAGAATGGCGGGCTCACCGACCTTGCGGTGAAGGAGCTGCAGACAGCCGCATATAACGACTCGCTGGGCTGGGCCAATCGGGAGATCTTGCGGCTGTACCAAGACGACGGCTCGTACTTCCGCGCGCTGCAACTAGCCAAGCGGTCGGTGCCGGGATATTTTGCCTACGAGATCGACGACATGCCGCGGCCGTTCTGGGAGTCGCTGTTTCCGCGCGTCTACTGGACTGATCTGAGGAAGTATTCGGATGAGAACACTCTGGATCCGTTTCTGGTTGCGTCTCTGATCAGGCAGGAGTCAGAGTTCAATCCGAATGCGATCTCAAGGGCCAAGGCGCTGGGACTCATGCAGCTGCTGCCAAGCGTGGGGAAGCAGGTAGCCAAACAGGTGAAGCTGGGCAAGTTCGATCAGGGATTGTTATTCGTCCCGCCGGTCAATCTTCGACTGGGCACTCGCTATTTCAAGCAGATGGTCGACCAGAACGCAGGAACGGTGGAATTCGCGCTGGCGGCTTACAACGCCGGACAAGATCGCGTGGATGACTGGCGCAAAGACAGCAATTTCCGCGACGTGCCGGAGTTTGTGGAGTCGATCCCGTTCACCGAGACCCGCGAATATGTGCAGGCCATCATGAGAAATATTGGGGTGTACCGGCGTCTTTATACGACGCCTTGATCATTCGGCGGCCGCTTGTTCGGCAGGGGCCGACTTCGCAAACAGGATCTCACCCATCAGAACAAAAGCGCCGACGACGATGGCGCTGTCGGCAACGTTGAACGCCGGCCAGTGATAACTGCCCACGTAGAAGTCTAAGAAGTCGATCACGTGCCCGTGCATCATTCGGTCCCAAAGATTGCCGGCCGCGCCCCCCAGGATGAGCGATAAGGCGACTCCGGTCATGGTGATCTGATGACTGTTGCGCCACAGCAGCAGAGTCACGATGCACATGGCGATGATGGAGAAGAGGATCAGGGCAGGTCCACGCCACTCTGACGTCGAATCGGCAAATAGCCCGAACGCCGCTCCCTGATTTTGGGCATTGGTAAGTTTGAGGAAGCCGGGGATAAGGACAATGGAATCGTGAAGGGTGATGGTGCGGTTCACCATCCATTTGGTGATCTGGTCCAAAAGAATGACGCCGAATGAGACCAGGAAGTGGAAGCGCCGCATTGCGTGGGGCCGCATCATATTTATTTTTCTTAGATTCCCAAAACCCTACTTACGATTCTTAAGCAGCACGTTCAGCCGCAATCTCTTTCAAGCTCGCGCTGCAGCGTTCACAAACCGTCGGGTACTCCGTATCTTTACCGACTTGGGTGGAATAAGTCCAGCAGCGCTCGCACTTGGTACCTTCCGCCCTTGCTACTCGCACTTCGACCGGCGCGCCGCCGTTGGGCGACTCCGCTCGCGTCAGTTTAACCTGTGAGACGATAAACAACTCGCGCAAAGCAGCGGCGTGCTTTTCGAGGACAGCGTAGATAGCTCCATCTGCACGCACTTCTACCTGCGCCTCAAGGCCACTGCCGATCTCTTTCTCCTTGCGCATGGGCTCAAGCGCCAGCATGACCGCCTCACGGGTAGTGATCAGCTGCGACCATTCCGAGCGGATCGATTCTGCGCGATCATTGGGAACCGTCGCGCCCAGAACCTCATTCCGTTTCCAGAACAGAGCCAGGTGAACGCTGGCAGGGCGGTCATTCATCTGCGGAAGCATCTGCCAGATCTCGTCGGCGGTGTAACTCATGAGCGGCGCCATGGCCCGGACCAGCGTCTCACCGATACGCCACAGCGCAGTCTGTGCAGAGCGGCGGCCGCGGGACTTCGGAGCTGCCGTGTAGAGCCGGTCCTTCAGCAGATCGAAATAAACAGCGCTCAGGTCGGAGACACAAAATTCATTCGTCTGGTGATAGACCTTGTTGAACTGCCGGGCCTCGTACCAGCGCGCAATCTCGTCATTGAGGTCGGCGGTGCGGAGGACCATGGCCTGGTCCAGGAAATCCATCTGGTCGAAGGCAATAGCATCCTTGCCCGGGTCGAAATCGCTGAGATTCCCCAGAACGTAACGGAAGGTGTTGCGCAGCTTGCGGTAGTTCTCCGCGACGCGGTTCATCAATTCGTCAGAGGAGCGGCTGTCTTCGCGATACTCGACTGACGAAGCCCACAAGCGGATGATCTCTCCACCCAGCTTTTTGGCAATGGCGTCTGGATCGACGGCGTTACCGCGCGACTTATGCTGCGCCTGGCCTTGCGGGTCGAGCGTCCAACCGTGCGTGGTGACCTCGCGGAACGGAGCCTTACCGCGGGTGCCGACGGCGCACAGCAGGGAAGACTGAAACCAGCCGCGATACTGATCGCCGCCTTCGCTGTAGAGATCGGCGGGCCAGGGAAGACCAGGCTCGTGTCCGAGCACGGCGGCGTGGCTGGAGCCGGACTCGAACCACACGTCGATGATGTCCATCTCTTTGCGGAATTCGGAGCCTCCGCACTTGGCGCACTTGATTCCCAACGGCAGGATGGCGGATGCCTCGTGCTTGTACCAGGCGTCGGCGCCCTCTTTCGCGAATAGTTCGACGACTTTGCGATTTACGTCGCTGGAGCGCAGCAGCTCATTGCAGTCGCGGCTTGCGCAGAAAAAGACTGCGATGGGAACACCCCAGATGCGCTGGCGCGAGATGCACCAATCGGGGCGCGTCTCCACCATGTTGCTGATGCGAAGCTCGCCCCACGCCGGGTCCCACTTCACGGTCTTGATCTCTTCCAGAGCGCGCGAGCGCAAGGTGCCGCCTTCCATCTTGCCGTCCATGGCGATGAACCACTGCTCGGTGGCGCGGAAGATGATGGGATTGTGGCAGCGCCAGCAGTGCGGATAGGAGTGCTCGATCTTCTCGTGGCCGAGTAGCGCGCCGCGTGACTTCAATAGTTCGACGATCGGCTCGTTGGCCTTGAAGACTGTCTTGCCGTCGTACTCGGGCAGGCCGTTGTGGATGCGTCCGGCTTCGTCGACATTGCACGACTGGTCGAGACCGTACTTGGCTCCGGTATAGAAGTCGTCGGCGCCATGCGAAGGCGCGGTGTGGACCGCACCGGTGCCTTGGTCGGTAGTCACGTAGTCGGCGAGCACGCCGAGGATGGAGCGATCAAGAAATGGGTGAGCGAAGGTGGAGCGTTCGAGCACGCGACCTTTGAAACGCGCGATCTCGGGAGCGTCCGTGAGATTACATTTTTCTTTGGTCGCTGCGGCCAACGCGTCGGCGACGATGTAGACCTGTCCGCCGGACTCGAGCGCGACGTACTCCAGCTCTGGGTGAAACGCCACCGCCATGGAAGCGGGAAGAGTCCACGGAGTGGTGGTCCAGATGATCGTGTTGACCTTTTTCCCAGCCAGCGCAGCATCGAGCTTGGCTGGATTGCTGGTCAGCGCATATTTCACCCACACGCTGGGGCTGGTGTGATTCTCGTATTCGACTTCCGCTTCGGCGAGCGCGGTCTTATCGAAGATGCACCAGTAGACCGGCTTGAGTCCCTTATAAACGAATCCTTTTTCAAGGAATTGAAAGAAGGTTTGCGCGATCTCCGACTCATACTGAGCCGACATGGTGAGATACGGATCGTTCCACCGACCCAACACGCCTAGACGTTGAAACTGTTCGCGCTGCAATCCAACATATTTTTCGGCGTACTTGCGGCAGGCCTGGCGGACTTGCAAAGGGTCCATTTCAAGCTTCTTGCGGCCTAGCGATTCGTCGACCTTGATCTCGATGGGCAAGCCGTGGCAGTCCCACCCGGGGACGTAAGGCGCGTCGTAGCCGGCCATATTCTTCGACTTCACGACGAAGTCTTTCAGGCATTTATCCAGTGCAGTGCCGAGGTGGATCAGCCCGTTGGCATATGGAGGACCATCGTGCAGGACATAGATTGGGCGGCCGGAGCCGGCCTGACGGATCTTGTCATAGAGACGCATCTCGTCCCAGCGAGCCAGGATTTTAGGCTCGTTCACGGGAAGATTGGCCTTCATAGCGAAGTCAGTCTTGGGAAGATTCAAGGTCGACTTTAGGTCGTCACGCACGGGCGCGCTCATTATTTCTCCGGGATTCAAGCTATCTTCACATTATAGGGTGACCGGAAAAGAAGCGTCTATTGTTGCGGCGAGTGGGATTGTGGTGGTCTGAATGTAACCTTGCGTACCACTCTTGGCATCCAATCATGTCAGCAGACCAGGAGTTACCAGCCGGGTAAGCAGAAATTGCTTTAAATCCAACAGCAGAAAAGCTGCTGCATGAGAAACCCGCTTGGCACTTCGCGTGCATCTTAGTGGAATGTAATTGCAAGCACCTCGGGTCGAACCTGGAAAAGGCCACAAAGGGTTATGTCAAATCAGGCTGTTGTCCCACCTCTTGAGTCCCCGCGCATTAAAGCCGACTACCGCAGGGATGCGCTATTTAGCGACGTCTTCACATCCGAGTGGTCGCTTTGGGATTCGTTGAAAGAGAACGTTCGTTCGGTAATCCACCCGGAACAACTTCCACCGCTGCGGTTGACCTCGCGCCCGGTGAAGGTGCGCGAAATATGGGGAGAGTCGCACCGTCCCAAAACCGCGGCTTTCGGTTCCATGTTCGTGCACGCGACATTTTTTGGCTTGATCGCGTTCGCGCTTATGCGCCCGCACCCGGTGCAGCAGGAGACGCCAAAAGAAGT
>Ga0137418_10001722_pt1 | contig 20185 bp, 10 predicted proteins | sample CZODoug3_1_2_16f_FD_122242 | JGI IMG/M metagenome (GOLD analysis project Ga0137418, IMG submission 122242) | Vadose zone soil fungal communities from Angelo Coast Range Reserve, California, USA - CZODoug3_1_2_16fungal (Hybrid Assembly) | ecosystem: Environmental > Terrestrial > Soil > Vadose...
CAGCATGTCGGCCAGCGACTTCAGCGGACGCTTGTTGGCGCCGGTGATGACGCGGCCGCGGCGGCCGTTGTCGAACAACGCGTCGACGGCCTCCTGCAGCATGCGCTTTTCATTGCGGATGATGATGTCGGGCGCGCGCAGTTCCATCAGCCGCTTCAAGCGATTGTTGCGGTTGATGACGCGGCGGTAGAGATCGTTGAGGTCCGACGTCGCGAAGCGGCCGCCATCCAGCGGCACCAGCGGACGCAGTTCCGGCGGAATCACCGGAATGACCTGCAGGATCATCCATTCCGGACGATTGCCGGAGTCGATGAAGGCCTCGACCACCTTCAAGCGCTTGACCAGCTTCTTCTGCTTTTCGCCGCCGGGAACTTCCCCTACCCCGGTATGGCCGGAATTATCTTTCAGGATAACCACATTGCGCGTGAAAAACGGTCCATGAGCGCCGCTGAGATTGAGCAACATGCTGTCGTGTCCGGCGACCGGGATGACGAGCATTTCGGTGACGACCGGAGCGCGCATAGTGGCGTTGTGGATAGCGGTTTCGGCGAAAGCAATCAAGCGCGCAACCGATTGAAACGGCGTTGCACCAATTTGATGACAGTGTCCGGATGCGGCACGAGCAGCCGGTCGATCCCGCCCGACCGCAGGTCCGCGGCGGCCGCCCACCACTTCTCAAGCGCCGGATCCTGCAAGGTGGCGTTGCCGAACTCGAGCCGGAAAAAAGGAGGTGACTCAGCCGAAATATCGCCATTTCCGCCGTGATGGGCGTTTTCAGTCGTTGATCCCAGTCCGTCGTGAAGTTCAGTCAGGAGGATGAGCCGTGTCCGATAAGACTTGGATGTCTCCGGAGGAGCTGGCCAAGTGCTCCCGCGCGTATGATGTCGATTCAGAGGACTTCTGCTCCCCGATCCCCACCCAGAACGTATCGAACGGCGAGTACCTGCCGAAACCTCAGAGCGAGAAGCAGAAGCAGGTCGAAGCCCGGATCAAGGAGCTCGCCGAATACGCCTCGAAGAAATTGGGGGTGAGCCGCCGCGACTTCCTTGCGAGCTCAGGCGGGATGGCGGCCTCGCTCATCGCCATGAATGACGTCTACGGCAAGTTCTTCAACGTCGACAATGCCGAACTGTTCGAGCCTGCCGCCTCCAATGAGCGCGGGCTACCCTCGGATGTCTTCGTTGTCGACGACCAGCTCCACTTCGTGCGCGGCAACACCAGGACCACGTTGGGCGCTCCGGCCCTGAGGGCGATTGCCCAGGGCGGCCAGACCCGGGAGGGGAACTTCTACTCCGACGCGTACGGGTTCGCACAGAACCCGTTCAACCCGGACAACTTCCCCGACGAGACGCATAACGAACCCTATTATCCCTGGAACAAGGCGCTGACGGCCGAGTACCTGGCGAATCCGAACAAGTACGTGAACGAAGTGAATGCGTTCACGGCGCCCTACTCGGGGGTCCAGAACCTGGACGCGAAAGGCGCTGGAGATGCGTTCCACTTCCTGCGGTTCATCAAGAGCATCTTCCTCGACAGCCAGGTCACGGTCGGGCTGATCAGCAACGTCACGACCTTCGTGGCGGCCCAGCCGGGCACCAACCTTCCGGTCACCAACGTCGACGAGGCCCGCACCGCCGAGATCCTGACCGCCGCCCAGACGGCGAACGCGCGCAACTTCATCAACGACATCGCCGGGTCGCGCCGGGCGATGGCGCACGGCCTGATGTACGTGGGCAAGGCGAATTTGGAGTACATCCAGTACCAGGCCGAGAACCACCGGCCCGACGCGTGGAAGGGGTACTGCATCACCCACGCGGCCCAGCCAGGGAGGTCGGCGCTGTCCACCGGGCCGGGCAAGAACAGGGCTCCGCTCGACACGTCACCCAACGCCGTCATGAAGCTGTGGCGGCACGACGACGAGGAGGTTGCTTACCCGACGTTCGAGCTGATCACCAAGTACGCCCGGAAACTCAAGGACCAGATTCCTGGGATCAACAACATCTGCGTCCACAAGGGCCTGGCGCACGGCATGGACGACATCCCCGAGTACGGGCATCCCGCGGACCTGCCTGCGGCCTGTCACGACTTCCCCGACCTGAACTTCATCACCTACCACTCCTGCATCAAGGACACCTTCTTCGACTACTTCGCCTGGCAGGAGGTGGTGGCGGCGGAGAGGGGAGATCGCGGCTCGACCAGGGTCGTGCAAGGCCGGCGGGTGCCCGACATCTCCTGGACGACCGAATACTGCGACCTCACCAGCAGGTTCAAGAACTCCTATGCTGAGCTGGGGAGCACCTTCGCAGGCTCCATCATCACGTTCCCGACGCTCTGGGCCCACATCATCGGCCAGCTCCTCATGTTCAAGGGCGAGGACCAGATCGTCTTCGGTTCGGACTCGCTCTGGTACGGAACGCCGCAGTGGCAGCTGGAGGCCTTCTGGCGCTTCCAGATTCCCGAGCAGATCCGCCAGAAGTGGGGTTACCCGAAGATCACCGAGACCGCCAAGCGGAAGATCCTGGGCCTGAATGCGGGCCGGCTCTACGGGTTGGACACCAACGTCAGGAGGTACGGGGCTGTTCCCAAGAACTACGCGTCCCTCGTGCCCAAGCAGCTGACGACCCTTCTCGAGCTCGACAACGGCAAGCCCGACATGACCGCCGAGAACGACAATTTGTCGAAGATCAAGGCCAGGTACATGGAGACGGGTGCGCAGCCCAGCAACATGCGCTACGGCTGGGTCCGGACCCGGACCTGAGGCCGTAAGCTCGGGGGGACGGTTGCGGTAATCGATCGCGGCAGCCGTCCCCCGGCGTGCACATCGAGCTGAACCTCCGCACGGATGCGCAGGCTTGTCGAAGCTGGACCCGGTTCTCCATTGAAGGGCCAGAGCTAGCGCAGTCCCTGCAACAGCGCCCCATGGAATCGCGCCGGATCCTGGATCTGCGGCGCATGTCCCAACTCGGGGAATTCCACCAGCTTCGCGTGCGGGAAGCGGCGCGCGGCCTCCCGCCCCAGCCGCGGATAGTCGCCGAGCTTCTTCTTCAGATCCGCCGGCGCGGCGTCCTTGCCGATGGCGGTGTTGTCCTTCTGCCCAATCATCAGCAGCGTCGGCGCCTGGACCCGATCGAACTCGTAGAGCACCGGCTGCGTGTAGATCATGTCGTACAGCAGCGCCGAGCTCCAGGCCACGATTGCCTTCCCCGGGCCGCGATACATGCCGGCGAGCATCTCGACCCAGCGGTCATACTCTGGCCGCCACTGCCCGGCGTAGTAGGTCGACTGCTCGTACTGGCGGATCCCCTCGGAAGTCGTCTTCAACTCGCGCGCGTACCACTCGTCGACGCTGCGCCAGGGCACGCCGAGGGCCCTCCAATCCTCCAAACCGATGGGGTTGACGAGCACCAGCCGCTCGACTTGCTCCGGATGGAGCAGCGCGTACCGGACGGCGAGCATTCCGCCGGTTGAATGTCCGAGCAGCGCGATCCGCCCGACGCCGAGATGCTCCAGGAGCGCATGCGTGTTCGCGGCCAGCTGCTGGAAGCTGTACTGGTAGCGCTGCGGCTTGCTCGACTTGCAAAAACCGATCTGGTCAGGAGCGATGATGCGCCAGCCCGCCTCGCTCAGCGCCCGGATGGTGATCTCCCAGGTTCCGGCGCAGAAGTTCTTCCCGTGCAGCAGCACGATCGTCCGTCCGTTCGGGCGTTGCGGTCGAACGTCGAGGTAGCTCATGTGCAGCATCTGCTGCTGCGACTCCAGATCGAAGCGCTGGACGGGCCACGCGTAATCGAAACCTTCGAGTTCCGGCCCGTATGCGGGCGAGTCCGCACGCGCCGGAGTGGCGGCAAGTGCCACGAGGAGAACACAGGCCAGGCAGCGGACGATCACGTGCGCCTGATACCACCTGGCCTGCTCGAGCGGAACAACTGCCGGATCTCTCCTGGATACTTCCTACGCCGCGTACGTCTCGAAGAACTTGAGCACCACCACCTTGCTCTTCGGCGACACGCGGCGCGCCTCCTTCACCCAGATGTCAAGGTTGCCGGGGTCGCCGAAGACGCTCCGCAGATCCTGCGGCTGCTCGGAAAAGGGCTTCTCGAAGTTGTCCCAGTGCGTGGGCAGGATCAGCCTGGGAAAATCGAGCGCCGTCATCAGCCGCGGCGTGAAGTCGTGGATCTGCGTGTAGAAGATCGACGCGAGGAGCGCCACGTCGGGCCGCAGCCCCGTGATCTCCCGCTCGATGAAGTTGGCGGTACTCATCGAGAAGATGCGGTACTTGCCGCCGATGGTGATCAGGTAGATGAGGCTGTCGCCTTCGGGCATCTCGCCAACCTTGCTCGGCGCCGCCGCCGGCACGGTGACGAGATGTCCGGGCACGGCGTACTTCTTGATCGGACCCATCGAGTGCAGACCCTGGAAGACCTCGATGGTGTACCCGTCGAACTGCATGTTCTCGCCGCCCTTCACCTGCACGATCTGCTTCTCTGCGATGCCGGCCGCCCGCAGGACGTTTCCGTGCGTCTCCGAGCCGATCACCATCGCGCCGGTCTTCTTCGCGATGCCGGGGATGTCGGCGAGATGGTCCCAGTGGCCATGGCCGATGAGGATGTGGTCCGCCTTGCCGATGTGCTGCTCGATCAGGGCCTGGTCGGTAGTGATCGGCGTGTTCGGGTTGAACTTGCCGCTGAAGAACCCGCTGTCGAAACGGCCGAACCAGGGATCGATGAGGATGGTCTTTCCGCCGAAGGCGATCTCCCAGCCGTTCGTGCCGAACCACTTGAACCGCACGCCGCTTCCGCCAGGTCCTCCGCTCTTGCTGGTGGGCTCCGCTCCCTCCGCAAGCCCTGGGAGCAGCAGGTTTGCTCCAGCGACGGCCGCGCCCGCCAATCCGGCGCCGAAGATCTGCCTGCGGAAGAGACTGACTGCCTCAGGTTCGATGAAGCACATGTTTCCTCCCCTGTGAGGAGCGCGGGGTTCGCTACCACTCCCGGCACCCTGGAGAGCCGCAAGGCGACCGGGAGTCACGTGATGCAGCTCAGTCGCGATCGCCGTCCTCGCCCTCGCGGTCGAGCTTGAGAATCCACAGCCCCTGGTTCTTGTTGCTCACGTAAATGTACCCTCGCGTATCGACGAGGACGTCCTCGGTCTGCTCGACGAGGCTCCCCACCGGCTGCGGACCGTAGCGGTGGACCGGATCCGGCGGGATGAACCAGGCGACCTCCTTTGGCAGCGTCGCGTCCGAGATGTCGTACACACGGAGTCCAGCATTGAAGTACGTCAGGTACACGAGCGTGTCGGAATGATCCGTGAACGGGCTGTGGTGATGCTGGTTGATGTTGTGCGGCCCGAATCGTCCGCCCTTCTGGCAGAAGTCCTTGTACGGCAAGCCGCTCGGCGGGACCGGCAGAGGCATCACCGCCAGCAGCGTCGGATTGGACGGATTCGAGACGTCCACGACCGAGGCGTGGTTCAGGGGCTCGTTGCAATCCTCGCGGATCGACTCGGAGTTGACGAGCGCCAGGTTGCGGTTCGGCAACGAGAGCGCGCTGTGCGCGCCGATGTTGCCGAGGAACGGCGGCGTGAACGGCAACTGCCCCACCTTCTTGATGTGCGCCGGATCCGACACGTCGAGGATCACGAGGCCCGCCGCGCCGAACGGAACGTACGCCAGGTTCCCCTGCACGTAAGGAGGCCCGTGCAGCGACACGCCGGCCACGGGCTTCTCGCCGCCCGCTACCCACTGGCCCGGGACCCACCAGCGGCCCGCCTCGGCTGGATGCGCGGGATCGCTGTTGTCGATGATCACGTAGATGTTCCCGCTGTAGCCGGGCATGCCGGCGGCGAGATGGACGTACTTGCCGCCGAAGTAGCCGTCGCGATGCGTCCCCGAACCGCCCGTCTTGTACTGGCCGAGGAGCTTCGGGTGGACCGGATCGGCGAGGCTCCAGATCAGTACGCCTTCGTCATTTGGCTTGCTCGCGTCGCCGCCCCATCCGGGGGGAATGCGCTCGAGCGCGGTGATCATCTTCCCTTCCTCGACGTCCATCTGGATGGTCCAGGTGTTCGCGGGCCCGGGGATGAAGGTCACCACCTTCGGGTCGCGAGGGTTGGTCACATCCATGATCGTCCAGCCGCGATCCCACAGGTGGCCCATGTACAGGAGCCAGCGGCCGTCCACTTGATGAATGGCGAGCTTGAATGGGGGCCGGCGGTTCACCTCCGAGTAGCCCACCACTCGCATGTTGCGGGCCGTCCACGGGCCGGGCGGCTTGTCCGTGAAGGCCCGGGCTGTGACCGGCAGCAACGCGACGAACACTGCGGAAAGTGTGACGGCGAGAAGATTCGTTCTCATGCCATCCTCCTTTTCTCGTGCTGAGGTCAGACCACAGATAAAGTGGTTCTTTCCTCCCGCGTCATCGACCTATACCGCGATCGGCACGCCGGGGTGCGGCGTGGTCCATCGCGCCGCGCGATAGCGAACGGCTGCCCCAGGTCGGCTCATCCGACAATCAGCAGCGCGGTAGCGCATGAACGACAACCTACGCATCCTCAGGTGAGCAGTCTGGACCGGCGGCACCATTGGGTAGAGGAAGGCCTCGCCACCTACGTCGAGCCGATTGCGCGCGCTCGGGTCGGCGAGCTGAGTGGGCTCGAGCGTAGGTAGCACCCGCTTCATCGACGCCGCGTGCGCATCCACGCCGGTGCCCGCTGCTGGGCAATCCCTCGCCGTTGCAGTACACCACGCGCGGGGGACAACTCTCATGGCCGACACAAATCCCCGCCTACCACTGCGCGAGTTGCCGGGGCGATTCTCCTTGCCGCTGATCGGCGACACCCTCGCATTCGTGCGCGACCCCGCGGGCTTCTTGCAAAAGCGCGCCCGCGAGCTCGGCCCGGTCTTCCGCATCGACGTTTTCGGCGCGCCCACCGCGTGCTTCGTCGGTCCCGAGGCGTTCGCCCTGGTGCTCGACGACAACAATGTCGCGCGCGCTGGAGCGAACCCGCCGCACGTCGAGGAGCTGTTCAACCCGGAGGCCGTGCCGTTCCTGGACGGCGAAAAGCAGCGGCGACGCAAGCGGCTCCTGATGCGCGCCTTCACCGCCGACGCGCTCGAGGAGTACCTGCCCACCATCGAGCAGGTCGTCGATCGGTACGCGAACCGCTGGGCCGGTCTGGGCCGATTCGCCTGGGTGCCCGAGTTGAACGCGATGGGCTTCGCCATCGCAGCGACGCTGTTCATCGGCGCCGATGCGCAGGCCGGCGATCCCCGCATCGAGGCCGCCTTCGATCGCTTCGCCGCCGGCGTTCTCTCCTTGCCTCTGCGCCTGCCCTTCACGCCATTCACGCGCGCGCTCCAGGCGCGCAAGTTCCTGCTCGGCCTCATCGACCGCGCCATCGACGAGCACGAGCGCAGCCCCCGCAAGGACGTACTGTCCCGCCTGCTCGCCGCACGAGACGGCGACGACGACAGGCTCAGCCGCGACGAGGTTCGCATCGAGACCTTCCACTTCTTCGGTGCGTACGCCGCGGTCATCGGCGGCCTCTCGTTTCTCGCGCAGAGCCTCGGGCGCTACCCGGACGTCCGCGCCCACGCGCGTGAGGAGATCCGGCGTCCGGCGCCGCCGGGCCCCCTGGACATGGCTGCGATTCGCAAGCTCGATTATTTGGACCGCCTCTGCAAGGAGTCGCGCCGCGTCGCGCCGGTGCTGCCGATCACGTTCTTCGGCAAGGTGATCCGCGAGTGCTCCTTCGAGGGCGTGCGCATTGCGGTGGGGCACAAGGCGGTGGGCTGCATCGGCCCCACGCTGCTTGACGGCGATATCTATCCCGACCCAGGGCGATTCGATCCAGACCGCTGGCTGAGCGCGACCGACCGGCAGCAGAAGGCATGGATCCCACACGGCGGCGGCATTCACGCCGAAGGCCACCGCTGCGCGGGCGAAGCCCTGGCCACCCTGATGCTCAAGGTCTTTGCGGTGCGGATGCTACGGCGGTTCGACTGGTCGGTCGAGAACCAGGACCTGTCGCCCACCAAGGGAAAGCTCTTCGCGACGCCGGCCAGCGGGCTCCAGGTCGAGTTGAAGAGTATGTGATGGGACTACCTGCCCCACTGTCGTTCGCAAGTCGGAGGCGATGACCGTGAAGTGCCATGCGAGTCGCGGCGCGATGCGGTGCCAGGTCGCGAGCGGCTGTGGGTAGCCGTGCAGGAGCAGGAGCCGGGGCCCGTCGCCGGCGCGGACGAGATTGATCACGGCCCCTGTGGTTTCGACAAACATCTTCTCGAAGCCCTACACATCACGCCCCCACTACGCGGTAGCGAAACCAGCTCACCCCGCCCGGCAGCCGGCGATACGACTTGAGCCGCAGCGTAGCGGCCGCCTTGCGCGGTGGGTCGCCGGGAATGTCGAAGATGGTCGTCACCCCGCGGCCTCCATCGACCACCGGCACCACCACCTGGCTGATCTCGTCCACCAGCCCGGCGTGAAGCACTTCGCCGTTGAACGTCCCGCCGCCCTCGAGCATCAGCCGGCGGATCCCGAGGACGCGGCGGATCTTGTCGAGCGCCACCTTCACGTCGACGCGGTCCTTGCCGCAGAACAGATATGAGACGCCGGCGTCCTGGAGGTGCGCGAGGTAATCGTTGCCCACCCGCTCGCCGACCAGCAGGACCACGTGGTCGCCGTCGATGTCCGGCTTCTGGAAGCGCAGCGCCCCCTTTGCGTCGGCGCCGATGGCGAAGCGCCGCGCGCGCCGGTCGGCGACGTAATCGGTCCGCTCGACGCGCCGGCGCGCCGCCTTGAGCTTCACGTTGCGGCCGGCGAACTCGCGCATGGTGGTGGTGCCGACGAGCCAGGCGCCGATCCCGAAGCTGTCCGCGGTGCTCTCGAACAGCGTCGCGTTGTCCTTCCCGCCTGGCAGCTTCGGCCAGCGGTCGCCGAGGATGCGGCCGTCGATGGTGGTGCACATGTGGCAGATGACGTAGGGCTTCATGGCCCTGCACCATACCGGGATCTCATGAAGTCGTTCGCGCGGGCGGGGAGCGTCGAGATCCGGCTGGGGTGACACGACCTCCCCAACGACTTGACGACTTCCCCCGGATCGCCTTAGAGTTGAACGGTCGTTTAAACCATCTGCTCAAGGAAGCGTCCGCCCTGTGCCGACCGGTCCCGCCGCCATGAAACGTCCCGACTCCGGCGCCGAACGGCCCCAGCTCTTTGCGGCCGCGGATCTCGGCACCACCAAGGCGAAGATCCTCGACGCCGCATATCGCCGGCTTGCTCGAGAGGGCTATGCGGCGCTCAGCATGCGGGAGATCGCCAAGGACGCCGGCGTGAACCACGCGCTCATCAACTACCACTTCCGCACCAAGGATCAGCTCGTCATCGACGTCCTGGACGAGGCGAACCGACAGCTCCTCCAACGCCAGCAGCAGATGTACCGGGGCTCGGGCGGGTTCGCCGACAAGTGGGCGCAGGCCCGGCGCTTCTACGAAACCGACCTCGCGTCGGGCTTCGTGCGCGTGCAGGCCGAGCTCTGGGCGGCGGGGATGTCGAACCCCGAGCTGCGCGAGAAGTTCCTCCCGCGGATCCGTGCCTGGAAGGAGGTCGTGCTCGGGGGCGTGCGCGAAGCGTTCGCGACGGCGGAAGCGTGTGGCGTGAAGCTGCCCGCCCCGTTCTCCGCGGAGGTCGTGGCGACGTGGATCTCGGAATTCTGGCTGGGCATGGAATTCGCGGACCTGATCGGCGCCCGCGAGGAACAGGTTGCCCATCGCGCCGCGCTCGACGCGATGGAGCGACTGCTGGAGAGACTGGATGCGCAGGCGCGCAAACGCGGGACGGCGGCCAGACGCCGCCCTTCGAAGCGCAGGAGGACCTGACCATGCCGCTACCGGAAAGCTTCCACCGCGTCGTCGGTGACCTGCCGGAGGCCGGACGTCTGACGACCGAACCATACCCGTACGAGACCGTGCGCCCCGCGCGCACCGGCTACGTCGACCGCGCGGGCGTGAAGCTCTGGTACGCGGCGTGGGGCGAGAGCGGCCCCTGGGTGGCGTTCGCGCCTATCTTCCAAATCGCGCACTCGCAGCTGCTCAAGACGACGGTGCCCTACCTGTCGCACCACTTTCGCGTCGTCACCATGGATTGCCGCGGAAACGGCCGCTCGGATCGACCCGAGGGCCAGGCGGCTTACAGCTTCGACTCTTACTACCAGGACTTCGTCGCTGTGCTCGACGCATTGAGGGTCGACAAGGTGGCCGTGGTCGGCATCTCGGCCACCGCGATGACGGCGTTACGCCTCGCCGCCGAGCAGCCCGAGCGCGTCACGCACGTCGTCATCGCGGGAGGCTTCGCCGAGTCGTTGGTCGACGGCCCGAAGGTCGCCGAACGGGTTCGCGCCGAGGGCGAATGCCTCCGCAGGGACTGGCCGGAACACCTGCATCAATTCTTTTCATCGTGCTTCACGGAGCCGCACTCGACGAAGCCGTTCGAGGACGGCGTCCGCTACGGCTGGGCGACGACGGGTGCGGTGCTGGAGCGGGCCCGCAAGGGCTGGCGCGACACCGACGTGCGCGAGCTCGCGCGTGGCATCCGCTGCCCGACGCTGGTGATTCACGGCGACGGCGACAAGCGCGTGTCCTACCGCAAAGGCAAGGAGATCCACGACCTGGTGCCTGGCTCGCAGCTTCTGACCATCGGCGGTGGGGGGCATCTGCCGTCGGTTCGTGACCCGGTGATCTTCAATCGCTCGGTGCGCGACTTCGTCGCCGGCACGCCGCGAACCTGCGCCTGGGTGCGCGCGATGAGCCGCCGACGCAAGGCTTTGTTCATCTCCAGTCCCATCGGCCTCGGCCACGTGCAGCGCGACCTCGCGATTGGCCGCGAGCTGCGCAAGCTCCATCCCGATCTCGACATCGACTGGTTCACGGTCGATCCGGCGGCCCGCTATCTCGCGGAGGAGGGCGAGCGCGTGCATCCGATCACGGGGCGCCTGGCGAATGAGAGCCGGCACTTCGAGGGCGTCGCAGGGGAACACGACCTGCATGCATTCTTCGCGCTCCGGACCATGGACGAGATCATGGTCCACAACTTCCTGACGTTCAGCGATTTGCTCGAGCAGGAGCACTACGACCTCGTGATCGCCGACGAGGCCTGGGACGTCGACTATTACTTTCACGAGAATCCCGAGCTCAAGCGCCAGCCCTTCGTGTTCCTGACCGACTTCGTCGGCTGCCTGCCGATGGGCGACGACGAACGCGAGGCGTTTCTCTGCGCGGACCGCAACGCCGAGGACATCGAGCACGTCGCGCGGTTCCCCTACGTGCGTGACGCTGCGATCTTCGTGGGCAACCGGGACGATGTCACCGAGGCCCCGTTCGGACCCGGATTGCCAGCCATTCGCGCCTGGACCGACCGCAACTTCTCCTACACGGGTTACGCGCTGCCCTTCGATCCGGCGGCTTTCGCGGACGTCGAGGAGGTGCGCGCACGGCTCGGTTACGGACGTCGCGAGCGCGTCGTCATCGCCGCCGTCGGCGGAACCGGCGTCGGCAGGCATCTGCTCGACAAGATCGCGCACGCCTTCCCGCACATGAAGCGGCAAGTGCCGGAGCTGCGCATGGTTCTCGTCGCGGGACCGCGCCTGTCGCCAGATGAGCTCCCTCGATTCGAGGGGTTGGAAGTGCGTTCCTACGTGCACAACCTCTTCGAGCACCTGGCGTGCTGCGATCTCGCCCTGGTCCAGGGTGGCCTGAGCACGTGCATGGAGCTGGTCGCGACCAAGCGGCCGTTCTTGAGCTTCCCGCTGGCACGGCACTTCGAGCAATGCGTGCACGTCCGCCGCCGGCTCGCGAATTACGGCGCCGACAACGCGCTCGACTACCACGCGCTGGCACCGGAATCACTTGCGGAGCGCGCCCTCGCCAGGATGCACACGCCGGTGCGCTACCAGGCCGTCGAAACCGATGGCGCGGCACGCGCCGCCAGGCGCATCGCCGCGGTGCTCGAGAACCGCTGGTGGGCGCAACGCTGAAGTGATGCACGTCGCGAACAGAAGGAGAGCTCAAATGGCTGCCCTGTTTTCAGTCCTGTACGGTGTGATTGCCTACGTCGTGTTCCTTGGAACGTTCCTCTACCTCATCGGCTTCGTGGGAAACGTCGCCGTCCCGAAGTCGGTCGATACGGGAATGTCCGCGTCATTGCCGCAAGCGCTGATCGTCGATCTGCTGCTGCTCGGCCTCTTCGCTGCACAGCACAGCGTGATGGCGCGGCGCTCGTTCAAGCGTTGGTGGACGCGGATGGTGCCGCAGGTGCTGGAACGCAGCACGTTCGTGCTGTTCGCCAGCCTCGCGCTGCTGCTGCTGTATTGGCAATGGCGCCCGATCGCCACGCCGATCTGGACGGTGAGGGATCCCGTCAGCGTAACCGTGCTGAATGCGGTCTTCTGGCTAGGCTGGGCGCAGGTCCTCGTGGGCACGTTCCTGATCAACCATTTCGAGCTGTTCGGGCTCAGCCAGGTCCTCGCGCGAGCGTTCAATCGTCCGCCACGACCAGTGGAGTTCAGGACCCCCGCCCTGTATCGTTACGTGCGCCATCCGATTTATCTCGGGTTCCTGTTTGCGTTCTGGGCGACGCCGAGGATGACCGGCGCGCACCTGCTCTTCGCCATCGCCATGACCGGCTACATCCTCGTCGGCATCTACTTCGAGGAACGCGATCTGATCGCGCAGTTTGGAGAGCGGTATCGCCGCTACCGCAAGGAGGTGGGGATGCTGCTGCCGAAGCCGCGCCGCGCCACGACGGAGGAGGCCGCTCCAACCGGGGGGCGAAGCGTGTCCTGACGCTCGGCGAGCATCTCGGTCGGCGACGTCGTCGGTGCGCTCCGGCAGATCATCGTGCCGGTGGCGGTGGGCGACGACCAGGCCCGGTGGATCCTCATTGCAAAGGCGGAGACGGTCCGATCGAGGTTGGCGACTCGAACTGGAGTATCATCGCAGCAGTGACAAATCCCCTGCGCTGGTCCGCAATCGCGGAGAACGTCTCCTCCCCCGTCGCCATCGCCAGCGGCGAGCGGGGCGTGACCGTCTTCTGCCGCGGCCCGACCGCCGAGCTGCTCGTCATCCGGGGCGAGCGCGGCGAGTTCCAGCCGCCCAGCTCCCTCGGGGTGCCGCTCGCGCGCGAGGGCAGCACCACCGTCCCGGTCGACTGGCCGATCGGCGCCTGCGCGACGGGCCCCGGGGAGATCCAGCTCGTCGCGCGCGGGCCCGATGGCGAATTGCTCCACGGCACGCTCAGAGGCACGGAGTGGGGCGGGTTCGAATCGATCGGGTCGCCTGCCGCGTGGTTCGGTACGGTCGGCGTGCCGATGGGCCTGACGAGCGCGCCCGTCGCGTGCAGCAGCCTCCCGGGCACCATGGACGTCTTCGCCCTGGGCGCGTCCGGCAACCTCTTGCACAGCCCCTGGGACGGAAAGGAGTTCGCCGAGTTCGAATCGCTCGGGGCCGCCGTGACCGACGGCGGCGCCCCCGTGGTCCCGCCCATCTCGGTCACGGCGTGCGGCGTCCGATCGATCGCGGTCGCGACGCGGGGGCCGCGCGGCGACTTGCTGGTGAAGTGGTGGGACGGCACGAAATGGTCGCCCTTCGCTTCGCTCGGGCTCGGTGCCGAGCCCGACCAGCTCTATCCGGCCGTGAAGGTGCCCGTGCCGCTCTCCGGCCCCCCGGTCTGCGCCGGCGGCGGCTCGACGCGCCTCGACGTGTTCGCCCGCGGGCAGCGCGGAGATCTGCTGCACAAGTGGTGGAACGGGAAAGATTGGACGGCGTTCGAATCCGTGGGCTGCCCGGCCACGCCGCAAGGCGCCCTGATCCCGTTCACTTCCGCATCCGTCGCGTGTGCGTGGGGAAAGTTCCAGCTCGACGTGTTCGCGCGCGCCAGCGACGGAAAATTGTACGCCGCCACTTGGAGCGGAGGCGGTCCGATCGCTCCTTCGAAGGTCTGATCTCTTCGGCCTGGCGACGGCGCAAGAAAGCTCCACGACGTGGGGCGCCTTGATCCCCGAACCCGCATCTGCCTAGCACGCTCGGGAGATGGGCCGGCATCCCGTCGGCTCGCCGGGGAGTTGCGAACTCGAGCCTGAAAAAGGGGGTGAGTCAGGCGGACGCCATTTCCGCCTTAACGGTCGTTTTCAGTCGTCTATCCCAGTCCGTCTTGAAGCTTGAGTCAGGAGGTTGAGCCGTGTCCGACAAGACTTGGATGTCTCCGGAAGAGCTGGCCCAGTGCTCCCGCGCGTATGACGTCGATTCAGAGGACTTCTGCTCCCCGATCCCCACCCAGAACGTATCGAACGGCGAGTACCTGCCGAAACCTCAGAGCGAGAAGCAGAAGCAGGTCGAAGCCCGGATCAAGGAGCTCGCCGAATACGCCTCGAAGAAATTGGGGGTGAGCCGCCGCGACTTCCTTGCGAGCTCAGGCGGGATGGCGGCCTCGCTCATCGCCATGAATGACGTCTACGGCAAGTTCTTCAACGTCGACAATGCCGAACTGTTCGAGCCTGCCGCCTCCAATGAGCGCGGGCTACCCTCGGATGTCTTCGTTGTCGACGACCAGCTCCACTTCGTGCGCGGCAACACCAGGACCACGTTGGGCGCTCCGGCCCTGAGGGCGATTGCCCAGGGCGGCCAGACCCGGGAGGGGAACTTCTACTCCGACGCGTACGGGTTCGCACAGAACCCGTTCAACCCGGACAACTTCCCCGACGAGACGCATAACGAACCCTATTATCCCTGGAACAAGGCGCTGACGGCCGAGTACCTGGCGAATCCGAACAAGTACGTGAACGAAGTGAATGCGTTCACGGCGCCCTACTCGGGGGTCCAGAACCTGGACGCGAAAGGCGCTGGAGATGCGTTCCACTTCCTGCGGTTCATCAAGAGCATCTTCCTCGACAGCCAGGTCACGGTCGGGCTGATCAGCAACGTCACGACCTTCGTGGCGGCCCAGCCGGGCACCAACCTTCCGGTCACCAACGTCGACGAGGCCCGCACCGCCGAGATCCTGACCGCCGCCCAGACGGCGAACGCGCGCAACTTCATCAACGACATCGCCGGGTCGCGCCGGGCGATGGCGCACGGCCTGATGTACGTGGGCAAGGCGAATTTGGAGTACATCCAGTACCAGGCCGAGAACCACCGGCCCGACGCGTGGAAGGGGTACTGCATCACCCACGCGGCCCAGCCAGGGAGGTCGGCGCTGTCCACCGGGCCGGGCAAGAACAGGGCTCCGCTCGACACGTCACCCAACGCCGTCATGAAGCTGTGGCGGCACGACGACGAGGAGGTTGCTTACCCGACGTTCGAGCTGATCACCAAGTACGCCCGGAAACTCAAGGACCAGATTCCTGGGATCAACAACATCTGCGTCCACAAGGGCCTGGCGCACGGCATGGACGACATCCCCGAGTACGGGCATCCCGCGGACCTGCCTGCGGCCTGTCACGACTTCCCCGACCTGAACTTCATCACCTACCACTCCTGCATCAAGGACACCTTCTTCGACTACTTCGCCTGGCAGGAGGTGGTGGCGGCGGAGAGGGGAGATCGCGGCTCGACCAGGGTCGTGCAAGGCCGGCGGGTGCCCGACATCTCCTGGACGACCGAATACTGCGACCTCACCAGCAGGTTCAAGAACTCCTATGCTGAGCTGGGGAGCACCTTCGCAGGCTCCATCATCACGTTCCCGACGCTCTGGGCCCACATCATCGGCCAGCTCCTCATGTTCAAGGGCGAGGACCAGATCGTCTTCGGTTCGGACTCGCTCTGGTACGGAACGCCGCAGTGGCAGCTGGAGGCCTTCTGGCGCTTCCAGATTCCCGAGCAGATCCGCCAGAAGTGGGGTTACCCGAAGATCACCGAGACCGCCAAGCGGAAGATCCTGGGCCTGAATGCGGGCCGGCTCTACGGGTTGGACACCAACGTCAGGAGGTACGGGGCTGTTCCCAAGAACTACGCGTCCCTCGTGCCCAAGCAGCTGACGACCCTTCTCGAGCTCGACAACGGCAAGCCCGACATGACCGCCGAGAACGACAATTTGTCGAAGATCAAGGCCAGGTACATGGAGACGGGTGCGCAGCCCAGCAACATGCGCTACGGCTGGGTCCGGACCCGGACCTGAGGCCGTAAGCTCGGGGGGACGGTTGCGGTAATCGATCGCGGCAGCCGTCCCCCGGCGTGCACATCGAGCTGAACCTCCGCACGGATGCGCAGGCTTGTCGAAGCTGGACCCGGTTCTCCATTGAAGGGCCAGAGCTAGCGCAGTCCCTGCAACAGCGCCCCATGGAATCGCGCCGGATCCTGGATCTGCGGCGCATGTCCCAACTCGGGGAATTCCACCAGCTTCGCGTGCGGGAAGCGGCGCGCGGCCTCCCGCCCCAGCCGCGGATAGTCGCCGAGCTTCTTCTTCAGATCCGCCGGCGCGGCGTCCTTGCCGATGGCGGTGTTGTCCTTCTGCCCAATCATCAGCAGCGTCGGCGCCTGGACCCGATCGAACTCGTAGAGCACCGGCTGCGTGTAGATCATGTCGTACAGCAGCGCCGAGCTCCAGGCCACGATTGCCTTCCCCGGGCCGCGATACATGCCGGCGAGCATCTCGACCCAGCGGTCATACTCTGGCCGCCACTGCCCGGCGTAGTAGGTCGACTGCTCGTACTGGCGGATCCCCTCGGAAGTCGTCTTCAACTCGCGCGCGTACCACTCGTCGACGCTGCGCCAGGGCACGCCGAGGGCCCTCCAATCCTCCAAACCGATGGGGTTGACGAGCACCAGCCGCTCGACTTGCTCCGGATGGAGCAGCGCGTACCGGACGGCGAGCATTCCGCCGGTTGAATGTCCGAGCAGCGCGATCCGCCCGACGCCGAGATGCTCCAGGAGCGCATGCGTGTTCGCGGCCAGCTGCTGGAAGCTGTACTGGTAGCGCTGCGGCTTGCTCGACTTGCAAAAACCGATCTGGTCAGGAGCGATGATGCGCCAGCCCGCCTCGCTCAGCGCCCGGATGGTGATCTCCCAGGTTCCGGCGCAGAAGTTCTTCCCGTGCAGCAGCACGATCGTCCGTCCGTTCGGGCGTTGCGGTCGAACGTCGAGGTAGCTCATGTGCAGCATCTGCTGCTGCGACTCCAGATCGAAGCGCTGGACGGGCCACGCGTAATCGAAACCTTCGAGTTCCGGCCCGTATGCGGGCGAGTCCGCACGCGCCGGAGTGGCGGCAAGTGCCACGAGGAGAACACAGGCCAGGCAGCGGACGATCACGTGCGCCTGATACCACCTGGCCTGCTCGAGCGGAACAACTGCCGGATCTCTCCTGGATACTTCCTACGCCGCGTACGTCTCGAAGAACTTGAGCACCACCACCTTGCTCTTCGGCGACACGCGGCGCGCCTCCTTCACCCAGATGTCAAGGTTGCCGGGGTCGCCGAAGACGCTCCGCAGATCCTGCGGCTGCTCGGAAAAGGGCTTCTCGAAGTTGTCCCAGTGCGTGGGCAGGATCAGCCTGGGAAAATCGAGCGCCGTCATCAGCCGCGGCGTGAAGTCGTGGATCTGCGTGTAGAAGATCGACGCGAGGAGCGCCACGTCGGGCCGCAGCCCCGTGATCTCCCGCTCGATGAAGTTGGCGGTACTCATCGAGAAGATGCGGTACTTGCCGCCGATGGTGATCAGGTAGATGAGGCTGTCGCCTTCGGGCATCTCGCCAACCTTGCTCGGCGCCGCCGCCGGCACGGTGACGAGATGTCCGGGCACGGCGTACTTCTTGATCGGACCCATCGAGTGCAGACCCTGGAAGACCTCGATGGTGTACCCGTCGAACTGCATGTTCTCGCCGCCCTTCACCTGCACGATCTGCTTCTCTGCGATGCCGGCCGCCCGCAGGACGTTTCCGTGCGTCTCCGAGCCGATCACCATCGCGCCGGTCTTCTTCGCGATGCCGGGGATGTCGGCGAGATGGTCCCAGTGGCCATGGCCGATGAGGATGTGGTCCGCCTTGCCGATGTGCTGCTCGATCAGGGCCTGGTCGGTAGTGATCGGCGTGTTCGGGTTGAACTTGCCGCTGAAGAACCCGCTGTCGAAACGGCCGAACCAGGGATCGATGAGGATGGTCTTTCCGCCGAAGGCGATCTCCCAGCCGTTCGTGCCGAACCACTTGAACCGCACGCCGCTTCCGCCAGGTCCTCCGCTCTTGCTGGTGGGCTCCGCTCCCTCCGCAAGCCCTGGGAGCAGCAGGTTTGCTCCAGCGACGGCCGCGCCCGCCAATCCGGCGCCGAAGATCTGCCTGCGGAAGAGACTGACTGCCTCAGGTTCGATGAAGCACATGTTTCCTCCCCTGTGAGGAGCGCGGGGTTCGCTACCACTCCCGGCACCCTGGAGAGCCGCAAGGCGACCGGGAGTCACGTGATGCAGCTCAGTCGCGATCGCCGTCCTCGCCCTCGCGGTCGAGCTTGAGAATCCACAGCCCCTGGTTCTTGTTGCTCACGTAAATGTACCCTCGCGTATCGACGAGGACGTCCTCGGTCTGCTCGACGAGGCTCCCCACCGGCTGCGGACCGTAGCGGTGGACCGGATCCGGCGGGATGAACCAGGCGACCTCCTTTGGCAGCGTCGCGTCCGAGATGTCGTACACACGGAGTCCAGCATTGAAGTACGTCAGGTACACGAGCGTGTCGGAATGATCCGTGAACGGGCTGTGGTGATGCTGGTTGATGTTGTGCGGCCCGAATCGCCCGCCCTTCTGGCAGAAGTCCTTGTACGGCAACCCGCTCGGCGGAACCGGCAGAGGCATCAGCGCCAACAGCGTCGGCGTGGCCGGATTCGAGACGTCCACGACCGAGGCGTGGTTGAGGGGCTCGTTGCAGTCCTCGCGGATCGCCTCCGAGTTGACCAGCGCCAGGTTGCGCTTCGACAGCGACAGCGCGCTGTGTGCACCGATGTTGCCGAGGAACGGCGGCGTGAACGGCAGCTGCCCCACCTTCTTGATTTGCGCCAGATTCGACACGTCGAGGATCACGAGACCCGCCGCGCCAAACGGAACGTACGCCAGATTTCCCTGCACGTACGGAGGCCCGTGCAGCGAAACGCCGGGCGTGGCCTTCTCCCCGCCCGCGACCCACTGGCCGGGCACCCACCAGCGGCCCGCTTCAACTGGATGCGCGGGATCGCTGATGTCGATGATCACGTAGATGTTCCCGCTGTAGCCGGGCATGCCTGCGGCGAGATGGACGTACTTGCCGCCGAAGTAGCCGTCGCGATGCGTCCCCGTACCGCCCGTCTTGTACTGGCCGAGCAGCTTCGGGCGGACCGGATCGGCGAGGCTCCAGATCAGCACGCCTTCGTCAAATGGCTTGCTCGGATCGCCGCCCCATCCCGGAGCAATGCGCTCGAGGGCGGTGATCATCTTCCCTTCCTCGACGTCCATCTGGATGGTCCAGGTGTTCGCGGGTCCGGGGATGAAGGTCACCACCTTCGGGTCCTGAGGGTTGGTCACGTCCATGATCGTCCAGCCGCGATCCCAAAGGTGGCCCATGTACAGCAGCCAGCGGCCGTCGACTTGCTGGATGGCGAGCTTGAACGGGGGCCGGCGATTCACTTCCGAGTAGCCCACCACGCGCATGTTGCGCGCCGTCCACGGGCCGGGCGGTTTGTCCGTGGAGGCCCGGGCTGTGGGCGGGAGCAACGCGACGAACACTGCCGAAAGCGCAGCTGCGAGAAGATTGGTTCTCATGCCATCCTCCTTTTGTCGGTGCTGAGGTCAGACGACAGATGAAGTGCTGCTGTCCTCCCCGCCTCTTCGCCTATACCGCAATTGGCAGGGCAGGGTTCGGCGCGGTCCATCGCGCCGTCCGAACCTGGAATGTCAGAGGGGCCTGCTACGCTCATCACGTGGGCGAGGCGTGCACAGAACTCGATGCCAGGCTGGAGGCAGTGGCGATGGCCGCCGCTCCGCTCGGCTCGAGGCTCCCGCGGGTGCGGGATCCAGCCACCGTCAGCAGGATGGCGCACTCCATGGATGCGCTGCTCCGGAACGTCACCACCGGTTACGGCGCCCTCGATGTCGCCCTCGGCGAGGGCTTGGACGCCTTGTCCGTCGGACGCCGGGCGATGGACCTGAGCTACTCCAACATCGGCGACTACGCCCGGGAAGAGCTG
>Ga0137418_10001723_pt1 | contig 20184 bp, 19 predicted proteins | sample CZODoug3_1_2_16f_FD_122242 | JGI IMG/M metagenome (GOLD analysis project Ga0137418, IMG submission 122242) | Vadose zone soil fungal communities from Angelo Coast Range Reserve, California, USA - CZODoug3_1_2_16fungal (Hybrid Assembly) | ecosystem: Environmental > Terrestrial > Soil > Vadose...
TCCGCAGTCATCTGCAGGAAATCGCTGTAGGCGGGCGTGATCTGTTTCTGAATGACCTGCCCGCCGACGGCAGCGAGATCGTCGCAGCGAGCCCCGGCGCCGTGAAACGCTGTCGCGTGCAGCTCGACGTCCTCGCCGCCTTCCTCTGGATCGTTGCTGCCGCTGCCCCCGACGACCGGAACTTCATGACAATTGGCGCAGCCGACCGAGTTGAATAACGGGCCGAGCCCCGTTTCCGGGGTGAACACCGTTGCAAAGACGCCGCGGCCCATTTCGAACCGGCGGCGTTGCGCAGCATCGAGACCTTGCAGCGCCATGCCGAGCGATGCGGGCACCACCACAAACTCGGGCGTGGGCACGCTCGGCGTGGACGGCGCGGCGGTCGGCGCTGTTCTGTCGCAAGCCGTGACGCCGATCAGCGTCACGACGAGCAGGGTTTTGTGATTTGCGTGCAGCAAGCAGCCCTCCAGGAACGGATGTGAAGGGCGCAACGCAGGCTAGGGCACCACTCGCAAACGACGCGGGTCATATGGGTTTTGTTCGGGAAATCACGGTATGTGACCATTTGCCCGCCGTGCGTACTTGTGCTTGATTTCTTCTACTTTATATGAAGAAACGGCTGGCCGGATTTGAAGAGCTGGTGCTCCTCGCCACGGCGAGCCTCGGGGGAGAGGCCTACGGCGTGACCGTGCAGCAGCGGCTCGCAGCGGAGACCGGCAGCGCCGTGGCACTCGGCGCGGTCTACGCCGTGCTCGACCGCCTGGAGCGCAAAGGCTACGCGCGCTCGGCCTGGGGCGAGGCGACGCCGCAGCGCGGGGGCCGACGCAAGCGCCTGTTCCACGTCACCGCACCGGGCCTCAGCGCGCTCCGCGCGATGGGCCGCATCCGCGCGCGCCTCGCGCAACCGACCAAATCCAAAGGGGGCATCGAGTGGTACTCGCGGCACTCTGTCTCGCGCTGATTCAAGGACCGCCACCCGAAACCGCGAGCAAGATCGTGGCGGCGCACGAGTGGGTCGTGCGTTTGGGCCGAGACATGGGCGACTCGATCTGGCCCGGCTTTCGCCCCGACACGATTCCCGTGGCCTACGTGGTTCGCGGCCAGGGGACGCTGCTCCTCGGCTGGCGCGGCGGTTTGCCAGAAGGATTTCTGCCGATCGCCGGGGTCGCCGGATCTGGCTGGGTGTCGTCGGCGGACCGCGGCGCGGCGAGCACCGGGACGGAGCTGGCGGGTCGTCCCACCGCGCAGGTCGTGGTGATCGACTCATTGGGCGTCGCGTCGCTCGTGGGACTCACGACGCACGAGGCGTTTCACGTCTTCGAAGCGGCTGCGAAAAAGGAGGGCAGGCGCTTCGGCCGGGGCGAGAACTCGTTCCTGGTCACGAGCTACCCCGTCTTCGATCCGCAGAATGAAGCGGGGATGGCGCTCGAGGGGCGGATCCTCGCCGCAGCCGAGCAGGCGGAGGCAAAAGTCCGGAAGCGCACGCTCGCCCGCCAATTCCTGGCGGTGCGGGAATCGCGCCAACGGGCCCTCGGCGCCGAGCTGGCGGACTTTGAGCAGCTCACCGAATTGAATGAAGGCCTCGCGGAATACACGCTCGTCCGCGCGCTGGCGCTGGCGGCACGGCGGCGTGATTTCCCCGATCGCGCTGGTGCCGCGCGATTGCAGAGTAGCAAGCTCACAGGTTTGCACAAGCTCACGGAGGATGTGACGCGCTCGATCCGACTGCGCTACTACGCGACCGGTCCCGCACTCGGGTTACTGCTCGACGCGCTCGACGGGCCGGGGTGGAAGGCGCGCTTGATGAATCAGAACCTCACCGTGCAGGACGCCCTGGCCGATGCGTCGGGCTACCGCAGCGAGGAAGTCACCCTCCGCCGCCAGGCCGAATCGACCTTCGTGATCACCAAATTGCGCACTGCGGCCGATTCCGGTGTGGCGGGGTTGCGCGCTTTCCGGCGGGCGCAGGTGGACAGCGTGCTCGCCGCGCCCGGCGTCCAGCTGGTGGTCACCGTGGAAGGCCGCTACCTGGGTCTGTGCGGGATCGATCCGCAGAATCTGTTGCAGGTGGAGCCCGGCGTCCTCCTGCACACCCGCTGGCTGCAGGCCTGCGCCGGCGATTTCCAGGCAACGTTCAACACTCCCGTCGTGCAGGACCGTGCCGCGCAGACCCTGCGCGCGGTCGTGGGTGCGGACTCGACCGTCCAGGTCACCACCGGCGCCGCGGGCGATGTGCGGATCGAGTCGCCGCTCGTCTCGCTGCGGGCGGCAAAGGCGGACGTCTCTCGCGATGGACGAGTGCTGACGGTTAAGATCAAGTCCTAGTGGCTTCTTCTTACGACACGATTCCCGATTTCGGTCTCCTCTATGACAGCGTGCCGCTCTACGCGGCCCGCACGGATGTCGGCTTCTACGTAAACGAAGCGAAAGCGGCGGGCGGCCGTGTGTTGGAGGTGGGCTGTGGCACCGGTCGGATTCTGCTGCCCATCGCGCGTGCCGGTTGCGCGATCACCGGCATCGATGGCTCGAAGCAGATGCTCGAGCGCTGCCGCGTTAACCTCGCGGCCGAGCCGGCCGCCGTGCAGTCGCGCATCACGCTCGCGCAGCACGACATGCGGGACTTCAACCTCGCCGAGCAGTTCACCCTGATCATCGCGCCGTTCCGCGTCGTCCAGCATCTCACCACGATCGACGATCAGCTGCAATTCCTGGCGACCGTTGCGCGGCACCTCGCACCGCAAGGGCGCCTCGTCTTCGACGTCTTCAATCCCCGCTTCGACATCCTCGTGGGAGCGGACGGCGTCGAGCGTGAGGATACACCGGAGCAGCGGCTGCCCGACGGACGCACGTTCCACCGTGCCTACCGCATTGCGCGCGTGCGCTGGATCGATCAGGTGAGCGAGGCGGAGCTGGTCTACTACGTCGACGGCACGCGCTACGTGCAGGCGTTCGAGATGCGCTGGTATTTGGCGGCGGAACTCCGCCACCTGCTCGCGCGCGCGGGATTTCGCGTGCGCGAGATGTACGGCGACTTCGCGCGCGGGCCGGTGGTGGACGGGTGCCCGGAGATAGTTGTTACGGCTGAATTTGCGTCAGCGTGATCGCGTTCGCGCGCGCGTTGACGATGTGCGAGCGCAGCGTGTGGCCGCTCGCGCTCGCCTGTATGGTCACGTTGCCCGCGGCGACATTGGCGATGTAGACGACGCCGTCAGCCGCCGTGGATGTCGCCGTCGAGCTCGGCGCGCCGTCCGCGTTGTAACGCACCTGGCCGGCAGGGGTGCTCGACACCGTCGCCCCCGCGAGTGGCGTGCCGGTGCAGTTCGTCACGACCAGACCGATGAATCCGTCGCCCGCGACCGGCGTGATGCCCGCCGCCGCAGCCAGGAATGAGAACTCCGCGGTCGTGACCATGAGGATGTTTTCAGTCGCGTTGGCGGCGAGTGGGACGGCGGGATAGGCGTACGTGGTGATGTGCGCGCTGTCGGTAGCCCGCACGTATCCGTTGACCGGCGTTCCCCCGGTGGTGATCGACAAGCTGTAGAACCCGGGCGTGTCGCTGGTATCGGCCGCCAGTGTGTCGGTGCCGACGGTGGGGAAGGCAAAGACGTACGCTCCGCGGAGTGCGGTCGGAGCGAAAGCGTTCTGCCTGACCTGTCCCGTCACCGCGATCGTCGCTGGCGCGGTCGTCGGCAGCGCCTGGCCGAGGCACTCGAACCCTGCGGCGGGGCCGCTGGAATCACTGCCACACGCGGCTAGCGCGGCGGCTGTGAGGGCGAACGGAAGTATGCGAGTCGCGCGATGCATGAGCCCAAACCTGGTGTGGTTGAGCAGAATCTACCCCCGAAAAGCATCTTTGTGAGCATGACCGAGAGCCCCAGCCGGGTCGAAGCCTTCAGCGACGGCGTCTTTGCGATCGCGATCACGCTTCTCATTCTCGAGATCCGCGTCCCGCACGGCGATCACAACCTGTGGGCCGGCCTGCGCGCGCTGTGGCCTTCCTACATCGCGTTTCTCATGAGCTTCATCGTCATTCTGATCATGTGGGTGAATCACCACGAGCTGCTGCGCATGGTGCAGGGCGTCAACTATCCGTTCCTGTTCGCCAACGGCTTACTCCTCCTGACGGTGACGTTCGTCCCGTTCCCCACGGCGGTGCTGGCGCAGAATCTCGCGACCCCGGACGCGAAGGCCGCAGTCGCGCTCTACTGCGCGACATTCGTCGCGCAGGCCGCGTGTTGGAACCTGTTGTTCGCGACCATGGTGCGCGGCGGCTTGTTGCGCCCGGAAGTAACCGCCGAAACCGTGAGTAACGTCCGCCGGGCCTACTACGTAGGTGTACTGGTCTACGCGGCGGCTGCCGGGCTCGCGTTCATCCGACCGGCGCTCGGCCTGCTCCTCAACGTCTCTCTGTGGGTGGTATGGATCAGACTCGGGTATCGCGACGCGGAATCCTCGTCGGGGCGCTAGCAGCCACGATCGTCCTTGGCTGCAAGCGCTCGCAGGAATCAGCGGACTTCAGCGCGATGCAGTCCCGCGGCGCGCACGTCATGGGCGTCGACCAGTACACCTCGGCGCACGTCTTCGAAGACCTGCCGGACGGTGGCCGTGTCGTTCTCGAGCGCGACGATGCCGCCGACACCGCGGCGATCGCCGCGATTCGCGGTCACATGCGCGAGATCGCCGCGTCGTTCCGCGCGGGCGACTTCACGAAGCCGTTCCAGGTGCATGCGCAGACCGTGCCCGGCACCGCGGTGATGCGCGACCGGCGCGCCGCGATCAGCTACGTGCCGGTCGATCGGCCGCGGGGCGGGGAAGTGCGGATCACGAGCCGCGACTCCGCCGCGGTGGACGCGATTCACGCGTTTCTCGCGTTCCAACGCGAGCAGCACCATGCGGCGGGGCATTAGGGGATGAAACCGTGATAGAGGATCAAACCGTGATATGGAAAAGGAAAGAGAAGGGATGGGTGGTTTTTCCCCCGCGGCGTGGCCGCGGGGCTCGCTACCCTGGAGGGATTTTGTCGGGGTGACGTGTGAATTGTGATGCGATGTATCGGCGGACGCGAATCACGTGTGAACAACTGATCGAATCCGCGAAGTAGCCCCGCTGCCATTGCAAAGTCTTGCCGACCCGCCTGGATGATTCAGATTTTGCCTCCCGTACGAATGCACTGACAGTCGCGTCCGGAGCGCAACGAATCAGTATGTGGATGTGATCGGACAGTACACCCTGCGCAAGAACAATTGATCGCGTGCGTCCTGCCGCCCGACTCACGGATTCCGTAACGATCGAAACGGCGCGCGCCGAGATGGTTGGTTCGTTGCGATATGTGTGCCAGGTCAGGTGAAAGAATAAGCGGCAAGCCTGGTGGTTCCCTCGCGCGCGCATGGAGTTCTATCCAGGGTGGTGAGCCCCGCGGCCATGCCGCGGGGCTAACAAATCCTGCAGGTCATTCCATCCATGCTCTGGAAGACGCGGGCGATCCATCCAAATCTTTAGCAACAATGACCCCGAGCACAGGCTTCAGCCCGTCCAATCACAAGATGGACGCTGACATCAACTAGGACTCAACGTGGCTCAAGACTAAGGGACGGTAAGGCGCGTCAGGAATTCGTAGGGGTTTATCGGATGGATATGGCGGGACGTGGCGACATGGGGTATGTCTGAGCCATGAACGCACGGCCTGTAGTTTTTCTCCTTGCCGCCCTTGCCGTCCCTGCCGCCCTTGGCGCTCAAGCTCCCGGCAAGTTCCCCCCCGACTCGCTCGTCAACGTCAAAGTCATCCCGAAGAACACGCCCGTCATGCAGGTCGTCGGCATGATGCGCAACTTCGCCGGCGCCCTCGGCGTGCGCTGCCCGTTCTGTCACGTCGGCCAGGAAGGACAGCCGCTCGCGCAGTTCGACTTCGCCAAGGATGAGAAGCGCACCAAGCTGACCGCCCGGCAGATGATGCGGATGGTGGAAGAGATCAACCGGCGGGTCGACACCCTGCCCGAGCACGCGCAGATGACGAGCCATGTCGAGGTGACCTGCAATACCTGCCACCGCGGGGTCAGCCGGCCGATGCCGCTCGAGCAGCTGGTCCAGGAGACGGCCCAAACGTCCGGTGCGGATTCGGCGGCGCGCGCCTACCGCGCGTTGCGCGAGCGCTACTACGGCCGGGCGGCCTATGACTTCGGTGAGCCGACGCTGAATATCGCGGCGTTTCGCCTTGCGCGGGGCGGGAAATTCACCGAGGCGTTCGCGATTCTGCAGCTGAACGAGGTGCAGTTCCCGTCGTCGTCGAACCTCGCGACGTTCCGCGGCAACATCAATCTTATGAAGGGCGATACCGCCGCGGCAATCGCGGCGTTCCGCGAAGCCGTGCGCCGCGACTCAACCAACGGCGAGGCGCAGGGCCGGCTCCGGCAAATTACTCGACCGTAGCTTTGTTGATCTTGTCGAGCTTGGGGAACTGCCGGGCGAGATACTTCTCGCCCTCGACATTGAGCCGATACTGATCCGGACCGCGCCCGTTGGGCGCGCCCTCGCCGTACCCGCCGTACAGTCCGTCCACCACTTCCATGCCCTCGACGACCTGCCCGAATGGCGCAAACCCGCTCGCGTCGAGCCGGTTGTTGTCCCCGAAATTGATGAAGATCTGCGTGGTGCGCGTCGCCGGTCCCGCGGTCGCGTAGGTCACCATGCCGCGCCCGTTGGTGCCCCGCACCGGATCGTCCTGAATGACGCGCGGCCGCCACGCCGCCGTCACGCCCGTGTCGCCGTGGATCCCGAACTGCGCCATGAAGCCCGGAATCACACGAAAGAAGCGCACGCCGTCGTAAAACCCGGAGCGCACCAGGTTGTAGAAACGGTCGGCCCCGTGTGGCGCCCAGGCGCGGTGCACGGCGATGACGACATCGCCTTTTGTCGTGCTGAAGCGGACGCGGAAGCTGTCGGGCGCCTGCTGGGCGAAGCCGGGATCGGCCGGGTTGTGGAAGTCGGGAACGCCAGCGGCGGAGGGCTTGGCAGCGGGCTTTTGACAGGCCCCGGCGAGCACGGTGAGGGCCATCACGGAGACGGAGGGGAGCGATCGCATATCGCTATGCTAGCCTGTAGAAAACCCGTTCGCTATAGTGTGCCGACTCCTCGCCAGGGGGATTTCGATGGACAGCTGGATCGTCGCCCGCATTCGTGCGACCTCGCTGCGCCGTGTCATCGTGTGGACGCTCGCTCTCGTCGGAGCCGTGTTGTTCGCAACGAGCGATCGCCGCTACATCGCCAACTTCCTGCGCGGTCCCTACATGCTCGCGCAGGCGGATCTCGACTCGATCCGCGATGTCACACTCACGCCGCGCTACTACGCCCGCGTCACCGGCGACCGCGTCATCGACACGGGGATCCGCCAGTACACGATTCACACCCAGAGCGGCGTCGAGACGAGCCGCGAGGAGTCGGGCGCCTATAACGCACTCGCGATCGGCAAGCACTATCTCGTCGTGCGCACCGCGGGCGACGAATCCGCGACCGCCGAAGGGAAGCTCGCCCCGTGGCCGGGTGATCTCGAGAACCAGCTGTTCGACAGCAAGGAGATGCGCTCGCTGCGCCGCAGCTTCTATCCGTTCTATATGGAGAGCGAGTCGTTCCGCCAGCCGGGCTACGTGGTCATCGGTATCGGCGTCCTGTTTCTCCTCCTGTTCGTCTGGCAGGCAGTACCGGCGTGGCGCGCCTGGCGTGATCCGGAGCGACATCCCCTGGCCAAGCGCATCGCGCAATGGGGTGACCCGATGGGCGTGGCGGTCGGGACGGAGCAGGAGTTCGAGAATCCGTTGCTCAAGGGCAGGGCCGGGTGGCGCTTCGGGAGCAAATACCTCGTGCGCTCGACCTTCTTCACGTTCAACGTGCTGCGCTTTCAGGACCTCATGTGGGGCTACAAGAAAGTCACCAAGCACAGCGTGAACTTCATCCCCACCGGCAAGACGTACGAGGCGATTGTCCACTGCACCGGCGGCACGGCCACGATTCCCGGCAAGGAGAAAAAAGTGCACGAGCTGCTCGCCTTCGCGCAGCAGCGCGCGCCGTGGGCGATGTACGGCTTCACCGACGAGCTCGCGGCGCTGTTCAACAAGCGGCGCCAGGAGTTCGCCCGCAATGTGGAGCAGCGTCGCAAAGAATGGGCGCAAAAGCCGGCGTAGCGCGTTCGATGGCGGCGGCTCTGCTGCTGCTGGCGGCGTGCCGGGCTTCCGCGCCCGCGCCGCCGCTCGAGCGGGAAACGCCCGTCAGACTCCCGCCGCGCGACGCCACCGGCGCGCTCACCCAGGCGCAGCGGGATTCACTCCTGCGCGAGCTCGACGTGCACCGCGAGGCGTGGCGGGCGCGACATATCGACGCGTACCGGATTCAGGTCGCGGCCGGATGTTTCTGCCCCTGGCCGTCCACCCCGGCGATTCTTGAAGTGCGGAGTGGTATCGCCGTCGCGTTACGAGATACCAGCGGGAAGTCGATGGGCACGCCGCGCGAGCCGTGGTCGGCCTATACAGTAGAAGGGCTCTTCGACGCGGTCGAGCAGACCGCGCGCCGCTCAGACGTGCTCCAAGTTGCGTACGACCCACAGTACGGCTATCCCGCGATGATGCGCGGCGACTCGAAGCTCGGGCTGCCCGACGATTGGTTCTGGGTCAAGGCGAGCCGGCTCACGCCCGCTCGGTAGGAGCGGGGTAGGATGTAGGCATGAGCGAAGCTATTGTGGGCGTCATGCGCGTGTCGTTCCTGCTGCTGCTCGTACCACAAGTGGCCCTGGGCCAGCGTGCGGTGTTGGGAACGGTCTATGACAGCCTGGCGCACGCTCCGCTCCGTGACGCCGATGTGTGGGTGCGCGGCAGCGAGCGGCACGCCCAGACCAATGGCAGCGGCCGCTTCCGTCTCGACAGCATCGCTCCCGGCCACTACACGTTGTTCGTCTCCCATCCCGGCCTTGACTCCGCCGGTCTCTTCACGCTCGCCGTTCCCGTCGACATCACCGGTTCGGACTCCGCGCTGAGCGTCGCGACTCCGTCGCTCGCCACGTTGTGGCGGCGCCGCTGCGGGCAGGAGCTGATGGTGCGCTCCGACAGCGGGTTGATCTTCGGCTTCGTCCAGGACGCCAAGACGCAGGCACATCTCGCTGGGGCGGGAGTGTTGCTGCAATGGCTGCGCATCGTGCAGACGGGTCCCACCAACGTCCAAACGCAGCCGCGCCAGCTCACCGTGAAAACCGATTCGACCGGGACCTACTACGCGTGCGGCGCGGCGACCACCATGAAGATCGGGCTGCGCGCGTACGCGCAGCGGGATTCGTCGGGATTGATCGACCTGCAGCTCCGCGCGCGCGGGGTCGGGCGGCAGGATCTGACAGTGGCGCTCGCGCCCGCGCGCGAACCGGCGGTGTTGCGGGGCCAGGCGACCACGCTGGAGCAGACGCCGGTCTGGAGCGGCCGCGTGACCGTGCGCGAAGGCGGAACGACGGTGATCAATGATGACGGCACGTTTACGATTCGCGGCGTCGCGCCGGGGACGCAGTGGGTGAGCGTGCAGGCGATCGGCCGGGCTCCGACCGGGCAAGCCGTGGATTTCCGTCCCGGCGACACGACGTGGTTGCCGATCGCGTTAGCCCCAATCCCTGTGACCCTGGCGCCGGTGCGCGTGACGGGGCAGCAGTCGCGTCTACTGGCGGACTTCGAGGACCGCCGCCGCGTCGGCAGCGGGCTCGGCTACTACCGCACCGAGGAGGAGATAGCGGGAGCAGGGTCGGTACGCTCGGTCCTCACGACGATGCCGTCCGTCACGATCGCGCGCGGGCAGGGGCTCACGGACTTCGTGGCGCTGCTCCCGAGCCCGGGCGCGGGCGGAAACGGATGGTGCGTCGCCACGCTCTACATCGACGGATTCCTGTCGGATTGGGATCAGGTCAACGTCTACAAGCCCACGGACCTGGTGGGTGTCGAGATGTACCCGCGGGCCACCACCGTCCCGATTCAATACCAGCAGAGTGCCGACCGGCTCTGCGGTGTCGTGCTGATCTGGACCAAATACCTGAAATGAGGCCAAAATCGGGTGATTTGGCCCCCACGCGCTACGGCCTGTTGCGCATTATCTTAGTCGCGCATGGCTGACAGCGGTCTCCCCAATCGTCCGTCCCGCGGGTCGGGTTCTCTCACGGTGCACCTCGCCGACGAGCTCGACGTCTACTTCAATGAAGTCGCCCACGGCCGCCCGGTCGGGTTCGTCGCTTCGCCCAAATGGAAACCGCGCACCGACGTCTATGAGACTGACCAAGAGCTGATCGTGCACGTGGACATCGCGGGCATGCAGGCCGGCGATTTCAAGGTAGAGCTGGACGAAGGAATCCTGAAGATCGCGGGCGAGCGCCTGCCCCGGCAGCAGGGCCGGCGGCACTATCACGCGATGGAAGTGCAGATCGGGCCGTTCGAGCGCCGCTTCCGGTTGCCCGTGGTCGTCGATCCTTCATCGATTCGCGCCACCTACGAGCACGGCTTCCTCGAGATCCGGCTCGCCAAACAACCGCCGCGCTCGTCGGGCGCACAATCGGTGCGAGTGACCTAGTGGAACGCCTGCCGGTCCTTCCCCTGGGCCAGCTCGTTGTCTATCCCCACGTAGTCCTGCCGCTGGCCCTCACAGATCCCAAAGCCGTTCAGTTGATCGACGAGATCATCCAGGGCGAAAAGCGCCTGTTGCTCGGCGTCGTGAAATCGATGGGCGGGATGGAGCCGCCCGAGGGTGCGGTGATGAACACGCTTCCGCACCAGCTCTACGATGTCGGGACGCTCGGCACCATCGTGCGGATGCTCAAGCTGGGCGACGGCTCGGTGCGGGTCATGGTGCAGGGATTGGAGCGCGCGCGGCTCAAGGACATCGCGCAAGGCGAGAAGTGGCTCATGGCGGAACCCGAGCCGCTGCAAGAGAACCTGCTGGAGGACGCGCGCACGGAGGCGCTGAAGCGGACCGTCATCGCGCAATTCTCGCGCGTGATCGACATCGCGCCCTACCTCGGCGCCGAGCTGCACGAGGTGCTCGCGGGGATCCAGGAAGCTGGGAAGCTGTCCGACTTCATCGCCGCCAACCTCGACCTCGCGTTGCCGGCCAAGGCCGAGCTGCTCGCGATCGACGACGTCACGCGCCGGCTCGAGCGCCTGGCGGATTTCCTGGTGCAAGAGCTGCAGGTGCTCGAAGTCGGCAGCCAGATCCAGGAAAAGGTGAAGACGCGGCTCGATCAGAATCAGCGCGAGTACGTGCTCCGCGAGCAGCTGCAGGTGATCCGCCAGGAGTTAGGCGAAGGGGAGGGCGATGACGAGCTGGAAGAGCTCGCCAAACGTCTCGACGACGCACAGCTCTCCGCGGAAGGGAAAAAGGTCGCCGACCGCGAGCTCAAACGGCTGCGGCAGATGTCGCCGCAGTCGGCCGAGTATCAGGTGGCGCGTACCTACCTCGACGTGTTTGCCGCGCTGCCCTGGAGCCGGGTGACGCAGGACCGGCTCGACCTCAAGGCGGCGCGCGAGATCCTCGACCGCGACCACTATGACCTCAAGACAATTAAGGAGCGCATCCTCGAGTATCTGGCCGTGCGGACGCTGAATCCCGACGCGAAGGGCTCGATCCTCTGCTTCGTGGGACCACCCGGGGTCGGGAAGACGTCGCTGGGCCAGAGCATCTCCGAAGCGCTCGGCCGCAAGTTCACGCGCGTATCGCTCGGCGGCGTCCGCGACGAAGCCGAGATCCGCGGTCACCGGCGGACGTACGTGGGCGCAATCCCCGGGCGGATCATTCACGCACTACAACGCTGTGAGACACGCACGCCCGTTTTGATGCTCGACGAAGTGGACAAGATGGGCTCCGACGTGCGCGGCGATCCCACCGCCGCGTTGCTCGAGGTGCTCGATCCGGCCCAGAACTCGACGTTCGTGGACCACTACCTCGAGGTGCCGTTCGACCTCTCGGGCGTGATGTTCATCGCGACGGCGAACAGCACGGTGCCGATCCCCGATCCGTTGCTCGACCGGATGGAGCAGCTGACGCTCGTCGGCTACACGCCGTCCGAGAAGCTGCAGATCGCCAAGCGCTACCTCATGCCGCGCCAGATGAAAGAGACGGGGTTGGGGAAGAACAAGGGAGCCGAACAGGCCCACATCGCGGACGGCGCGCTCGACCGGCTGATTGCCGAGTACACGCGCGAAGCGGGTGTCCGGCAGCTCGAGCGCGAGATCCAGGGAGTGTTGCGAAAGGCCGCGCTCGAGGTCGTGGAAGGGAAGTCGACGATGGTGAGGATATCGTCGAAAAATCTCGAGAAGTACGCCGGGCAGCCGAAGGTGCAGAGCGAGGTCGCGGGCCGGGCGCCGGAGATCGGTGTGGCGACCGGACTCGCGTGGACGCCGGTGGGTGGCGACATCATGTTCATCGAAGCGATCCGCATGCCAGGCAAGGGTCAGATCACCCTCACCGGCCAGCTCGGCGACGTGATGAAGGAGTCCGCACAGGCGGCGTGGAGCCTGCTGCGGGCCCGTGCGAGTACGCTCGGCATCCCGCTCGAGGCGTTCACGCAGTCGGATGTCCATCTGCACGTCCCGGCCGGCGGCGTCCCCAAGGATGGTCCTTCGGCCGGCATCACCATCGCCGCGGCGCTCGCGTCGCTGTTGTGCCGCAGGCCGGCGCGCCACGATGTCGCCATGACAGGCGAGCTGACCCTGCGGGGCAGGGTGCTCCCGATTGGCGGGTTGAAGGAAAAGCTGACGGCTGCGGCACGGGCCGGAGTCACGTCCGTACTCGTTCCCGCGCGGAACAAGAACGACCTGATTGACTTGCCTGAAGAGGTACAGAAGTTGCTGGATATCAAGCTTGTGGAAACCATCGACGACGTGCTCGCTTTGGCGCTGCTCGACCCGCCGGCTGAACGCCGCTCCGGCGGCATTCGTGTGGTAACACCTCCAGGACCTCCAGCTCCTCCACCACCTCCGGGCGAAGCCCGCAGATGAGCGACGTCGCGACGCTCGAAGCGGCGCTCGCGGAGATCCGCCGGCGCGACGGAAAGTACAACGAGCGCGCTTACGTCTTCGTGCTCGCGGCGCTGGAATTTGCCCAGACGCGCCTGCCGGCGCGCCGACATTTGAGCGGCGTCGAGCTGGCGTGGGCCTGCCGCGACTTTGCCCTCGAGCAGTTCGGGATGCTGGCGTCGGCGGTGATGACGCACTGGGGGATCCACACCACCGACGATTTTGGCCAGATCGTCTTCATGCTGATCGACGTGGGGTTGCTGGCCCGCCAGCCGGACGATCGCCTCGAGGACTTCGAGCGCGTCTACGAGTTCGCCGAGGTCTTCAAGGCCGGAGCGGGCTATCGCTGGCCGGGAGTCTCCTCTTCGGGGTGAGCATCCGTCCGCCGGCCGTCAGCGGGCGGTTCTATCCTTCTGATCCCGCCGAATTGCGGGCGACCGTCGCTACACTTCTCGCCGATGCGCGCTCGGCCGTCCGGCCGTCAGACCGTCCGGCTGTCGGTGTTATCGCACCGCATGCCGGCTACATCTATTCGGGACGAACCGCGGCCGCGGTATTTGCCCAGGTCACCATTCCCGGTCTCGTCATCATTCTCGCTCCCAACCACACCGGTCTCTCCGACGCCGAGGGTGGCGTGTCGCTCTGGGAGGCCGGCGCTTTTCGCACTCCGCTGGGTGATGTCCCGATCGAAGCAGAACTTGCGCAGGCACTGCTCGAGATCTCGCGCGGGGTCGTCAGCGTGGACCACGAGGCCCATCGCGCCGAGCATGCGGTCGAAGTCGAGCTCCCCTTTCTCCAGATGCTCCGGTCCGATGTGCGCATCGTGCCGTTGGTGCTGGCGTGGGATTCGTGGGAGCCGGCGCGGCAGCTCGGCGACATACTGGCCCGGCTCGTCCGCGCGGCGGCGGAGCCGGTGCTGCTGCTGGCCTCGAGTGATCTCAATCACTATGAGCCCGCGGCGGTTTCGGAAGCGAAGGATGCCCGCGCACTGGAGGCTGTCACAGCGTTGGACGGGGAGGAGCTGCTCGCGCGCTGCAAACGCGAGCGGATCTCGATGTGCGGGCGGGCGCCGGCGGCCGCCGTCATCGCCGCCGCCAGGGCGCTGGGCGCGACCCGAGCCGACGTGGTAGACTACCGCCACTCTGGTTGGGTATCCGGCGACAACGTGCGCGTGGTGGGATACGCGGGGGTGGTGATTCCGTGAATCCAATTCCGGTACTCTCGGCGAGCGAGGCGGCAGCGTGGGATGCAGCGGCGCGCACCCAGTACCGCGTGCCGAGCCGCGTGTTGATGGAAACCGCGGGCCGGGCCGTCGCGCAGGTGTTGGTCGGCGCGATGCCGGACGCCTCCACCGGCGGTGTGCTCGTCGCGGCGGGAGCCGGCAATAACGGCGGAGACGGCTGGGTGATCGCCCGTGCGCTGCACGCCATCGGCATTCCGGTGTGGGTCGCCTCCGTCGATCCCAAAACAGACGACGCGATCGATAATCGCGCGCTCGCGCGTCTCGATGGCGTGCGCGAGCTGGGCCGCGAAGAAGCGTGGCCTAAGGCCGCCGTCGCGGTGGATGCGCTGCTCGGCACCGGAGCCGCCGGACCCGCGAAAGGCGATGTGCTCGCCCTCGCCCAACGACTTGCTGCCTATGGCGCACCGATTCTGGCGGTGGACGGGCCGACGGGGCTCGATCTTACGAGCGGCGAAGCGCACGGCCCGGTGCGGGCTCAGCTCACGGTGACATTCGGGGGCCCACGGCGCGGGCATCTGCTGGCACGTGAATGGTGTGGGAAGGTTGTCGTGGTCGACATCGGTTTCCCGCCTCCCGATAGCGCGTGGCCCGTACTCGTGACTGATAAATGGGCAGCGGAGCGGCTACCGCGGCTGGCTCCGCAGATGCACAAGGGCGATCGCGGTCGCGTCTGCGTCATCGGCGGGGCGGACGGAATGAGCGGCGCCGCGCTTCATGCCGCGCGTGCCGCCCTTGCCGCGGGCGCGGGGCTCGTGAAGCTCGTCGCCGCCCGCGAGACCGTCGCCGCGGCTCAAGCGAGCCTCCCCGACGTCCTGACCGTGGAATCCGCGCTCGGCGAGGCGCCGGAGCCACAGGTCCTGGAGGCTGTCGATTGGGCGGATGCGGTGGTGCTGGGGCCGGGGCTCGGGCGCGAGCCGCGCCAGGCGCGCGCGAGTTTTGTCGCAGCGGTGGTGTCGCGCCGGTCAGTGCCGACCGTAATCGACGCCGATGCGCTGCACGTATTTCGTGCCGACGTGCCGACGGACAGTCGTGCGCTCGTTTGCACGCCGCACCTGGGGGAATTCCGCGCGCTAGTGGGCGACGGGTTGGCAGACGAGGCCGCGAACGATCGCTGGTCGGCGGCGGCGCGCGCGGCCACGAAGCTCAAGTGCACGGTGCTGCTGAAGGGTGTGCCGACAGTCATCGCCGATCTGCGCGGCCCCGAGCAGGTTGTGGCGAGCGGCAATCCCGGCCTCGCCACCGGCGGCAGCGGTGATTTGCTCGCCGGGTTCATCGGCGCATTTCTCGCCCGGGGAACGGCGCCCGCCGAGGCTGCGGCACTCGGCGCGCATGCCCTCGGTCGGGCCGCCGAGCAAGGCGCCCGGCAATGGACGGCCCGCAGCCTGCGCCCAGCCGACGTCCTCGCGTCCCTTCCCGACGTCTGGCGGGCGTGGAAGGACGTGGGGCCCGCCAGACCTCCAGTTCTAGTGGAACTTGAGGCTCCAGAGGTGTTGTAAAAAAGAACGTCCCATGAATCTCGGTCCCGGCAAAGAGTTCGATCGCGTCCGCGGCATCATCAAGCGGATCGCCGAGATCACGGGCGACAGCTCGGAGATCGGTGACGACTGCGCGTTGATTCCGCTGGGCTCGACGAACCTCGCGATCAGCATCGACAACTCGCTCGAGAACGTCCATTTCCGGACCGATTGGCTCGACTTCAAGGAAATCGGGTGTCGTGCCGCGGGCGCCGCCTTGTCCGATCTCGCGGCGGACGGCGCAAGGCCGCTCGGTGTGCTCGTGTCCCTGGGCGTCCCGGCGGACCGTGAGAAGGGCAACGATGCGGCTGCCGACATCATGGCCGGAGTCGCGACCATCGTGCACAATCTCGAAGCGAACGTGCTGGGCGGCGATTTGACGCGCTCCGAGCAATACATCGTCGACGTGTGTGTCATTGGCGAGGCCGCACGGCCCGTGCGGCGCTCCGGCGCGCGCGAGGGCGATGGCCTCTGGGTGACCGGTTATCTGGGTGGCGCGGCCCTGGCGCTCGAGCGCTTCCGCGCCGGCAAGAGCATGCCGACCGCCTTGCGCAACCGCTATGCCTGCCCGGAGCCGCGAATCGCCGCCGGCATGTGGCTGGCGGGCCACGGTGCCAGTGCGATGATCGATATCTCGGACGGTCTCGCCGCCGACGCACAGCATCTCGCCGCGGCGTCCGAAGTCGGCATCGAGATCAACCTCGAGCACATCCCGTGCTGGGAGAATGTGGCGCCGCTGGCCGCGGTCGCCAGCGGCGAAGAATTCGAGTTACTATGCACCATGCCGCCCACGTTCGGTGATGCCAGCATCTCCGCGTTCCGCTCGCAGACCGGTCTGCAGTTGAGTCGCATCGGTACCTGCCTCCGCGGCGCCGGCGGGCGTCGCGGCGGCGTGCGGCTGCTCGACAACAACAAGCCCGTGGCGCTCCCGGCAGGATACGATCACTTCGCGTGAGTCTCCGCACCCTTTGGTACTATGTAGTCCTCGTCGTTTCAACAATTGTCCACGCAACCGGTGCCGTTGTGGCCGGCCTGTTCCGTGTGCGCAACCGGCGAGGGGGCGTCTACGATTGGGCCAGTACGGACTGGTCACGCGACATCCTCCGTGCTGCGGGCACACCAGTAATTGCCGAAGGCCTGGAGCATATCCCGCGCGATCAGCCGGTCATGTACGCCTCCAACCACTCCTCGATGTTCGACATCTGGGCGTTGTTCGCCACGCTTCCTGGATCGGTGCGTTTCGTCGCCAAGCAGGAGTTGTTCAAGATCCCTCTGCTGGGCGGCGCCATGCGCGCCGTGGGCCACATTCCGATCGATCGGGCCGCCCGCAAGAAAGCGTTCGAGGCGTACGATGAGGCGGCACGAATGATTCGGGAGGGCACGTCCTCCATCGTCGTGTTCCCGGAGGGGACGCGCAGCCGGACCGGCGAGCTGCTGCCGTTCAAGAACGCGCCGTTTGGTCTCGCGATTGCCGCGCAGGTTCCCATCGTCCCCGTGTACGTCCATCACACGTTCGAGATTTTGCCGAAGGGCGCGTGGCGACTCCGCCCGCGTCCGATTCGCCTGCTCGCCGCGCCGCCGATCATGACGACCGGATTGCGCCCGGACGATCGCGAGCGGCTGCGGGACCAAGTGCGCGCGGCGATGGTTGCTCTTCAGTCGAAGGCACGGTAGGGTTCGTTCCACAATGAGCACCGTCATCTCAGTACATGCGCGCGAGATTCTCGACAGCCGGGGGAATCCCACCGTCGAAACCGACGTCACCCTGGCCAGCGGCGCGAGCGGCAGGGCGGCCGTTCCGAGCGGTGCCTCGACGGGAGAGCACGAGGCCGTCGAGCTGCGCGACGGGGACAATAAGCGCTACGGCGGCAAGGGCGTGCTCGAAGCCGTCAAGAACGTGAACGAAGTGATCGGCCCGCGGCTCGAGGGCATGTCGGCTGAAGATCAGATCGCGGTGGACTACGCGATGCTCGACCTCGACGGCACGCCCAACAAGAGCCACCTGGGCGCCAACGCGATCCTGTCCGTGTCCCTCGCCATCGCGCGCGCGGCCGCGCAGGACGCCGGCCTGCCGCTGTATCGCTATCTGGGTGGGCCCGTCGCGCACGTGCTGCCGGTCCCGATGATGAACATCCTCAACGGCGGTGCGCACGCGGCGAACACCGTGGACTCCCAGGAATTCATGGTCGTGCCGATCGGCGCCGAGACGTTCCCGGAGGGGCTGCGCATGGGCGTGGAAACGTTCCATGCGCTCAAGAAAGTCCTGGCCAAGCGCGGGCTTTCGACGGCGGTCGGAGACGAAGGTGGGTTCGCCCCGGACCTGCCGAACGATGAGGCGGCGCTCGAAGCGATCATGGCCGCCATCGAGGCAGCGGGTTTCGAGGCCGGGAAGGACATCGCCATCGCGCTCGATGTGGCGGCGTCCGAGCTCTACGCGGACGGGGTGTACACCTTCAAGAAGAGCAAGGGCGGTCAGAAGAGCGCCGACGAGATGATTGCGCTGTATAAGAGCTGGATCGATCGCTACCCGATCGTGTCCATCGAGGACGGACTGGCAGAGGACGACTGGACGGGATGGGCAAAGCTCACAGCGGCGCTGCAGGAGCGCGTGCAACTTGTAGGCGACGATCTTTTCTGTACCAACGTCGAACGGCTGGCCCGGGGCATCGAAGAAAGCGTCGCGAACGCCATCCTCATCAAGGTGAATCAAATCGGCACACTCACGGAGACGCTGCAGTGTATCGAGCTGGCGCGAGGCAACGGCTACGGCAACGTGATCTCGCATCGATCCGGTGAGACCGAAGACACGTTCATCGCGGATCTCGCCGTGGCGACCGGGGTCGGGCAGATCAAGACGGGCAGCGCGTCACGCACCGAGCGGGTCGCCAAATACAACCAGCTGCTCCGCATCGCCGAAGAGCTCGGCGACGTGGCGCACTATCCCGGTCGCCATCTCTACGGCCTGTGACCCGAATCCGCGTTGCCGGGATCGCGGGGGGTGTCGGGCTGCTCGCGCTCGCCGTGTGGGGCGGGGAATACGGCACGGCCGACTGGATCACGATCCGGCGGCAGCTCGCGGATGAGCGTACGCGCGTGGCGGCCCTCCGCATCGAGCTCGATTCCCTGGCAAAGCTGGCGCGCGACCTCGAGACGAATCCCGCGGTGCAGGAGCGTGTGGCCCGTGAGCAATTCGGAATGATCCGAGACGGCGAGGTACTCTACCGCGTCGTGCCCAAATAATGAGGAGGCACCATGAGGCTGTTTAGTCGGTTCATTCCCGTCGTCCTCGCTGGAGCGCTGGCGGCTATCGCTGCCTGCGGCGACAGCACCGGGAGCGGCCCGCAGGCGGCATCGGTCACGGGCGTTGCCGGTGATAGCCAGACCGCGCCGACTGGCGCGACGCTTGGCTTTCCGCTCAGCCTCGTGGCCCTCGGCTCGGGCGGGCAGCCAGCGCAGGGCGTGCACGTGACGTGGAGCGTCACCCCCGGCGGCGCTGCATTGTTCAATCCGCCCTCGTCGACGACCGATGTCAACGGCGTCGCCTCGACGACGGCGACGCTGGGTTCCTTCGTGGGAAGCATCACCATGCACGCTGCCGTACCGGGCGTCGCCGATGTCTTGTACCACGCGACGGCGCTGGATCCGTGCACCTATCTAGCGCCCTATACATTCGGACAAACCATCAACGCCGCGCTCGCGCCGGGTGACTGCAACTACCTGAACGCGGGGTGGTTCTATGACTTTTACCCGGTCGATCTGCCGGTCGGGCAGCAGAGCATCCGCATCAGGATGAGTTCGGGGACATTCGATACATGGGTCGACTTCTTTAGCGCCGCCGGTCCGCTGTTCGGATTCGATGACGACGAGGTCCTGGGGCAGGTCCAGAACTCGCAGCTCGACATCATTCTCCCGGGCGGCAGCTATGTCATCGGGGCGAACTCGTTCGACCAGCTCACCACCGGTGCCTATACGCTGTCGACCGAGACGCGGCCCGCCGCGATGAACGGCTGCCGCCAAGTCTGGGTCGCGCGGGGCGTGACCGTGAACGACTCGCTGACCGCGGCCGACTGTGCCGACAGCGCGGTGACGCCGCACAACTACGACGTGGCACGGATCCAGCTCGTTCAAGGCACGGTGCTGACGATTGCGGAGCACTCGACGGCGATCAATCCCAGCCTGGCCCTGTATCGCGTCACGGATCTCACCAACTACGCCCGCTCGCTCGTCGCCCAGAACGACGACAGTTCCGCGGGCAATCAAGCTGCGTTCATCCAATTCACCGTTGCAGTGACGGGACCGTACGACATCGTGATCGGCAGCAGCGCGGGCGGCGAAACCGGGGCGTATACGTTCGACGTGTCGGCGTCGACGACGTTGAGTCCGCGAACCGCTGCGCCGATCGTTC
>Ga0137418_10001677_pt2 | contig 20172 bp, 15 predicted proteins | sample CZODoug3_1_2_16f_FD_122242 | JGI IMG/M metagenome (GOLD analysis project Ga0137418, IMG submission 122242) | Vadose zone soil fungal communities from Angelo Coast Range Reserve, California, USA - CZODoug3_1_2_16fungal (Hybrid Assembly) | ecosystem: Environmental > Terrestrial > Soil > Vadose...
GGCAGAAGCCGGCGTCGAAGCCGATACGACAAACTTTATCGTTGCTCCGGGCGCAACGGCTCCCGACCACTCGACATCCAGATCGGCCTCACCCTCCTCGCCAATGGAAGTAATACCTGGGTCTTCTCCATTCAGAATCACGTTGGTGGCGTCGAAATTGGACGGCAGACCGAACATTTTTCGAAATTGCTGCACGTCCTGGACATTCAGATTGGTTTCGCCAACGATGGCGATAGTTTGTCCTGTCCCGTCGTTCCCCGCAGCGATTAATGGCTTGGAGTTGTAAATTGTCGCGAAATCCCCCGGGCCTAAACCGTAGAAATTCCTGCCACTAAAGGGATTGGGAAACGTAAAAAGCGGCTCCAGGCCCGCTTTGCCGACTGTACGGCGAAATTGTCCAAGGTACATTGCGTGTGACTTCCGAGGAAAGTTGTGCAGCGACACTAGGCCTGCCACTACAGGGGCCAGCGCCAGAGGAATCTGGGGATCCGCGATATTCGCAGTGTATTCTTTGCCGTCAATCATGAAGCGGTGGATTCCCGTATCGAAGGCCTTTCGCACCTGGCCCGCATTGCCGGAGAATTCGATGACCGTGTGGCCTAGCCCCACCTTGATGTCCGTGAATCCTTGCGAAGTCAGCCATTGCCCCACGGTCTGAATGTCCGAGTCGACGGGGCCAAATTGTCGGCCGAACTGCTCGGGAGTCAGCCATGCGTGATAGTTCGGGGAGGACTTGTTCTGTTGATCATCGAGAAGCTGCCGCAGCGCCACCTCCTGATCCGGGCCTCGCTGCAAGAGCAGCAGTATGCGCTTCAGCGGCTGTGCATCAGCAACTGGCCCATGGTCGAACTCCGGGCGGGCCAGCGGATGGACGTTTCCGGGCAAGATGACAAGATGCTTCTCATCCACTGCCTCAGTGATGCGCCCGGGGATGTTCGCCGTTTGTGCAGCGGTACGCCCGAAAGGCAAGACAAGGATGGCAACAAAGTGCAATACAAAACAGCGCAAACCTGCCTTTGGGAGTCTCATGGTTCGGACCACGCAACCGATTCAAGAAGAACTTCTGTAAAACCCGGGGGGACGGTGGAGAGAGTAGTTACCACTAGTTAGAAGCGATAGCAAGTAAGCACCGCAAAAGCTACTAGGGTAAAAGCCCTAATCCTCGAACAAAATCGTCACAAGCGGGGAGCCGTCATGGGAGCGCAATGAAACGAGGCCGCGAAGCCACAAGGTGCCCTCCTCTGCGGTTTTGGTTCCTTGCGTGCTTTCTGCGTCCTGGATGATCCTTCTGGAGAAACTACGACTGGTCGATCAATCGGTGGTGGATGGCGTACAAGGCGAGTTCGAGGCGGTCGGAGACACCGAGTTTGTCGAAGATATTGTGCAAATGATTCTTGACGGTTTGCTCGGAGATGAAAAGTTTTTCGCCGATTTCCTTGTTGCGGAAGCCTTGGGCGACGAGCTGGACGATTTCTTTTTCGCGGTCGCTGAGCAGCGGCTTTTCGCGGCGCGGGCCGGATTCGCTGGACTTGGAGAAGGCCTTCATGACTTCAGCGGTCATGCGATTGTCGAGCCAGATTTCGCCGGCGTGTACACGATGAATACTTTTTACCAGGAGATCGGTGGCAGACTGCTTCAGGACGACACCGCGAGCGCCGAGGCGCATGGCGCGAACGACGTCGCGATCGTCTTCCGCGGCGGTCAGAACGACGACCCGCGTGGGCAACGTATCAAAATTAACTTCTTCGAGCACCGCGAGGCCGTCTTTGTCCGGCATGCGCAAATCGAGCAAAAGAATATCGGGTTTGAGTTTAGCGAGGAGCTTGATGCACTCAGCGCCGTTCTGGGCTTCGCCGACGATGGTGATATCTTCGTCGGAATCGAGCAGCTTCCTCAGGCCATCGCGAAAGATCGCGTGGTCATCGGCTAGTAGTACCCGTATCTGCGGTTTCGTTGTCTTAGCCATAATTTATGTCAGGGTTTTGCGACGACAAGCCCTGAAACTTACTTTACTTATGTTATCCAAGCGGAACTTCTATCGTTAAACGCGCTCCATGGCCTGGGTTCGACTCGACAGTCAGAACCCCGCCCACCGTTCGCGCGCGCTCCTTAATGGAAATGGGACCCAGCCGCAACCGATCCAACTCGTCGCCGGTAAAACGCCCGGCAAAACTAAACCCCTCGCCGTTGTCGTCTACTACGAGTACTAGGCGGCTATCATCCTGCGACAGTTTTACCACGACATGGGAAGCCTTGGCATGCTTTTTTATGTTGTTGAGTGCTTCTCGGTAAATCTGGAAAATCTCGCGACAGACGCGGTCCGGAGCGCGTAACTGGGCTGAATCGATGAGCAAATCCAGGGCAACCGTGGATTCATTGCGATAGCGCTCGGCGAAACCGCGCATTAAATCAACCAGATCGGCGCTTTGGACGCGTAGAGGCCGCAGATCAGTAACGATCTGGCGCAGCTCCGCACCTTCGTTCCTGACCGTCTGCTGGAGGCTGGCTAGGCCGCTGACGGCCTGCTCTGGCGCAGCGGGTACGCGGCGGCGGAGGACGTCGAGTTGGATTTCGATGCTCAAGAGGGTCTGGAGAATGCCATCGTGGAGGTCGCGGGCGATGCGGCTACGCTCGGCTTCGATGGCCCGGGCGCGTAAGTGCCTCAAAAGAAAGATGTTCTCGAGGGTTGGAGAGACGTGTCCGGCGATGCTTTCCAACCAAGCTAAGTCCTGTTTTTGGAATGGTTTACGGCCATTTAGGAGGAAAATTCGGCCGCTCGCCTGCCCTCCCTGGTCGAAGGCCACTGTGAGGAAAGACTTGACCTTAAACTCTTGCGCCGCCGGTCCGGGCAGGCGGGGCAGATTTGAGATGACCCGGCCGTCCCGGCGATCCCAGCCAAAACCAGAGCCAGGCCCGCCAAGCGAGTTCCAGCAAATCGCGGCGTCCATATCATCGAGCAGGAAGCCGTCGGTGCGCGCCAAGGGCATGCTTTCTGGCACCAGCCGCTCACTTTCACCGGCCTTCAGTCGCCATAGAAAAATGCGCTCGAGATCGGTATCGCGAAAGAGAAGGAGTGCTTCTTGCGCACCAAAGGTGGTGGCTAGCTCGTCGAGAAAGAGGCGCAGCGACTCCGCCAACCCCTGCTCCACTTGCATGGTCTCGTTGATGCGCGAAAAAAAATCGATCTGGGCCACGAATCGCCGGTTGAGGTCGCCAAGATACGCCAGGCCCGCACCGCCGGCAAATGTTCCCGCCAGCAGGCCGAGCCAAGCTACCCAGCGCATCCAGTCGACTTCGCCACGCCCTGCCGTCCGCAAAACCAGAATGAGGGAGAGGGCCCCGGCCAGCGGAACCGTCAGGCCCAGTCCCCAGCGAATGCCTCCCGCATAACAAATGAACATGAAGGGGAACCACACCGGCACGGTAGAAGGGCTGATATAGATGAAGTACGCGAGCGCGAGCAGATCGCAAACCAGCGGCAAATGCCAAGAGCGTTTGCGGAGGAACCGCTCCAACTGGGTCACCACAAGCGCAACAATGAGATAAGAAATCAGGAACGAAACGGAACGCCGCAACTCGCGCGAGGGCGGTTGCTCAAATACTGCCAGCAACGCCAGCAAAATAAAGACCGGTCGGGCGTAAACGATCTGGCGGTCGAAATGGTGACGGTCCGTTTGATGGGGGCTCATGCGCGGGGACGCGTGTCCTGTCCAGTTAGTCTAGCAAGGCAGGAGAGTTATCGAGAGTTGCGTTGCGGCCAAGTTTTCCAGCTTGCAACGGGTGCAGTCGCGACTTAGACGAGTGCACGTTTCGAGCACAGCAAGTCGACATAGCCTGCTGAGCTCAAAAAGCGCTCGAGCGACTCGTTATCGGCGACGAACTGCGGTGTGCCGCGCGTCAGGACGTAAAGCTGATACTCCCTGGAGCGAAAGAAATCGATGATTTTTCCGGGTTCAAATCCGAGTTCCTTCAAAGCGTCGGGAGAATGTTCGAGGCAAACACAGGTTTCGGGGAATCTATTCAGAGTTTCCTTCATGCCTTCGCATACGGCCAACTCATAACCCTGCACGTCGATCTTGATGAACGAAATATTCTGGAGATTGCGAGTTTTAACGAAAGAGTCCACCGTCGTGATGGGGACGGCCGATATGTTCGCTTCATCCGGACAGGCAAAGCGGAAGTTTTCCGTCACCACACGGTGATCGGCGGAGTGTTTCTGGTTGTGCCAAAAGCGAATCTGGCCCTCGGAGCTGCCTACAGCAATGTTGATGGCCTCGATGACTCCAGATAGTTTCTTGCGGCGAATGACCTCCCCCAGCAGTTTGTACGTCTGGCGATCGGGCTCGAAGGCGTAAACTTTTGAATCTGGTTTCCGCGCACCAGCAAAAACACTCGCTGTGTATCCGATATTGGCGCCGATATCGAGAATATCGCCGTTTTGAAAGAGTTCGGGTTGGCGCCGCACGAGATTCCAGAAGGGATCTTCAAATAGCTTTTTGTAGATAAAGTAAGCGGAGACGAAGGCCCTGCGAAACATGGCGATCTGCATGAGTTTGTCAGGGCGGACCAGGCTGTAAGCGCCAGTAAACAGGGATACGAGTTTTTTGTTTTGCATCCCCATCACCGTTGTGGGGGCGCGGCCCCGCCCGAATCTGTTTCTTTTGCAACTCGAGGATCCCTGGACTTTTCCAACGCTAGTAAAACGCGGAGGGCAGCGAAGCGGCGCCACAGCGGTAAGCTAAGCCGCTCCAAACGTGAAACGCCGGGATAGAACATTTCCGGCAAAAGGCTCATCGGCTTGAATCCAAAACTGAGCAGATAGGCAAACAGACAAAAGGGTTCAGCTTTGATGCACTGAAAAGAAGGAAGCGCGGCAAGTGTTTTCTGCCGGTTTCCAGCGCCAAATAAAAGATAGGGAATTGCTTGATTGCCATCGAAGGCCTTTTTCCCGTGGGCTATGCCGGGATCCTCCAATTTCCAAGGTTGCGCGGAAAGGTCGCAATCTTCCTGGTGAAAGTAGCGATAGATAATGCGGGAAAAAGGAGTAATCCAAGGCTCGACCAACACCAAACGGCCGCCCGGAACCAGAATGCGTTCCGCCTCCTGCAAGAACTTCATCGGTGCGGCGAGATGATGGAGCACGTCCAGCCCGAGAACATTTGTGACCGTGGAAGTCTGGAAGGGCAGGGCCTGCGCGTCAGCAACAACATCCAGCCATGGGCAGGAAATCAAATCCGTGGAAATGACCTCAGGAAAAAGCTTCTTGAAGAAACCTGGGCCGCCTCCAATTTCGATAGAGATTCCTCCTGGGGTTTTGGAAGAGAGCAAGCGCGCAAACAATTCCTCCTCGTAAATACGGCGCAGCACCGGCTTCTGTTCCCAGATGCGGCGATGCTTGCTGAAATACTCTTGCGCTTGCGTGTCGATAGTCATTGACCGGAGCGAGTTGGCTGTAATTCAGTTCGGGGGATAAGTAGGAGATCGTGAATCATCTTTTGAGTTTTATTTCCTCTCACGGCTTTCTCGCGAACCCCATCTTGATTCGAACCATCCCGATCCACGTCATTTTCAACAGCAGCAGCCCGTGCCGAAATCGCTGGATATTGGTTTCACCGTAGGTACGCGCCAAGTATCGGATGGGGATGTCCACAATCCCCAATCCCAAAACCGCGGCCGGGTAGAGCAGCTCAAAATCGCCGAACGGGTCGAAGTCTCCGAAATCGCGCCGCCACGCCACCATGCGTTGGTAATCGTAGCGCGTAACCAGTTTCGTGCCGCAAAGCGAATCGCCAATGCGAACCCCCAGTATCCCGCTGAGCATTTTCGCGAAGAAAATATTGCCCAGCCGGTTAAGAAAGCGCATGGCGTCCCCTTCCATGGGGTAAACCAGCCGCGAGCCATTTATAAAATCGCCGAATCCCTGGCAATACGCTTCGTAGAAGCGCCCCAGCATTTCGGGAGGCATGGTCAGATCCGCATCCAGAATCACTAGAAGCGGCTGAGTAGCATGCGCAAACCCAAGTCTTACGGCGTCGGCCTTCCCTTTTCCTGTTTGCTGTAGAGCTTTAATTCGAAAGCGGTCCCCATAAAGCGCGGCCACGCGCTGAATCTCTTCCCACGTTCCGTCGTTCGAATGACCTTCCACAAAAACAATTTCCGTCTCGCAACCTAAATTTGGAAAACGGCTGAGAGCGTTTTCAATATTGCCCCGCTCGTTGCGCGCCGGAATGACACAGGAAATTCCTGGCCGCGCCGGCCGACCCGTGGGACGCAAAACAATGATGTACGTGAGGCTGAGCCATCGCACCAGGGGCACGAGCGGCAGAACTCGATTGATGAGATTGCCGAAACCCAGCATTCGCCAGGGAAAGCAAACTGCCAGCCGGGTGAGGACGATCTCAAAACCGGCAATCTTGACGATGTTTCGAAGATCGACTTGTGTTACGAACGTGCTAGGCAGCTCGCCTTTTCTAATTCCCAACCAGTTTGCCAGGCTGTACAGCGAACGGAGATAAGGATTGTATAGGACGGCGATGACGCGCGACGTCCGCGACAATTTGGGCTTCAGCTGCGACAGCAACCCCTGAATGTCAAATTCATGATTGAACGTGCCATTGACCAAAATCGCTGTTCGCTTTTCGCTCTCGGCTGTCAGGTCGGGGAACGCTTCGCCTCTTGCGATGGTCTCTTTTGAGGGAGCCTCCATCGCCGCTAGCAGCCCACCCTGGTCATCCTCGCGGGGCACCCACTGAATCAATCGGTCGTAGTATCTCGTTATGGTGGACAGTTCCCCCGCGAGAAACGAATTGACATAATTCTTCCATCGTGCCGCGCCACTGCCGGCTGTCTCTCGTTTTTCGTCACTCGCTCCCGGCGGCGTTCCGGGTTGCCTTTCAACGGTCGTGGTTATGGCCCGCCTCAATTCCCTGTCGAACGTTTAATCCGTAGGCCTGCAATCCGCAGTCATGAAGGAGAAGCATCGGTTAAGCACGCACCGCAAGCTTGGCATCGGCTTCGAACCACTGGAAAGTTTCCCGCAGTCCATCACGTAAAGTCGTTTTTGCACGCCAGCCAAATTCCGTAATAGCACGTGATGTATCGAGGCAACGGCGCGGCTGGCCGTCAGGCTTTGTGGCGTCCCACCGCACTGCGCCTTTGAATCCAACAAGCGACCGGATTTGTTCCACCAAATCGCGAATAGTAATCTCTTCTCCCGATCCCAAGTTCACGAGCTCTGCTTTCGAATACTTCTCCGCCGCCACGATGATCGCTTCCGCAGCATCTTCGACGTAAAGGAACTCTCGCGTGGCGCTTCCCGTCCCCCACGCAAGCAACTCGTGGATGCCCGTTTGCTTTGCTTCCCAGCATTTGCGGATTAGCGCGGGAATGACGTGTGAAGTTTCGAGGTCGAAATTATCCCGCGGGCCGTAAAGATTTACGGGCGTCAAGTAAACGCCGTTCATGCCGTATTGCTGCCGGTACGCTTGCAGCTGAACCAGGAGCATCTTTTTTGCCAAGCCGTACGGCGCGTTCGTTTCTTCCGGATAGCCGTCCCAAAAATTCTCTTCGTGGAACGGCACCGGCGTGAACTTCGGATAGGAACAAACGGTGCCCGCGCAAACAAATTTCTCAATTCCCACGACGCGCGCTGCTTCGATCACATTCAGTCCCATCACGGCGTTATCGTAAAAAAATCTCCCGGGATTGGCCAGGTTGGCGCCGATGCCGCCCACGACCGCGGCAAGATGTATAAAAACATCCGGCCGCGCTTGCTCGTAAAGCCGCAGGGCCTGGGACTTTTCGCGCAGGTCGAAGTCGCGACTGCGCGGGATCATGACTTCCCGGCATCCTGCGGCGCGCAGTTTTTCGACCACAAACGAGCCGAGAAAACCGTGGCCCCCGCTGACGACGACGCGCCGGCTGCTCCAAAAACTCATTTTGCCCCTTTAGTGCTGCGAAGCCTGCCCGCTGACGGCTTGCACTACACGGGTCACGGAATTGTGCCAGCGGTTCCAGTGGCCGATTTTTTCCTCAAGAATGGCCTTGCCTTGTCCTCGCGGTTGGAGCCCCGCCGCTTCCACGTCGGCATCCACCATGATGGCCACTAGATCGCGGAACCCAATCCGCGATTGCCAGCCGAGTTTCGTCCGCGCCTTGCTGGCATCCGCTATAAGTACGTCCACTTCCAGCGGCCGCAAGTAGCGTTCCGATATCTTCACATGCTTCTCCCAATCCAGGCCCGCATATGCAAATGCTTCTTGCACGAATTCACGCACGGAATGTGTTTCCCCCGTGCCGATTACAAAATCGTCCGCGGCATCCTGCTGCAGGATTTGCCACATCGCTTCCACGTATTCAGGCGCATAGCCCCAGTCGCGGCAGGCATCAAGGTTTCCCAGGTACAGCGAATCTTCGCGGCCGGCGAGAATGGCGGCAACAGCACGGGTAATCTTTCGGGTCACGAACGTTTCGCCGCGCCGGGGGCTCTCGTGATTGAACAGAATGCCGTTGGCAGCGAACAGGTGGTAGCCTTCGCGATAAATGCGCGTCATCCAGTGCGCGTAGACTTTCGCTGCCGCGTAAGGACTTCGCGGCTGAAAAACTGTTGCTTCGCTCTGCGGAGCCGGCGCGGAACCGAACATTTCTGAGCTGGAAGCCTGGTAGAAGCGAATCTTCGCATTGCTTCGCCGAATCGCTTCAAGAAGGCGCATGGTACCGAGTCCCGTGATGTCGCCCGTGTATTCCGGAATGTCAAAGCTGACTTTCACGTGGCTTTGCGCCGCAAGGTGATAAACCTCCTCGGGCGCAAGGCTATAAATCAGGTTCAAAATCCATTCGGTGCTTGATAAATCGCCGTGGTGCAAAAACAGTTTCGTACCGGGATGATTTGGATCCTGGTAAATGTGATCGATCCGCGAAGTATTGAAGGTGCTAGCGCGGCGAATTATCCCGTGCACCTCGTACCCTTTCGAAAGCAATAGCTCCGCAAGGTAGGAGCCATCTTGTCCAGTGATCCCGGTAACGAGCGCGCGTTTCATTTTCTTAATCCTTTAGGAATCGCGCCACGCGATTCGCAAATCTCGCATGCAAAACCACTCATCGGCTTTCGCTCGCGGACGGCTGCAGCGGATAGGTCTTGGTCAACTCAACTAGTTCTTTCAAGTATTGATGATTGGGTAAGAACTCTGGATCATCCTTCGCCAGCTCCTCGGTAGCTGCGGGTAAATGATAATACGGAAGACTTGGTTCCACATGGTGAGTTCCATGTTCGGCAAATCCATACGCCCCGAAAATCAAGCGCGCGACAGGTCCGCACTTGAAGTTTCGCAGCGTGCCTCGCTTGGACGACGGGATTTGTTTTGCTTCCAACTGATGTTCCGCCACCGCGCGCAGGGTAGCCGCAAAAACGGTCAGCGATCCGAGTCCGTAAATGTAAATGACGCCGTACACGAGCATCACCACGAAGAACGCCTGCGGCCACGCTCGACCAGCCGCCGGTCCCGCAACCACCAGCAAGAATCCAAAGAACACTGCTTGGAATGCAGCAGTCCTTGCCAGCCACGCGAACGGAGCGATAGTTGTCTTCTCGCGTGCTTCACCCTGGTTGGAGGCGTGACGGAGTTTACGCACTGCTTCGTTCAACGCCAGGCAGCGGAGGAAAAACACGACGAGCCTGCTCCCGCGAATATCCACCAAATACGCGTCCTTGGGATCGCCATCAATCCCAAAATTCGTGTGGTGCTTCCAATGGCGCCAGCGGTAGCCATCGAAATCCGCAATCGCCAGTGGCCCCAGAATCCATCTTCCTAGAAAATCTGATCCTTGCCGATCCATGAAAACATGGTAGTGCGCACATTCGTGCATCAGGTTCAACAGCCCGTTCATCAGGAAGCCGAACGCTATCCACATGACGATCCACCACCATCTCGGCCCAACGAAAGCAGCCAAAGCAAGGGGCGACACGACCAGCGCCAAGTGGCCCACAACTGACAACGACGAACGGAAATCCGATCGCTTACTGTATTTCGTCAGTTCAATGCGCTTCGCCATTCTTCAAACCGCGTCCTTTTGCGCCACAAAATCCATGATAGCGGGCCGGCCCGAAAGTAGATCGATAGGACCCAGCACTCCGCCCAGCGCGAGCAAACAGAGCCATTTCAGGCCACTGCGATGAATTCTTCCGGGGCCGCTGTGCGAAAGCGACCCCAGGCTGATCGCCAGGCTCGCCGGATTAAAAGCGCCCTGCACGGCCGGTGCCGACAACCCCGCACGTTCCAGCAAGCTGTGCAATCCTTTCCGCGAAAACACCACGGTATGCCGTGGCGCATGGTATCCACTCCAGTGCGACGCGAAGACCGAGCGTTCCAGGGAATCCGCAGCCGGCGTTTGCCCTTCGAAGATTCCACCCGGCACAAGCTTTTGTACCAGCTCTTTCACAACCGCGATCGGATCCGGAAGATGCTCGATGACGTGATTCAACGTAATCAAACTGCATGCTGGAAGCGCCGCAAATAGATCCGACACTTCTCCTTTCACTATCGTCACCTCGCCGTCAGCAAGCACAATCGTCTCGGCCCGGTCAGCAATTTCATATCCCCAAAATCGCCTCCCTGGCAATTCCGCAGCCGCCTGCACCAAAAACCCGCCATCGCCACAGCCGTAATCGAGAATTGCGCCATCTCGCGTCAACAGCTTCGCAAGCCTTCGAATCCGCATTCTGTTTCGAATCCGGCTAAGCAGCCCGCCAGCAGACATGCTGTGATAGTCGGCCGGATAAAAGCTCGCCAACTCCGCGAGACTGGGCATTGGTTCCTGGAAGAGCGTCCCGCAAGCCACGCACTCTTTGTACCTTGGGACAAAATTCAGAGCGTATTCATGATCGGGGACGCGAATGCCATCCGCAACATCCGACGATCCGCACGCCGGACAGATGCTCCCGACGCGTCGGTCAACGCCGCGCTCGGCCGAAGATTGAACACTCAGGCTCATCCCTTGCGCTCACTATAGCTTTTCGCTCGGCAAATCATTGGGCAAGAGGAGCCCATGGATGCACTTCCTAATTTCGCTCCCAAACATAAGCATTCCACTCCCCCAACCTTACAGAACTCGGCGCCAGCACTTCCTTTCGCCGGTAGTGTGAGGTGAAGTACTCGCCCATCTTCTGGTCGAAATCCACCCCGAAACGCAGCACGCCGTACTCCGGATAGAGCCGGTTGGACCAAATCAAATACCGCACGTTATTCCGTTCCAAGTCCCTGACGATTTCCCCCATCATTTTCCCGGGCACGATCACCCCAGGATTAAAGGAATAAATTCGCGTCGGACAGTGTGTTCCGGAAAGAAAATACAGGCTGGTGTCCTCCGGCACGGAGAGAACCGCTTCACCTTTAGAGTTCTTCTCCTTCATGAATCGGATGGCTGCTCGGTATTGCTCCGCCAAATTCGGTTTGACGTTGATCGTGCCGCGTTCCGTCGTCAATGGCACCCAGCCCGCCGTTTCGCTCACTACTTTTCGCGTGTACAACCCGGGCACCGCCGCGCACCCCAGACAAATCAGCAGTTCCGTCGCGAGAACCGCACGGCGTGTGTTGCCGACCTGCTGAATAAGCGGGCGCAACAGCAGCAGAAAGGCCAGAACGACTGGCCCGTTATAGTAAATTGCATAATCCCAGGGCGTCATTCTCAGCAAGATTCGAAACGCCGCGAGGCTCGCAAAAATCGCCAAGAGGATAAATCCAGGAGCGCGCAGTAGATCTGGCTGCCGCCATAGAAATAAGAAAGCAGCGACGCCTGCCACGGTAACGTAAAGCACCATGTCTTGAGGAAAGAACAGCACTCTCAACACGTCTGCACTAGAAACGTAGATCGCTAGGTAGGCGAGTGTGGCGACAAACAGCGCTGACCGCAAGAAAATCGCGCGCCGCTCCGTGCGCTTCCAGGCCAGAAGTAGATGCACTCCCTGCCAGAATCCTAGAAGGACCAGTGTCAGTTTGGCAGCTTCCGCAAACCCGGGAAGCGACAAGCTGAATCCTGTCTGCGCCAGCCAAAATCTTCCGTAGACTCTCATGAAATACGAAGTCGGCCAGCTCATGAAATTTTCCTGCAGGATGAAGTCGACACCCGCAATGGAAATCATCCAACGAATCACCAGCCCGCAAATAATTACGCCCGGCAAGATGGCCGCCAGATCTCGGCCGATGGACGACCACGAACGCTGTCGTACACCGCGCACCAGGATCAGGATCCCCAGCGTCAGATAACTGGCTACTCCGAACTCCAATTTCAGCAGTAGCAGAGCGGCGGCCGCTAGCCCTGCAACAAATATCCAGCCCCACACTTCGGAAGTGGAAGCCGAGACAACCAGCCAGAGGAATAAGCAAGCGATGAGGCACGCATAGACGGTGTTGAAACTGTATGGCAGCGGAAAGCAGAAAAACGTAGGGTGAAACGCCTCCAGCAGCAGCACCGCTCCGGCGCTCCAGCCTGCCAGCCAAGAAAACAGCCGCATGCCGGTTAGATAGAGAAAAATCGCCGATCCTAGCGCCGAGAGTGAGCCGGCCCAGTAAAGTACGTTTAGGTGCACCCCAAAGAGACGGAAAAGAAGACTATTTAGGTAGGACGCTGCAGGACCATACATGAACCAGACATCCCGATAAAGCATCTTCCCTTCCGAGAGCACCGTCGGAACATACATTTCATGCCCGGAGTCCACGGTAAGGCTGCCCCAAGTCGCCCAGGTCGTGCGAAACAATGCTGCCCAGATAGCGATTAGCGCGAGTAGCGCGAGGATGGTCGTCAGATTCCAGGGTTCGGAGGAACCGGCCGCTAAACGCGAGAAATAAAGCTGCAAAGGTCCTGGCGCAACGATGTCAGAGGTGTCCGACGCAGTAGGCGTTGGCAGGACCGTTGAAGTCATTTCCATATGGTCTAGGATAGCAACAGCTCAGCAGCGGACTGAGACCAGATAGAAGCAATGGTGCCTTAGATGAAACGCCCGCGGCCACTTTTCGACGCGCGGGATTTAGCGTAAACTAAGTTTGTTGCCCGGGCGGTGGGAGTAGCTCAGCTGGTAGAGCGTCGGTCTGTGGCACCGAATGTCGCGGGTTCAAGCCCCGTCTCCCACCCCAAACTCCCTGCTAAATCAAACTCTCGCTTCCATACTTTCTTTAGTACCCAGGAAAATCTCCCGAACTCCACATAGAATGGATGCTTATGAAATCGCTGTGTTGCCGTGCCCTGCTGTTCGATATGGACGGAGTACTGGTAGACTCGACGGCCGCGGTCGCGCGCGTGTGGACCGTTTGGGCCAGAAAGCATGGCCTCGATCCCGGGACCGTAGTGAAGATGGCGCATGGGCGACCCAGCATCAGCACGATCCGCGAACTCCTCCCCCGCACCGACCAAGACGCGGAAGATCGCGAAGTCGAGCGTATGGAGATCGAAGACGTGGACGGGATAGTGGCTCTGCCCGGGGCTGCCGAACTTTTGCGCGCGCTGCCGGCAAACCGCTATGCGATCGTAACTTCCGCGACGCGGCCGCTGGCGGAAGTACGGTTGCGCGCGGCCGGGTTCCCGGTTCCGGAAAATCTCGTCACGGCACGCGCCGCCAAACGCGGCAAGCCGAATCCTGATCCTTACTTGATGGGAGCGAGCATCCTAGGCGTCCCACCGGCGGAATGCGTCGTCATTGAGGATGCGCCATCGGGCATTCGCGCAGGCAAGGCGGCGGGGGGGCGCGTTGTGGCGTTGCGCACGACGGCGAGTGAGGCTGAACTCGAAGAGGCAGGCGCGGATTGGATCGTGAAGGATTGCTCCGAACTCTTCGTGGAATCTTCAGGGCCCGGTGAAGAGTTCTTGCTCCTGGGCCGTCGAACAAAATAGTCCAGGGATCCGCACAAACAGGTAGAATCTCAGCCTCGCCAAAATGCGAACTACGAGTTTGCTCCTAGGAGAGAAACAATGATCCGTGTGAAAAATCTCGCGCTATTGCTGGCGCTCACTCTGCTCATGGGCGTGATCAACCCGGAACTGCGGGCACAGGAAAAGGACGCCAAGCCCGGTGATAAGCCCGCAGAGGCCGCCGCTCCCGCTCCAGCCAAGGAAGAATCGTCGATTACCGACCACACGATCAAGATCGGCGGGCAAACCATTCCCTACAAGGCGACGGCCGCTACGATTCTCTTGAAGAACGAAAAAGACGAACCGGCCGCAGTCATCTACTTCACCGCCTACACGCGCAGCGACGTGAAGGACTTGAACCAGCGGCCTGTTTCGTTTGTATACAACGGCGGGCCGGGGTCTTCCTCCGTTTGGTTGCACATGGGATCGTTTTCGCCGCGCCGTGTTGCCACTGTGAATGCCGATTCCACGCCGCCACCTCCCTACAAGCTTGCGGAGAATCCACAGTGCCTGCTGGACAGAACGGATCTGGTCTTCATCGACCCCGTGGGTACGGGTTTCAGCCACGCCGTAGGCAAAGCGCAAAACAAAGATTTCTGGGGTGTGGATCAGGACGTCAAGTCGCTCGCCCAGTTCATCAACACGTATGTGAGCCGCAACAGCCGCTGGAACTCGCCGAAATTCCTCATTGGGGAAAGCTACGGCACGTTTCGCTCGGCGGCGCTTTCGAACTACATGCAATCCCACGACGGACTGTACTTCAACGGCATCGTACTGATCTCTTCCGTCCTGGACCTAGGGACCATCTCGTTCAATTCCGGCGAAGACAAGCCGTACATTTTCTATCTGCCCAGCTACGCGGCCACCGCCTGGTATCACAAAGTTTTGAAAGACCGGCCGGACAATCTGAGCCCCTTCCTGGAAGAAGCGCGCCAATTTGCGCAGACGGAATACACGAGCGCCTTGATGAAAGGCTCCCGGCTCGGAGAGGCAGAAAAATCCGCGGTCGCGAAGAAGCTCGCGCGCTACACCGGCTTGAGCGAGGACTATCTCAGCAAAGCCAACCTGCGTGTCAATTTGCCGCAGTTCATGAAGGAATTGCAGCGCGCCCGCGGTTTGACGACCGGGCGCCTCGACGCGCGTTTCTCCGGCTGGAGTTATGACCTGCTCGGCGAATACGCGGAATACGATCCGCAGGATGTGGCCATCACCGGCGCATTCACGGCCGTCTTCAACAACTACGTCCGCGACGAACTGAAATTCGGCAAGGACATGGTCTATCACACCGGCTCTGACGAAGCAGGCAGCAATTGGGATTGGAAGCACCGCGGCGGAGACAACTTCGGTTTTCCCGGCTCACCCAACGTCGAAGGCGATCTCATCCAGGCCATGCTGGCGAATCCGCATCTGCAAGTCGAAGTGGAGAACGGCATTTACGATCTCGCAACGCCGTTTTATGCCACCGAATACACGATGGAACACCTCGGCCTGCCGGAAAAACTTCAGAAAAATATCCGCCTGCAGTATTACGACGCGGGGCACATGATGTATTTGCGGGATGAAGACCTCGCTAAGCTGAAAGCGAATATCGCCGGCTTCATCGACGGCGCATCTAAACGGTAGGACGTATCTCGGTAGGAGGCAGCACTTGTCCCGGCCCCGCCGGGATGCTCCGCCCGGCGTGGCGCCTGGGGGTCTTTGCTTCTGCCTACCTGTCCTTCTGGCCAGTTACTCGCGTGAAATCGTAGCCCAGACCCGGTAAGTCCAATCCAGCCAGTTCACCTACAATCGTTTTGAGCACGCCACATGCGGCCCGCCATTCGTTTTCATGGGCCTCACCAAGGATGCGACCTATTCCATGGGCACATTGACGCAAGAATTGCGGCCGCAGGTGACGCCCGGAGAAGCTGGCGCCCCGCCGGCGCCCGTTCCGCAAAGAACGATTCACACCGCGCAGCTCGTGGCCGCCATGCTCAAATCCAGTCCGCACGTCAGCGATTTGATTTTTTCGCCTGGCCGCGCGCCGCAAGTCGAAGTATCCGGCCAGCTGGTCCAGCTGAAGTACAAAGGTCTCGAGTGTCTGACCTCGCAGGACACCAACTACATCGCTAACGAAATCATGGGTAAGAATGAAACGTCCTTCCGGAAGCTCGAGCAGGAAGGCTCCGCTGACCTTTCTTACGGGGTCACAGGAGTTGCCCGGTTCCGCGTCAATATTTTCAAGCAGCGCGGCAGTTGCGCCATCGTCATGCGCGTCGTTCCAGACAAAATTCCAGGATTCGATGAGCTCCATCTGCCTCTGACGCTGAAAGAGATCGTTGATTTGCGGAATGGGGTCGTACTTGTCACCGGCCCGACAGGCTCCGGGAAATCCTCCACGCTCGCGGCCATTCTCGACAAAATGAACGAAGAGAAGGCCTACCACATACTCACCATCGAAGATCCCATCGAGTTTCTGCATCGTCATAAGAAGGCGACCATCCATCAGCGCGAATTGCATTCCGATACGCCCACGTTTGCACTAGCCTTGCGCGCCGCGCTCCGCCAGGCTCCAAAAGTGATTCTCGTCGGCGAAATGCGCGACCGCGAAACGATTGAAATTGCTCTCGAAGCCTCTGAAACGGGCCACCTCGTCATGTCCACGCTGCACACGATCGATGCCTCAAAAACCGTCGAGCGCATTGTCGGGGTTTTCCCGATGTCGGATCAGCAGGCCATCCGCTCTCGCCTTTCGAAAGCCTTCCGCTTCATTGTTTCGCAACGCCTCCTCCCCAAGAAGGATGGCAAGGGGCGCATCGCCGCTGTGGAGATTTTGAAATCCACGATGCGCACCCGCGAATACGTCGAAAAGGGCGAGAGCGAAGGCAAGTCGCTCCTCGACGCTATGCGCGACGGCAGCACCGAAGGCATGCAGCATTTCGACGGAGAAATTGACAAGCTCATTCGCGAAGGAGTCGTCGATTTCGAAACGGGCATCTCTTATTCATCCAACGCCGGTAACTTGCGCCTGGAAATGGCGGACTATCTAGACGAGCGCCGCAACAAGCCGACGGAAAACACGCCAAGCCGGGCCACCGAGATCGAAATCGAAAGATAATCACTCCTTAGGGTCATGAAAGCAATTCGACTGTCGAACTTCGGCAAGCTCATCGAAGTGATGGAGATCAACGGAGTAAAGGTTTTCTTCCATTGGTCAGTGCTTCTCATTGGAGCCGTCATCCTTCTCAGCGCGCTGGAAGATCCAGCCCTCGCAGTCGTGGTTCTTGCTTCTTATTACGGCGTCATTCTGATCCACGAGTGCGGCCACATGGTCGCAGCGCAAAGCAAGGGCTGTGCGGTGTCGTCGATCAAGTTGTACCCGGTCTGGGGAATCACGCGCACAGGCTTGCGGCCTCGCCGATGAAATCGGTTATTCTGTATCGGACCTGAGTGTACAGTTAGGGTTCTGAATCCGGGACTACTCTCTGAAATGCATTCTTCTACCGGCGGCATGACGCTGCACTTCCTTATCGGCTTTTTCCTGCTTCTGTTTGTCGCCCTCGGATTCATTTCACTCATCCTCTTCGCGCCTCGCTCCAGCGAGAGATTTGTCCGTCGCTTTGAAGGGGCCTTCACAAAGCTGGCGGAACGCAAAACGCTCGCCGTCTGGCTCTTGTTTTTCTCCGTCATCGCCATCCGTCTAGCAGTCTTGCCGCTGCTCCCCATTCCAGTTCCGGGCATTCACGATGAGTTCAGTTACTTGCTGATGGGAGACACCTTCGCCCACGGCCGTCTGGCCAATCCGACGCATCCCATGTGGATCAGCTTCGAAACATTTCACGTCAATTGGCTTCCCACCTATTCCTCAAAGTATCCGCCGGCGCAAGGAGTGGTGCTGGCCGTGGGCTACTTGGTGGGACACCCGTGGGTCGGCGTGCTGCTCAGCAACGCGGCTATGGCTGCGGCAATCCTCTGGATGCTGCAAGCGTGGCTACCCGCGCGGTGGGCGTTTCTTGGCGGCGTCCTCGTCGCGCTGAAGTTCGGCATCGCGAGCTACTGGATGAACAGCTACTGGGGCGGGGCCGTCGCCGCCGCGGGCGGCGCACTTGTATTGGGCGCGTTGCCAAGAATTGCGCGGCTGGCGCGGATAAAAGATGCGTTGCTAGTGTGGCTGGGCACCGCTCTTTTGGCGAACAGCAGGCCTTACGAGGGTTTGCTCCTTTGCATCCCTGTAGCCTGCTGGCTCTTCTGGCGGCTTGCCAGGAAGACAAGGTCGGGCGTGCCGATGCGGGCGCGTCTTCGAAATGTCCTTCTACCGCTGGCAACCGCCATGACATTGACCATCGCCTTCATGGGCTATTACAACTGGCGATTGACGGGTCACGCAGCTCTTTTTCCCTACGTCTTGAACGCGCGGACTTACGAATCGGCTCGACTTTTTCTTTGGGATCATCCCCGCGAGCCGCGTAGCTACAACAACCAACAGTTTGAAGAGTTCTACAATGGATGGGAACTTGAGAACTACGACAACTCCTGGCGCGGCGCTTGGAGAGTCACCGCCGAGAAACTAACGCGCAGCGGCAGCGCCTATTTATGGTGGGGAGCGCTGCTGCTTCTTCCCGGATTGCTTTTCGCTTTCTTCGATCGCAAGATGCGGCTCCCGCTGGTCATCTTTCTCATCGTCACCGCTGGATTTTTTTCTGTCATCTGGTCCATGCCTCACTATGCAGCACCTATCGCCTGCGTGATCATTCTGTTGCTAGTACAAGCGATCCGGCATCTGAGAACCATGAAAGTGCGTGGACGCCCGGTCGGCGCGGCACTCTCTCGCGCGGCGGTCGTGTGCCTCGCCCTGGATGCGGCAATTAATGTTTCCCAGAATGTTTGTGATCCGCTCCTCTGGACTTGCAAGGGTGATCCTAGCCGGGCCGCCGTCGTCGAAAGACTTTCGCACACGCCGGGAAAACACCTCGTCATCGTGCGCTACCCGGAAGGATACAACGTGCATGACGATTGGGTCTTCAACGGAGCGGATATCGACGGTGCGAAATTACTCTGGGCGAGAGAAATCAACCCGCAGCAAAACCAAAAACTCTTTGACTATTTCAGCGACCGCCGAATTTGGCTCATCGAACCGGAGAAAGACAATACCGAGTTCATTCCCTACCCTCTTTCAGCGAAGCCGCCAAAGCAATAGTCAGGATTTCTCACCACGAAAGCTTACGCGAGGCTAATCCCGGCCCCCTTGTCATCCTGACCGAAGGTAAGGATCTCAACTGATCCGCACCTCGTCGTAAGCACTCAGGATGAACGGAGCTACTTGAGCTCATTGGCAGGTCCAGAGAGAAGAGAAGTGAGAAGCCCGAGTTAGACGCTGCTGCTACTTTGTTTTTTTCCTGAGCAACGAAATAAAATGCAGACCTCGTCCAACGAGAAGGTTGAACGGTGCTGGATATAGCGGCACTTGTGTAGTCCAACTGGCTTCCGCCAGCCCGCAATTAGAAAAGTGCTCCGCCCACTCCTTGCGGCTCTTGTAGTTGTACGTGAGCCGGCCCGCTATTCCAAGGTTGCGGTGTGGCAGGGAAAGCTGTAAGGTGGCGGCATTGGCGTTAAGGGTCTGTTCCCGCGTGCCTACCAGGGTGGCGCTGATATTTTGATCGCCGAAATTATGGCTGTAGTCCAGCGTGGCCAGGAAATAAATATAGGTATTGACGTTCTTGTTGTTCTTGGTCGGGTCATAGCTGAGGTACTCCTGCGCCGCACCGGGTTGGTTATTCAGCCATGTCAACGAATATTTATTGGAGGCCGGATCATATTGGTCGATGGAATAATAGAACGGTTTGTAGGACCGGACAAGATCGAAATAAGCATAGCGGTTGGTGCTGAACAATCCATGGAAGTTCAGCCCCGGGGTTACAAAATCGAGCTTCTGGTTCAGCTCGAACTGTGCGGACATACGCGATTCCGAAAAGCTTTTATAGCCGTACATCAGATCGGCATAAGGGTTGTCCTGGAGACCGCCCGTGATATGTATATTATTGCCAAAAAGGATATGCTTGGTCAGCAGGTTGGCGCTGTCCGGTGGAAAAAACGCAGGAAAGGAGACGGGGCTCGTATGCAGCGCCCTGTCATAGAGGTCGGTAGCAAACCCTGACTGATCATCGGTGATCGGACCGGTATAGTCATTGAAATTACCCCAGAGACGGACTACCACCTCCGTTGTTTTCGTAAACTTCATATTGACATTGCTGCGCAGCTGGTAATTCTCATACTTCATGCCGGAATTAAAGTTAT
>Ga0137418_10001724_pt1 | contig 20172 bp, 19 predicted proteins | sample CZODoug3_1_2_16f_FD_122242 | JGI IMG/M metagenome (GOLD analysis project Ga0137418, IMG submission 122242) | Vadose zone soil fungal communities from Angelo Coast Range Reserve, California, USA - CZODoug3_1_2_16fungal (Hybrid Assembly) | ecosystem: Environmental > Terrestrial > Soil > Vadose...
CCCCCCGCGACGTCCGCCAACGCAACCAAGGACCAGGAAAACCAATCGAGCGAACCCGACCCAGCCACGGCTCTCGCCGCCAGCAGCTACTTCGTGCAGGTTGCTGCAGTCAGCAAACAGGATGACGCGCAGGCGCTGGTCGAGGCCCTGAAGAAAAAGCAATACGCCGCGTTCACAAGCAACAGCTCAGCAAGCGATAAGTTCTTCCACGTACAGGTCGGCCCATTCAACGATCTCAAGGACGCCGAAGCAACCCGAGCCAAGCTGATCGGCGACGGCTACAATCCCATCTTGAAAAAATAAACGATTTGCGATTGCCAATTGGCAATTGCAAATCGTCAATCCGTATCAAATCTCTGCTCCTTCCAGGGATCTCCATACATGTGGTACCCGTTCTGCTCCCAGAATCCTGCTGCGTCGTGGTCCAGGAACTCCATCCCGCGCACCCACTTCACCGACTTCCACGCATAAAGATGTGGCACGATCAACCGCAGCGGGAACCCGTGGTCGGCCGTGAGCGGCTGTCCATCGTGATGGGTGGCAAACAAGACTTCCTCGCGATCGAGATCGGCCAGCGGGAGGTTGGCGGTAAATCCCTGCTCCGCGTGCACCAGCACGTGACTTACGCCCTGCTTCAGCTTCACCCGTGACAGGACTTCCCGAAAACCCACGCCTTCCCACAGATTGTCGAACCGGCTCCAGCGAGTGACGCAATGAAAGTCGCTGAGGTGCTTCACCCGCGGGAGCCCATTGAATTCCGTCCAAGTCCAGCGCACAGGTGCGTCCACCATGCCGTAAACACGAAAATCCCAACGCTCAAAATCGAAGCGAGGAACCGACCCGTAATGCAAAACCGGCCATTTCAGCGTGAGTGACTGCCCGGGCGGCAATCGCCCCTCCCGCTTCATCTTCTGTTCGAGTTCCCTGCGTTCGTTGCCTTCAAATAGCATTCCGGTCCCCTGAGTTCCTGAAAGCGCGCGCCGCTTACTATCTCGGAACGTTTCCCTTCTGTTTCTCCGCTCATCCTGAGCGCGGTGAGGCGTAGCCGAACGCAGTCGAAGGACCCCACGACCGACGACGTCACCTGCGGCTTCCCGAGATTTCTCATGATAATCCTCGGGGTCTTTCTCCAGCCGCCGATTGAAAATGTGTCGAGCTTGGTGGCGTCGCACGCGGAACCGGGTGCTTCGACTGCAGCGCGGCATTTCGCCGCGATTCTGCGCAGCAGGACAAGGGAAACACCAAACAATCGGCCCCAAGCCAGAGAGATTCAAGCCCACCCGAGATTGACACTCATCGATTTTCGGTCTATTGCTATTTCTCAAGATGACCACCCAGGATCAATCCTTCACCCGCCTGCTCGACGCCATTGCCGACCCCACCCGCCGCAAGATTCTGCAGGCTCTGAAAGCCAAAGGTGCCTGTTCTCTGGGAAAAGAAACGGGCCTGTGCGCCTGCGACATCGAGGAGCGGGTGAAGGTCTCGCAGCCCACCATCTCCCATCACATGGGCATATTGCAAAAGGCAGGACTGGTGGAGACCCAGAAACAAGGACAGTGGCGGTGGTATCGCCGTGACGAAAGCGCGATCCGGGCGTTCGCGAAGACCTTGCGCGAAACGTTATAGCGAAGTGAAGTTTCAGGAATGGGACGAGTATAAGGAGTTGTAGATTTCAGAATCTGAGTGCAAGCCTACTTCGCGATCGCCGCCTGCGTCTTCTGCACCAGCCGCCGCGCCTGCGAGATCAGGTCCACCACTTCAAACGGCTTCACCAGCGAAGGAACGCCGTTCGCCTGCAGGTAGTTGCGGATGTCGGACTCCGCAATGCTCGAGAACGTAAACAGCAGCTTCTTATCCAGTCCCGGACAAGCCGCGCCAATCCAGCGATGCGCATCCGGGGCCGACCATCCACCGGGCATCTTGCCGTTCATAATCACGGCATCAAAGGTCTCAGCACGCAGGCGAGTCTTCACTTCTTCCAGGTGCATCAAGGCGACGACTTGGGCTCCAGATCCAACCAGCACATCGCGCTCAAATTCCAGTACCGCTTCCTCGTCCTCAACCAGCAGAATGCGGCCTTCGATGGCCATCTCACGGCGCGAGGCCGAGCCGGCGGGCTCAGGCTCAGCCATCTGGTCCGAAGCCGGCAGCCGCACTTCAATGGACGCGCCGCCTTCCGGCCGGTTGTGTGCCGTGACGTCGCCCCCGTGCTCCTTGATGATTCCGTAGCAGATGCTCAGTCCCAGCCCGGTGCCTTTCCCGACAGTCTTCGTTGTGTAGAACGGGTCAAAGATCCGGTTTGGATCCTTGATGCCGACGCCAGAGTCCAGGAACTCAATCCGCACCTGTCCATCGATCGACTGAATGCGAACCTTGATTTTCCCGCCCTTGCCGCCTTCGAGGATTGCGTCCACCGAGTTGTTGATGATGTTGAGGAATACCTGCTCCAGCTGGTGCGGATCGGCGGTGACCGACGGGACCTCAGCCGGCGTATCCCTTTCCACCAGGATGTTGTTGACCTTCAGGTCGTAGTCGCGCAGGGCCAGGGTCTCATCCACGATCTTGCGAATGTCGATTTCCTGTTTCTGCGGCTTACGTTGCCGGGCGAACGACAACAGGTTCTGCACCACGCGATGCGTGCGCTGTGCCTGCTTGAACAGCTTGCGAACGAAATCCGCCGCCCGATCGTCCAACCCTTCGCTCTCGAGCAGCTGCGCGTATCCCAGAATGGCCGTCAGCGGATTGTTGAGTTCGTGAGCGACTCCCGCGATCAACTGCCCGACCGCCGACATCTTTTCGCTCTGCAGCAACTGCTCCTGCGTGCGCCGTAAGTCTTCGTAAGCTCGGCAGGTTTCTTCGTACAAGCGAACCTTCTCGATCGTGGTAGCCAGTTGCCGCCCGACGGCCACCATCATGTTTTCGTCATTGCTGTTGTACTCGCGGGCTTCGCGCGTGTGGATCCCCATGATGCCGATCGGTGTGTCCTTGCTCCACATCAGCACCCAGAGCCAGGACCCAGGCCCGTCGGCGCAAACGAACTCGGCCACCAAGGTCGGGAGATGTGGCAGGAACTCGTTGGTGATGACCTCGGTTCGCGAGCGCATTACGAGATCGCCAAACCCGTCCGCGAAATTCACGGCGTTGAAGCGTGCCCGCTGTTCGCTGCGCTGCCCCCACCCGGCACGCCGACGGAACGTGGTCTCATCCGCATCCGACAGGTAAATCGAACCCGTCTCCGCGCCATAAAGCGAAATCACCTGGCGCAACGTCAGGTTCAGGATTTCATCCAGGTCGAACGATTGCGTGGCGATGACGGCCATGGCGTTCAGCGCATTCAGTTCGCGATTGCGCCGGCGCATCTCATCTTCCACACGCTTCTTTTCCGTCATGTCGACCAGGAAGCCCTGGTAGCGCTCGACTTTTCCAGCCTCGTCACGGGTGGCGAAGCTGCTTTCTGAGGCCGTGAGATGGGCTCCGTCCTTGCGGCGAAGCGTCACTTCAAAGTTGCGCACGTGGTTGTGCAGGTCGATCTCGGTGCGGAAGGCCGCGCGCTGCTCAGGCGACACATACACTTCGGCACTGATGTTGAGCGCCATCAGCTCTTCGCGCGTCTCGTACCCCAGCATCTGGACAAAAGCGTCATTGCAATCGAGCAGCTTGCCCTCGGGCGTTGCTACGAACACTCCCTGCTGCACCTGCTCGAACAGCAACCGGTAGCGCTCTTCCGCACTGCGCCGGTCGGTGGTATCGCGGATGACGTGAATCGTCCCTTTCTGCTTGCCGCCCTGTTCCGTGTAGGAGGAGGTCGAAACCATCGAGTACCCGCCAAAGCAGGGATCCGGTCCCTCCACGAAATCCACGTCCCCGCGCGCGCAGTACGGGCAATTCGACCACTTCGAAAACAGGTGCGGCAAAACGTCTTCGCAGATGTTTCCGATAACATCCGCGGGCGCACGCTCCAGGTTCTGCAACAAAGCTTCGTTTGCCCGCGTGATGACAAAGTCGGCATCGTGCCCGAGAATCGCATCCTGAATCGAATCCAGCGTGTTCATCCACTGCCGCTGCGAGCGCAGGATCTGCTCCAGCAGACGCAGGTTCTCAACCGCAATCCCGACCTGGCTTGCGCTGGTGTGGAGGAACTCCAGTTCTTCCGCGGAGTAGGAGCATGGGTGCGCTTTGCCGAGGGTGAGTGTGCCCAGCGGAGACTTCTTCCCCTGCACCGGAACGAGCACCAGGTGATGAAGACCTTCATCCTCAAGATAAGCCTGTACGGACGGCATCATCTCGCTGGCTGGTATAACAGTGGCCTTCGATCCCGCCATGGCCTTCTGCACCGATTCGTCCAGGTGGATGACGGCCGCGCCCTTCAGAAATTCCGGCGAAACACCGATGTGATTCGGAATGTTCATGCGCTCGTTATCGAGCGTCCCAAACCATGCCGCCTTGGCCCGAAACAGTTTCTTCAATTCCTCGAGTGCAGCCTGCATCATCGGGCCCGGTTGCTGTGTCTTTCCGATGGCCGAAGTCAACGACTGGATTACGCCCAACTGGCTCGTATGCACGCGCGAATCATCAAATACCAGGAACAACATGCCCAGCCCGAGCAAAAGATCAGTCAGCAGGAAGACGCCGCCCGGCACCGCGGTCGTGACCCCCGGCCAGTCCAGGTGAAGAAACAACAGACTCGCACTCAGCAGCCAAGGTCCGATCTCGACCCGCCCCCAGCGGTAGCGAATCAACTGGACGGCGCCGCCGATCGCAACCACCCGGTAAGCAATTTCCAGAAGAACCCGCAGCGTCAGCTCGTCGGGCCAGTAAAACAGGCGCGCTACCGCAAGAGTTGTGATGGTCCCGGTAGCGACAAACAAAGGCAGAATGTATTTTTGCGTGCGCGTGTAAACCAGAATGCCGGCTGCAAACAGACACAACGCGAGGATGAACGCAGCGTGTGAGACCGCCTGCAGTTCGGAAGACGAAATGAAAGCCGTCGAGTCACTCGCAAACCAACCGGACGCCGCGTAAGCCGCCCATCCGAGGATCCACACCAGCAGATGCCGCTCGCGAAAAGTCCGAAACACGAGAATGCAAGCCGCCAACATGAGGAAGGCGGCCGACTCCTGGGCTGTTATCTTCGGAGCGGCCAAATCGCCGATTGCATACCAGGCGCACAAAAGGTGAAAGTTCATTGCTGTTCGCTGCCAGAGCGCTCGTCTTTGTAAATATCACGCCGCGACCCATTCCCAATCGGTTTTCCGCCTCCCTTTGGTTACTTTCGGAACCTCGAAAACAGCGTATGATGCGGTAGACTTTACCGCGAACGCATGCCCTCGGACCGTATTCTTGTGGTGGACGACGAAGAACCAATCCGCGAGATTGTTTCTTCCATGCTCGGTTTTGCTAACTACCAATGCCGTCAAGCAGCTTCCGGTCTGGAAGCCCTGGCTCTCCTGGACTCCGGCGAGGAGTTCGAACTCATGCTTTCCGACCTGATGATGGCCGATCTGGACGGCATCGGCCTGCTCGAACGCACCAAGGAGCGCTATCCCGACATGCCGGTTGTGATGGTTACCGCCGTGCACGATATCTCAGTAGCCCTGGCGGCCATCCGCAACGGTGCGTATGACTATTTACTGAAGCCTTTCGAGCGTGAGGCACTACTGAACACGGTGCGGCGCGCTTTAGAAAATCGCCGCTTGAAACTGGAAAATCGCGCCTATCAAACAAATCTGGAAGCGCTGGTCGAGCAACGCACCCAGCAACTCCGCGACGCCTTCAAGGAACTCGAGCGCTCCTACGACATCACGCTCGAAGCCCTGGGCGATGCGCTCGACTTGAAAGATGCCGAAACCGAAGGACACTCCAAGCGAGTCACCGCGTACACCATCGCCATTGCCCGCCAGATGGGTGTTCCCAAGGAGCAGATGGACGTCATCGCGCGCGGAGCGTTCCTGCACGACATCGGCAAGATGGCCATCCCCGACGACATTCTCCTGAAAAATGGCCCATTGACGCCCGATCAAGTTACGATCATGCGCGAGCACTGCTATCTCGGTTACAAGATGCTCAAGAAAATTCCGTTCCTGCAGGATGCCTCGGAGATCGTCTACGCGCATCAGGAGCGCTACGACGGCACCGGGTATCCCCGCGGCTTGAAGGGCGACGTAATACCGCTCGGGGCACGCATCTTTTCGATCGGCGATACGCTCGATGCCATTCGATCGGACCGTCCCTATCGCGCCGCCAGGCCGCTCTCCGCAGCAAAAGAGGAAATCAAGGCGTGGTCTGGACGCCAATTCGATCCCGCGATCGTAGAAGTGTTCCTCTCCATGCCTGACACGCTCTGGGAAGACCTCCGTACCCAAATCAACGCGCAATCCTCTCGTTACCCCACGCGCGCCGACGGCAAAGCCGCTCCGTAGTGCGCAACAGCGCGCCGCTGTAAGCACGGCTTAAACATCCCGATTGATATCAGCCCTGACACGCGCTGCCGGTGGGCGCTGACTTGCCGCAAGAATTCTCGACAAGAGGGGCAAGGGCACGACTTCGGTTGTGCCACCAAGTATCAAAAGACACTGCGTTTAAGCGCCTAAGGTACGCCGTTGATTACCGCCTCCAAGACCTATCGCACGTGAGTAGGTCTTAAGCAACTCCCACACGCAGGCAGCCCTTTCCCACCCGCTCACATCCAACTTCTGAGCACGCATTCTCTGTTTAGCTGAGGTCCCGCTATGACCAACTTTCGGTCGCGACTCTCTTGGTCTGTCTTCGCTCTGTTTGCCACGCTCCCGCTCGTGGCGCAAGATCCCGCCGTCGCGCCACAAGCTCCACCCAATGCAATTCCTGAGGGCACGCGTTTCCTGATTCGCCTCAATGACCGGCTCGACACGCGCAAGCTCGCACCCGGCAAGCATTTCAAAGCGAAGCTGGCGGAGGACCTGGTAGCCGGAAATGGAGTGACGATTCCCCGGGGCAAGACCATCAAGGGACACGTAAGCGCCGTGGAACAAGGTTTTCACGCCCGCATGCTCCTCAGCTTCGACGAAATCGACACCGGCCATGGTTCCATGCCGTTGATCGCGACCGTCACTGGTGCTCCCGGCGAGCACAGTGTGAAATCACCCGACGAAGAAGGCGACCTGCAGCGCAAGGGCATGAGCAAAGAACGCGCAATTGAAGCCGCAGCCGTGGGCGCGGGAATTGGCGCGGTGGCCGGAGCCGTCGGCGGAGGCGGCAAAGGCGCCGGCATCGGAGCGGGCGTGGGCGCAGGAGTAGGCGCCGCCGCAGGGCTCTTGTCGGACCACGATCTACGCCTGGAAAAAGGCACCGTGCTCGAAGTGCGCTTAGATCACCCTCTACAGATTCCGTGGCGCTAGGAGCCCGATCCAGATTTCATGGCGTCAGAATCACTCGTCGAAAATCGATAGCGCTAACCTCGCTCGGGTCCGGGGCTCATGGCGCTTAGCTACCCGGATCGAGAATCCGTTACGATGGGATCACCGATCTAGACTCCATGGTACCTGGTGGACGTCCCAGAAGGATCGCGAAGCAAATTCGACAAGCCAGCCCGCAAACTCGACAACGCAGGCCGGGGAAACTCCACAAACCAGTCCCAGGGAACTCGACAAGCCAAACCCGGAAACCCGACAATGCAGCCCCAAGAACTCAACCGGCCAGCCCCGGAGGGGCGAACCAACTTAGCCCAGCGCTTCAGCGCTCGGTAAGCTGACATTAAAAGATCAAGTCCCGGAGGGACCACCCAGGCCCCAAGCGGCTTTCAAGCCGCGCCGGCGACCGGGCTTGAGGTCGACCGCCGCCTCTACAAATAGTCGTCTATACATCCTCGACACGCGTCCGTTTGAATCCAACACCCCACGCATTCTGGTCCCCCGCAAGTCGCGACCGAAATCACGTTCTCAATCCGGAGAGACCATATACACTCTCCCCGAATACCAAACGCGGAGGAATTCAATGAAATCCATATTCCTGACCCTCGCCCTTCTGTCCGCGCCCCTTGCATTCGCGCAAGCGCCCACCGTCAGCGCGCAACCCAACACTGTCTACGCTGGCGCCGACGGCAAGTTCGAAGCGCCACCGGACACCGTGGTAGTCCAGTTCAACATCTCCGCGCAGGCCGACACCGCCAAAGCCGCCTACGACCTGGCCTCGAAACAGGCGGAACAAACCCGCGAAATCATGCGCGCCAACGGCATCGATCCGAAAACCGCCCAGATCGGCTCCTATGCAATCGAACCCATGTATGACTGGAAAACCGCGAAGCGCAAATTGGTCGGCTACCGCGTCACTACGAGCGTGATCCTGAAGCTGAGGGAATTTGTGAAGATCGGCCCCATCACGCAGCAACTGGCCGACGCTGCAGTGAGCGAAAGCCAGTCGATCAACTACACGCTCGAGAACATGGAAGAAGCGAAAAGCAAAGCGGTCGAGGACGCCTTCCGCCATGCCCGAACCTCAGCCGACTCCGTAGCGAAAGCCGCCGGCCGCAGCGTAGGCGAGCTGTCTTATGCGTCTGTGGATACGTTTGAGAATATGCGCCCGGTTCCGATGATGGCGCGCTCCATGGCGATGAACGCCCCGGCGGCCCAGGCTCCCACGGAAGAATTCACCCCGCAGACGGTCAACGTGACTGCCCACGTAAACGCGCTCTTCACGCTGAAGTAGTTGTAGCGCCGGCGTCCCGCCGACTGTCTTGAGGGCCTCCGGCCTTCAGCGGGCCTAGCTGAATGAGTGTGGCCGCGGCTTACGCAGATAAACGCATACCCGATGGTCTCAGCTATTCGGCCATCCGCCGCGGCAGCCGGTTGGCATCCAACGCGACATCGCGCTGGATCACCATCTCCACCGACGTCCCCGGCTCCAGCCGCACATCGGCTCCGCGCGACAGCATCCCGATCGCCGCGCCGACTCCCGCGCCGATGCCGCCGCCAATCCCAGCGCCTTTCCATCCTCCCGTCAGGCCGCCAATCGTTGCACCAGCTCCGGCAGTCTTTGCCGCCGTCTCCACTTTCTTGCCGGTGTCGCTATCCTGTCGAACCGTGCCCTCCGACCCTTGCGTGGTGGCATGCTCGGCCCCCGGCACATTTTCAAGTGCTCCCGGCAACATCACCGTATAGCCGCTTGGATAAATCAGAGACGTGAAGTGAATCAGCAATTCTGCCCGCCCCTTGATGCGCCCGCCCCGCTGAATATGACTGATTTTTCCCTGCACGTACGTTCCGCTCGGAATCAAAATGCGGTCATCGATAGCCACCGGAAACGCCGTCATGGCGTAAACCGCGTCGCCTTCCTTGGCGGTCTTGGTCGAGATGGCTTGCTTCAAGGTCAGCGGAACTTTCGTCCCGGCGGGAACCACCAGGCTGGCTGGTTTTCGCTCGTGAGCCAGCGTCTCGGCGGAATTCTCTTGCTGTGAACTACCCGCCGATTGGCCGAAGCAAATCGACGACATCAAAAGACACCATGCGATGCACCGCATAAACTCCATCTCCCCCGAACGAATCTGGCGCACAGCGGACAAAGTTCCCGCCCCAGGTTTCGAGCGCTTTTAGACGGGACACGCCTCAACTGCTTTTAGGATGCACGCTGCCGCAACCGAGTTGACTGGACGAGCTCTTGTTTTGAAGGCGCGCGGCCGCTACACTCCCCGCCGGACAATATTCTCCCGCACATTCCCCATGAACTGCGACTGCAGTTTCTGCGCACACAATTCCCCGCAAACGTGCAGCGTGCCTTCCTTCTGCGCGATCTCTTCGTCCCACGGACACAGGTACAGCACCGGGATACTCAAATCCGCGAACGAAGTCCACATGAGCCACCAGCGGTCACTGCTCCGCTTCAACGTTCCGCAATTCGGTCCTGCGCAACGGTAGAAGGGATTCACCGGTAGCTTCGGCGTACCCAGGTTCATCACAAGGTTCTCCTGACTCGGCCAGCATCATTCTAGCGAAACAAGTGCGGCGGAAGAACCCTGAACCGGGTGCTCATTTGTAGAGGAGGTATTTCTGTCGCATCTGCTGAAACCTCTCCAGGTCGGCGCGCCAATCCTGCGCGATCCGCCGCGGATCCTGCCCCGCGAGCAGCGCGTCATAGGCAGCCTGGTTGATCAGCAACTCGGGCATGCGCTCCATCTGGTAGTCCTCCGGATAGAGTTTGTGCAACGCCGACGCGAGTTCCAAGCCAAGCTCCGGAGCGTCCAGCGTGTTGCGATCGAGCAGAACAATATTTACGCCCTGACACACCTGACCCGAGTAGGGATAAGCCGTGGGTGTGAAACTGACCGGCACAAATCGTACCGCTGGAATCGCCCGCGCGTTCAGGTATTCGGCCAGTTCCCGTCCTTTGATCCAGGGCGCTCCGATCCACTCGAACGGCGTATCGGTCCCACGCCCCACCGATACATTCGTCCCCTCGATCAGCGCTACTCCCGTATAGAGAGTGGCCTCGTAAAGACTGCGCAAGTTCGGCGATGGATTGATCCAGTTCAGGCCCGTCGAGTCATACCAATCTCCACGCAGCCAACCATCCATCGGTACGACTTTCAACTTCGCGTTGATCCCGCGCTCCGCGTTGAACATCTGCGCAAGTTCGCCCATAGTCATTCCATGCCGTGGTGGCACTGGGAAATAATTCACGAAGCTCTCGTGGCCCGGATCAGAGACCGGTCCCTGCATAAACGCACCAGTCACAGGATTTGGCCGGTCGAGCACGATAATCTCAATCCCGGCTTTGGCGGTGGCTTCGAGAAAATATCCCAGGGTGGTTTCGTAGGTGTAGAATCGCGCGCCCGCATCCTGAATGTCGAACACCACCGCATCCAGGTTTTTCAATACGACGAGCGACGGCCGCCGCGCCGCATCGCTCGCTCCGTACACGCTATAGACAGGCACTCCAGTAGCCGCGTCTTTCGAATTGCTGATATCAGTAGTATCCAAAATTCCGGTCACGCCATGCTCCGGACTGAAAATCGCTTCCAGCGACAACCCCGGCGCGGCCGCCAGCACATCAATCGTCCGCCGCCCTTCAGAGTCCACTCCCGTCTGATTGGTAACCACTCCGATCTTGCGCTTGCCCTCTCCACTGTGAAGAAGCTCGAAGTTCTTCTCTTCGAGCACGTCGATCCCAGCCTTCACTTTTCCATTGCGAGCAGCCACCTTGCGCCCCGCGCTCTGGGCCTCGTTGTACCCGGTAATGCTCTCCCAGCGAAGCTTCTCCCGCTCCTCCAAAGTCAGAGGCAAAGCGGCAGCCACGGCGGTGGCGATCTTGGTGCGCAATCCCACCGCGTTGCCTCGTCCGCGCGGATGCACCGAATTGGTCAGCAGAATGATGTACGTCCGGGTGGTCGGATCGATCCAGATCGATGTCCCGGTGAATCCCGTATGTCCGAAGGAGCCCACCGGCAGCAGGTCGCCGCGATTGCTCGAAAACGGCGAGTCGATATCCCATCCGAAACCCCGTACCGCCGTCGCGTTCGGAGGCTGCTCGGGCGAGGTCATCTTCTCCACTGTCAGCGGAGAAAGAACTCCCTTTCCGCCATCGAGCAAAGCCTGCGCGAACTTGGCCAGATCGTCGGCCGTCGAAAACAAACCAGCGTGCCCGGCCACTCCGCCCATGCGCAAGGCCCTGGGATCATGCACTTCTCCTCGCAGCATGTGATCGTGCTCATCAAATTGCGTGGGTGCGATCCTGGGGCGCCACGAGGCCGGCGGCAGATATCGCGTGCGCGTCATCTTCAAAGGACCGAAAACGTGCGTGCTGGAGTAGTGATCCAGGCTCTCGCCGGAAACATGCTCCACCAGTGCGCCCAGCACGATGAAGTTGGTATCGCTATAAACAAATCCCGAGCCCGGCGGCGCCTCCAGTTTCTCCGAGAAGGCCAGCTTGTAGGCGGTCTCTTTCCCTTGCCAGGGAGGCTGCAAATCGATATCTGGAGCCAATCCCGAGTAATGAATCAGCAGCTGACGTACGGTGATGTCTTCTTTCCCGTTCTGTCCGAACTCCGGCAAATACTTGGTAACGGTATCGTTCAGCCGAACCTTGCCGCGTTCCACCAGTTGCATTACCGACGTGGTCGTCGCGATCACCTTGGTCAGCGACGCCAGATCGAAAATCGTATCGACCGTCATCGGCTCACGCCGCGGCTCCAGCGCTCGCCGGCCAAACGCCTTCCGATACGCCACCTGCCCGTTATGCCCGATCAGCACCACCGCGCCCGGAATCTGTCCGTCGAGAATCGCCCGCTCCACGATCGAGTCCACAACCGCCAGCCTGCTCACCGGAGACACAGGCTTCGTAGCCAATTCGGAAGCACAAGTTGCCGGAATCGCGAGCACGGCCAGCAAGCCCAGCGCAGTCTTCTGCAGGCATCGGTTCATAGTGATCTTATGAATCTGGATGATCTGACTCTACACAAGCCGGCGCGCATTCCTCAATCCGCAATGGTTACGGAGGTGCCATGTCCGCCACGGTCGCCTTCCTTTACCCTCCCCGCCGACTTTGCTATAACCCGAACAGGCCGATTTCCACGCATCCCGTGAAGGGCGAATTGCTCTGACTCGTGCAGTGAGCCATCCCGCAACGTTGCCGGTCGCAAGCTATGGCGATCAGGATGAACGCTTCGCTCGCGCCTACGAAGGTCTGCGTGCCGCGATTGGAGCCAAGGCGTTTCCAGCCGCGTCCGTGGCCGTCACGCACGGAGGAAAACTGATAGCCCTGCGCTCGTTCGGACGCTTCACCTTCGACCCCGCCTCACCCGAGGTGACAATCGGTACGATTTTCGACCTGGCCTCCGTATCGAAAGTCGTGGCAACCACCGCGATGGCCATGATCCTGTACCAGCGCGGCTTGCTCGATCTCGAAATGCCCGTCATCTCCGTGGTGGGTGAATTCGGAGGCGAGGATCCCAGACGCGACGAAATCACCCTCCGAATGTTGCTGGCGCATTCCTCCGGCCTGCCCGCCTACGAAAAACTCTTTCTGCGCGCGCAAAGCAAGCAGACATTGCTCGAAGCAGCGTTTACCACACCGCTGGCGAACGAACCCGGTTCCCACGCCGAATACAGTGATATCGGTTTCATCATCTTCGGAGTTGCCCTCGAGCGCCTGGCCTACGAATCTCTGGACCACTTCTGTCAGCGCGAAGTTTTCGGCCCTCTCGCCCTGACACACACAACCTTCAATCCCGCACGCGAATTGCACGCCACCATCGCCCCCACGGTGGACGACCAGACTTTCCGCCATCGAATCGTGCAAGGCGAGGTGCAAGATGAGAACGCGAGCGTCCTGGGCGGGGTCGCCGGACACGCTGGCCTCTTCGGCACGGCGCAAAACATAGCCACCTTCGCTCATACCATGCTGCAAGGCGGACAGTCCATTCTGCGCCCCGAAACTCTGGACGTGTTCACCAAGCGTGAGTCGTCTCCGGAAGGAACTTCACGCGCCCTGGGATGGGATACGCCATCCAAGCTGTCCCAATCCGGCAAATATTTCTCAGCCACTTCCTTCGGACATCTCGGTTACACCGGCACCTCGCTCTGGATCGACCCGGAACGTAAACTCTCCATCACCCTACTGACCAATCGCACCTGGCCCGACTGCAGCAACAAAGCAATTCAACAAGTTCGTCCGCGCTTCTACGACGCCGTGGTCGAAGCGCTCTATCCCGGAAACACCCCCGCATGACCCTCAACTCCGTTGCAATGCACACGAACCCAGCATGAAACGCAAGTCGCCTGCTCTTCAAAAACTCACCACCGAACAACCCAACCGGGCGTCCACCGATCTGGATCTGAAGTCAGGCCTCGAGATCGCCCGCATCATCAACGGGGAAGATGCCAAAGTCCCCGCCGCGATCGCGCGCGCGTTACCCCAGATCGGACGCGCCATCGACCTGATCGCCTCCCAACTTCGCAAAGGCGGACGCCTCATCTACGTCGGCACCGGCACCAGCGGGCGGGTGGGCGCACTCGATGCCTCCGAGTGCGCCCCCACCTTCGGCATCGCTCCCAGCAAGGTGCAGTACATGATCGCCGGTGGGACGAAAGCCCTGGCAGTCGCCGTGGAAGCCAGCGAGGATTCCCGCGAACTAGGACGCACCGATATGGCCAAGCGCAAGCCCGGCAAGAACGACGTGATCGTAGGAGTAGCCGCCAGCGGGCGAACGCCCTACACCATCGCCGCCGTCGAATATGCCCGCAGCCGTGGCGCGCAGACCATCGCCGTCACTTGCAACCACGATTCGCAACTCGAACGGGCCGCACACTTCGGCATCGTCACGGAGGTTGGTCCCGAGGTCTTGGCCGGCTCCAGCCGGATGAAGGCCGGCAGCGCGCAAAAGATGGTGCTGAACATGCTCTCCACCGGCGCGATGGCGCGCCTCGGGTACATCTACGGCAACCTGATGGTCAACCTTCACTTGAAGAACGAAAAGCTGGCAGAGCGTGGAATCAGCATCGTGCAATGGGCCGCAGGCCTCGAGCGCGAATCCGCGCACCGTGCGTTAAAGTCCGCCGGAAACGACGTCCCGGTCGCCCTGGTCATGCTGAAGGCGGGGGTAACTCGCACGCAGGCCGCGAGGGCTCTGCGGGCCACCTCCGGACACGTCCGAAAAGCAATCGCGCTAGCCAAGCGGGAAAAGTAATTACTAGTGGAATTAAATCATCGCTTCCGTCGCAAGCGGATGGAAGCCGATAACGAGACCTAACCAAACTAAGAGTTCTTTGGAGCACCAACGCTACCTTCACAGTCGTGTCATCCTGAGCGAAGTGAGGCGCAGCCGAACGCAGTCGAAGGACTGGGTGTCTGCCTCGATTACCACGACCGTTCTAGCATTTTCACCACTAGCCTCTGGACTCCGATCATTGATTCGCGAGCCACGTCATTAAGAGCCCGGTCGTGTGCTCAGGTCGAGACCTACAGCGCTCCCGCCGTCGGCACGATGGTCACTTCCTCCACTGTGGTGTCGGCCGGCAACATAAGAGCATCGACTACCGCCTGAGCCACCGTTTCCGCCGACATCATTTTCTTCCGCGGCGCATTCGGCCAAGGCGCATCCCAAATATCTGTGTCCGTCGCGCCCGGCAGAAGGGCAATTACCCGTATTCCCCGCGGCCGCAATTCCTCGCGCAGCGTGCCCGTCAGACCGAGCGCCCCGTGCTTTGAAGCGTTGTAAGCCGCCCAGCCCGGAAAAATCTGTTTCGCCGCAACCGACAGATTGTTTAGCAGCGTCCCACCGCGTCGCATCAGCGGCAGAAGTGCCCGCGTCACCAAAAACATTCCCGTCAGGTTGGTCTCGATCACGTCCTCCCAGTCTTCGTAGGAAAGCTTCTCAACCGGAAGGGACGCGTGCGCGATCCCCGCATTGTTGACCAGCACGTCCACGTGTCCAAACTGCCGCTTCACACTGGCCGCAAGTCCCTCAACCGATTCAGGCGAGCGCACATCGCACACCTTGACCATCACTCGCACACCCGGGCGAGCCAGTTCCCGTCCAACTTTTTCAAGGGATGCCAACTGACGGCCCGTGATCACCAGGTTGCACCCCTGCTGTGCGAGCCCACGAGCAATGGCGAGTCCGATGCCGCGACTGCCGCCCGTAATGACGGCCACCTGCCCAAGCAGCCGTGGCCGGCTGGCGCGCGTCTTCGCTTTTGAGCGAGCCAACTTCAAACCCCGTTCGCCCGGTTACGGATCAACGACAGGAATTCCCCGCGCGTCTCTTCTTCCTGGCGGAAACAACCGAGCATCGACGAAGTCACTGCCGCCGAATGCTGCTTCTCCACGCCGCGCATCATCATGCAAAGATGCCGCGCCTCGATGACCACGCCCACGCCCTGCGGTTCGATCACTTTCTGAATCGTCTCCGCAATCTGCGTGGTCAATCGCTCCTGAATCTGCAGCCGCCGCGAGAACAACTCAATCAGCCGCGGAATCTTGCTGAGCCCGATCACTTTCCCGTTCGGGATATAAGCCACGTGCACCTTCCCGAAAAATGGCAGCATGTGGTGCTCGCACAAGCTGAACATCTCGATGTCTTTCACGATCACCATCTCATCGTAGGTGACGGTAAACAGCGCGGCCTTCAGCAGCGCCTCGGGATCCTCCCGATACCCCTTGGTGAGAAACTCAAACGCCTTATGCACGCGTTCCGGCGTGCGCACCAGTCCTTCGCGCGTAGGATCCTCGTTGAGCCGCACCAGCATCTCGCGCACAAGTTCTTCAAAACTAGCGCTGGTCAAGGTCGACGATTCTGCGGTTTGTTTCATAATTTGACTGCCTGCTTTTCTGCGGCCCGGGCCTGTCCTTCAGGGGCGCACCTCGCTCACTCGCGAATCTCGTTCCCTCCCGCGTATGCGAACGAATTCATCATGGTCTCTTCCATGCGAACCTTTTCCAGATGAGCCGACCGGAACCCGCGCCGCAAAATATCGTAGATCGTCACACACAAATTCTCGGTGGTCGGCACCTCGTCCGCGAACTCCGGCAACGTATTCAGATTCTGATGCCCAAACCGATCCAGAATCTCGCGCCCCACGAACCCGTCCAGATCCACCATATTGCACACCATCCCCGTCCGCGGATCGACCGGCCCACTCACCGTCACTTCGAGGTGATAGTTATGACCGTGCCCATGCGGGTTATTGCACTTGCCATAAGTCGCGCGGTTCCACTCCTCCGGCATGTCATTGCTGTGCAACCGGTGCGACGCCGAAAACAAATACCTCCGGGTAAGATGCGCCTTCATGCCTCTCCGTAAAAATCAACAAACAGATCGGGCGTCTCGTACACCCGCACCCGATGCAACTGCGCGGCCTTCAGTTTGGGCACGAGTCGCTGCCAAATGGCGATCGCGAGATTCTCGGTCGTCGGAATCTGCGAGAAAAACTCCGGCACTTCTTTATTCAGGAAGCGGTGATCCATAGCATCGAGCACCTCGCGGTTCATGACCTCCTTGAGTTGCTTCAGATCAATCACAAATCCCGACTTGGGATCCACCTTCCCCTTCACTGTGACTTCCAGCGTGTAGTTGTGCCCGTGTCCGTTGGGGTTATTGCACTTGCCGAAGATCGCGCGATTCTCCTCCGGCGTGAATTCCGGATTGTGATAGTAGTGGGAAGCGGCGAATTCAGCTTTGCGAGTCAGATAGACCAAGTAATCCCCTCCCTCAACGATGATGGATTACGTAACGGTTACACGCGAGAACAAAAGCAGCGCTACACATCAACACGATGAGGATTGCAGCTACCAAATACGATGTCCCTACGATTGTGAACCATTGAGGAGTCGCTATCCCCACTTCCCAAGAGCCGTAGATCCTGCCTTTCCAGCGGATGCCTCCTTTGCGCTGGAGTCTCGCCGACCGAACTAAAAGGTATGCAAATGTTGGGAGACCAAAGATCGCAAGGATGTTTGACAGTACCGAGAAATGCGCCTTTCGGATGCGTACCCAGAAAATAATGGCCACGATTGTAGCCATCCAAGGCCAACCCCCAGAGCCGCTGATAGGTTGGACCATCAGTGAAGAGGCAATGTCTGCCGCGATAACTACAAACATAGCGATCTGCAAACCTGCGACGCTCAAAGCAGAGGGAAATAAAAGCGCCAGGTTCTTCGTCCATCCTTCGCGCAGTTGCGCAAAACTACGGTACATGCGCGTACGAACCATGTCGCCACCGTACCGAAAGAATATTGTTCTCCCTGACCGCTTCACTAACCGTGCGATTGCAACATCCTCCAGCAGGTCCTTCGCTACTGCAGCATGACCACCAACTGCCGCATAGACCTCACGGGAAATCAGCAAATACTGTCCGTTCGCTGCAGCCAGAGGACAGGCAGGATCATTCACTCTCGACGGGGGATATGCACTTGCCAACTCGGCAAAAATCACCGGCATGACCGCTCGCTCCCAAAATCCATGAACCTCCTGCTCGGGAGAATAAGAAAGCAGGTCCGCATGGTGCTCCCGCGCCTCCGCCAAAGCCCGCGCCAGCGACCCCGGACGGTGCACCGTATCCGCGTCCGTAAACAAAAGCCATTCCCCGCGCGCCCGCTTGGCACCCGCGGTCACCGCGTTGTTTTTCCCGCTCCATCCTGCAGGTAAAGGCCCCGGTTCAATCACCTGCGCGCCCGGAAATGACTCCGCAATTACCCGCGTCCGGTCGGTAGACCCGTCGTCCACCACGATGATTTCAAACCCCACCCCGTCCTGCGAGACCAGCGACTCCAGGCACGCCCCCAGGCAAGCCTCCTCGTTCCGGGCCGGCACGATGACCGACACGGCGGGCCGCTCCGATACTGATACTGGCGCCCCCATAGGGTGAATCTATTATTATATCCACGTGCGACGTATCTTCCTTCCGATCAGCCTGATCACGCTGCTGCTCCTGTCCGGCTGCTACACTCGGGGCACCCGTCCGCCGCGCATCGGCAACGATGCCCCCGACTTCACCGTGAAGGATGCCGAGCGCACCGTCAAACTAAGCGACTATCGCGGACAGGTAGTGGTCCTGAATTTCTGGGCCAGCTGGTGTCCGCCCTGTATTCAGGAAACTCCATCGCTGGTGCAGATGCAGGCACGCCTGAAGGACAAAGGTGTGGTCGTTTTGGCGGTCAGCGAGGACGCTGATGAAACTGCCTACCACCGCTTCCTGCAGCGCTTCAACAGCAACCTCGTTACCGTCCGCGACCCTTCCGCCAAGACCAAGGGCCTTTACGGCACGGTCCTGCTCCCGGAAACTTTCATCATCGATCGCAAGGGAGTTGTGCGCCGCAAGTTCATTAGCGCGGTAGATTGGAACTCGCCAGAGATCACTGATTTTCTGACCAAACTCTAATGTAGAGCGGACAGTCTTGTCCGCTAGAAGTGGAGTCGCACCACAGACGTTCCAAGATAGACCGATGCCTCCCCGTGCTGAGTCCCTGATCAAACCTACTCTCCTCGCAAGAGGGGTCATCCTGCTGGCCCTGGCCGTCACAATCCACTCAGCCGAATCTCGAAAAGACTCCACCATGAATCCCAAAATCGCCGACGAATCCGGCTTCACGGTAATCGGAATCGAAGCCCACACCAGCAATGCCAAAGAAATGACAGCCAAAGGCGTCATCGGCAAACAATGGGCTCGCTTCATGAAGGAAAATCTCGCGGCCCAGATTCCAAACAAATCCGATTCCGCGATCCTCGCCGTCTACACCGACTATGCCAGCGACAAAGACGGCGAATACACGTTCATCCTCGGCGCCCGTGTAACTTCCGCAACCGACGTCCCCAATGGAATGATTGCCAAGAAGGTCCAACTAGGCCACTATGCGATTTTCACTTCAGAGAAGGGCCCCGTCGCAAAGGTAGTATCTGAAACGTGGCAAAGAATCTGGTCGATTCCCAAGTCGTCTCCTGGAGGCGACCGAACCTACAAAACCGACTACGAAGTCTACGACGAGCGCGCCGCTAATCCTGAGAACGTGCAAGTCGAAGTGCACATCGGAGTTAAATAACTGCCGCAAACACACAGCTCAACGATGGCGGGTCGTAGCGGAAGCCTCGACAGCCCAATCATGGTTGCACACCGTTGTGCTTATTTCACCCCGGGAATTTCCGCCAGACTGGTATAGACAAGCAAGCCCAGACTGCGCCCCACGCGCACCATTTCATCGGCCCCAGCCGAGGACCCACCGACCCGAAGGACAGCATCGCACTTCTCCAGAAGCCGAACGGCGATCGGGTGGAAGACCTCATTAAACACTTCGTCGCCGATCTTCTTCGATCCGCCCAATGCAACCAGGGGCAGGGCCAGCCACTCACCGAGAACCGGGATATGACCGGCACGAAAGATGGGCAGTGCATGGGATTCCATGTCCTCGACATTCTTGCGCATCAACACCGGATCGTCATTCGTGCCCGACCGATAGGGACCAGCAACCAGGATCAGCATCGCTTCCGATGATTCCGTTTTCACAACTTCACCTTCCGCAACCGCAGCGAATTCGTAATTACCGACACCGAACTGAAACTCATCGCCGCCGCCGCCAGAATCGGACTCAGCAAAACCCCAAAGACCGGATACAAAATTCCCGCCGCAATCGGCACTCCCAGCGAGTTGTAGATGAACGCGAAGAACAGATTCTGCCGGATATTCCGCATGGTCGCCTGGCTCAGCCCGCGCGCCC
>Ga0137418_10001725_pt1 | contig 20171 bp, 17 predicted proteins | sample CZODoug3_1_2_16f_FD_122242 | JGI IMG/M metagenome (GOLD analysis project Ga0137418, IMG submission 122242) | Vadose zone soil fungal communities from Angelo Coast Range Reserve, California, USA - CZODoug3_1_2_16fungal (Hybrid Assembly) | ecosystem: Environmental > Terrestrial > Soil > Vadose...
GCGACCGGCATCTTCGAGAGGCGATCGAGCTCGCGCGACGCTTCCTTCTTGACGGTCTCGGGCATGCCGGCCGCCTCGATCTTCTCGCTGAGCTCTTCGATCTCCTTGGTCTGATCGTCGCCTTCGCCGAGCTCTTTCTGAATCGCCTTCATCTGCTCGCGCAGGAAGTACTCGCGCTGGTTCTTGCCGACTTCCGACTGCACCTGCGACTGGATCTTCGACCCGAGCTCGAGCACCTCGAGCTCCTTGATCAGCACCCGATTGAGCGTATCGAGGCGCGCGCGAACGTCGCGCGTCTCCAGCACCTCCTGCTTGACGGCCGTGCTGATGGTCGTGAGGCTTGACGCGATGAAGTCGGCGAGCCGGCCCGGATCGGTGATGTTCCCGGAAAGGGTCTGCAGATCGTCGGAGAGCAACGGGGACAACGAGACGACCTGCTGGAAATTTGCGCGGATGTTCCGGAGCAGGGCATCGATCTCGAGGTTCTGGGCATCGGCGCCGGTTTCCGGCGCAAGGCTGACGCGCGCCTTCAGGTACGGCCGGGTCGACGTCACCTCGTCGAGGGAGAGCCGCGCCAGGCCCTGCACGATGAGCCGCAGGCTGCCATCGGGCAGCTTGAACATCTTGTGGATGTGACTCGCGGTACCGAGCGCATATAAATCGCCCTGCTGCGGCTCCTCGACGCTCGCGTCACGCTGCGTAAAGACGCCGATCAGCTTGCCGCCCGTGATCGCCTCGTCGATGAGACGAACCGAGGTTTCGCGCGCAACCGCGAGCGGCATGAACGAGTTGGGGAACAGTACGGTGTCGCGGAGCGGGAGAATCGGGAGCTCGTCGGGAAGGTTGAGCGGCCGATCGGTGGAAAGTTCTTCGACCTCGAGCGGTTCGTCGCGGTCACTCATGGTCAGAACCGATCCGCGCCACGGACATCGCGGCGCGGATCGGGCGGGAGGCCGTCAGTTGGACATGTCGAAGAAGAGTGCGGCCGATCCTGACTTGCGCGCCAGGGCACGCTCGCGCAGCTCGGCGTTCTCACGCGCTTCTTCGCATTCCTTGCAGCGGACCGCGAACGGCAGCGCGCGCAGCCGCGCATGGGCGATCTCATCACCGCACTCGAAGCAGTTGCCGTACGTCCCTTCGTCGAGACGCCGCAGCGCTTCATTGATCTTGTTGAGTGTCTCCGACTTCATCTGGATGAGCGCGAACTCGATGTCTTCCTGGATGTCGACCTCGGAGCTCTCGCCCTGGTCGAGCACGTCGCGCTCCTTGCCACTCTCGGCCCGCGCGTCGCGAATTTTGCCCTGAACTTCGCTCAGCAACTCGCGGCGGCGCTCTTCGAGCATCGTCTTCAGTTCGTTATAGCGGCTCGTCTTGCTTGCCGCCACCTTGGTGCTCTTCGTCGTCGTCGCCATGATGCTTGCCGCTCCCTTCCACTTTCACCCGGCGTTTCGGGTGACCACGTTGGCGCCCCACACTGCAATTGCGATGCCCTGTTAGACTGCGTTGCCGGCCAAATGGTTCCCAGTGTTTTTGCTCGTGTCACCCGTGGCTCACAGCCGGCTGTGACTGGCACCACAACTATCTGTAAATCAACGAATTGCCACGCCCAAGCGAACCAGCAATCGTGAGGCGTTCCGCCATTTACGGCATTAGACGTCTCCTGAAGCCGGCGGGCCTTGTCCCCTTCCGCGGACGGCCTAAAAACCACGGATTGTGGCGGAAACGCATCACCGGTTGCAACGGCAGGGGTGTAAACATCTCGGCAAAAAGGGTTTGGGAAAAGTCGCTCGTACGAGGCGAGCTGGACTGAAGGGGCGCAACGCAGCTGTAGATAAATCGACAGGATGCGGACATTTCTGCGCGAGCAGAGTCCGCTCGTGAACACTACTGAATCAATCGACTGCTTATCGAGTAATTGGGAACGATTCCACGCTCGACAAGGAGGTCGCCGCTGCGTCTGCTACGCGTGCGCATCCACTTCTCATACAGTCGCAGCACGTCCGAATTCGACGTCAGCGCGCTTCGCTCGCTCACCTCGCTGAGCACGTCGACGCACCTGGAGAACTTGCCCGCCAGCTCGTCGAAGACATCGCCCAGGGCGGGGTCGCCGCGCCGTGCGAGCGACCCGTATGCGCACTCTCCGAGCTGGATGTAGTAGTCCACGTCCACGAGGCTGCGCGTGAGGCTGTCGGCAAAGAAACCCGAGATGAAGAGCGAGAGGTCTCCGACTTCTCGCAGGCCGTCTCGCTGACGACTGCCGCCGGCCTGCAGTGCCTGCGCGAGACGGACGCCGAGCGGTTCGTCGGGCTCGCCCGTTGCGCACCGATCGAGGTGCACGAAACCGGAGAGCAGGTTGACCAGGTAGAAGGCGGTGAGATCGCGCACCGTGACGTGCTGGTGCTCGAGAGCGCTTTCAACGAGCTCCTTGAAGTACTCCGCCGGCGATTCGCTTCGAACAAGACCCTCGGCCATGCTCCCTCCGTGAACTCGCCTGTCTCGCGCCGGATGCGGGTGCAAGGGGTGTTCCTGTGAATCATGGCTGGAAAATCGAAGGAATTTCGAGGAATTCGCCAGAAAACTATAATGCGAGGCCGACAAAATGTCCTGTCCGCTATGCCATGTACGGAAGGAGCGGCGTGCCTGTCCCGCACTCCGGCAGACGATCTGCCCGGTCTGCTGCGGCACCAAGCGCCTCACCGAGATTGAGTGTCCAGAGGACTGCGTCTACCTCGCGTCGGCGCGCGAGCACCCCGCGGCGATCGTCAGGCGGCAGCAGGAACACGACATCGACATCCTGATGCCGACGCTGCAGGGCCTCACCGAGCGGCAGCATCAGCTGTTCTTCCTGTTCCAGTCGCTGATCGCGCGGCACACGCCGGAAGGTTTCGCGCGCCTGCTCGACGACGACGTCGCGGAGGCGGCAGCGGCCGTCGCCTCGACGCTCGAGACCGCGGCGCGCGGCGTGATCTACGAGCACGCCGCGCGGTCGCTGCCCGCGCAGCGTCTCGCCACCGAGATGACGACGATGCTGGCCGAAATGCGCGAGAAGGGCGTGAAGGTGTTCGACCGCGAGGCGGCACTCGTGCTCCGCGCCATCGAGAAGGGGGCGCGCGAGACGCGCAAGGCCGAGCCCGGCGAGACGTCATATTTGACGCTGATGGCGCGGCTGCTTCAGCGCAACAGGGCGGGCGCGCCATCGCCGCCCTCCGAGCCGCGTTCGTTGATCATCCCCTGACCATCGACTACAATTTGGAGTTTGCGCCCGTCGGGATCGGACGCATCTGTACGGCGCACGTTCAGAGGAATTTATGGCCAAGAGGTGTGAGATCTGCGGGAAGGGGCCGGTCGTCGGCCGGACCATCTCCCACGCGCATAACGTCGGCCCGCGGCGGTTCGAACCGAACCTTCAGTCCGTGCGGGCGCTCATCAACGGTGCGACCAAGCGCATCCGGGTGTGCACGCGGTGCCTCCGCTCGGGCAAAGTCACGAAGGCGGCGTAACCGTGCGGCAGGCGGTTTCGGCGCCCAACGCGGCGAAACCGATTGGTCCCTACAGCCCCGCCATCCGTGCGGGGAATCTCCTTTTCATTTCCGGCCAGGTCGGCTTCGATCCCGCGACGGGCGCGCTCGTCGACGGCGACGTCTCCGCGCAGACCGACCAGGTGATGCTGAACATCGGCACGCTGCTGCAGGCCGCGGGCACCGACTTCGCGCACGTCGTCCGCACGACGGTGTTCCTGGCGGACATGGGTGAGTTCGCGAAGATGAACGACGTCTACGCGCGCTACGTGGTGGACCCGCCGCCGGCGCGCTCCACGGTGCAGGTGGCGCGCCTCCCGCGCGACGCGCGCGTCGAGATCGACGTCATCGCTGTGATTGATTGATTCAGGCCGCGGACCCGACAGGGTCCGCGCCGCTCAGGCCCTCGCCGTCCGCTCGACTCCCAATACTCCCTGCACGCCCTTGATCGACTTGATGACGCGCTCGAGGTGTTTCACGTCGCTGATCTCGACCGTCATGTCGATGCGCGCCTGCTGATCGTCGCCGGTGCGCGCTTCCATGTTCGTGATGTTGGTGTTGATGTCCGACACCTTCGCGCTGATCTCGGCGAGCATCCCCTTCCGGTCCTCGACCTGCATCGTCAGGCGGACGGTGTACGACGCCTGGTCGGACGTCGTCGTGTCCCACTCGACGTCGATGCGCCGCTCCGGATCGAACATCAGGTTGAGGACGTTGGGGCAGGTGGCGGCGTGCACCGAGACGCCCTTGCCGCGCGTGATGTAGCCGACGATCTTCTCGCCGCGAATCGGGTTGCAGCACTTCGCGCGGAACACCATGATGTCGTCGGTGCCGCGGACCTTGATCTTGTCGCTCGTCAGGCCGGGCCGCAGCACGCGCTTGACGACGGAGACGACCGCGGAATCGGGGGCCTTCTCCTTGAGCAGACCGCCGGGCACCGCCTTCTGCAGCACCGTGCGCGGCGACAGCTTGCCGTAGCCGATGTGCGCGAGCAGCTCGTCGGGCTTCTGCGCGCCGTACTCGGTGGCGAATTTCGCGAGCTCCTCGCTCTCGAGCACCGTCTTCGGATTGAGGTCGAAGCGGCGCGCCTCCTTCTCGAACAGCCGGCGTCCGAGCTCGATGCTGCGCGTGCGCTCCTCGCCCTGCAGCACGTGCTTGATCTTGCTGCGCGCGCGCGAGCTGACGGCGAACGTCAGCCAGTCGCGGCTCGGCTTGTGCCCCGACTGCGTGATGATTTCGACGATGTCGCCGTTCTGCAGGCGGGTCCGGAGCGGCACCATCTTGCCGTTCACGCGCGCGCCGACGCACTGGTTGCCGACGTCGGTGTGGATCATGTACGCGAAGTCGACCGGCGTGGCGCCGCGCTGCAGCGACCGCACCTCGCCCTTCGGCGTGAAGATGTAGACCTCTTCGGGATAGAGATCGATCTTCAGGTTCTGCAGGAACTCCTGCGGGTCGCGCACCTCCTGCTGGACCTCGAGGAGCTGGCGCATCCACAGGAAGTAGCGCTCGTCGCGGTGGTCGCCGACGCGCCCCTCCTTGTACTTCCAGTGCGCCGCAATCCCTTCCTCCGCCCGCCGGTGCATCTCCTCGGTCCGGATCTGCACCTCGAAGGGGAAGCCGTTCTCGCTGATGACCGACGTGTGCAGCGATTGATAGCCGTTGGGGCGCGGCATCGCGATGAAGTCCTTGATGCGTCCCGGGACCGGCGACCAGGTCTGGTGGATGATGCCGAGCGCCGCGTAGCAGTCCTTGACGGACTGCGTGATGATGCGCAGCGCGACGAAGTCGTAGACGCGCTCGAGATCGATCTTCTGCCGCTTGAGCTTCAGGTTGATGCTGTACAGGCGCTTGATGCGGCCGTCGAGCTGCACGATCGGGATCTGCGCTTCATCGAGCTTGGACCGGGTCGTCCGGGTCAGCTCGTCGATGTGCGCCTCGGCGACCTTGCGCCGGGCCTCGACCTTGGCCCGCAGCGACTCGTACGCCTTCGGCTCGAGATACTTGAACGACAGCTCCTCGAGCTCGTTCTTCACCTTGCTCATCCCGAGGCGGTTGGCGATCGGCGCGTAGATATCGAGCGTCTCCTGCGCGATCTTGAGGCGGCGCTCCTCGGGCAGGTGCTGCAGCGTCCGCATGTTGTGCAGCCGGTCCGCCAGCTTCACCAGGACGACGCGGATGTCGTCCACCATGGCGAGCAGCATCTTGCGGAAGTTTTCCGCCTGCCGCTCCTCGCTCGACGAGAACTGGATGGCGCCGATTTTCGTGACGCCCTCGACGACGTGGGCGATCTCGGGGCCGAAGAGCTCGGCAATTCGCTCGGGGGTGGTGAGCGTGTCCTCGACGACGTCGTGCAGCAGGCCGGCGGCCACCGCCACGACGTCCAATTTCATGTCGGCCAGGAAATCGGCGACTTCGAGCGGGTGAACCAGGTACGGCTCGCCGGAATGGCGTACCTGTCCCTTGTGTTCGAGCGCCGAGAAGACGTACGCGCGGCGCAGCAGCTCGAGGTCGGCCTCGGGACTGTAGCTTCGAACCTTCTCGAGCAGCGTCTCGAAACGAATCATGGAAACCGGTGTCTAACGCCATGATAGAAGTGGGGTTGAGGGGGGTCAAGGAATGTGCCGCGGACCGCATCGGGCGCTTGACTCGCCGGAAAACGGCTAACTATACTGGCGCGCCAACGAATTCCTGGCGGCCCCAGCCGCCACACTACGAAGGGGTAACGATGCGGAAGCTTGTTTCACAGAGCATCCTGTTCGCGGCATTCGCCGTGCTCAGCGTGGCGGTGGCCGGATGCAGTCAGTACAGCGGCCTCAAGGCCAAGCGGGCGTTCCGCGACGCCAACGGCATGTACCAGGCGAACGACTACAAGAACGCCGTCGTGAAGTACGAGGGCGTCGTGGCGCTCGACGAGGGGACGCTGCACCAGTTCCACCTCGAGCCGGCCTACTTCTTCCTCGCCAACAGCTACGACAACATGTACCGCGGGTCGAAGCGGGGCGACGCGGCCAACGACAACTACATGACGAAGGCCGTCGAGTTCTACAAGAAGGACGCGGAGATCGACCCCGATCCCAAGATGAAGAAGCTGTCGCTGCAGTATCTCGTGGCCGCCTACGGTCCCGACAAGCTGAACGACCCGACGCAGCAGGAACCGATTCTTCAGCAGATGATTCAAGTGGACCCGAGCGACCCGGCCAACTACTTCTACCTTGCCAACATCTACGAGCAGAACGGCGACTACGACAAGGCCGAGGAGCAGTTCCTCAAGGCGAAAGAAATGAAGCCGAACGAGTCGACGGTCTACACCACGCTCGCGGCCTTCTACGACCGGCAGGGCGAGTTCGAGAAGACGATCAACGCGCTCAACCAGCGCGCGGAGCACGAGCCGAACAACCCCGAGGCGCATCACGTCATCGCCACCTACTACTGGAACGAGGCGTACAAGAACTTCAAGCTGAAGGAAGCCGACAAGATGAAGTACATCCAGGCCGGCCTCGGCGAGGCGGACAAGGCGCTGGCGCTCAAGCCGGATTACTTCGAGGCGCTCACCTACAAGAACCTGCTCCTGCGCTCGCAGGCGCTGCTCGAAAAGGATCCGGCGAGGCAGCAGGCGCTGCTCAAGCAGGCCGACCAGCTTCGTGACAAGGCGCAAGAACTCCAGAAACAGAAGCAGGCCGCGCCGGCAGCTCCGTCGAAGGGTTAGCCGTTACACGCCGGTTACGCCAGCATTCCGGGCCGTTCCGCGCAAATCGGGACGGCCTTTTTCATGTACACTTTTCCTCAAATCCTTCGATCCGTTAACCAGCTGCAGGAGAAACCGATGAAACAAGCGCTCGTCCTTCTCGCGTGCGCCCTCTTCGCATGGCCCGCCGCCAGCGCGAATGCCCAGGGCGTGACCACCGCCGCAATTACGGGGGTCGTGAGGGACTCACAGGGTGGCGTGGTACCCGGCGCGACCGTCGTCGCCGTGCACACGCCGTCCGGCACATCGTACGAAGGCGTGAGCCAGGCCGACGGCCGGTTCTTCATCCCCGGCATGCGCGTCGGCGGGCCGTACAAGGTCACCGCCGAGCTGTCAGGGTTTACGCCTGAAGCCAAGGACAACATCACCCTCACCCTCGGCGTGACGCAGGACGTCGATTTCGCGCTGAAGGTTGCCGCGGTCTCGGAGACCGTGGAAGTGATCGGGACGGCCGATCCGGTGTTTGCCTCGAGCCGCACCGGCGCGGCGACAGCGATCTCACGCGCGGAGATCGCCGCCCTGCCGACGATTTCCGGCCGCATCAGCGACCTGACACGTCTGACGCCGCAGGCGTCCGGCACTTCGTTTGCGGGCCAGGACAGCCGCCAGAACAACATCACGGTTGACGGGTCGTACTTCAACAATTCGTTCGGCCTGGGCGAGGGCCAGCCGGGCGGCCGTACGGGCGTCGCTCCTATCTCGCTCGAGTCGATCGATCAGGTGCAAGTGAGCATCGCGCCGTACGACGTCCGGCAAGGTAATTTCGTCGGCGCCGCCGTCAACACCGTCACACGCAGCGGCACCAACGACCTCACCGCGTCCTTCTATCACCGGATGCGCAGCCAGGACTTCGTCGGCACCGAGGCGAGAGGGCTCGCGGTGAACCCCGGCACGTTCACCTTCCGGGATACGGGCATGTGGGCGGGTGCCCCGATCGTCAGGAACAGAGTGTTTCTCTTCGGCAACTACGAGAACGAGAAGGCGAGCGCTCCGCTGCACACCTTCCTGGCCAATACGGGCGGACAACCGGTCGGCGGTGCCATCAGTCGCGTGCTCGCATCGGACCTCGACACGCTGAGTGCGTACCTGAAAAACAACTTCAGCTACGACACCGGGGCCTACCAGAATCTGCCGGCAGACACGCCCGCCAAGCGCTATCTGCTCCGAAGTGATTTCAACCTGAATACCAGCAACAAACTAAGCTTCCGTTATAGCCAACTCGATTCGAGCTCCGGAAAGGTCCTGTCAGGCTCGGCATCGGCGGGCCTCGGCCGCACGCTCGGCACCGGCTTCCTGCCGTTTGCGGCATCGAACTACTCGCAGCTCGAGAACTACAAGTCGGGAATCGCCGAATGGAACTCGGTCCTCGGGAGCTCGATGTCCCAGAGCGCGATCGGCGGCTACACGACCAACAACGAAAACCGCGGGGACCCGGGCAAGCTGTTCCCCTTCGTCGACATCCTGGCGCCGGACGGGACGACGTACGCGTCGTTCGGCTCGGAGCCGTTCACCCCGAACAATGAGCTGCTGTACCACACGTACCAGTTCACCGATAACGTGACGAAGTTCAGCGCCAGGCATTCGCTGACCTTCGGCGGCACCATTCAGCGCTACGAGTCGGACAATTCGTTCTTCAACTGCTGCAAGCAAGGCGCGTACGTCTACAGTTCGCTGGCGGATTTCTACGCGGACGCGAACGGTTTCCTGGCGAACCCGAACCGTACGTCGTCGCCGATTACGCCACGGCGGTACCAGGTCCGGTGGATGAACCTTCCTGGTCTCGACAAGCCCGTGCAGATCCTGAAGGCCTGGTACGGAGGCGGGTACGGACAGGACGAATGGCGGCCGGCCTCGAACGTGACGGTGACCGCCGGCATCCGCTTCGATGTGCCCGCATTCGACAACGCGACGACCTACCCGAATCCCAACGTTGACGCCCTGACGTTCCGCGATGAAACGGGCCAGTCGGTGAAATACTCGAGTGGCAGACTGCCCCAATCCAAGATCCTCTGGTCCCCCCGCATCGGCTTCAACTGGGATGTGGCCCGCGATCAGCGGACACAGGTGCGCGGCGGCACAGGCGTCTTCACGGGGCCTCCGCTCTACGTCTGGATCTCGAACCAGCTCGGTCAGACCGGGGTGCTTCAGGGCTCGCTGCTCGAAGACTTCCCGACGACGCGGCCGTTCAACCCGGACGTGAACCGGTACAAGCCGACCAGCGTCACCGGCGCGCCCGCTGCCAGCTATGAATTCGACGTCACCGACCCGAGCTTCAAGTTCCCACAGGTCTGGAGGACCAACTTTGCCGTCGATCGCCGGCTGCCCGGCGGCATCATCGGCACCGGGGAGTTCGTCTACAACAAAGACATCAACGGCATCTACTACCTCAACGCCAATCTTCCGGCGGCACAGTCCGCTTTCACCGGCGTTGACGCGCGACCACGCTGGGTGGGCACGTCCTGCACCGCTCCGACGCCGGGCCCCTGCGTGATCCGGATCAACAACGCTGCGGGCAACCAGGTCACCGCCGCCTATGTGATGAAGAACCAGAGCGTCGGCCACTCGTGGAATCTCTCCGGCGCGCTGTCACGGTCGCTCTATCGCGGCCTGACGATGAAGGGCGCCTACAGCTACGGCGACGCGAAGAACACGATCGACCCGGGCTCGACGGCGGGGAGCACGTTCTCCCTCAACGAAATCGTGTTCGACCCGAACAACGCTCCGCTGGCGCGCTCGCAGTCCGCCCAGGGGCACCGCGTCTTCATCGCGACCTCGTACAGCCACTCGTACTTCGGGCTCGCGGCGACGACCATCTCCGCGTTCTGGGAAGCGAGGTCGGCGTTGAACGGCGCCGGGGGCGGCCTGAGCACCAACGCCAGCTACGTCTTCGCCGGCGACATGAACGGCGACGGCGGAACGGGCAACGACCTGATCTACATCCCGAGGAACACCTCTGAGATGAATTTCGTTGCCTTCACCCTTCCGCCTGCACAGGGAGGTCGCACGTTCACCGCGGAGGAGCAGGCGACCGCCTTCGAGGCCTACATCAACCAGGACCCGTATCTCAGCAAACATCGGGGCTCATACGCCGAGCGCGGCGGGATCTTCTTCCCGATGCAGAAGAGAATGGACCTCAGCATCACCCAGGACGTCTTCACCAACCTCGGTGGAAAGCGCAATGCCGGACAGTTCCGAATCGACTTCACGAACTTCGGAAACTTCCTGAATCACAACTGGGGTGTCAGCCAGCGCATGGTCGTACCGATTACGCAGGCGTATGGCGCCCAAATCCTCACCACTCCCACGGTTGATGCGCAGGGACGTGTCGCCTACCGGCTGGCGGTGGCGAACAACCAGCTCGTGACGAAGACGTTCCAGACGAACACCGGGTTGTCGGACGTCTACCAGTTCATGCTCAGCTTCCGCTATTCGTTCAACTGAGGTGTGGTTCGTTAAGTTCGCCGGTTTGTAAGTTTGGCGGTTCGTAAGTTCGGAGGTTCGTAAATTCGGAGGTTGGTAAGTTCGCGGGTTCGTCGGTTCGTCGGTTCGCAGGTTCGTCGGTTCGAGAACCAGCGAACCGCGAACCCCCCCGGTCCCTTTTCAGACCATCCTGTTTCGCGCGGCCGTCCCGATTTCGGTTTTTGTGCGGCTGTACGTGTGCGGAACGCCCGGGGGTGTGCGGGGGCGCACAGGATCGTAATCCAGGGTCGATTTTTCGGGGCCGATTTCGAGACATTGCATGCCGTTGCGTGGCACCAATCCTGCTGTGAGACCCGCGGGATCGAATCATGGAGCTCTCAGAACAGGTTTCGGGAACCATCCTGGTCGTTGACGACGACGAGGGTGTCCGCAGGGTGCTCACACGCTGGGTGGCGGACATGGGGTATGCCGTGCAGGCCGCGGACGGCGCCGAGAAGGCCCTGGAGGTCATGCGCGACATCGAGGTCGACGTCGCGCTGTGCGACGTGCGAATGCCGGGCCACGACGGGATCTGGCTGATCGACCAGATGCGGCGCCTCCACCCGGACACGGCCATCGTGCTGGCGACCGGGCTGCTCGAAATGGACCCGATGGTGACGCTGCGCCCCGGCGTGGTCGGCTACATCGTGAAGCCGTTCGACCGCGAGGCCCTCACAGAGGTGGTCAAGCGCGGCATGGCGGAGCGGCGTCGCCTCCAGACGGAGCACCTCGCTCGGAGCCCCCGAATGCTGCCCTCCGGCGCGCTCGAAGGCCACGTGGTATCCCGGGGCTGATTCAGCCCTTCGACTCGCTCCGCTCGCTCAGGACAGGCCCTTCCGCATCTTTTCAGTCACGATTACAAACGAAAAGGGCCGTCCCGCGGGACGGCCCTTTCGTGTCGAGATGACCTGGATGAAGTACTAGGCTCCGGGGGTGGTGGCGCCGCCGGCGCTCTTCCTCATGCCTTCGGTGACGATGCCGACCTTTTCGACGCCGGCGCCCTTGGCCGCATCGATCACGTTGATGATGTCCCCGTAGCGCAGCGTGCCGTCGCCGCTGATGAACATCGTCTTGTCCTTGCGGTCCTCGAAGATGGTGCGCAGCCGCTCTTCGAGCTCCGGCAGCTGGACGTCCTGGTGGTTGATCGAGATCTTCTTGTCCGCCGTGTACTCGAGCACGATCTGGCTGATGCCCGGGTCGGCCTTGGCGTTGGTCTCGGGCGGCAGGTTGATGTCGAGCCCCTTCTGCGACAGCGGGAGCGCGGCCATGAAGATGACGAGGAGCACGAGCAGCACGTCGATCATCGGCGTGATGTTCATGTCCGCGTTCGGCTGCGGGACCGTGCCCTTGAAGACCGTGTCGGCGCCGTAGTGCTTGTGCGCGTGGGACGCCATTACTTGCCTCCCTGCGAGAGCGCGTTCGACGCCTTGCTGTCGGTGATCAGGCCGACGTCCTCGATGCCGCTGGCGCGGAGCTCGTCCATCGCGTCCATGATCGCGCTGTACGGCGCGTCCTCGTCGGCCTTGATGAGGATCAGCTTTTCCTTCTTGGTCTCGAGGATCGCCTCGAGACGGGTGCGCATCTCCTCCCTGCGGACCTCGACGCCGTTGAGCCAGACCGTCTTGTCGGCCTTGATGCCGAGCACCGTCTGGTCCTGCGTCTCGGGCTTGGACGCGCTGTTGGTGGCGATCGGCAGCCTGACGTCAACGCCCTTCTGCAGCAGCGGGGCGATGATCATCATGATGATGAGGAGCACCAGCATGACGTCGACGAGGGGAGTGACGTTGATGTCGGATTTGACTCCGCCGCCGCCACCCAGTTGCATTGACATAGTTACGACTCCACTCGATTCGTGATTTGCGACGAGGGACCGGTGATGCTCGCGATCACCGATCACTCATCATAAATCCCAATCCACCTATGCCGCCGTCTTCTTGATGAAGTAATCGACGAGTTCCGACGAGGAATTGTCCATTTCCACGTTGAAATACTCGATCCGGCTGGTGAGGAAGTTGTAGAACCACACCGCCGGAATCGCGACGAAGAGGCCGAGCGCGGTCTCGATGAGCGCTTCCGCGATGCCGGCCGACACGGCGCCGATACCACCCGAGCCGGTGGACGCAATGCCGACGAACGCGTTGATGACGCCGACGACCGTGCCGAGCAGCCCGACGAAGGGGGCGGTGGAGCCGATCGTGGCGAGCGTGCTGACGCCCTTCTTCAGGTCCGACGCGGTGAGCGCAGTGGCGCGCTGAATCGAGCGGCGGACGGTGTCGAGCACGTCCTCGCGGTTCAGCGAGGCGCCGCCGGTTTCCTGCTGGAACTGGTATTCCTGGAGTCCCGCGAGCACGACCTTGGCGAGGTGGCTGTAGCGGTAGTCCTTCGACGCCGACAGCGCGATGGCTTCCTTCAGGCGGCCGTCCTTGAGATGCTTGGCCACCTGCGGCGCGTACAGCTTCGACTGCTTGCGCGCCATGTTGTAGGTGTAGACGCGCTCGATGGCGACGCCGACCGACCAGAACGACATGATGAACAGGATGACGGCCACCGCGATGGCGATGCCGGACATGTTCTGGGCGATGTCGATGAGATTCAGGCCACCGGCAGCCTGTGCGAAGGCCGGGCTGCTGAAGGCCACCATTCCGAGCCCCGCCCACGCGATTTGCGCAATCTGACGCATCTTCCTGACTTCCATTCGTGCATCCTCCGCTGGAGAAACTGGCGCTGTAGCAGCAGCCGGTGGTTGTTTAACTGAGCGTGAACTGCACGGTGACCGTCATGATGACCGGCACCGGTACGCCGTTCAGAAGCGTCGGCGAGAACTCCCACTGCCGGACCGCGTCGAGCGCCGCCGAGTCGAGCAGCGGAATCGAGCGCAGCACACGGGCGTCCTGCACCTTGCCGTTCGGGCCGATCGTCGCCTCGATGATGACGACCCCCTGCACGCGGGCCGACTGCGCAATCGGCGGATAGGTGGGCCGCACGTCCTTGAGCTTCATCGGCGGCTTGATGTTGCCGCCGACGCGCACCGGCGCCGCGGGCGGCGGCGGCGGCGGGGGCGGGGGCGGGGCTTCCGGGATGCCGCCGACGACGCCGCCGATCACGCCGCCGGCGATGCCTGCCGGCTCGGCGCGCTCGAAGCTGGTGTCGGGGGGCTCGGGAGCGATTTCCTTCGGGGCCTCGATCGGCGCGGCCGCCGGGTTGACTTCGACAACCGGCTTGGGCGCCGCGGCCTGGGGCGGCGGTGGAGGAGGAGGTGGCGGCGGCGGCGGCGGCGGTGTCGCCGCGAAGGCCAGCATCGACGGCGGCGTCGGCAGCACGTCGGCGGCCATCAACGGAATCACGATCAGCGCGAGTACCGCCCCCGTGTGCACCGCAATCGAGACCGGGACCGTGTACCACTGATTGGTTCCGACCTTGACGGACGGCTCAACGATATCGCCGAACATATGACGTGGCACCGGTCTTAACCCTCCTGAATACGCCCCGCGGCGCCATGCCACGCCCGCCCGCACGTATCTGCGAACGCAGCTGAGCTCGCCAAAGGCGGCCGATTATAGCTACCGCAGAAAATGGGTGTCAACGAACGCGCGCCCTCCACGAGAGATGGGCCTACGGTGAGTTAGACACCGGTTCGTCTAAAGTGCTCCCCGGATGTAACGGGCAAAGACCGGGCATTTTATACCGGTTCCCGCCGAGCGCAACAGGGAAACAATAACGGACGGGCAACCCCTCAGTGCGTCGCCGTGATTCGCATCCCGTAAAACGAGCGATACACGAAGATGATCGAGATCACGAAGAACGCCGCGGCCAGCCCGTGGGTGACGGCGCTGCCCGCCTCGGCGCTCAGGCGCACGGCGAGCGAGACCGCGAGCAGTCCGAACAGTGTCGTGAACTTGATCACCGGGTTCAGCGCCACCGACGACGTGTCCTTGAACGGGTCGCCGACCGTGTCGCCGACGACCGTGGCCGCATGGAGCGGCGTGTTCTTCATCTTCATCTCGGTCTCGACGATCTTCTTCGCGTTGTCCCACGCCCCGCCCGCGTTCGCCATGAACACGGCCTGGTAGAGACCGAAGAGCGCGATCGAAATCAGGTAGCCGATGAAGAAGAACGGCTCGATGAACGCGAAGGCGAGCGTCGCGAAGAACACCGTCAGGAAGATGTTGAGCATCCCCTTCTGCGCGTACTGCGTGCAGATCTCGACGACCTTCTTGCTGTCCTCGACCGATGCCTTGTCCGCGCGATCGAGCCTGATGTTCGCCTTGATGAACTCGACGGCCCGGTAGGCCCCGGTCGTGACCGCCTGCGTGGACGCGCCGGTGAACCAGTAGATCATCGCGCCACCCGTACTCAGGCCGAGCAGAAACGGCGCGTGCAGGAGGGACAGCTTGTCGATGTTCTGCGTGAGACCCTGCGTAAGTTCCATGATGATCGAGAAAATCATCGTGGTCGACCCGACGACCGCGGTCCCAATCAGCACCGGCTTTGCGGTCGCCTTGAACGTGTTGCCGGCGCCGTCGTTCTCCTCGAGGAGGTCCTTGGCCTTGTCGAACGCCACGGTGAGGCCGAAGTCGCGCTTCAGCTCCTCCTTGATGCCCGGAATCCCCTCGATGACGGACAGCTCGAAGACCGACTGCGCGTTGTCCGTGACCGGGCCGTAGGAATCGACCGCGATCGTCACCGGACCCATGCCGAGGAAGCCGAACGCCACGAGACCGAAGGCGAAGACCGCCGGCGCGAGCATCAGGCCCGACATCGACGCGCTCGAGGCGCTGACGAAGTAGCCGATCGACATCAGCGAGACGATGCTCAGGCCGAGCCAGTACGCGCTGAAGTTGCCCGCGACGAATCCGGCGAGGATGTTGAGCGACGCGCCGCCTTCCTCGGACGCGATGACCACTTCGCGCACGTGGCTCGAGTCGACCGACGTGAACACCTTGACCAGCTCGGGAATGATCGCGCCGGCCAGCGTGCCGCACGTGATGATGATGCCCAGCTTCCACCACAAGGTGCCGTCGCCAAGGTCGGGGATCAGGATGCGCGAGACGATGAAGGTGAGGATGACCGAGACGATCGACGTCAGCCACACGAGCGACGTGAGCGGCGCCTCGAAGTTCATGCGGCTCGCGCTGCCGTAGCGCGCCTTCGCCATCGCCTCGTTGAGCAGGTACGACGCAGCGCTCGCGATGATCATCATCACGCGCATGACGAAGATCCAGACGAGCAGCTTCACCTGCGTCGCGGCCTGCGGCACCGCCAGTATGATGAACGTGATCAGCGCGACGCCGGTCACGCCGTAGGTCTCGAAGCCGTCCGCGCTCGGACCGACCGAGTCGCCCGCGTTGTCACCGGTGCAGTCGGCGATGACGCCGGGGTTGCGCGCGTCGTCTTCCTTGATGTTGAAGACGATCTTCATCAGGTCGGAGCCGATGTCGGCGATCTTGGTGAAGATGCCGCCGGCGATGCGCAGCGCCGCGGCGCCGAGCGACTCGCCGATCGCGAAGCCGATGAAGCAGGGACCCGCGTAGTCGCCGGGGATGAACAGCAGGATGAAGAGCATGATCAGCAGCTCGACGCTGATGAGCATCATCCCGACGCTCATGCCCGACCGCAGCGGAATCGCGTACACGGAATAGGGCTTGCCTTCGAGGCTCGCGAAGGCGGTGCGCGAGTTCGCGTACGTGTTCACGCGGATGCCGAACCATGCGACGCTGTAGCTGCCCAGGATGCCGACGACGCTGAACAGCAGGATGATCAGCACGCGCATGGTCCCGAGCGCCGAGAGCAGGCCGAAATACAGGACGATGATCACCGCGATGAAAATCTCGAGCAGCGCCAGGAACTTGCCCTGCGTGATCAGGTACGTCTTGCAGGTCTCGTAGATCAGCTCCGAGACTTCGCGCATCGAGCGGTGCACCGGAAGGTTCTTGATCTGCGTCAGGATGATGAGCCCGAACGCGATGCCGAGCGCCGCGACGACCATGCCGCCCATCAGCAGCGTGCGGCCGTTGTAGCCGCCGACGTCCACCGAATCCAGCTCCGGCAGCACGAGGCTGGCCTCCCCCCCGGCGCGCTCGGCCTGGGCCGGGGCGGCAGCCGGCTCCGGCTGCTGCGCCAGCGCGCGCGACGGCACCGCCAGGATGGCCGCCAACACCGCCAGCAGCGCGCACAGGCGGCCGGCTCCTCTCAACAATCCAGTCTTCCCTCTCATTGGTCCTCTCGTTCGGGTGTAGGGCGCCCCTTTGACGGGGCGCCGCAATGTCATGGGGCGCCGGAACCCGGCTTGATCGTCCCCGGCAGCGACATCCCGCCGGTCAGGAAAATGCGGACGCCTTCCTCGACGCTCACGTCGGGATAGAAGGCGCGCGCCCGTGGATACAGCCTGATGTCGCCCAGGTACAGGTGATTGGTCGGCACATAGACCGCTATCAGTTGTTCGGGACCCTGTCCGCGATCGACCGTGAATTCCTTGGTCAGAAATCCCATCACGAGGCCGCGGCGCTCGTCCTCGACCATGACCACGCGCTTGAAGCCGTACTCGTTGTCAGGCGAGAAGGCCGCAACCAGCTGCTTGACCGGCGAGTAGATCGTCTTGAAGACGGGCACCCGCGTCAGCATCTGTTCCGCGCGTCCGAGGATGCGGCGACCGATCACGTTGGTCGCCACGGCGCCGACCACGAGGACGAACAGCAACATGATCAGGATGCCGACGCCCGGCGCGGCACGTCCCACCAGCCGCGTAGCCAGTGGTGCCGTGAAGTCGTCAATGATACCGAATATCCACACCAGGGCCGCAATGCTGATGACCAGCGGGACCGTGACGAAAAAGCCCGCGAGGAAGCGGCGTCTCAGCCACTGACCGATGCCATCCTCCTCCACGCCTATCTCCAGCCCGCCGCCAGCGCGGCGAAAATCGCCAGCCCCAGCACGATGCGATACCAGGCAAACGGCGCAAACCCCGCCCGCCGGATGAACTCGAGGAACGGACGGATGACGAGCAGCGAGGCGATGAACGCCATCACGAAGCCGATCGCGATCTCCGCGGCGCGCTCGGGCGCCAGCGAGCTCCGCGCCTCGAGCAGGTCGTGCCCGAAGGCGGCCGCCATTGTCGGGATGGCGAGAAAAAACGAGAACTCCGCGGCAGCCGGCCGATCGAGCCCCATCAGCATGCCGCCCACGATCGTCGCGCCGCTGCGCGAGACGCCGGGAACGATCGCGAGCATCTGGCAGAGCCCGACGGCGAACGCGCGGCCGATCGGCGTATGTTCCGCGTTGAGAATCGTCGGAACCGGCCGGAAGCGCTCCACCACGAGCATGACGACCCCGCCGGCGATGAACGAGGCCGCGTAGACGGCCGGCGTGTCGTAGAGGACAGACTTGACGAAGTCCGACAGCAGTGCGCCGGCGACGAGCGCGGGGATGGTGGCAATCACGATCATCGCCGCGAAGCGCCGCGCGTCGGGGTCGGACGGCAGCCCCGCGATGACGTGCAGGATCTTCACGCGGTACAGCCAGACGATCGCCAGTATCGATCCGAGCTGGATCATCACCGTGAAGACGCCCATCGGATCCTGGAATCCGAGCAGCTTCTCGCCGAGCAGCAGGTGCGCCGTCGACGACACGGGCAGAAATTCCGTCAGGCCTTGAACGACCCCGAGAAACGCGGCGAGCAGATACGTCAATCAGCGGTTGGGGGCCGCCTGCGGGCGGCCCGACTTACGATGCCCGCGCCTTGCGCTGCGCTTTCGACTTGCGCGGAGTGGAGGCAGCCGGCGCCGCGGCTGCGGTCGCCGCCGTCGACAGCTTCGACGGCTTCGTCCGGCGCCAGAACGTGACGATCGCCGCGGCGACGAACACGCTCGAATAGGTGCCGGTCACGATGCCGACGATCATCGTGAACGCGAAGCCGTGCAGCACCTCGCCGCCGAAGAAGAACAGCGCGAGCGCCGACAGCAGCGCGGTGCCTGCGGTGATCACCGTCCGGCCGAGGGTCTGGTTGATCGAGATGTTGATGATCTCGCTCAGCGAGTCGCGCCGCATCTTCCGCATGTTCTCGCGGACGCGGTCGAAGATGACGATGGTGTCGTTGGTCGAGTAGCCGGTCACCGTCAGGAGCGCCGCGATGACGTTCAACGACAAGTCATAGCGGAAGAACGCCAGGAACGCGAACGTCACGAGCACGTCGTGCAGCGTCGCGATGACCGCGCCGACCGCGAATGAGAACTCGAACCGGAACGCGATGTAGGCGAGGATGCCGATGAGCGACAGGACGAACGCCGAGATACCCTTCTGCGTCAGCTCTTCGCCGACCGAGGGGCCGACGATCTCGGTGCCAACCACCGTCGGCTTGAGGCCCGCCTTCTGGAGCGCCTGCTCGATCGCCTGCGCGCGCGCGCTCAGCGACGCGCCCTGCTCGGCGCCGACCTGCGGCACGCGCACCATCACCTGGCGCAGCGACGGGTCGCCGTAGGACTGGACGACCGCATCCTGGCCGCCGCCCGGGTAGTTCTTGTTGAGCGCGTCGCGGACGACCTCGACCGACGGCGCCTGGTCGAACTGCATGATCACCGACGTGCCGCCGGCGAACTCGATCCCCTTCGGCAGCCCCCTCGTGTAGATCACGAAGAGGCCGGCGAGGATCAGGACCCAGGACAGGGCGACGGCGTGCCACCGCCACCGCAGGAAGTTGTAATTCGGGTTGGTGAAGATATGCATGGGAGTCTCGTCTCTAGATCGACAGCGTGGCGGCCTGCTGCTGCTGATGCGTGCGGCGGCCGAGCGCCAGCTCGAAGAGCGTCTTGGACACGAAGATCGACGTGAACAGGTTCGATGCGAGGCCGATGATCAGCGTGTAGGCGAAGCCGCGAATGGGACCGGTCCCGAACTGAACCAGGAACAACGCCGCGATGAGCGCCGAGACGTGCGTATCGACCAGCGTCCAGAAGACCCGGTCGAATCCCGCGTTGATCGACGCGCGCACGCCGTGCTGCGCCTCGAGCTCCTCCTTGATGCGCTCGAAGATCAGCACGTTCGAGTCCACGCCGATGCCCATCGTCAGCACGAAGCCTGCGATGCCGGGCAGCGTCATGACGGCGCCGATGTACGCCATCAGGCCGAGGAGGATGATCAAGTTGAAGAGGAGCGCGATGATCGCGTTCACGCCCGACAGCTTGTAGTAGATCAGCATGAACGCGATGATGAGCAGCAGGCCGACCACCGATGCGGTCACACCGGATCGAATCGAGTCGGCGCCGAGGCTCGGGCCGATCGTCCGCTCCTCGAGATAGGTCAGCTGCGCCGGCAGCGCGCCCGACTTCAGGATCAGCGAGAGGTCGGTGACCTCGTCGCGCGTCACGCCCGTGATCTGGCCGTTGTCGGTGATGCGCGACTGAATCGTCGGCGCGGAGGTCACGCGGTTGTCGAGGATGATCGCGAGCCGGCGC
>Ga0137418_10001727_pt1 | contig 20161 bp, 21 predicted proteins | sample CZODoug3_1_2_16f_FD_122242 | JGI IMG/M metagenome (GOLD analysis project Ga0137418, IMG submission 122242) | Vadose zone soil fungal communities from Angelo Coast Range Reserve, California, USA - CZODoug3_1_2_16fungal (Hybrid Assembly) | ecosystem: Environmental > Terrestrial > Soil > Vadose...
CCGCGCATTTTCTTGTACTGCTTCTTGCGCTTCAGGTGGAACACCAGAATCTTCTTGTGGCGGTCTTCCTGCACCACTTGGCCGGTCACGGTCGCGCCGTTGGCTTTGGTGATTTGGCCGTCGGCCGGCGAAATCGCCAGCACTTCGTTGAATTCGACGACGCTATCCGGGCCAGTGCCCGTCTTCTCGACTTTGATGACATCTCCGGGAGCCACCCGATACTGCTTTCCACCGGCGCGGATAACCGCGTACATAAGTCCTGCCTCCAGAATGCTCTGCGAATATCTTCCGGGGCGCGCCAACGCGAAAACACGCGCGCCGCACCGGAACCTTGAAATCTAATGCTTGCTGTGTTTTTCCGCCGGAAGCGCCCAGTCGAATATGCGAAACGAAGGCGCAACGAACAACGGGGCGCTCGGAGCCCAGAACGGAGTCCTAAGTACAGGCAAACTCTACGATTATAGCGGGCAGGGAGAGTCCGGTCAAACCTTCGGGGAGACTTTGCCCTGCGGCCAGCAGCCGGGTACGGACGATCGGACACTGGCACAGCGCCCATTTGGGCAATCGCTCTCCGAGTCGTTCGTGTTGTTGCAAGTCGCCTTGTTGTGCGAAAATTCTTCCCGATACTCCAGGAGGATTCCCGTGAAAGCCTTGTCCCTAGCCGCATTTGCCGTGCTTGCTGTTTCGCTTTCCAGCTTCGCCGCCGACCAGAAGACCGATCATAAGACCGATCATAAGATGGTTGCGCACAAGTCCGAAGGCGGTCCCGATGTCGCCTACATGCAGAAAATCATGGACGGGTGGGACACTTTGAAAACCGAGAATGTCGCCGGTTTTTATCAGCAAGGCCCGGACCATGTCTTTTTCGACGATTCGCCACTGAAATACAACGGCTGGCAGGAGTACCAAACGGGCGTGCAGACCTTCCTGAAGGGGATCACGGCCCTGCGGCTTACGGTCAATGACGACGCGCGCATACACCGGGAAGGTGACGTTGCCTGGGGATATGCCACCGTCAAGGAAGAGGACACGACGGCGGCCGGAAAGCACGAAATGGCGACGTTGCGGTGGACGGTAATTTTCGAGAAGGTCGGCGATAAATGGCTGATCGCGCACGAACACTTTTCCCTGCCCACTGCCTAGGTGCGTCTGTTCCAATGGGGGCGCGGGCGGTCCTCATCGTGCCGGTCAAGGTCTGCCGGCCAAGATCGTGCCGGTCAAGAAATGAGTTCTTTCTAGGGCTCACAACCTGCGCGGGTGAGGGACACCCGTGCCTCCACTATCCTGCAACCCTGACGAAGAAGTAGATCGTCATGGACGTGCCCACCAGGATTACGAACCCGCGCACGAACTGGGGGGGGAGCTTCTGGGCATAGTGAGCTCCGAAGTATCCTCCGACCAGTGCCCCCGCGATCATGACCGCACCTTTCAGCCAATACACGACGTGGACGGCGATGAACGCTAGCACGGCGACGCCGTTGATCACGCTGCCCAGCACGGCTTTCAGCGCGTTCATGGCATGAATGTCGGTCATGCCAATGGCGGAAAGCATGGCTAGATTCATGATTCCTAACCCGCCTCCAAAGTAGCCACCGTAGACCGAGACTACGAACTCGAAAATCGACGCGCCCACAATCGACGGGACCGAAGCGTCGTGGGCCAGGCTGGACTTGCGCGGCACGATCCACGGACCGAGAGCGAACAGCAACGTTGCCGCGAGCATCAGCCAGGGAATAATGTGCAGAAAAGTGTGTGCCGGAGTGTGCAGGAGCAAGTACGCCCCGCCCAGGCCTCCAACCACGCTGGTCACGAGCAGCGGGATCATGATCCGCCTCGGGACATCGAGCCGGTCGCGGTAGGCCCTCGTACTGGCGGACATGCCGCACCACAGCGCGACGGTTTGTGTAGCGTTCGCGGCGATGGGTGGAACGCCGGTGAACAACAAAGCGGGGAACGCGATGAATCCGCCGCCGCCGGCCACGGAATTCAGCGCGCCGGCGAGCATTCCGGCAAAGAAGAGGAAGATGGCCTGACCGAGCGTCAAACTACAGGTGTATCACGGAGGCGCGGGCAGCGTCTGCCATGGCTTTGCGACAAGCCATGGTTTTGCGACCTGCGCTAGCGAGGCCCGGTGTAAAGCAGGTCTACCACGGTGCAATCGTCGGTCAGCGGGGTCGTGCCGCGAAACTCCGAGATAGCGGCGAAGATATCTTCCATGTCGCAACTGCGCGCCGCCACCTCTTCGAGGCGGGGATTGTCGAAGAATTCGCCGGTACAATTCTCCGCTTCCGTTACCCCGTCCGTCACCAGAATCAAGCGGTCGTTCGGGGCCAGCCGTCCGCGCCCACATTCATACGCGGCGCCGGGGATCAGGCCTACGGGCAGGTTACTCACGTCGGGGCGGACGATCTTGATCTCGGCGCCGCCATGAGAAACGATCAGCGGCAGGACGTGGCCGCAGTTAACGTATTCCAACTCGCCTTCGGAATCGATCCGGGCAATGAACATGGTGGCGTACTTTTCGCCCACCCGCTTTTGCGTCAGGAAGCGGTTCAAAGCGCCGACCGTGTCCGCTAAGGGCATTCCCGCCGACAGGTGAGAATAGAGCATTCCTTGCAGGGTGGAAGCCAGAAGCGCCGCCGATACGCCCTTGCCGCAGACATCGGCGATGACGACGGCCAGTTTGTCTTCGGTGCGGACGGCGTCATAGAAATCGCCCCCGGTCTCACTGCAAGAGAGGTTGCGGGCAGTGATCCGGGCGAAGGGAACGTGCGGGATGGTCACCGCCATGAGGCCCTGCTGGATGGAGGCGGCAATGGAGAGTTCCTGCTGATAGCGGCGCGCGGATTCCTCGGCCTCTACCAAATGCGCGCTCTCCACGACCGACGTTGCTTCGGTAGCAATGGCGCGCAAAATATCGTGGCTCACGGCGGACACTGCACGCGTGGACCGGGAGTCGAGATACAGAGCTCCCAGCACCTCCCCCTTGGTTGTGTCGACACTGGCGGGAGTGTTCTCGTGCCTGGCGGACTGCACTTTGCGCTTGCGCAGAGGCAGGCAAACAATCGTGCGCAGGTCGTACGCCACGATGCTTTGGCGTTCGTTGAATTCCATCGATTCGCTGTTATCCGTGAGCACGAACTCGGAGTTCGAGCGCAAAGCGTCATTCAGCACGGAGCGGGAAATGGTCGCGTCGTCTACCAGCGACACGCCTTGGGCGTTGCGCCCAGCGGCCAGACGGAGCGTGCGGTCTTTCTCGTAGAGGAAAACGAAAGCGCGGTCGGCTTGGGCGAGTTTGAGCGTGGTATCGAGCAAGGTGACCAGGATTTCGTCGAGTACGCCGGCGCTGTTGAGCTTGCGGGCGGCTTCGAGGAAGATCGTCAACTTCTCCATGTCATTGACGTCGGTGACATGCATGCCGGGAAGCTGATCGAGGAATTCGCGGGCCGGGCTGATTCCGCTCGATCCGGGCTGAAAGACAGCGTAAATATTCTCGCGAACGCCGAACTCAATCCGGTCGTTGCCCTGCAGCTTCTGGCGCTGGACGCGTTGTCCGTTAACGTAGGTGCCGTGGCGGCTGCCGATGTCCACGACAAAAAACTTGCCTTCCTCGGAAACAATCTCGGCGTGTTCGCGCGAGACGCGCGCGTCGGCAATCACCAAATCGCGGTCGGCCTTGCGTCCGACCGTGAAGGGGCTGCGGTTGACCGTGAGGGTGCGCTGGGCGCCTCCCTCCACCAAGAGGAGCCGTGGAAATACACCCGTGCCGGAAACCGAGCCGGTGGTGTCACGGACGTTGGTGATGGACGATTGGGCCATAGTGAGGTCGAAGAAAAGGACAACTGCGAACTACTTGCTTTCGTGTTCGGCCAGACACCGTTCCAGTTTCTCTCGGTCGCCCGGATTCATACCCGTAAACTCAATACCGTTACCGACTTGCGAGAGGCAGGTGCACCCGATCCGGCGCCAGAACCTTCTCGTCGCCTAGCCACAACGTCATCCTCAGCATGGGTCCCCAGCAGCGGGGATCCCCAGTGCAAAAGTAAACATGATTTCGACGGAACAACCGCCCCGTGGTCTCGGCGGTCGCCGTGCGAAGTGGGTTGTGCGCCCTCCGGATACCACTCTACCTGAACGGGGACGCGGCAGCGAGGGTGCCGCCTTCTCTCGCCTGGATTCGGTACAGAGGAGTCGTGACTTTCGTCGACGTTCATGCCGTACTCCCGCAGTTCAATATATTCCGCGATATCAGGGTAAGAAAGCTGTAATTTGCGGGGTTTGCCGGCCGCCAGGCTGGGCTTGGCGCAAATTCTCACAGGTGGGCGAGAGACCAGGCGGTTTGCCGCAAAAGCCCTGCGTCGTTTATACTCGTCGTTTATACTCAGGGTTTGCCCCACGGCACTCATACGAATTTAGGAGCACAGGATTTCCATGCCTAAGCGCACATTCCAGCCCAACCGGCGCCGCCGGTCCAAGGCGCACGGTTTTCGAACGCGAATGAAGACGAAGAGCGGACAGGCGGTTCTTTCGCGCCGCCGCGCCAAGGGACGCAAGCGCGTCTCCGTTGCGCCCGGCTACCGCGATTAACGGGGGCTGCCACCTACCTACGTCTATTTTTCGCAAGGCCGTTTTCGGGTAAACCCAGTGTCCGTGTGAATTCCGTGAGTGTGGTTCCCTCCCGACGAGACTTAATTCGGAAAACCGTGCCAACAACCGCAGAGAAGTCCGCGTCCAGAACCGTGCCGGAGACCGCGCCTGAACCGGGTCCGTTCGCGGCGGGCACGCTTTCGACGGGCAAGCGCTTCCCGCGGGAGTCGCGCCTGCTGCGCCACGCGGATTTTGACCGCGTCTATCGCGAAGGAAAGCGGCACTTTTCGAGCAACATGACCGTGTTTTTTTCGCCTCGGGTCGACCCGCCACCAACCGGCCTGCGCATCGGTTTAACCGTAAGCCGAGCGCTCGGCGGAGCCGTCGATCGCAATCGCATGCGTCGCCGGATGCGGGAAGCCGTGCGTATGACCCGGCCAGTCAACGCTCCTCCGATTGACGTTGTGATGAACCCGAAGCGGGTCATCCTCAAGGCGGAGTTTGCAGTGGTTGTGAAAGAAGTCGGTCGAGCCTTCGAGACCGTTTTGCAGAAGTCCGCGGGCGGTGGCAAGTGAAAGCTGCCGTCATCGCGTTCTTGCGAATTTATAAGTGGCTGCTGTCGCCGTGGTTGCTGCCCGCCTGCCGTTACGTCCCCACTTGCTCGGAGTATGCCGAGGAAGCGATTGAGCGTTTCGGCGTGTTGCGCGGGGGTTCGATGGCGGCGCTTCGTTTGCTTCGTTGCCACCCCTTCGTGAAGGGCGGATACGATCCCGTGGTGCCAAAGACGATAGTTCAGCGAGTGGGACGCGAGCAGTGCAATCCCGCGAATTCCACCGCGAGGTAGAAACGTTTGACTGATTTTCAGAATCCGCAGCAAGATCCCGGCACGCAGCGAAATATGCTGCTCGCCTTTGCGATAGCCTTCCTCATCATCCTGGCCTCGCAACCGTTGATGAAGAAGTACGGGCCGAAACCACCGGAGCCTGCGTCAGTCCCGCTTACGCAGCAAGCGACGCAGCAACCCTCTACACCTCAGCCCGGAGCCGGGCAGCCCGTTCCAGGCGGCAACACGTCCGCTACACCGCATAAGCCGGCAGTTACCAAGCAGGCCGAGACCGAATCCGAGTTCGTCGTCGAAAACGATCTCTACAAGATCCGTTTCACCAACCGCGGTGGCCTGGTAAAGTCGTGGATCCTGAAGAGGTTCGCGGACGACAAAGGGCAGCCGCTGGAGTTGGTGAATGCTGCTGCAGCCGCGAAGTACGGATTGCCGCTTTCGCTCTTTACCTACGATGCCCTGCTGCAGCAGCGCTTGAATCAAGCCCTGTATGTAACGAGCGCCTCCGGACCGCTCGAGGCCCCTGCCGACGTTACTTTTGAGTTTGCCGACGAGGACCTGGTCGTCAGCAAGTCGTTCCATTTTGATCACAGCTATCTAGTGGGCGTGAAGACCTCCGCCCGCTATAAGGGTGCCGAAATACAAGCGTATCCGGCGTGGCCCTCCAGCTTTGGCGACGGCACAGCGGTCACCGCGTACGGCTACGGCCAGATTGAGTACCAAAGCGGCGAGAAGATCGAGCGTCTGGCCCCCAAGAAGATCTCCGGCGGCAGCACGACCACCGGTTCCCTCCATTGGGCTGGACCCACGGACCGCTACTTCGCGGCCGTTTTTCTCCCGACCGACCCGGACAATGCCGCGCTTGTCTCCCTGCACAACTCCCTGGACATCCCCAAAGACGCCGACCATCCCAATCCCAACGATACCGTGAAGGTGGACGTGCTGGGCGCTGCGGTGGGTGACCGCCAAGGGCCTACCGTCGAGCAGCTCTACGTTGGGCCGAAGTCTCTCGAAGTCCTGGAAAAGCTTCCTGTTTCCGCGTCGCACGGCCCGGCCCCGGACTTGACCGGTCTGGTCAATTTTGGATTTTTTGGCATCATCGCCAAGCCGCTCTTTATCTGGCTGAAATGGACCTATTACCACGTCGTCTCTAACTGGGGCTGGGCGATTGTTCTCCAGACCTTGATCATCAATCTGCTGCTGATGCCCCTGCGCATCACTCAGATGAAGTCGGCGCTGAAGATGCAGAAGATCGCCCCGCAGCAGAAAGCGATCCAGGCCAAGTACGAGAAGTACAGCATGCGCGATCCGCGCAAGGCGGAGATGAATCAGGAGATTGCTGCGCTCTTCAAGCGCGAAGGCGTGAACCCCGTGGCCGGCTGCCTGCCGCTGCTCATCCAGATGCCATTTCTCTATGCTTACTACTCGATGCTGGGTGCGGTGATTGACCTGCGTCAGGCGCATTGGGCGTGGATCCACGATCTTTCGTCCTACGACCCTCTGTACCTGCTCCCTGCCGCGGTCTTTATCAGCATGTTCTTCGTCCAGCGCATGACCCCGCAGGGCGCCATGGACCCGCAGCAGCAGAAGATCATGAACATCTTTATGCCGATCATGATGGCGTACATCACGTCCAAACTGGCGGCTGGGTTGGCGCTGTACTGGTCGGTGGGAAATGTCATTGCCATCGTGCAGCAGATGGCCACGAACCGAACCAGCCTGGGCCAGGAAATGCGCGAACTGGCGGCCAAGCGGGCGCGCAAGAAGAAATAGTTTCGAACCAATTTCAGGAGCAGAGCAGATGCCCATCGCGGATAAAGTGGCGGCAGCCAACCAATTGAATGAGTTTCTGAAAGACATCATCCGTTATGGCGGATTTCAGCTGAAGTATCGCATCACGGTTGATCCGGTCCTCGAAGACAACAGCGATTGGGATCCGCCGGAGATACTCGTAGAATTTGCCGGCCCGGACAGCACCGTACTGCTCGCGCGCAACGCCGAAGTGCTGCGCTCTCTGGAGCTGCTGTCGACCAACGCACTGCGGCTGCATGCCGGAGAGCACGGGAAGGTCAGCTTCGATTGCGGGAACCAGCGCGCCCTGAGGCTGCAGGAACTGCGCACCGCTGCTAACGTCGCTGCGGAGAAAGTACGGCGCACCGGGAACCCTTACGCGTTCGCACCCATGAACTCGCGCGAGCGGCGCATGGTGCATCTGGCCCTGCGCGATGCCGCCGATCTGCATACGGAAAGCGAAGGCGAAGGCCGGGAACGGCACCTGGTCGTCTACCCGAAGGACCGCGCGCCCATGCACGACGACTAACTCTGGGAGGCTGCCAGCAGCTTCTCCCACGCGGGCAGCCGAGGGCGCCCGCCCCTCGGCGCATTTCTGAGCCTGTAGAATTTCCCCTGGAGGCTGCATGTCCACCCAAGCCATTCTTGCCGAGGTTCCCCTGTTTTCGCGGCTCGACGATCAGGAGCGCGAGGCCCTGTCCGCCATGCTGCAACCGCGCCTTTTCCGCGCTGGCGAGCGCATTTTTTCCGCCGGCGACCGCGGCGAGACGCTCTATGTCATTCGCAGCGGTAAAGTACGCCTGGAGTTAACCACCAACGAAGGGGAGTGCCTCCTGCTGGATCGAGTCGGTCCGGGCGAGGTTCTGGGCGAGATCTCATTCCTCGATGCGGGTCCGCGTACGGCCAGCGCCATCGCGGAGGAAGACGCGGAACTGCTCGAGTTTGAGCGCGGACAGTTGCTAATGTTCGTGCAACGGCATCCCCACGCGGCCCTCGATCTGCTCGGCGTCATGGCCAATCGCATCCGCTCGTCGGACCTGCTGCTGCGCACACGCGTCTCGCGCAACGTCAACGAGGAGGAACTGGAGAGCCTGACCTTTGGCGAGCGCCTGGCGGACCGCGTGGCGGCCTTCGGAGGCTCCTGGACATTTATCATTTGCTTCGGCGTGACCCTCGCTTTGTGGGTGGGCGGCAACAGCGTTGTACTCGCACAGCATCCCTTCGATCCCTATCCCTTTATTTTTCTAAATCTGATCCTCTCCATGCTGGCGGCAATTCAGGCTCCCGTCATCATGATGAGCCAGAATCGCCAGGGGACCAAAGATCGTATGAAGAGCGATTTGGACTACCGTATCGACCTAAAGGGTGAAATGGAAATCGCGCACCTGCACACCAAGGTCGATCAGATTTACGAGATGCTGCAAGACCGCTTCCCGAGTTTGGAATGCCAGTACGCCCGCGAACACAAGACTTAGCCCGAGAAAATCCTTGCCCCTCGATGACACCATCGTCGCTATCGCCACCCCGCCCGGACGTGGCGGGCTGGGCGTCGTTCGCCTCTCCGGCCCGGAAGCAACTTCCATCGCCGCGCCGATGCTGCGCCTGAAACATGACCTCGAACCGGGCCGCGCGATCTTTGGCGAGTTCATCGAGCCGGATCCGCCAGGAAGGCGCATCGACGAAGTTGTCGTCACCTACTTTCAAGGGCCCCGTTCCTACACGGCTGACGACGTGGTCGAAATCTCCGGGCACGGTTCGCCGGTCGTTCTGCGGCACATCGTTGAGATTGCGCTTTCCGGTGGCGCCCGCCTCGCCGAACCAGGTGAGTTCACCCTGCGAGCCTTCCTGAATGGCCGGATCGACCTGGCTCAGGCGGAAGCGGTTCGTGACCTGATCGACTCACAAACTCTCTATCAGGCTCAGATCGCCGCCCAGCAGTTGGGTGGAGCCCTCTCGCGGAGCCTGCAGCCCGCGAAGAAGAGGCTGGTGGAGCTGATTGCTCTTTTGGAAGCGGGCATCGACTTCGCGGACGATGATGTGCCCATTCTTCCCGTCTCAACCATTCATGCGCATCTTGCCGAAATTCGTGCTCCGCTGGAAAACCTGGCGAGCTCATTTGCCTATGGAAAAATCGTTCACGAAGGGTTGACGCTTGCCATTGTCGGACGCCCCAACGTCGGCAAGTCCAGTCTGTTCAACCGCTTGGTCGAGCGCGAGCGCGCCATTGTCACCGCAACACCCGGCACCACGCGCGATTTGGTTACCGAGGCGGTTGCGCTCGCCGGCATTCCGCTGAGGCTGGTGGATACGGCTGGCATTCGCGACTCGAAGGACGAAGCTGAAACAATCGGTATTCAGAAATCGCGTGAGGCCCTGGCTGATGCGGACATAGTGCTGGTAATTCTCGACGCGTCGCAGCCGATGACCGACGAAGACAGCGCGCTCATCGCTCAAGCTGCGCAGCGCAAGGCCATTGTGGTTGAGAACAAAGCGGATCTGGCTAGCGCGCAACCACGAGGGGAGAAAGTCTCGTCGCCGGTCGTTCGCACATCCGCCCTCACCGGCGACGGGGTCCCTGCGCTGCGAGAGGAAATCCTGCGGCAGATTCACGGAACCCAAGCGCCCCAAACGGAAACGGCCTTTCTCACCAACCTTCGGCACCAGCGACTGGTGGAACAGTCGCTCCAATCCCTGGGCGCAGCCGCCACCGCCGTGGACGGCCGTGTGCCCCACGAAATGGTCCTGCTCGACCTCTATGCCGCCCTGCGCGCGCTCGACGAAATTACCGGCGCCACGACTACGGACGACATCCTCAATCTAATCTTCGGAACCTTCTGTATCGGCAAGTAGAAGCAGGCTCTTCTTCCTGCCACACGGTTGCGCGTAAGGCACTTGGCGTCAATTCCAAATTGTGCAATAAAGAGCAATGGCCTCTCCACGGCTAACCAGACTCGTCCTCGGTTTTCTCTGCTGCCAGCCCATAGCGGCTGCCTCGCAACAGTCCTCCGTCCGCGAAGGTTCTCGCGCTGGAAAGGAGATGGACGGAGGCCTACAAGCAGTGCCATATCAGCCTTCTGTCTTATTTGCTGGCGGACGACTTCGCGATCACTGTCTACGCGATCACTGTCTTCGCGATGACCGTCTTCGCGATCACTCTCGAGGATGGAACCACCTTCGGGAAAGGTAGGCCGCATCACCCACCGCGCGGACACTTCGAGGGCACTTCGAGGGCATGTGGAAGTGGCGGAGCCATCGGAAATCAGCGTAAATCAGCACGGGAATGTCGCGATCGTCACGGGGGCCGGTCACGAGAAGGGGACTTCCAAGGGCAAGCTCTACGAGTATCGGGATCGGCGGCCGGATGTGTGGCGGGTTTCGGAAGCTGTCTGCAGACAGTGCCGTAGTGACTTTCGTGTCGCGTCTTTGCTTGGAGAAGGCGCACACCATTCGGTACAGTGCTCGTAAGGCAAAACTATGTCCCTGGTAGTAAAACTTGAAGACCAGCAAGGCGAGCGCGGCGAGTGGGCCATGCTGCACGGGGTAATTCCCAGCCATGCCGAGCACGATTTCCCCGTGCTGCGTGGCGTCGATCCGTACGGTACTACGGTCTTCAACCATCTGCAAATGGCCGCATTCCTTGAGGAGTGGGCTCGCGTGCGCGATCGCGCCAGCGATGAAAATCAGAAGGAAGCGTGGAGCAAGGTCAACGAAATGGCCGCCGCTTGCCAGAGCGACCGCGACCTCTCCCTGAAGTTTGTGGGCAATTAGCCGCAGACTTTACTTCGAGAGCAACGCCATCGCTTCCCGGAACAACAGATCGAACGACTCTGCTCTTCCGCTCGGCGCCATTCCCGCCAGCGTCTTCTCCACCTCAGTTTGCTTGTAGCCAAGGTTCATCAACGCGGAAGTGACGTCTTCGCGCACGGGCGTGGTGGCGACCCTGGGAGCTTCCACCCCACTCCCCGGAAACTTGTCCCGTAGCTCCAGCACCATGCGCTCAGCGGTCTTTTTGCCCACGCCCGGTATGCGGGTAAGCCGCGTCAAATCGCTGCTGCGGATGGCATTCACGATCTGGCTGGTCTCCGGCATGCCGCTCAGGATGGTGTTGGCGAGCTTAGGTCCAATCCCGCTCACGCCGATGAGCCTTTCGAACAGAGTTTTGTCCGCCGTCTGCAAGAAGCCATACAGCGACAGGTTGTCCTCACGAACGTGGGTGTGAATGAACAGCGCAACCTCGCTGCCGGTCTCCGGCAGTGAAGAAAACGTCGGCACGCTGATGTTGACGTCGTAGCCCACGCCGCCAGCTTCCACGATCGCCTGGTTGGGGTGCTTGGCCAGCAGCTTGCCTCGAAGGTGCGCAATCATCGTCTCCGTATTGTAGTGGCAATCGTTCGACCGGAGACGGACGATCGCAGGCGTCTATCCGCAGAACCTATCCGCAGAACCTGCTCGCAGAACCTGGGAGTTTGCGATTCAGGCCTCGGCGCCGTGCGAGCCGTGGTGGAAGTGGTATTGCAAGATCTTCGCTGCGAGCGCCGGCATGCTGGCCGTCTCCGGCGAGTTGACCGAGCGCACGACTTCTCCTTTGCAGAAGACCTCGGTTGCGGAAAGCCCGCCAATTTCCACTGGAAGAACAAGATTGATCTCCAGCCGGTCGGTGGGTTGCAGGGCCTCTTCGGCATCGAAGAGCAGTCCGGAGCGGGAAATATCGCGCGTGGTCCCTTTGCGCCATGCGGGTTGCCCCGCAATGCGGTAACGAAGTGGCAGATTGAGTCGAAAACGTTGAGCTCGGGAGGGCATGGGTTTCTCCTTAATGGTTTGAGATTCGGTTTGCATTCCGACGAAAGGCGAGAGTGGGGTGGCGGTTTCAAGCGTGCCGGGCATACCACCCAGCAGCTCACGTACTTTGGAAACGAGTTCCGACATGGAGAACGGCTTCTGCAGCAGATCGACGCCCGGGTCGATGGTGCCGTTGCGGTCGATGACATTCTCCGTGTAGCCGGACATGAAGAGAATTTTTGTGTCCGGCCGGAGGAGAGAAACACGCCTGGCCAGTTCGCGCCCGTTCATCCCGGGCATGACAACATCGGTGAGCAACAGGTGGATGACGCTTTTGTTATGCGTGGCGATTTGCAGCGCAGCGGGGCCATCCTGGGCTTCGAGAACCGTGTAGCCCTGTCGCTGCAGGGATTCGAGCGATAGGCGTCTCAGGTTGGCTTCGTCTTCTACCAGAAGAACCGTACCCACGGCCTGCGGCTGGAAAGTATGGCGCGGCTTGGCTACGGTCGTCGCCTCGCTGGCTTCCTTGGCGCAGGGCAAGTAAATTTTGAACGTGGTACCGCTTTCCGGTTCGCTGAAAACGTAGATGTAGCCGCCGCTTTGCTTGACGATGCCGTAGACGGTGGACAGACCGAGCCCAGTCCCCCGTGTTCCCTTGGTGGTGAAGAAGGGCTCGAAGATGTGGGTCTGCGTCTCCGAGTCCATGCCGTGGCCGGTGTCGCTCAACGCCAGCAGGACATATTCCCCCGGCTTCACCGGCGGATGAAAGCGGGCGTAGCTTTGATCCAGCGTGACGTTGGCGGTTTCAATCGTCATGCGGCCACCGCGGGGCATGGCGTCGCGCGCGTTGACGGCAAGATTGAGGATGACCTGTTCGATCTGGCCAGAATCGGCTTTGATCGCGGCGAAGTTGGCGCCCGGGATCAGAATCAATTCAATATCTTCGCCGATCAGCCGGTTGAGCATTTTTAGGTTTTCGGTGACCAGGGCGTTCAAGTCGAGCACGCGTGGCGCCAGCATTTGCTTGCGGCTGAAGGCAAGCAGTTGGCGGGTGAGCGAGGTAGCCCGTTCGGCGGCGGCCCCGATTTCTCGCGCCGGTCCAAGCAGGAGTTCGTTCGTGCCAGCGCGTTCCATGAGGAACTCCGAGTAACCGGAGATGACCATGAGGAGGTTGTTGAAGTCGTGGGCGATGCCACCAGCCAGCCGTCCGATGGCTTCCATCTTCTGCGCCTGGCGGAGTTGCTGCTCCAGCGCGCGGCGTTCCGTCACGTCTTCGGCAAACAGTTCGAAGGTGATTTCGCGTTCCTCCTGGAGCGCACGCCCGGAAAGGCGGACGGCCGTTGTCGAGCCATCTTTGCGCATCCAGTCGGCATCCAGGCCGCGAAACTCTCGCACCGACAACAGGTGGCTGGAGAGCTGCGACCACTGCCGCGGATCAGAGTAAAGCGTGCCCATGTTACGCCCCAGCAGTTCATTCGAACCGTAGGTCAACATCGATCCGAACGCCGGGTTGATGTCGAGTAAGGTGCCGTCGAGCGCGACACGGCAAATGCCGTAGGGTGCGTTGGTGACGAGCGAGCGGAAATTAATCTCCGAACGCCGCATTCCTTCCTGCGCCGAGCGCAGAGCGGCGTTGAACGAGCAGATGAGCAGCGCCACGAACACAAACAGGGTGAGATGGATGAGAGACCGGCGATATTCCGGTTGCGAATGGATGCCGGCGATCGAGAACCAGGCGCTGACTAGGACCGCGAACGCGGTGGCCACCAGGCCGGGCTTCCATCCGCCATACCAGGCACTGACCATGACGGCCACGGCAAAAACTACCAGTCGGCTTTCAAAGACGTCAGAAAGAAGGAGCGCCGGAATCAGCGCAAGGGTTGTGCTGAGCACCGCCACAAAATACCGCAGCGCCGGAGCACTGGAAGGCGGAACCAGACGAGTTCGCAAGCGGGGGAGGCTTACTCGCATATGTCGTACTCCGACTCTATTTCTTGACGTGGAGTTGCACCAGTTACGGCAGGACACAGAGCTAAGGCTGAATGGAAGATGGCCACATGGCCATTGGCCGTAAGGACACTACGCCCCTGTGGGAAGTACATGCAAAGGCTCCTGAGGCAACCCCGCGGATTCAACCTGGAAGTGCATTCCGGAGGGCAGCACAAGACGAGGCGCGCATGCGCGAGTGTAGCAGAGCATTGCGACCTGAAACTCCAAAAATGCCTGGAACTTGCGCTAAGGTGGTACCAGCCTTGAAACTCAGTGGGACGAACTATGAACATAGGCTTGTTTGGCGGAACCTTTGATCCCACCCATCGCGGCCATATCGCTTTGGCGCGCGCCGCAGAAGAGAAATTCAGCCTGCGCCAAATCCATTTCGTGCCGGCGAATGTGCCTCCGCACAAGCAGAAACAGCCGCTGACTCCATATTTACATCGTTTCACGATGCTTTCCCTGGCCACCGCCGAGAATAAGAATTGGATTCCGTCCCTGCTGGAAGCGCCCGAGGGATTGAGCGTGGAGTCGGGGGACAAGACGGCAGGCCCGAACTACTCGATCGACACCGTGCGCAAGCTGCGCGCCGGCCTCAAGACTGCGGACCGCGTATTTTTCCTGATCGGCATCGACGCCTTCCTGGAGATTCAGACCTGGCACGAGCCGCTGGCGCTGTTCGCAGAGTGCGCGTTCATCGTTGCCAGCCGCCCCGGACATTCGCTGGCCGATGTCGCCAACGCCCTGCCCGAGACCCTGCGTCCGAAGAGCGCAGCCACCGAGCCTTTCAAGAAGCATCCTGCCCAGGGCGATCTGTTGCTTCCCGGGGTAACCGTCCATCTCCTCGATAGCCTGCAATACGCCATTTCCGCCACCGCCATCCGCGAGGCTGCCAAGGCCGGTCGACCTTTGGGCAAGCTGGTCGATCCCGCCCTCGCCGACTACATCAAGAAACAAAGTCTTTACCGGGCGTAGCGAAAACGCCGTCGCCGGCGCAAGGCGATCGTTGCCGCTACAATAGGAAGGCATTTTTACTTTTCCGGGTGAAGACAGAATTCATGAAGAAGCACGAAGCCCTCAAGCAGCAGATCGCCGAAGCCATGGCGGCGTGTCAGGATAAGAAAGCCGAGAGCGTAACGATTCTGGAGATGGAGAAGGGATCGAATGCATTCACCGATTACTTCTTAATTTGCAGCGGCGTGAACCCCCGTCAGGTGCAAGCCATCGCGGACGAAGTCGAAGAGCGCCTCGAAAAGAGCGGCCAGCGCGTTACCCACAAAGAGGGCTATTCCCAGGCCAAGTGGGTACTGCTCGACTACGTCGATTTTGTTGTGCACATCTTTTCCGAAAAAGCCCGGCAATATTACGACCTCGAACGCTTGTGGAAAACGGCCCGGCGCTTAGGGCCGGCTGATCTGAATCGAGCGCCCAAGAAGGCTAGGGCGAAGAAGTCGGTGGCAAAAGCGAAAAAGTCAGTCTCCCGGAAGGCCGCCAGGAAATCCACTTCCGCCAAGACGGCGCGGAAGCCGGCGCGAAAAAAGAAGTAGACGGCTCCGGAAGCTTTCTGCCCGTGCACGGCATGAAATTGAAAATCGCATGGATCGGCCGCACCAAGGAGCCAGCCATCCACTCGTTGACCGCTGAATACCTGAACCGCATTTCGCGCTATGCCGAAGTCGAAGGCCTGGAGCTCCGCGATGAGGGTGCTGTGCTTCGGCTCGCTGCGGGTAAGAGCCACGCCCAGCAGCGCCACGCGCTCATCCTGCTCGATCCCGGCGGAAAGGCGCTCAGCTCCGAAGAATTCGCCGGTTTCCTGCAAGAGCAGAGGAACCGCGCCGTACCGGTCCTTTTCGCCATCGGCGGAGCCAACGGCTTCACGGCGGAGGCGCGCCAAGCCGCCGCCGCCCGTCTGTCTCTCGGCAAAATGACGCTTCCGCACGAACTCGCCCGCGTCGTGTTCCTCGAGCAGCTTTACCGGGCATTTACGATCCTGCAGGGGCATCCTTACCATGCCGGCCACTAGCGGCTGCCGCAGGCCGGGCGGGCGGAGGAACTTTCGTGTTGCCGGGACTTTTGGGCCTGAGTTAGGCTGGACGCTACCAGAATGCTCTTCAGGAGATTGAGCTATGTCGAGAATTGATGACCTGATCCGTGCCAAACAGACGGATATTGAACGTCTGAAGCGCGAAATTACAGCGCTGAAGATTGCCGCCCCGTTGTTGAGCGACGACTTTGCCGCCACTCGTCCGCAAGATGGCATCTCCGGCATCAGCCTGAACGAAGTTCAGTAAATATCTTTTTGCCTAAGGTCCTGAGGCCCCCGGTGACCGGGCGGTAGTCCGTCCACACGCATCGGCGGAACCCAATTCTTCACCGAACTACCCCCAGCGTTCACCACCCAGCGGTTACAATTGAACGTTTGTTATGGCAGACGTCCGCCGCGGCTTAATTATCGTGAATACTGGGCCGGGCAAAGGCAAAACGACCGCTGCCATGGGCACGGGCTTGCGCGCCGTCGGCCAAGGTATGCGGGTCTTGATGCTGCAATTCCTCAAAGGTTCGTGGCACTACGGCGAACTGGACGCGGTGCAGGCTTTTGGCGATAAGTTCGTCATGAAGCAAATGGGCCGCGGCTTTGTAAAAGTGGGCGCAGAAAAGCCCGATCCGGAAGACGTGCGCATGGTCGAGGAAGCTTGGACCGAGGCTGAGCAAGCCATCCAATCCGGGCAGTGGGATCTAGTGATTTTGGACGAAATCAACTACGCCATCAGCTATGGCATGCTTGATCCCGCCAAGGTGGCCGAGGGGTTGGGGAAGAAGCCGGAAATGGTGCATGTGATCCTCACTGGCCGCAGCGCCCACGCCAGCATCGTTGAAATTGCCGATACCGTCACCGAGATGCGCCAAGTGAAGCATGCCTACGAAAAGGGTGTTCTGGCGCAAAAAGGAATCGAATACTGATGACCTGGTTTAAGCGCGAATCCAGCGAAGTCGACAACTCCGGCGAAAAAACCATCCGCACCGAAGGCCTCTGGGTGAAGTGCGAGGAATGCCGCCAGATCATTTGGAAAAAGGATCTCGAAGAGAATTTCAATTGCTGCCCGAAGTGTGAAAGGCACTTCCGTATCGACGCCCGCACCCGCCTCGCTTATCTTCTCGACGAGGGCGCGTACGAGACCGATGACGGCAACCTGGTCTCCATCGATCCCCTCAAGTTTGTCGATCTCAAGGCCTATTCCTCCCGCATCACCGCCGCCCGCCGCGATACCGGCCTGAACGATGCCGTCATCAATGCCCGCGGCAAGCTCAACGGCCGCCCTGTCATCGTCAGCTCCATGGAGTATTCCTTCATCGGCGGCAGCATGGGCGCGGTCGTCGGAGAGATGATTACGCGCGCTGTGGAACGCGCCACCGATGCACGAACACCGCTGGTTGTAGTTTCCGCCTCCGGCGGCGCGCGCATGATGGAGGGCGCCATCAGCCTCATGCAACTCGCCAAAATCGCGGCTGCCTTAGCGAGAATGGACGAATCAAAGGTGCCTTACGTTTCTGTACTCACGGATCCCACAACCGGCGGGGTGACCGCGTCTTTTGCCATGCTCGGAGATTTGAATATCGCCGAACCCGGTGCGCTGATTGGCTTCGCCGGGCCTCGCGTGATTGAACAAACCATCCGTCAGAAACTTCCGGCCGGTTTCCAGCGTGCGGAATTCCTGCTGGAGCACGGTATGCTCGACGCCGTCGTCCCTCGGAAAGAGATGAAGTCCTACATCGCGCGAGCACTCGAGTTCATGACCAAGGCGGCCTAGCTAGGATCAGTGTGGGGACGGCCGCCCTCGGCCGTCCGGCCGAGCGCTCGGCAAGCCTTTTATGCACTTCCTCTCCCCAAAGATTTGGGGGGTATGCTTTTAACTCCTTGGCGGCCGTCTCATTCTGGATCACCTAAAATCCTAACCATTTCGAGAGGACCATACCAAGCTCTCGGACGCAGGGTGAACCGCGCCGAAATTGGTTTTTTTGCCCCATCGCTCAGAATGGTTATCTCCAGGTCGTACTCTGGAAGCTTCTCCTCAGAATCTGTGTTCCATCGGCTCCATTCAAACCGCTTGGTTTCTTTCCCGGACAGGCCCAAAATCGCCATCTCGGCGAGTGCATTCTTATGGTCATTCTGCACCTCGGCGATGACGAGGTTCGAAGAGTCCCCGCTGCCGATTGGAATGCTCCGGTCAAATGTACGCTCCCACTTCAGGTCGAACGTTCCGTGGTAAAGCTCGTTCGGACTGTTTCGCAGCGCGATCGGCGTACATTGCGCATGAAATTCCCGCCTGCCACCACGATTCAGGACGCGCAACACAACATTGGTGCTTGTGCCTGCGGAGGGAATAAGCTCGATGTCCAACTGGGGTTTTAGACGGGGCAGTAATTCAATGGCAGCAAGCGCCAGCACACCCACTAGGCTGAGAAGCCTCGTAAAATACGCATGATGCGAGATAAATACAAAGGCTGACCCCCAACGCCCGATGTTCGTGGGAACTCCAGCAAGCCCGATTAGAAAGAGCACTGTTAACACACGTTTCCATGTTCTCTTCCATTTGGACATGTAATTAGGCTATTCGTATCCGAAACGTCGGTCAATTGTGGTTTCTTCCGAGGTCTCCTTAACATTCCGAAACAGAGAGTTAAAAGTACAATCCCGAAAGATTTTGCTCCGTTCAAGCGCCGCCAATTTGCTCTTTGGCTGTATGTGCCTCGAGTCCGAAAGGTCAAAACTGTTAACCTAAAAGATAATGGCGAATACCCTGCAACATGCAGCCTACGATGACGCAATTTCCAGCATGTACGCGCTCGGGCACGAGCTCGCCACCCAGCCGTCGCGAAAGTTCGATCTTGAACATATGCGACGGTTGTTGCGAGAACTTGGAAGTCCGGAGACTAAGTTTCCCGCTGTATTGATTGCCGGCACCAACGGCAAAGGCTCGATCGCCGCTACGCTTGCGTCCATCCTGCAAGCCGCCGGATATCGCACCGGGCTCTACACTTCACCGCATCTGTTGCGCATCAATGAACGGGTCCGCGTGAACGGCGCAGCGATCGCCAATGAAGACTTTGCGCGCCTGCACGACCGCGTTGACCGCACGGCACAAGGCCTGGTCGCCAAGGGCGAACTCCCCTGGCATCCCAGCTTTTTTGAGATGATCACCGCCATCGCCTTCCAGCATTTCGCAGAGGTTCCGGTCGAAGTCGCAGTTCTGGAAGTCGGCATGGGCGGACGGCTGGACGCCACGAACGTCGTCGAACCTCTCGTGAGTGTCATCGCAGACATCGCCCTGGACCACCAGCAATATCTGGGCAACACCATTGCGGAAATTGCGAATGAAAAAGCCGGCATCATTCGTCCTGGCGGCGTCGCAGTAACGCTTCCGCAAATGCCCGAGGCTAACGACGCCCTTGGTCACGCCATTGTTGAGCGCGACGCGCGAGGCGTGAACGCCACGCAGTATGTCCCGCCGATTTCTCCCGGGGCATCGCAGTTGCGAACTCCTATCACGCGCTATCGCGTAGGCGACGAAGAACGAATCGGCCAGGAGTATCGTCTGCAAGTTTTCGGACAAGATATTTTGGTGCAGACCCCGCTCCTCGGCCGCCACCAGTTGCGCAATGTAGCGCTCGCGATTGCTACAGCGGATGAGCTGACCAAGCAAGATTTCAAGATCACTGCGGAAGATATCGAGCAGGGAATTCGCGAAACGCGCTGGCCGGGTCGTCTTCAACTCGCGGTGGTAGGCCAGCAAGAATACCTGTTCGACGTGGCTCACAATCCCGCTGGAGCATGGGCTTTGCGCTCGGCGCTTTCGGAACTCTTCGACGCCCGTCCGCTGACGTTCGTCTTCGGAGCCATGCGCGACAAGGCAATTTCTGAAATGGCGGAGATTCTGTTCCCCCTGGCTGACCGAGTGATTGCAACCCCAGCTAGCAATCCACGCTCCGCATCGCCGGAAGACATTCGCGTGGCTGCCTGTCGCGTGGCTGTTGAGATCGAATCTGCGAGCAGCGTGGCGGAAGCGCTTCGTCTTGCTCGTGAACGCGTGCGCGAGGTGGTCGGTAAGAATGGCTTGGTGGTTGTGACGGGCTCAATTTACATTGTGGGAGAGGCGATGCGCGATCTAGGTCTGC
>Ga0137418_10001728_pt1 | contig 20156 bp, 18 predicted proteins | sample CZODoug3_1_2_16f_FD_122242 | JGI IMG/M metagenome (GOLD analysis project Ga0137418, IMG submission 122242) | Vadose zone soil fungal communities from Angelo Coast Range Reserve, California, USA - CZODoug3_1_2_16fungal (Hybrid Assembly) | ecosystem: Environmental > Terrestrial > Soil > Vadose...
GTCGGAATCAGCGCTACGCCGCGTCCACGGATTGCGGTGTCGCGCAACACCTCGGCATTGTTTACGCACAGCGACCAGGACGGCTGGATCCAGTGATCGCCGTCGGCACCCGTCAGCTTCCATTGATTGCCGGTCAGCAGGAAGCCGTAGGTCAGCGAAGCGTGGTCGCGCAAGTCCCGCGGATGGACGGGCGTGCCATGGCGGGCAAGGTAATCGGGCGAAGCGCAGACCGCGCGGTCGATCGGCATGATCTTGCGGGCGATCAGGCTCGAGGATTCCAGTTCGGCGATCCGGAGCGTGACGTCGAAGCCGTCCTGAACGGGATCGAGCAGGTCATCGCTGAGAACAAGGTGCAGTTTGACTTCGGGGTATCTTTCCATGAACTCGCCGACGACGGGTCCCAGCTGCAGCGTGCCGAACGACATCGGGGCATTAATCCGGAGCAGGCCGCTCGGCGTCGCCTGGGCTTGGGCGACCGCCTGGTCGGCCGCGTCAAGTTCGGAAAGCACCGCGAGCGCGCGCTCGAAATACATCTGGCCGTTCTCGTTAGGACTGGCGTGACGGGTTGTTCGGTTGAGAAGTTGCACGCCGAGGCTTCGCTCCAGCTCGGCGACGTACTTGCTTATGGCCGAACGGGAGAGGCGGAGCTGACGGCCAGCTTCGGCGAAGCTGCCTGTCTCAACGACCTTCACGAACGCCCGGAGGCCGGCAACCTTGTCCATTTGCGCTCCTATTGTCGCCAGATCGTAGACATAGCGGTTATAAAATCATGGATTGTTCTCAAATCATAGCGTTGCGATATTGCAAGTAATAGAGCCCAACCCGGGTTCCATCGAGGAGCAATCCGATGCCAGGCATCCATCACGTGACGGCAATCGCCGGCGATCCCCTTAAGAATTTCGATTTCTATACCCGCGATCTCGGGCTTCGTTTCGTCAAGAAGACGGTGAATTTCGACGATCCGTCGACCTACCATTTCTACTACGGCGACGAGATCGGCAGCCCAGGCACCATCCTGACCTTCTTCCCCTGGGCGGGCGCTCCGGCGGGACGGCGCGGTGTGGGCGAAACGCACCAAGCCGCGTTCCGCGTGCCGCTGCGCTCACTCGGCTACTGGACCCAGCGCTTCATCGAAAAGAGCATTCCCCATGAGGCGCTGGAGAAGCGCTTCGGAGAGCCCGTGCTGCCCTTCACCGATCCGGATGGCATGGCCCTCGCGCTCGTCGGCGTGGCCGGCGCCGAGAACGAGCTAGGCTGGAGCAATGGCGACGTCCCGTCCGAGCACGCGATCCGTGGTTTTCAAGGCGTGACGCTGCTGCTGGACAGCTCAGAGAAGACTGCCGCGATCCTGACCGACGTATTCGGCTTCCGCGAAGTGGCAAGCGAAGGATCGGTGATCCGCTTTGCTGCAGAGGGCGACGCCAACGGCAGCGTGGTCGACATCTATGAAGCAAAGGGATTCCTGCGGGGACATCAGGGGCGCGGTTCGGTGCATCACATCGCCTTTCGCGCGGCTGACGATGCGCAGCAGGCGCAGATGGCGGAGAAGCTGACCCGCACGCATGGCCAGCGCCCGACCGAACAGAAGGACCGCAACTACTTCCGCTCGATCTACTTCCGCGAGCCGGGCGGCGTTCTATTCGAGATCGCGACCGACATTCCCGGCTTTGCGGTCGACGAACCGGTCGAGACTCTCGGTCGGGAACTAAAGTTGCCCAGTTTTCTCGAACCACATCGCAAGGAGATCGAGGGCGTGCTGCCCGTTTTGGAGGAGGCGGCGTCATGACGGACGAATTCATCCACCGCTTCGAGCCGGCGAAAGGAGCGGGGGCGCCTCCGCTCCTGCTCCTTCACGGCACCGGCGGCGACGAGAACGACCTGTTGCAGCTCGGCGAGATGATCTCGCCCGGGTCGGCGCTACTTTCGCCGCGCGGCAAAGTGCTTGAAAGTGGCATGCCGCGCTTCTTTCGCCGGTTGAGGGAGGGCGTCTTCGACGAGGCCGACGTCGAAAGGCGTGCCAAAGAGCTCGCGGATTTCGTCGAAACCGCACGCGCTCGATATGGCCTCGAAGCCCCCGTCGCCGTCGGCTATTCCAACGGCGCGAACATCGCTGCAGCAATGATGTTGCTGAGGCCGCAGGTGCTTGCCGGCGCGGTCCTGCTACGGGCGATGGTGCCGCTGGCCCATCCGCCGAAGGCAGATCTTGCGCACCGGCCGGTGCTGATTTCCTCCGGCTCGCGCGATCCAATCATCCCCGCAAGCAATTCAACCGAACTTGCTGCTCTGCTTGCGAGCGCCGGAGCGAACGTTCGGCATTCCATCATGCCGGCTGGCCACCAACTAGCCCAAGCCGACGTGGCAATCGCAAAGCAGTGGATGATCGGTTCCAATTTTTCGCCAGCAGCAGCGCCGCTGAGTGGATAGTCAAGATCGCATCAAACTCGACCTCGCGCCCGAACGGCCGGACAGGATCATTCAATGGAGAAGCACCGGACCTATGGAGACGCCGTGGCCTACAGTCACGGCCTGGGCGGTTCGCCAGCCCTGATCACGCGTTCGTTGCCCAAGGCTCAAATCGGAATCACCAAGATCGTCTGTGGTCCGGAGCATATCGGGATGAAGGCGACAATTGCGGCGGAAGACACGTTCATCGCTGCGCTTCACCTGACCGAGGTCGCTCACCACGAATTGTGGAGCAACGGACGCCCCGTGATCTCGCAGGGCTACGCCGCCAATTCGCTCAGGATCGTGAACCTTGGCGCCGTGTTTTCCTCGTACGTCGGAAGCCCGCATGAGGCGATATCGTTCTACATTCCGAGAAACGTCCTCAACGATTTCACCGAAGAAGCCGGCAGTCCACCGGTCGTCGACGTGCTCTGCACCCCCGGCCTGGTCGATCCCGTTGTCGCCCATCTCGGCGCCGTCCTGCTGCCGGCCCTGGAGCGCCCCGCGGAGGCCTCTTCTCTCTTCATCGATCATGTCGCACTCGCACTTATTGCCCATCTCACCAAGCGTTACGGAGGCGTCGTCCCACGCGAAACGACCCGGCCCCGAGGGCTTTCCCTGATTCAAAATCAGTACGTGAAGGAGTATCTGGCGAGCAACCTGAGCGGCCACATCCTTGTGGCCGACCTCGCCAAGGCGTGCGGACTTTCGCGCAGTCACTTCATCCGGTCGTTTCGCATGACGACCGGCATGACGCCACACAAGTGGCTGCAAGTGCGTAGGATCGAACAAGCGAAGACGTTGTTGCTCGAATCGTCGATTGCGACCGCGGAGATCGCGGTCGATTGCGGATTTGCCGATCAGAGCCATCTGACGCGGGTCTTCACCCGGTTGGTGGGCATGCCGCCGTCGGCTTGGCGCAGGGAACACAGAGGCCGGAAAACGATCGGATGCGTGACGTCGAGCGGCAAACAAGGCTGGTTCGACGGACCGCGATAGCAGCACCGGATTTCACGCGCGCTGGGTACGATGGCGCTCACCAAGCAGCGGTTCGTCACGGGCCCCTTCCGCCTGTCGCTCGCAGGAATGGAGTGACTATTCCGAGAACCGGCGGCACGACGAAGCACCAGACGCCGACATGCGCATACAGGAGGGCGGCGGCGGCGCAGCCCGCAGCGAAGACGACTATGTTGGTCGACATGGCCAGCAGGCGCGCGCTGGGAGCCGGCGCATTTTCCACTGATGGTGCGTGCACCATATCAGCGAGATCGATCATGATCTGCGTCGTCGTTCCCGTCATCAATGTCGAGGGCGGCGCCGTCCCGAGATGAATGCGGTGAGCAGCATTCTGGATCGCCATGGCGGCCACCAGGACCATGCCGGTGACGACCGCCTGCCAGGCGTCGCCGTCGACGAACGGTCCGAGGCGGATCGCTAGAACTGCGCCGGCAACGAGGAGGACGACCTTCACGCCGAGGATGATCTTCAGCGCAGGGCGATTCAGTCGCAAGAGCGCCGAACTTATGAGGCGCGTCAGGATCACGACCAAGCAGAACACTGGAAGCGCCAGCAGTTTCGCCACCGCGCCCGACGTCCCAAACACCAGCGAGGCACCGAGGGTGACGAAGTTTCCGGTGACGTGGGCTGTGAACAATCCTTGCAGCGCCAGGAAACCGGCGGTGTCGACGAAGCCGGCGTTGAGGCTCAGCAGCAGCGGGAGCGCCGGCCTTGAGTTTGCGGCGGGCATGATCGAACCTTCTCGCAGAACGACAGTTACAGGGCGTACTTCAGTTCGACTCCGACGTAGTCGCCGTCGTGACCGCCCGCCTGACGGATCGTGTTTCCGATCTTGTAGTGTACCGCTTCCAGCGCGCCGGTCAGATTGGCGTTGAAACGATAGTCGACGCGCAATTGCCCGTAGGCGCCCGACCAGGCGCTACCCTTGCCGGCCGTTCCGGCAACCGGAATGTTGGGCTGCACGTAGATCGCATCCGCCGTGGTCTCGCGCCATTGGAAGCCTAGCGCGCCCATGACCGACAGGTTGGCCGCGGGCTTTACCGTCAAAGATGGTTTGACGTGGAAGAGGTTCACGTAGCCCGTGAAACCGGCCAGCGTGAAATAGTAGCCGTTCGGGAAGAGCGGATTGAACGTCCCCAGAACATTGTCCGCGGGATGATGGTCTCCCGAAGCGGCATCCATTTGCAGCCCAAGACGCGGCTGCCACGCGAATTGAGCGAACGTGTAGCCTGTGCGCGCTCCGACCGCCCAGGCTCGGATATCCTTTCCGCCGACTACGCCAGTCTGCCCCATCGCCTCGAGATCCCAATCGACGTGGTTGAGATTCCCGGCGAACCGAACATCGAACACGTTGCGCTTTTCGTCACCACTGGCATCGAGGTATCGGGCGTTATCCTTCTGGTAGAACGAATAGTATGCCGACAACTCATTGGTGCCGAGCACCTGACGCTCGATACGTAGCGTGTGAAACCGGAAGTGGCTGTTCGAGGTGTCGTCGAACGGATGCTGGAGATCGTATTGCACCGGCTGGCTCAGGAACCCGATGAAGCGCCAGGGGCCGCTCTCCCAGTCGCCCCATACGGCATCGAACGACTGCCGCACGTTGGGACCGTCGCGGGACGAGACGAAACGCTGCAGGTCGAAGTCGAAGTCCTGCCGTCCAACCCGCGCCTTGAAGGTCCCAGCCTCGGTCGCGTTGACGTAGGCGAGAAATCCGAGCCGCACGTCGAGGGGGTCCTGGTCGACGGTCGTGGTGACGTTCTTGCCGAAGGCGCGGTCGTCCTCGAACTGCAGAAACAGTTGCCAGTGCTCGTCAAAATGGACATCGGCGTGGAATTGCAGACGCTGGATGACGTAATTGTCGCTCTTCGCGCCGCCGACGCCGAATCCGGCGGCGTTGACGCTTTCGAACCGCTCCCGCAGCGTCGCGCCGAACGACATGTAGCTCTTGGGATCCCAAGGCATGATGGGAATGTACTTGATGGCATCGTAGGGCTCGGTCCGAAGTGCCGGATTTGCCAGCATCGACCAATCCTCCTGCCAACGATTGGTCTTGATAGCAGGCCGCTGCGGGGCCGCATCGTCGGCCCGGGCTACCGCTGATATCGACACCATGCAACCAATCGTCAGTGCCGTCCGGAAAACTATTCGGGGACGGTAGGTCGGAGGTTTCGATTGCGGCTCAACATGGGTCATCGGATGCCGGGAACAGAAGCCTGTCGAGCCTAACGCCAAATTGGGACGCTCGGCGAGAGCCCGGAAGCCACAGCATTCGGCTCATTTGGACGTCGCATGCAATTCGGCGACATAGCCGCCCGGAAACTGCACCAGTGCGATATCGCGGTGATCAGAATTGAAGGCGTCGACCAGGACGGTGACGCCTGCGGCTCTTGCCTTGCCGAGCGTTTCGGCGAGGTTGGGCACCTCATACCCGGTCATCTCGCGTCCATAAGGGTAGGGGAGATGCCCATCGGTCACCATCACGGTCATCTTACCGAACACGGATTCGATCCTTATGCGACGATAGGTGTCTCCGGCGCGACCTATCTCCACGCCGGGGGCGCGCCCGTTATCAGATACGATTTTTCCTCGCGAGAAGCGCACAAAGCTCCTGATGAAGGCTTCCGCCCGGTCGGGCGAAACATAGACGCGGTTTTCCGGCACGGTCTGGTACGAGGCATAGCTGGGTTTGGTCGTATGCCAGTAAATCTGCATGTTGACGCCGCCCGGCCACTGGATCACGGCATCGCGGCCGATCGGGTCGGGGAATGGTGCGACGATGATGTCGGCTCCCGCAGCGCGCGCCGCTTTGACGGCGGCATCCATGTCGGCGACGAGGTACCCGGTCCGTTCTGCGCCGAATGGATAGGGGATCGGGGTTTTAAAGCCGAACAGGGAGACGGTGCCGACCGGCGTCTGGATGAGCTGCGAGGTCGTGCTGCTCGGTGTCGGAGTGACCGTGACGACCACCTGTTTGGTGCTTTGGCCGCCGAACGTGGCCGTGAAACTCGCAGCGAATTTATCGACATCATCGGGCGCGACGTAGACATGCGTCGTGTCGTATTGCGAGCCGACGCCAACCATGGGCGCGGCGTCGCGCGCGCCGGCGACGGAGTTGGCGGCCAGGGTGGCTATGGCAATGGCAGCGAGGAATGAACGGAGGCGGACCATTGGCGGATTCCTTAGCGGTGGCGACAAACAAGCGCTGGGGAGGTGGACTCGATCACGTGCGTTCGCCGTCCGCCGCGTGGATCGAGACGATGATGAGGCCGGCTATGAGCCCGAGGTGTTCGAAGAACGCGTTCAATGCCATGAAACGGTCGTGCCCGGTCAGGTGCCAGAAGTCATTTGCGGTCAGCATAGCGACCGCAGTTAGGACGCCCAAGCCTCCGGCCCCGAGCCAGACCAGCCGCCCCAGCATCACGAGGGTCGAACCGCCCAGTTCGACCACGATCGCAAGCACTGCCCAGAGCCAACCGGGATGCAGTCCGAAATGCTCCTGTTCGGCGATCGCCGCACTGAAGTCGGAGAGCTTCGTCAGGCCACCGATCAAAAAGGCCGAAACCAGAGCCAGCCGCGCGGTAGGCCATATCAACGGCGTCCTCAGGATCGTGCCTACCCAGGGCGGTATTTCCGCGACACGGCTCATCTCACACCGCCCAGCAGGCGCAACCAAGGGCGCCCCAGAAGCTTTTCAGGTCCGAGATTGGAAGCTTGGCCGACCAAGCGGTAGCGTGATCGTGGCCGTGGATCCCGCAGCTATTGGTGCAACTGCAATGCGCCGCGGCTTGCATGCGCATCGCAGCAACCGGTTCGGCCTTGGCGCCCCATGCGGCGTACCCGCCGTAGCTGCGGACCGGGGACCAGTCGGGCATGGCGGGGGGCGGGGGCGGGGCGTCAAGGGATTTGAATTCACCCTTGGCGTAGACGATCTTGCCGCCGACCACCGTCAGATCGGACGTCGTGTCCGCGATGTCCGAATCCGCGCAGGAAAAGAAATCATGATCCGGAACGACGAGATCAGCGAACTGTCCTACTTCGATGCGGCCCTTCTTGCCTTCTTCGTTGGAGAACCACGTGACGTTCTCCGTCCACATCCGGAGCGCTGTCTCTCGGTCGAGGCAGTTGCGTTGCGGGGTGATGCGCAACCCCCCGACGGTCCGCCCGGTGACCAACCAGGAAAGCGACACCCAGGGATTATACGAAGCAACGCGCGTCGCGTCGGTCCCGGCCGAAGTCTTCACGCCCTTGGCCAGCATCTTGGCGACCGGCGGCGTCGCTTCCGCCGCGCCAAACCCGTAGCGTTCGACGAAATATTCGCCCTGATAGGCCATGCGGTGTTGCACGGCGATGCCGCCGCCGAGCGCCGCGATGCGGTCGATCGACTGATCGGAAATCGTTTCGGCGTGATCGAAGAACCAGTGCAGGCCTTCGAGTGGCATGTCCTGGTTGACTTTCTCGAACACGTCGAGCGCCCGTGAAATGGTTTCGTCATAGGTAGCATGGAGGCGCCACGGCCATTTGTTCTGGACCAGGATCCGGACGACCTCTTCCAGTTCGCCCTCCATCTCATGAGGCATGTCCGGACGCGGCACCCGGAAATCCTCGAAATCGGCGGCCGAGAACACCAACATCTCGCCCGCGCCGTTATGGCGGAAATAGTCGGTGCCCTGCTTGTACTTCGATGTCCTGGTCCAGTTCAGGAAGTCGTCCTTTTCACCCTTGGGTTTCTGGGTGAAGAGGTTGTAGGCGAGACGGATCGTGAGTTGGCCCTCGTCGCTGAGCTTCTGGATGACCGCATAGTCGTCCGGATAATTCTGGAAGCCTCCGCCGGCGTCGATTGCGCCTGTGACGCCGAGACGGTTCAACTCGCGCATGAAGTGCCGCGTCGAGTTGACCTGATACTCGAACGGCAGCTTTGGCCCCTTGGCCAGCGTCGCATAAAGGATATTTGCGTTCGGCTTGGCCAGCAGGAGCCCGGTCGGGTTGCCGTTGGCGTCGCGGGTGATCTCGCCGCCCAGCGGTTCCGGTGTGTTTTTGGTGTAGCCGACCGCACGCAACGCCGCGCCATTGAGGATAGCGCGATCATAGAGGTGGAGCAGGAAGACCGGTGTGTCGGGCGCCACCGCGTTCAGTTCGTCGATCGTCGGCAGCCGTTTCTCGGTGAACTGATGTTCGGTGAAGCCGCCGACCACGCGGACCCATTGTGGTGCCGGCGTGATTTCGACCTGCCGCCTCAGCATGCTCATGGCATCGGCAAGGGACCTGACACCGTCCCAGCGCAGTTCAAGATTGAAGTTGAGACCACCGCGGATGATGTGAAGATGGTTGTCGATCAGCCCTGGCAGCACGCGCCTGCCCTTGAGGTCGATCACTCTGGTCGAGGGCCCGGCGAGCTTCATCACCTCGCTGTCGTGGCCGACGGCGATGAACACGCCGTCCTTAATCGCGACCGCGCTGGCGGTCGGGTTGCCGCGGTCGAGCGTCGTGAACAGGCCATGGTGCAGAATGAGATCGGGCGTGCTCATGAACGGTTCTCCTCAATGGCACTGGGCGCCATCGCGGCGGTGTCCGCCTGGCGGCCAGGCAAAAGGCCAAAGATATGCGGGGCACACTGTGCCTGCCGCCACGCGGCGGCGAGGCCGTTACCGGAAAGAAGTTGCTTGCCGACCGGAATAACCTGCTCGCCGATCAGGATGCCGAGCAGGCCAACCAGGGCCACAAGCGGCGGCGCCGGCGAGCGAACGTTCAGGAGGCTGTAGATGACGCCGACCAGAATGCCGGCGCCGGCTGATAGCAGATAGATTTTCATCGCCGATCTTCCCCGTTGCGAAGACAACGATCGTTATTCGGCCGCCTTGGCTCCGCCTTCGGAGGCGTGTTCGCCCAGCGCCCATTTCGAGAAGCGGACCTGGATGCCGTAGGGCGAATGCCCGCGCAGGATGTCCATCACGCCTTCGTAGGTTTCCGAGCGCGCCCAATCCTGCTGCAGCTCGAACACGTATTGACAAGACGTGATCGGGATCGCGCCGGCCTGCACCGCGCGTTCCATCGAGCGGTTGTGTGCTTCGAGCGAAAGATCGCCGCAGGCGTCGGCAGCGATATAAATTTCGTAGCCTTCCCTCAGCATGTCGATCGTCGGAAACATCACGCAGGCTTCGGTCCAAAGCCCGGCGATGACGAACTTCTTGCGTCCCGTCGCTGCGACCGCCTTGCGGAAACCGGCATCAAGCCACGAATTCATGGAGGTGCGGTCAATGATGTCGTGGTTCGGGAAGAGATCCGTCACCTCGGGCATAAAGGGCCCGGAAAAGGAATCCTTGGCGACGGTGCTCAGCACCGTCGGTATCTTGAAGAGCTTCGCCGCCTTTGCGAGGATCTGGATGTTGTTGAAGACGACAATCCGGTCGTGCGACTGCACGCCCTGATACATGGCAGGCTGATAATCGATCAGGGCGATGGCGCTATTTTGCGGGGTGAGCATTTCGAGCTTGGACATTGGTGATCTCCTGGCCGGATGGCGCTATTTCGAGTCCAATGCGTCTCATCCTTGGGCGGATGCGAGCGCGGACCGTGGTTAGCGTCTGTACGTCCAACCGTGAGATCCGGTCTTTGCTATTAGTCTTGCAGTTTGGACAAAATGGCTGCGTGGGGCGCGGCGTCATCGGAATTGCCATTGCCGATAAATCGCCGGAAGCGGCGAACTTCGATAGCTGCGGCCAGATGTAACGCGTCGGTCTTTTATCGCCGATCTCCAAGCGGACAGGAATTGACAATCGCACTTCCGAACCAGCTACAGCTCAGCATGACCGCAACTGCCGCATCCCTCGCTAGAGAAGTGAGGTGTCGTTCCATGATCTCGCGCCATTCGGCTACCGGGATCCTGCCGGACGGCGGGAAAAGACGTCCCTGCCGGGACGATGGCAATGGTGAGTTCGACAGATTTTTTGCGCGCGTCTGAGAGGGCGACCGCGATTGCAACATTGAACCGCCAGCGTCACCTTACGCCATCATGCGGAGGGCTTACCCCTACCGCGGAGAGAACAGTGGGCCCGGCAAGGATGATCGTTGGAGAGCTTGACACCCAGACCCGGAATTAGAGAACAAAATCTGCCATTAGGCGACATCAGGGCTCCCTTTCTAATAGCGGTAATCGCCTTCCGCTCCACAACCGACTGAGGTAGCCTCACCAAGGAGATAGCCGAGCGGACAGGCCGAAATCCCGTTTTGAACGGCGGCTTCGGGAAACGGCGTGTACGCAGACGTTGGCTCTCAGCACTGAGATGACGCCAATGAATGAGCGTGCCCCCACAGGCGCCGAGACGTCACTGTTGAGCCTGCCACCGACACATCGGCAGACGCGGTGGGCGATCGCCGTCGCCGTATGTCAGGTCGCGGCGTTCGCACTTGTTGGCCCGTTCGCAAGAACTCAGCTTGCGGAGATAAACGCATTCATTCCCGCGTTCGAGGGGGTCATATTCGTGACCGACCTGGTCACTTCGGTGCTGCTGTTCTCGCAATTCGCGATCTATCGCCTGCGCGCTCTCCTCGTCCTCGCCTGCGGCTACCTCTTCTCGGCCCTGATGATCATTCCGCACGCGCTCACGTTTCCGGGTGCATTTTCTCCGACCGGTCTGCTTGGCGCCGGCCTTCAGACCACTGCGTCGCTCTACTGGTTCTGGCACTTGCTTTTCCCCATGGCGCTTTTGGGCTACGGATTGCTGGGGAACGAAAAATCCGATCCGGGCCCGGCTGAACCGTCGTTGCTCGCCGTGGTCGTCGGAAGCGTCGCGCTCGTTCTTACGCTCGCCTGCGGACTGACCCTGCTCGCCACCGCCGGCAACAACTACCTGCCGGTGTTGTTCGCGGACAGGGTTGGCTTTACGCCCGAGGCTCGCCTGGCGGCCGCGACCACGATGCTGTTGTCCGTGAGCGCGGTCGCGGTCCTGTGGCTTCGCCGGCGCTCGCTACTTGATCAATGGCTGATAATCGTCGCTCTGGCGGCACTACTGGAAATGGCACTCGGCGCCATGTTTGTCAGCGGGCGCTTCAGTCTCGGCTTTTATGCAGGCCGCCTGTTTTCGCTGCTCACCTCGACGATCGTCCTGGTCGTTCTGCTGGTGGAGACGATGCGGTTTCACGCCAACGTCGCCCGTTCCAAGGAAAGGAAGATCCGCCGCCTAGTCGATGCCAATATTCTGGGGATCTGCATTTCGAATCTGGGAGGCGAAATTATCGAAGCTAACGAAGCGTTTCTGCGCATGCTGCAATACAGTCGCGAAGATGTTGTTTCGAGGCGCTTGCGCTGGACCGATCTGACGCCAGCCGAATGGCGTGAGCAAAATGAACGCTCAGTGGCGGAACTGCGCTCGACCGGGGCTTTTCATCCGGTCGAGAGGGAGTACTTCCGCAAAGATGGGAGCCGCGTGCCCGTGTTAGTCGGCGGAGCGCTGTTTGAAAAAAGCGGCAACGAGGGCGTTATTTTCGCGCTCGATTTGACCGAGCGCAAGCGGGCCGAGGAAGCATTGCGCCGCGACGAAGCCTGGCTTGCACAAGCACAGAGGCTAAGCCACACCGGTACTTGGGTTTTGGACGGGACGACGAAGCGCTTTCTATATTGGTCGGACGAGAGTTACCGCATCTGGGGGTTTGATCCGCTCAAGGGCCTTCCGACCCGAGATGATATGTGGAGACGCATTCATCCAGACGATCAAGACAGGCTACGGAACGAAGTCGATAACGCTTTACACGAGCAAAGAGACTTCATCCAAGAGTTCAAGATCTTACTACCTGATGGAACAGTCAAATACCTGGAAGCAAACACCCATCATGAATTCTCCACACTCGGCGCGCTACTCGAGGTCATCTGTACAAACGTGGACGTGACGGATCGGAAGCACGCCGGTGAGACGTTGCGCCGCGGCGAAGCCTGGCTTGCACAAGCACAGAGTCTGATCCACACCGGCACTTGGGTTTTGGATGGGACAAGGAGGCGTTATCTGTATTGGTCGGACGAGAGTTACCGCATCTGGGGGTTTGATCCGCTGCAAGGCCATCCAGATCGAGAAGATGTGTGGGGACGCATTCACCCGGACGATCGAGAAAGGGTATGGGGAGAAGTCCAGGAGGCACTCCGCGAGAAAAAAAGAGATTTGCTTTCCGAGTTTAGAATCTTACTGCATGATGGAACAGTTAAATACCTGGAAATAAACGCCCTTCATGAATTTTCCTCCCTCGGCGAGTTGATCGAGGTCATTTGCACAAACGTCGACGTGACGGAGCGGAAGTACGCGCAAGACGAGCATGAGCGGCTACGTCAGCTTGAGACAGACCTCGCCCACTTGAACCGCGTGAGCACGATGGGAGAATTAGCTGCCTCGCTGTCTCACGAAATTCTGCATCCTATCGCAACCGCCCGCAACAACGCTCGTGCAGGGATGCGTTTTTTGGAAATGAATCCGCCGAATCTGGATGAGGTCAGGGAAGCGCTCGGTTGTGTTGTCAGGGACGCAGACCGAGCCAAGGACATCATCGGACGGATGCGTGATCACATCAAGAAAGCGCCGCCGCGAAGAGATTGCTTTGGCTTCAATGAAGCGGTGAATGACGTGATTGCCATGGTGGGAAGCGCAATCGGCAAGAGCGGAATCTCAGTCAGCACTTGCCTGACGGATGGACTGGCTCCTGTTCAGGGTGATCGCGTTCAACTGCAGCAAGTGCTCGTGAACCTGATCCTGAATGCGGTCGAAGCGATGAGCTCTGTTGAGGACGGGGCGCGAGAATTGTCGATCAGAACCGAGCAAAGCCAAACCGGCGTCCTCGTTGCAGTGCACGATTCAGGGCCCGGCGTTGACCCGGTGAACCTCGATCGGGTTTTCGAGCCCTTCTACACCACCAAGGCCAGCGGAATTGGGATGGGGCTTTCGATTTGTCAGGCCATCATCCACGGCCATGGGGGCCGGTTGTGGATGAGTGCCAATGAACCTCGGGGGGCCGTATTTCAGTTCACCCTGCCCGCGGCCCAGCAGGACCCTTGAATTGTCTTCAAATCGGCGTACCGGGTTGCAAAGCCGAACGCAGGCAACGTTCGAGATCGTCGTCGTCCACTGGCTTGCTGAGGTAGCAGACGACTCCGTCTTTTAGGGCCTGATCCCTGACGACTTCATCGGGGTACGCAGTCACGAGGATCGTCGGAATCGCGTGCCCCGTCTCGACCAAATGCCTGTGCAGCTCGACTCCGGTCATTCCAGGCATCTGAACGTCGGTGACCAGGCAGTTGGTTTCAGGCAAGAGGCGTGATGCTAGGAAATCGGCTGCTGACGGAAAAGATTCGACAGTGTAGCCGAACAACATCACGAGCTTTCGCAGTGAGTCTCGAAAGGGCTGATTATCGTCGACGATAGATACGATCGTATGGTTCAACATGGCGACTTCCGGGAAACTTCGTGGCTCCGACGTACCCGCGGCGCAATACCTTGCGCCGAGCTGCAACTTCGTAATGTCGGTGACATTCCCCAATAATGCAATGCCGGCGCCCCTAAGCGATGGCTTAGGCCTTGGGCTATCCGCTTAGCGAGCAGATGCTGTTCATATCAATCGATTGTACGTACTATTAGAGCCATAGCAGGAAGAACAAGCTCCCTTTTGGGATACCGGCGATGAGTGAGGCAAATCCCAGTGTCTTGGTCATCGATGATGATCCCGAGTTTCGCGATTCGGTCGCGCGTCTCTTGCGGACGATTCGCCTGGAGACCCGGCAATTTTCGTCTGTTTCCGATTTTCTCAAGGCTGATCCGCCCGCGGGCCCCACCTGCCTTGTACTCGACGTGAGGATGCCGGGGCGAAGCGGTCTTGAGCTCCAGCGCGACCTTGCTGCTGCGAACAGGCAAGTGCCGATAATCTTCATTACAGCGCATGCCGACGTGCCGATGACCGTGCAAGCGATGAAGGGCGGCGCAATAGAGTTCCTCACAAAGCCATTCCGTGATCAGGATCTTCTTGACGCCGTCGAGGCCGGCCTCGCTCGCGATCGTGCCCGACGGGAGAATGAACAGGCATTGGCTATGCTCAGGGAGCGCTTCGACAAGCTCAGCTCACGCGAGCGTGAGATCATGCTCCATGTCGTGGCGGGTCGCCTCAACAAACAGATTGCCAACGATATCGGAATCGCCGAGTCTACGGTGAAGGTTCATCGCACCCACCTGATGCGGAAAATGAAGGCACGTTCGCTTCCCGAGCTCAGCCGGATGGCCGACACCCTCAACGTCAGACTACAGCATCCGCAGAACTCCTGAGTGAGCCTAAGGGATATCGCTTAAAGCGATTTCACGCGAGCGCACTGTCCCCGCAAGCAAATTGCCATCTACTGGATTTGCTACAACGCTGATCGTCGGGCATTACACCAACGGATGCAGAAGCGTGAGGTTGGAGATCTCGCGCCCGCGTCTCTAAGCGATGGCTTAGCACAAGCAACTACAAGCGAACCTCACACTACCACCGTGCAATCGACCACGCCGTGCCAAACCGTCAAAACGCGTCGTGCCGGTTTTGCCACGCACGGGAGGTTATAATGCTCATATCAGGATCCAGTGCATCCTTCGAACGCTTGACACAATTTCGTCGTTTCGAGCCCGGACTTCAAACTACAGCACCAGAATACTTTTTTGCGGATGGTCATCAACAGTTCCACTTGGTGGCAAACAGCCTGGTCGAGCTGCTTGAGACTGCAAGGCGAGAGCTAGAGCGTGACCGAGACTTGGCCAAGGCGTCACTAATTTCGGCATCGCGCATCTTGCACAAAGAGATCGAGCGCTATTCTGTCACTAGCTGCTGCCCAACAGGCGGTCTAGTAGCTTGGCAGATCGCTCGCGTGCAAGCTTACATTGACAGCAACTTGGATCGCACCCTTCACATCCGAAATCTCAGTGCGGTCGCGTGTCGGAGCCCCGCGCACTTCTGTCGAAAATTCAAAATAGCTTTCGGCAAGTCGCCACATGCCTACGTGGTGAGAAGGCGTCTGGAGAGAGCCTGCCACCTGATGATGACCAGTGCGGCATCACTGAGTGAAATAGCCTTGAGCGTTGGTCTTTCGGATCAAGCACATTTATGCAGGCTTTTCAGAAGGGCTTTTGGTCAAAGTCCAGCCCGCTGGCGACGCGAACGCGGAATCCCTCGTTAGATGGAGCAATCAGTAGTCTGTTTGTTGGGATAGAGCGGAAACGACAAGGCTGGTGGCTCGGCGGCAATCGGAGCGAACCGAGCGAGTCACCTGGATCATTCTGCGGACCGTCTCAGATCGAATTCTTCGAGGTCCCGGGGCTTGGAGGCGTTTGTTTTTTAAGACACACGAGCGTGTTCTCGAAACAAGGACGGCAAGAACATTCCCGACGCGACAGAAGTCTTCAAGACGGTGGCCTGTTTGAACATCACATTGGCCGATGCGAAAACTGGTTGCGCAGTTCTCGTGGTTGGAAGAGTCTCGTCGTCGTGTGAGCCTTGAGGCGCGTACCATGGAGGCAGGGATGCGGAGCGAGCAGGTGTACTGGGTGTTCACCATTGCCGTCGATCAGATGGACAAGTTCACGCCGCTGATACCAAAGCTTGTGGCCGCGACAGAGAAGGAGCCGGGCGCGCTGCAGTTTGAGTTCAACATCGGGAACGACCAGAAGACGGTTGACATCTTTGAGCGCTACATGGATTCGAAGGCGGCTCTGTTCCACCAAACGGAAAGCTTCGGGCCATTCTCGAAGGAGTTCTTCGCTATGGCCAAGCTCACTCGCTGGGTGATTTACGGCACGCCCTCGGACGAGTTCAAGAAGGCGAACGCGGACTTCCAACCGATTTATATGACAGCATTCGATGGTTTTGTCAGGTGACGGGACTGGGTTCTTGGCTTTAGGGTCGTGAGTTTGGCAGCGGACATTGTTAAACGGCTGCCAGATGCCGCGCTTGACCACAAATGTCCAAATCCGGTCTGGATGACGACGCGGTGTGTTGAGAGATATCATGGACGATAGATCCGGCAAGCAGGCTATCGAATACGGCACCGTACCCATCGACGTGATGGCATCGATGTCGGGGCTCGATTTTGTCGGCGCGATTTTCGCGAGACGATTGCCTGAGCCGCCGATCATGCAGACGGTCGAACCGTTTGACTGTACGGTCGAGCTCGGTGCCGTGGTGATTCACAGCGTGCCGGGTCTGCGCCATTACAATCCGATCGGCTCGGTGCATGGCGGCTATGCCGCGATCCTCCTGGATTCCGCCATGGGGCTCGCGGTGCAGAGCACGCTGCCCGCGGGCGCTGGCTACACCACGCTGGAATTCAAGATCTCATTTGTGCGCGGTATGAGTGAGACGAGCGGCGTGATCCGCACCGAGGGCCACGTACTCAACGCCGGCCGCCGCGTCGCTACCGCCGAGGCGCGCATCGTCGATGCAAGGAATCGACTGCTTGCGCATGCGACGACAACCTGCCTTGTCCTCGAATTTCCGAAGGGGAACGCGAAAGGCTGACGTTGAATTGGAGGGTACCTTTGAGCTAGGCTTTCGCTGCAGGTCAAGAGAGGGCTCCCCTGTGCCTCCCGAGCGGATCGAACGCAAGCTCGCCGCCATCCTGGCCGCCGATGTGGCTGGCTATAGCCGACTCATGGGAGCTGACGAGGAAGGCACTCTCGCACGCCTGAAAGCGTGCCGTCGCGAATTGATGGACCCGGAGATTGCGGAGCACCGTGGGCGCGTCGTCAAGACCACCGGAGACGGCATCCTGATCGAGTTCTCGAGCGTGGTGGACGCCGTGCGCTGCGCGATGGACGTTCAGCGCGGTATGGCCGAGCGCAACGCGAATGTTACAGATGAGCAACGGATCGAATTTCGCGTCGGGATCAACCTTGGCGATATCATGATCGACGCCGAGGACATTCATGGCGACGGAGTGAATATCGCGGCGCGGTTAGAAAGTATAGCGGAGCCCGGCGGCATCTGCATCTCGGACTCGTCCTATCAGCAAGTGCGCGACAAGTTCACCGTCCACTTCGAGGATATGGGCGTGCAGCAGCTCAAGAACATTGCGCGTCCGGTGCGCGTCTATCGCGTACCGATTGGCCGGAGCGCGCCAAGGGAAAGGCCGGCGCTCGCCCTGCCGGACAAGCCCTCGATCGCGGTACTGCCATTTCAGAACATGAGTGGTGATCCCGAGCAGGAATATTTCGCCGATGGCATGGTTGAGGATATTATCACCGAATTGAGCCGCATTCGCTGGCTGTTTGTGATCGCTCGCAACTCGACCTTCACCTACAAGGGCCACGCAGTTGCTGTGAAGCAGGTGGCGCGCGAACTGGGTGTGCGCTATGTGCTCGAAGGATCGGTGCGCAAGGGCGGCAATCGGGTGCGCGTCACCGCGCAAATGATCGATGCGACTACCGGCGCCCATATCTGGGCCGAGCGATACGACCGCGACCTCAGCGATATCTTTGCCGTGCAGGACGAGATCACGGCGAGTGTTGCGGGAGTCATCGAGCCGGCGCTGGCCGAGGCCGAGCAGCAGCGAGTGTTGCGCAAGCCGCCGGAGCGGCTGGATGCTTGGGAAGCCTACCAGCGAGGACTTTGGCACTTCAACAAATACGGACCGGAGGAAAACCAGACCGCACAGACCTTTTTTCGCCAAGCCATCGCGCTCGATCCGAATTTCGCTCCCGGCCATTACGGAAACGCGCTGGCTCTCCAATGGGAGATCTGGCACTTCTCGACGCGCCCCTTCTCGGAGGTTCAAGGAACCGCGCGTGAAGAAGCGCAAATCGCGGTATCGCTCGACGATAAGGATGCGATGGCGCATGCCGTGCTGGCACATATGATGATGTGGGGCGGCGAATGGGAAGCGGCGATCGCCGAAGCGCGCACCGCGGTTGCCCTCAATCCAAACAGTGCCTTTGTCATCAGCATGCTTGGTTGTGTACTCGGGTTCGGCGGCTATCGAGAGGAAGCACTCGAGAGGTTGCAGCAGGCAATGCGTGCCAGCCCACACGATCCCCTGATTTGGCTTTGGTCGATCTGGCGCGCGGTCTTGCAGTGTTTTTCACGCGATTTCGTCGCTGCGCTGCAGACATTGCGCCAAGTTGTTCGCCTGCGACCGAGCTATGCTCCCCCTTACGAGTACGTCGCCGCGTCGCTCGCTTATCTCGGGCAATTGGACGAGGCGCGCGAAGCACTGGAACGTGTTCCCCCGCAATCGGCGGAGCAGCTTCAGCGTTGGCAGCAAAGGCCGCCCTGGATGCGGCCCGAGGATTATGCGCTATGGGTCGAGGGTGTCCACCTTGCAGCCGGAGAGCGGGGTTGAGTGCGACGCCGCGATCCCAATCATCTCTGAACGACTTTCAGGCGGCGCGCTAGTGACGGTTTGAACTGCAACTAGCGAGCGAGGTCATCGAACGGGACCGCCGACTTCCGTTGTTGGGCTCTCTTCGGACATTCCGTGATTTCCAAGTTGGGTCCGCTTTCGGGGGTAAGGCGGAAGTCGGATTTCGAGCTTGCCAGGGGCGGCTAATGGCGCAAGGCGGTCATTCGCGGTCCGCGACCGAAGGATTGCCGTGCCCGGTCGATGTAAGGGAGTGTTTGAGTGCGCTCCGACTATTCGAAATGCTCAATCAGCAATTCAGTAAGAACTCGGACTTTCCGTGTGGAGTGCTCACCGGGAGGCCGCACAACGAACATGCCAGCCGTCGGGACGGGATAGCGCGTCATCACGGGAACAAGGCTGCCGGAATTGAGATAGCCCTCGATGAGATGATCCGGGAGCCAAGCGATGCCGAGCCCCGCTACCGCGGCCGCGGCGAGAGCGGTGCCGTTGTCCGCTTTGAACCGCCCCTGCGGATGAATGGCAATTGTCTTGTCGCCATCGATAAATTGCCAGGTTTCCGTTCCCTGCATGAGCGCCTGATGAGCAAGGAGTTCGTCCGGCGTCTCGGGAGCCCCGTGCTCCCTGATATAGTCCGGGCTTGCGACGAGCTTTCCATGGACCGGTCCGACGCGACGCGCGATCAGGTTTGAGTCGCTGAGATAGCCAACGCGTATCGCACAATCGAAACCCTCCCCGATGATATCGACGAAGCGATCGCTGTAGCTCGCCTGCAGGTGGAGCAGCGGGTGACGCCGCGCCATTTCCGCAAACGCTGGTGCCAAATGTGTCGGTCCCAGGGATAGCGGCGCCGCGATCCGGAGGCGGCCGCGCAGTTCGCCGGCAGGCATGATCGTTTCAAGCGCGATGTCGATCTCGGCGCAGACTCGCGCGGCGTGCTCGCGGAACGTAACGCCGGCCTCCGTCAGCGCAGCACCGCGGGTCGTACGCGCGAGAAGCTGAACGCCGAGTTCAGCTTCCAGCCGGAACAACCGTCGGCTGACGATGGACTTCGAGACGCCAAGACGCCGGGCAGCCGACGACACCCCGCCGGCATCGGCCACGTCGACAAAGGTCCGCAGATCTTCGGTATCCATCGCTATCGTTCCACTTTCCGCGACACAGATGGGCAAATCATGAGGCTATCGTGTCGAACTTGGCGACGATAGCTTGCCCATCAATCCGAACCAAGGGAGATTCTAATGCCATCAACAAATCGACATTTTGGCCGCTCGGCCGCAGTTACCGGTGCCGGCGGGGGCCTCGGCCGCGATATCGCGCTCGGACTTGCAGCCAAGGGCTA